>Ga0302303_10000036_pt1 | contig 173187 bp, 139 predicted proteins | sample III_Palsa_E2_1_FD_194542 | JGI IMG/M metagenome (GOLD analysis project Ga0302303, IMG submission 194542) | Peat permafrost microbial communities from Stordalen Mire near Abisko, Sweden - III_Palsa_E2_1 | ecosystem: Environmental > Terrestrial > Soil > Palsa > Peat permafrost | place: Sweden... | reverse complement strand
AATTAAAAATGAGGTTTTTTTTGCACTTTAACTAATTGATTATGAATTAAATATACGAAAAAGATTATTTAAAATAAACTTAATTAATTGATAATCAGGTATTTATTACCTTAACTTAATGACATTGCGCGTGCGCCAGCAAAGGTATTTTTTAAAACATTGGCTCCATATCTTAGGCTAATATTCTTGTCTTGCCCACCAAATACATCTTTTTAATATCTACCCTTAGTGAATATTCCTTGCTTTTTCGTTTTTTTAATAAAACCTTCCCAATCCAATTTTGGCCTGCCCATTGCCATTCAAAGCATTTGTATTTCTTCAAAATTTGCTTTAAGTTTGACAAGTCATCTGATGTTTTAAACAATTCTTTCCATAAATAAACGGAGATTATAAGTATTCCCACACCAATCAATATCCATTGATAAGACAATTCCTTTATTTCGAAAGAATATTCTTTATAATTAAATTTTAAAGATCCACATAGTATCAAAATAGCGCCTATTATTAAGACGGCTACGTTTTTGGTTAAGATGTTGTACAGTTTTTCCATTTATAAATATGATAAGTTTCATTTAGGTTGTCTTTAAGGTATAACTAATTTATAATATTAAAATTGATATTCCAATTTTCCGGCCTGTTCAAGCGGGAAGATTGTTTATTCTTATAAAATAAAGTACATTAGCTCTTCATGCGGCTATCATATTAAAAAATAAAATTTGAAAGCTTTAACTTATAAAATTACAACCACATTAATACCCGGATATTCTCGGAACTATCATGCTGAAAGCCCTTTAGGATATGCTTATGAAACCGACACGCACTTCGTTCACTTTTTTGGAAGAAATGACGGATGGTACGTTATATCTCATGGATTAACGGCTACCGAAAAGAAGAACACAACTTTGAACGACTGGGTTGTAAAAACATTTGGCGCCGTTGATATTCACGATATGCTCTTCGAACCCGGAAATGTGAATCAGTTAATTTGGAGACCAGGATTGTATTTTCTTGAGGATACTTTTAAGTCGCTTAATGTTACTTCGACGCAAATGCGCCTAGCTGCACAAGCCTTAAAGCTTCTAATTGATCGGCTTGATGATCTATTTATTTATATAGAGCCCAATAGAGATAGTCTTAATACATATAGCCACAAATCAAGAGAATTGCTAATATTGGCATGCACCGAGGTTGAAAACTTTTGGAATCAATATTTATTAATAGCTGGAGTCAAAGCCGTTAATGGAAAAAATTATACAACCAAGGACTATGTAAAGCTAAATAGTAAATTGTATTTACCGGAATATGAATTTACTTTGAAAGCTTATGCAGATGTGCCTCCCATTATTCCATTTAAAGATTGGGATGAAAAATCTCCCACTAAATCTCTGACTTGGTATGATGCGTACAACAAAACTAAGCATGACAGGAACACATACTTTTCGGAAGCCAAACTAGGCCATTGCATAAACGCGTTGGTAGCTAATTTAGTTTTGTTTTCAACAATGTTTAGTCCATACTCTTTATTTGACCAATCAGACACTCTCTCATCATTGGCGAATCAGCATTTTGACTTTAAATTGGTTAAATGTCTGCCATCTTCATTTTATATTCCATTAATCGACACCACAAATTTACATGAGAGGATACAAATATTTGATTCGCATCGAAAAAATAAGCCATTTATTACAAATGCTCTCCACTTTTAAGAGGCTTATGGAGTGCCTTTTCTTCAGAAACTCCGCCCATCCAAGCATCTTGCTTGGACACATAATAATTTAAGTGTCTCGCTTAAATTAAAAAATGGAGGCAATTTAAGAGGGGCGCTTAAATTTGTAAGTATTCAAGCAAAATGCTTGAACAGGCGGCTTTGTTGGGCGAAGTCAATAAACGATCAATTGCTTTTTTGTTAAAACCAGCTTTTAAGTTTACCTGTCATTTTATCCTCTTCAGGCAGCACTGTTTTACCGCATATCAATTCGTCAATTCCTGCTGCGATATCTGAGGCCATATCTCCATGCCAGATAAAAATAATAATCCAATTGGCACCGCACAACCACATAAAAGCTGCTATACCTATCCACCAGGGACCGTTATTTGCTAACGCAAAAACACCCATAATGATTGAAAATATTGCCGTGACGATAAATAATTTGTGCAGATTGATTTGATAGGTAAGAAACCAGTTATTGTTTTTATAAGCTAAACAAAAGAGGCCTTTATCGACACTACCAAATAATGAACCTCTCCAATTAGACGTTGAGCCTTTGTAGTTAACACACCTATCTTCCACAACAACATTATCTGCTTTGTCTGCTAATATGCTTTGTTTTATGTATTGTAATATCTGTTCCTCGTTATCAGCTGTTATTATAGTTTTTAGAGACCTATTGAATCGAACAGAAAAAGGAAAAGTCATTATAAACAATCTTTAAGGTAAAGATAGCATAATGTTTTAGGGTGTTTGACAGAAAAGAGTTTTAAGTTTTGAAGATAGTGAAAAAAAAGGCGCCCCTCGCCCGTCCAAGCAAAATGCTTGAGCAGGCGGCTTGATGTATAAATAAAATGCTTTTCAATTTTCATCACCATCCCCCTTCGCTAACCTTTTCAACACCCTATCCACCGTAGAGGACGATAGCCTTGTGTCGGCGGCTATTTGGCGCATGCTGAGGCCCTGCTGGCGCAGTTGCAGTATGCGGTTTTCGGTATTATGGCGGTATTGTTCGGTATAGTGCATTAAATGGTGTGCCTCGGTGCCGTAGCCGTTAAATTCAAACTGTAAAAAGTTGTAAGGCTTTATTATGCTGCACAGGCATACGTTGGCGGCGCCGTAAACCTGGCTGCTGCTGCGCTGCTTAATTTGTTTCAGATAGCGTTGGCCGTTTACGGTTTGGCTCTCGCCAATGGCAAAGGCGCTGTCGGCAAAGTTGAGCAGCATTTTGCTGCCCTGCAAATCGTTTCGGCTAACGGGTTTTACGGGGTTGCGCTTGGGGGTATGCGCCAATACCAATACCGAGAGGCTGTACTTGTTTTTGAGGGTCTGCAGGTTGCGCATTAAACTAATGGCGCTTGCTGCCGAGTCGGTACCGCTGCGCAGGCAGGTAATATTATCAATAATAAGGATGCGTGCCCGGCTGCTGATAATGGCATTTTCGAGCGCATTGTTGATATAATCGGCATAGCTGGCAAATTTGTGCATGCCGGTAGCGGCGGGGTTAAACACCAGGCGGAAAAAGTTGGGCGCAAACTGGTAGTTGCCGTGTATGGCGCTGGTGTACCGTTTTTCGAACTGTTTGGTGCTGAGTTCAAAATCAAAATACAAAATATTTTCGGGCTGGCGTTTCATCTGGAAGCCGGGGATGGGTTCGCCGCGGCTAATGCTGTTGCCAATTTGCACGGCCAGGATAGATTTGCCCACATTGGTGTCGGCAAAAAGGATACAGAGCTCGCCCTCGTGCCAAAATTCGCCAAAAAGCATTTCGTCATGCTGCTGCTCGTTGCCCATCTGGAGCCAGTCGGCCGCGGGTTTCATAATAAAGGCCTCGCCGGGGTCGGGTGGGGGATCGGGCAGGGTTTCGGGCGCCCGAGTTTGTTTACGGGGCAGCGACGTAAGCGACATGGAGCGGATGAGCTCAATTTCCATCGGCCGTTGGGGGTAATGGACGGGTTTGTTGTATTTATTCATAAAAATTGGGGATTTGTGCAAGATACCAACTGCGCCGTAGGTAAATGGTGACAGTGTTTTGTCAGTAGGGGCCTCACCCTGCCCTCTCCAAAAGAGAGGGTTCTGTCCCGCAAGGATGGCTAATTTGCCTGGAAATCGCGTTTTTTTAGCCCGCGTTGGCCCAGGTTGTCCCGGGCAGATGTGTTAATTTGCTGATTTATAGCGATGTGGTGTTTCGCTTGTCCCGCGGTGTTTCTGCTGTATCATGTATCTGCGGGACAGGGACACTTCTCCTTTTATTTAAAAAAATGTTCATAGCTAAGTAATCCTTTTAAAACAATCTGCGTCTATATGAATTATTTATAGTGATATGAATAACGAGTATGACAGATTCGGACCAGTATATCGTTTACCAAAATAAAAGCCTTATTGATTTACCCGGCGAAGTGTGGAAAGATATCCCGGGTTTTGAAGGCTCGTATCAGGCATCTTCTATGGGCAGGGTGAAATCGCTCGACCGGATTGTGCCTCATCCCCGCCTGAAACAACAATTTATAAAGGGGCATATATTGAGCCAGTCGGTTTCCAAAAACCGGAACATCATCACCGGCGAACCCATGATTGATTTGAGGATCACCTTAAGTATTGAAGGCAAACTTTGTTATTTTAACACCAGAAGAATTATCTATCAAACTTTTATTGATCCGGGTTTGGATTATAAACAAACCGGGTTATATGTGATAAACAGGGATGGCAACGGATACCATAACCAGCCTGAAAACTTACAGCTGATAACCAAAAGTGAAAAACAGCTCAGAATAGCAAAAAGAGGCCGCCTATACCCATATTTAAAAACTGCCGACCGTTCAGCCTGGAAGAAAAGCCTGTCAAGAAGCAAACCTGTAGAACAACTTGACCTGAAAGGAAACCTTATTAAACGTTACGACAGTATCAAAGAAGCCTCCCGCCAAACCGGATTGGGCGATAAGGTAATTATTCAAGTTGCAAAGGGCTTGTATAAACAATGGAACGGTTTTATATGGCGATATGCTTAAGAAACTTAGTCCTCAGTTAAGTTTATTTGTTTTAAGGTAACATAAAAGTTACAAAAAGATCATTCTGGACTTTGAAACAATATCTATATCTTAAGGCCATTAAATTTTAACAGCTCCTAAAGCCATATCACGAATAGAATGAATACTTTATCAAGAAATTACTCCGTCAATTTAAAAATATTTTATCAGCAAAGGATTGTAAGCGCTTTGATAATGTCCGGAATTGCCTTTTAAACATTTCCATTTTAGTTAGCATCTTCAACTTACCTAAACATTTAAAAATGCTTGTGTGTTTTTCGCTTTTCCGAAGCTTAAAAAAAGCTCGTTATCAATTTTTGCAACGCTTAACTAATAGCAGCCTGATTATAAAATTATTGTCCACTGAGCCGGGAATCAAAGTGAGGCAATTGTGTGATTTCAATGGTTTCGGTTGGGTATTAAATACTGGTGGTAAAAACATTGCGACTTTAATGCATCGTTATAAAAAAGTAGCGCTACTTTTTTTGCTGTGTTTGTTTGCCAAACAGGGGGCTTTTGCACAGGCTATTACCTATGGCACCAGCATGTTAACTTATAATGTTGGGACAACTATTGTTGCCAAATTTCCTACGGTGACAGGTGGTACGCCTTATGTGTATGGGCAGGTAATTACATTTGCGGGGAGCGGCGTTTCAGGAACTACAAACGGAACAGGTACCGGTGCTACATTTAGCCGGGTTGCTGGCGTCGTTACAGATGCTGCCGGTAATATTTATGTGAGTGATAATGCTTCAATTCGTAAGATAACACCCGCAGGCGTAGTAACCAACTTTGCTACCGGTTTTAATTTTCCCCAACAGTTGTCAATAGATGCAAATGGCAATATCTATGTTCCTGAATTTTACGCTAACAGAGTTAGTAAGGTCACCCCCGCCGGGGTAGTAAGTATTATTGCCGGTACTGGCACAGCAGGTTATTTAGATGGCCCTGTATCAAATGCGCTATTTAACCACCCTGGAGCGACTGCAATTGACGCCTCAGGGAATGTATATGTAACGGACGCTTACAACAGTTGTATCCGGAAGGTTACACCATCAGGTATAGTAAGCACTTTTGCCGGTATTGATACTGCTGGTTATGCAAACGGGACTGGAACTGCGGCTCGATTTGCTGAGCCCATGGGCATCGTGTTTGATGCGCAGGGTAATTTGTATTTAGCCGATAAAGCCAATAACGTTATCAGGGAAATTACCCCGGCCGCTGTAGTTTCACTTTTTGCGGGCAACCGCGGTGGTGCTTTAGTAAATGGTAATAGATTAGCAGCCAGTTTTTTTTACCCATTTGATGTTACAATAGATGCCTTTGGTAATATGTATGTTTTAGACCAATATTACAATGTTGTCCGTAAAATTACTCCAGCTGGTATAGTAAGTACACTGGCAGGCAGCGGTACGGCAGGTTCTGCAGATGGCATAGGTACGGCAGCCAGTTTTAGTTTACCATATGCTTTAACTGTAGATGGAAACGGCAATATCTACGTGGCTGATTGGGGAAATAAGGAAATCCGTAAAATCATAACAGTGGGCTATTCCATAAGCCCATCATTACCACCAGGGCTGGCTTTTGACCCCAACACTGGTGGGATAAGCGGCACCCCAACAACAGTAACTGCAGCGCAAAACTTTACCATTACTGCTAACACCAGTACCGGATATTGCAAAACAACCGTCAGCCTTGCTGTAAATACAGCTGTTCAGCCTTCCACCCAAAGTTATGCACTTGCCAGCTGGACTGGTAAAGTGAGCAGTGATTGGGGTACAGCAGGGAACTGGAATAATAATGTTGTTCCCAGTGCAACTACCAATGTGCAGATAGGCATTTCTCCTTTCACGAATCAGCCCACAGTTAATAATAATCAACAAATACATAATCTTACATTCGGCGGGAGAATACCGGTTACATTAACCGTAAACAGTGGAAATACGCTTGCGGTATCTGGGCAGGTAGTTCAGAATCATGCTTCGGATGATTCGACGCCTATTACTACTATTATTGGTGCCGGGACATTGGCAGCATCATCCATCCTGGTAGGTGATCCGACTACGCCCAAATTGGTGCTAACAAAAACTACAACCCTCATATCACAAATTGCAAATCTTAACGTCACTGGCAACATTACGATCAACTCAACCACTGCAAACCTGCTAACCGGGGGCATTGCTACCAATAATGCTAAGTTTTCATTGCAGGCGGGTGTATTAAATATCGCCGGCCAAATTATTACAAGCAATCAGATTCCGGCAAGTTGTAATAGTTTTGGAACAGCCACTAATACGCCCTCCACTATATTTAGTATAGATATCAACTCGAGCCAAAATGCTACACTAATATTAACTGACAGTAGCTCAGTAGCTATTGCTAATACTGCCTATGGCACGGTTGATTTTTATAACCAGATATCGGGCACGGGTCGTAGCATAGTAAAGTATACCGGGGCTAATCAACTGGTATATACAAATACCACCCCTGGAATTAATACAAGTCCGGCTATTTATGAAGATTTGACAATTGCCGGGACTGGTATTAAAACGGCGGGCAACACCGCCAGCAATAATAATCTTAACATCAGCGGAAATCTGAATGTTATAAGCGGATTACTTGATTTGGCTACTTACGCCCCTCAAACGGTTATTGGCGGAAATTTTACTAACCATGGAGCCGTCAACTTTGGCTCGTCAACCACAACTATTAATGGTGGCTCGTTTTTCAATTCAGGAGGTTTTGCCGCGGGTACTGGTATAATACAGTTTTCAGGAGGTGCGCAAGCTCTTGTTGACAGTACGCAAAACGGTACCAACTTTAACAAAGTAAGTTTTAACAATACCGGAACAAAAAATATTCAATCGGGAAATTTTAATGTCGTTGTTAATGGGGTGGTAAGGCTTTCAAACTCGGCAGTGTTAAATGTTGTATCTGGTGCCGGTTTTACAATGTTTGCTGACAGTACAGGCTACTCCTATATAGCTCCAATACCTTCAGGTAGCAACGTAACTGGGCTGGTAAACGTGCAGCAATTTATACAAGGAGCACCCAGCGGCATCGGTTATCATCTGTTTACATCGCCGGTAAATTTTACGGGAACGCTAAGTGGAGACAGGTCTTACAATTTAAGATTTATGCAGCCGCCCAACCCAGTTAATGGTATGCTTACCTATGGGCCGGCAGGGGGGGGATTTGACGCTGTTAGTAACTCTTCGCTTTATATATATAGAGAAGATATAGCCAATTGTAATAGCACGTTTAACTGTGGAAATAATAAGCCCATTGGTAAAATTAACTATAGCGACCCAAATCTGGTTGGAACTACGCAGCGGTTTACAGTCACCAATATAGCCGACACAACGATATACATACCTGTGGGGAGTAGCATTCTGTGTTACTTCGAGGGAAATAGAGTGGTAACTACGTATCCATTCGATCAGCAAAGCACTACCGTTACACATACAGGTACAGTAAATCAGGGCGATATTAATTTTAAAGATTGGTATAGGAGCGATCATACTTTAACATATACCAATAGTCCGTCCATCGCCAATGCACCTCATAATGGTATACAAGAATTGGGAAATCCATATCCTGCGGCTATTAATTGTGATAATTTTAGCAGCACAAATAGCAATAGCAGCTTCTATGGGCCCAATATGCATAATGGTTTTTCTGTTTTAAACACCGCTACGAGCCAATTTAATGCCTACATACCCGATTCAACGCATGATAAAACACAAGTTTACTATGGTACGGGCATCGCTTCTAATATAATACCACCCGGGGTGGGGTTTACAGCCACCGTTGATGCTTCGTCTCCCAACCCTTATGCAGCAAGCTTAACCATCAGAGAAGGGGCAAAATTTGATCCAGAAGCCCCAGCAGTGGGTGGCGGAACAACTATGGCATTGGCCGCATCACCGCTGCAAAGAAATCTGGCATTAGCAACACCTGCAACTGCTGCTAAATCAAGTACTGTTTTAACTACAAAAACAGCAAGTACACCTGTATCCAACGCCAAAGTTAGCAACACCGCACTTGTTAGTAAATTAGCAATCCCAAAGAAAACGACGGTGCCGCCCGACGAATTGATAAGGTTGATGCTTGTACAGGACAAAATTGAAAATGATGATATCCTGATACACTTTAAACAAGGGTCTTCAAGTACTTATAAAGCTAATGAAGATGCCTATGATATGGGGGGGACAGAGTTAGCAACGGTAATGTTATCCAGTTATTCGAGCGACCATATCCCGCTAAGCATCAATACGATGCCATTGCCGGCTCATTTGGCAAAAATAGCATTGTTTACTGATGCCACAAAAAGCGGGACTTATACACTTAGGGCCACCGCAATTGAAAATATTTTCGCACAGTATGACGTACATCTGCGGGATAAATTTAATGGGCAGGTGATCAACCTGCGACAGGTTAATGCTTACACATTTAATATTGACAAGAATCAGAAATTAACTTATGGAGATCGTTTTGAGCTATTGATTATAAAAAAGAAATAGAGTAATACAAAACCACCTGGTAATACCAGATTGATCTGATAAAGGCCTTCTGTTAATGTTTTTAAACCTTATGACAATTAATAACAGTTATAATATATGAAGTTTTTTTATGCTGCTCTTATTGGTTTAACGGTATGGTGCTGGTGCCCGTTAATAGCAACCGCACAATTGAAACGGGAAGGTGCGACACCCGATTCCTCTTTTATAAAAAAAGAGTCGGCAAAAAATATCGGAATAAAAAACTACTATACCAGGGTTAATAAGGTGCTCTTCGCGGGGAAACAATCAACGGAACAGGTAGCTGAACAAAGTCTTAAGTTTCAACAGCCTTATGTTAAATTGACTTTTGTTAAACCGTTTACTGTTCCGGATATCGCTTATAGGAAAACTAACGCTAATGTTGTATTAACCCCTCAGCAACAGGTTGAAAAAAAATTAAGCTCTTTACTACTGGCCTCAAAAACAAATTCTATAAAAGCAGGCAGTCCTGTTGGTTCAGTAATTCCGTCGCAGCTTTCGGCAACTAATTTATCTAAAACTACCATACCGGGCTTATCTGCAAATAATGGAACTGTTCCGTCAACGGCTTCAACATCGACGCTGCCGTCAACCATTACACAGCCAACTTCGGGTAATTTAAACACTTTGTTGAAACCAGCCAGCGTATCGCCGTCAAATACAACAGCCGGAACAGGCGCACTTAATGCAAGTAGCGTTAATCCATTAAATAATGTTACAGGTAATACCACTCCTGGTAATTTATTGGGTACCAATTCCCTAACACCGCCTTCAGCTTTAAGTACCCAATCTGCCCAAACTACTGCAAATAGTTTAATACAGGTGCCCAGCCCGCTAAAAAGCAATATTACAAGCGTTGGCTCCCAATCAGTAACCGGCATACCATCTCAATTTTTTAGTGGCATAACCAGCAGTAAGGATGAAATGACTAAGATGGCTGCTTTACGATCACAGCTGTTAGTGAATCCGGTGGGTAAGGGGGTGAGTAATCCGGCACTCGCCAGTACTTTAACGGTTGAGAATGATTTCTTATACCAACCGGTTTTAGGTGTTTTAGCAGGTAATAAGTTTGAGGACGTAATTGGCGTAAAAGGCAGCCTTGTTGCTTTCGGAATTCCTTTAAATGTGAATTTTTCTAACAACCAGGCCGCTTTTAATGGAACCAGCCCCATCAATAACAGTCTTTTTAAATTTGGATTCAGCCCTTCCATGTTTAGTGGATTGATGAAAAGCGATATACAACAATATTCCAATTTAAAAAACACCGCTTTTAACGGTTTTAACTTTACCGAATATGTACACCAAATTTTAAACCAAAAGGTAAGTACGCTGGAAAGTGATCAAACCCACATGAAAAATTCGGTGTATGCCGATGATCTGGACGATCCGTCCAAACTTCAGGGTTTGATCAAATTATCGGATGCACAATTAAAAGAGAAACTGGATGCGGAAGCAGACCAGAAGTATGATCAGGATTTGAAGGCGCCGGGTGCTAATCCCGCTACAGCTCAAACAGAACGCCAGCAAAACTATAATCGAGCCGATAGTATTGAGGCTGTTATTGGCTCGATAAAAGGATCACTGCTTAAAAATGGGCTTGATCCCAATAAATTATTGCTCGAAGAAAACTATTCTACCGGAAGAACTTCCCCGGCTTTTAATTCGTCAGAAACAGCTAACAATATGAACAGCAAAGAGCCGTCGAACTCTTTCTTATCGGCACTAAGTAACGTAAAGGATTTTCGTTTCGGATCGTTCGGTACGCAGGTTCCGGGTGAAACCGGGCAGGATACCAAACTAATGAATGGTGCAAATCTGACAGTGAGGGTTGGCTATTATCCGCTTACCGTTGGTTTTGGTACCCTGAACGATATTAACTCGCTAAAAGACGATCAGTTTCAGTCATCCGTATACGCTGCCCCTAAAAGCATAACTTATATTGGTACCGAAATAAACCGCGGCGGCGGAGTAGGCGACGTGAAAATTGCCATTGTCAGTTCATTTAGCGGGCAATCAAATAATGTGCAATATTCGGCCCCTACTTTACCCGGAAATGCTGTTGCCATTACTGCAACCAAAGCCGTAAAGGTTGATGATTTTGGAAATATCACCGTTGATGTTTCAAAATCGGGCACTTTATTTAGCAGTAACTATATACCTGATGCTGAATCGGTGCTTACAGCAAAAGCCGCCGGAGCTAATAATTTAAATACTAATCTTTTTGAATCATTTGCAGTTGGCTTTACGCATAACCTCAATATAACAAGTCTGAATGCTTCTGATAATGTTTATTTTAACTATGCTGGTTTAGGTTATCAGAATCCTGCCAATAATGGCTACTCCGGGGCCACTATAAAATATGGCGGTATCCTCAAAAAGAAGTTATATAAAAATAAACTGACGCTGGATGTCAGAACGGACGTTCGCTCAATGCCGCTGAGTTATGTTACAAATGATACCTGGAAAAACTACCAGATCCAGTTTGATTCACGGTATCAGATAACAAAGAAGTTTAACGTGAGCTTTAAATATATTGATGCTGCCACCACGCAGAATATGGACGGTGTGTCCAGCTCAATTTATAGCTCCAGCAAATTCGAATTAACGGGGAATGATTCATACAAAATTGGAAAATATTTTACAACAAGCCAGCTAAGTATCAGCACGCAATCGCTTACAAATGTCGACGCTTCAGCCAGTAGCAGTAGCCTGGTAAATGTTAACTATGCGCAGAGTCTTTTATTGAAAAATAGTTCAATAACTGCTACCATTTTTTATAATAAGGAGTTATCGGCTTATCAACTTATTGGCGACCTGCTGACCTCTGATCTAACCTATCAGTATAAACTATTCGGCAATTTACAGGCCGCGTCTGGTCTTACTTATTTAAACAATACAGGTATTGCCCAACAAGCCGGAGTAAAACAAGGACTACAGTTTATGGCCGGCAAACATTTTGACATTAGCGCATCGGTTGATCTCCGGAAAAACCTGATAACACCACAATATGCCGATTTGTATTCATCAACCCGGGGCGAATTATCTCTTAAATACTACTTTAAAATTGATTGATATATGGGCAAATCATCACATAAAATTATAATTATCACACTGCTCAGTTTATTTTATTGCTGCACGGCATTTTGCCAGGTAAGTTTTCAGTTTGTCCCCGAAATATATGGAAGAAACGTTAACGGGCTGTTCAACTGCAGAATAAATAATCCAACAGGTAGAAAGACAGCTACGTTAAGTATAGAAGTAACAGAAAAAAAGAATGGAACCATCGCTTTGGTTAGAACGCAGCCATTTACGTTGAACCCGGGTAGCAATATTATCCCGGTGAGTGCCGTTCGCAGCGCAACTGTTCAGTATCCCAATAACAACATCGGCGTTATCATTAAACACAATCAGGATTTCCCCATTGGCGATTATGAGTATTGTTTTACGCTGAATTTTAATGTTGCCGCCAATGAGACTTTAGCCGAACAGTGTTTTGAATATGAACTGATACCTTTTGCCGAGTTAAACCTTTTAGAACCATATGATAAAGATTCGGTTTGTGATGCCCGGCCCATGCTTACCTGGCAACCTTTGCTTCCGGCTGTGCAAGGGTCATACTATCAGTTGGTATTAAGTGAGGTGAAAAGTGACCAGAATGCAGTTGAAGCATTGAATTATAACCTGCCGATTATTAACCAATCGCACTTAATTTCTCCAATATTGCCTTACCCCGCTATTGACGAACAATTGCAGGAAGGAAAAACATATGCCTGGCAGGTAACGGCATATAAAGATCAAACTATTCTTAACCGCTCCGAAATATGGACGTTTACCGAGCATTGTAAAGACCCTACCAAAAAACTGGATACCCTCAAAGATGACGGATATCGTGATATCAATGACCTTGTTAAAGGTAATTACTATATAGCAGTTGCCTATATGAAATTCGCGCTGATAAATCCTTATCAAGCTAAGATTCTTAAATATCAAATAGTTGAGCTTAATAATCCCACAAGAAAAATCAGCGGGCTGCCTAAAGTTACACTGATTAGGGGGCGTAATAAAATAAAGATAGACCTATTTAACACTGACTCATTTACCGATGGCGAATCATACATACTGCAACTACAATTGCCTGATGGTACTGAGAAAGACTTAAGATTTGTATACAGAGATCAATGAGAAAAACAATAATAATAATGTTGATGGCACTATTGGCCATGTCGTGCAAAACGCCTACGGAGCGGTGGCTAAATGGATTGGCTGAGTATAATCAGTTGGAGAGTGCATCGATGAAAATGGAAGTAATGAAAATGGATACAAAGAGCGATACTACTATTCTGAATTATAGGATAAGGATATATCCGGATAAAAAATGGTTGGAAAATAACCCCAGAAACCTGGTAAGCGAGATGAATTACGCAGCAGATAGTTGTTTTTTTATCAGGGCAGGTGGGATGAAATGTTCACCCGGATTTGTACAGCCGGTTGCTAACGGGATAAAAGACTGTTACGAATACCTTATTTCATTTAATGTTGATAATAAATTAAAAATGAGATCATTGAACCTGGTTTACACCGATAAGTACATTGATAAGCAAACGTATATTTTGAATTTGGATAAGAAATAAATAATTGATTATGAAGCTAACAATTACTTACAGAAAGAAAATTGCAGTTGGGTTGTTAATACTCATGTCAACTAATCTTTTAATACCACCGGTTTGTCTGGCACTCACTTCAGGCCCTGCGCAACCGGAAACGCAGTCATTTCAGCCGGCCGGTGTTTCTGACATGGTTGATCCATTTACCGGCGGTTTTAAATATAACATTCCTTTACTTGATATTGACGGCTATCCTATAAATCTGAGTTACGAATCGGGTACCGGTATGGATGATGAAGCCAGTTGGGTCGGCCTCGGCTGGAATGTAAACGTCGGAGCAGTAAACAGGCAATTGCGCGGGGTGCCCGACGACATGTCGGGTGACCTGGAGCAAATAGATCACTATACTAAACCCAAAGTAACTGTTGGGGGAAGATTAAGTGCCAAAATTGAAGTATTCGGACACGGCTCGAACCTGGTGCCTAATTTCAACGGTTCATTCAGCCTGGGTATTTTCAATGATAACTATACCGGTATTGGTGCGGATGTAGGTATAAATGCCGGTATTTCTTTATCAAAAATAGGAGACAGCCCCTTCACTGCGGGTTTGGGTTTGGGGATAACCTCCAGCACCGCAAGTGGCGTTGATGTCACACCTTCAATGAATTTAGGTATCTCAGAAAAGATGACATCAGACCAGACGGTAAGTGCTGGGTTGAGTGCCTCGCTTGGATATAACAGCCGCTCGGGTTTGAAAAGTTTAACCCTGGGATCCAGCTTTGATGTTTCGAGACCATTGAAGGATAAGAATGGCGAAGTAGTGACGGACAGTAAAGGAAATGTCGAAACACAGACAGATCAGATTATGGGCGGTTCGGGATCGGCTATTTCCTTTAATACGGAGCCAATTATGCCGCGTATCCAGGTGCCTTATAAAACTACTTATGGTTCCTTTAGTGTTGATGCAGGAGGGGTTATTGAATCTGTTTTTCTTGGCGGCGGTATGACGGGTTATAAAAGTGTAAATGAAGTTGCTACAGAAAAATTCAGCAATCCAACTTATGGATTTTTATACGCAGAGCAGGGCAAGAATCAGAAAAATGCGGTGATGGATTTTATAAGGGAAAATGAAAATCCTATTATTCCCGAAATTCCTAACCTGGCTTTACCCGTTGGCACACCTGATATTTTTTCTTTTACCAGCCAAACAGGTTCAGGGCAATTCAGGCTGCATAGAGGAGGATCGGGTGCTTTTTTTGATAACCAGGTAACCAATGGCAATAGTTCAACAACCGTTGGTGCTGATTTAGGTTGTTGCTTTATTTTTCACGGCGGGGTAACGTTTTATAATCAAAACGGTACAAATACTACCAGAAAATGGGTAAGCAATAACAACTACCTGGGTAATGGTGATTTTCAGGATATTTCTTACACCAACCCCAATAGCCAACAGGCATATTTTAAAGTTGTCGGTGAAAAAACAGCCGAAGACGCAAATATGGTTGCTGCCTTGCATGATGTACAACCTTTGGAAGTTAGTATTAGCGGACAGACTGCAAATGCGCAGTTCACCAATAACACGCTAACCAAACTGCAAAAGTTAAACAGATCTATCAACAATACGCAAATTTCTTACCTCACTGCGCAGGAAGCTTCTTTGGCCGGTTTGGATAAAACAATTAATAGTTATCCGTTTAATAACGCTGCCAATTTTCAGGTACCAGCCAACAATAAACCCGTTGCCGATACTTTAAGGCCGCGTTATGATAACAACTATCACCAAAAACATCATATTTCTGAAATTACGGTGACCGGCGCTTCGGGAAAAAGGATGGTTTATGGTTTACCAGTGTATAATGTGCAGCAATCAGAATATAGTTTTGCTATCGGCTCAAAAAATACTGACTATACTATTCAAACCGGTACTAATAATATTGTGCCATTGGCTTTAACCAATCCTAATACTCCGCAAGCTGCAATAAATCACACTAAGGGGATTGATAATTATTATCATGTGCAATCGCATCCTGCTTATGCATCCAGCTTTTTGCTGACAGCAATTTTATCGCCCGACTATGTTGACAAAACAGGTGATGGCATTACCGACGATGATGCCGGCACTGCTATTAAATTCAACTATTCAAAGTTGCCCAATTTATTCAAATGGCGTACGCCTTACAGCGGCGCAACGCTAAACCGCAGTTTGCTGGCCGATAAGGATGATGATAAAGGCAGCATAGTTTATGGGCAGAAAGAACTTTGGTATATCCATTCAATCGAATCAAAAACCAAGGTGGCCTATTTTGTTACCCAAAATAGAAATGATGCGCTGGGCGTAACAGATTTTACCGGTACCAAGATGGACACCACCAACAGGCAAAAATGCCTTACCGAAATACTGCTATACTCCAAGGCGGATATGTCAAAACCGATAAAAGTGGTAAAGTTTGTATACGATTATGAGTTGTGCAGGGGCGTACCCAATAATAGTGACAATATAAACGGATTAAATAGCAATGCCACGCTGGGAGGGAAGCTTACGCTTAAAAAAGTTTATTTTGAATATGCCAATAGTCCAAAAGGAGCAAACTATCCTTATGAATTTACCTATCAAAACTCGGTAAATAATGTACCTATTAATTATGGCGATTTGGAAACCGATCGTTGGGGAACTTATAAATCTACAACCGAAAACCTATTGCCGTTAAAAAATGATGAGTTCCCATATACCAATCAGGATGTTCAGGGAAATAACCCTTCTGTAAAACAGCGGATTGATCAAAATGCTGCATTGTGGCACCTCAGCTCGGTGCAATTACCAACTGGCGGGCTCATCAATATAACCTACGAATCAAACGACTATGCTTATGTGCAGGATAAACGCGCAATGGTAATGTCTGGTATTTCGGCATTGATTGATGGTAGTGGTAATGATCTCGACTCTACTGCAACCAATTATTTATTTAAAGCAAAAGGCATCAGGCTGCAAGTTCCAAATTCGGCGGTTACCGGAGATCCTACTGCCTGGTTTGAGCAAACCTATCTCAATAATTCCAATTACCTGTATACCAAGTTTTTTGATAAAGTATCTACACCTAATAGCTATAACGGCGGGACTGATTATGACTACGACTTCATACCCTGTTACGCACAAATTAAATCGGTGAGTTTTAGCGGTGGCTATGCCAAAATAATATTTGTAGACCGAACTGATGGAGGTGAAACGGCCAACCCGATCATATTCTCGGCATGGCAAAATTTAAAGGATCAATATCCACGATATGCTTATCCGGGTTTTGATACCCGAACGAAAGATTCGGAAACGAGTTCGGCAGTTACTTCAGCGGTGAAAGCAATATTTAGCGCTATTGGCAATTTAAAAGAGCTAACAGAAAGTTTTTATCAGAAAGCTGCCCGTAACAATTATGGCTCAAAAATACATCTGAACAGCTGCTTTGTAAAGGTAGTTAAGCAGGATGGTTTTAAGCTGGGTGGCGGCGTAAGAGTTAAAAAAATACAGATAAGCGATAACTGGCAAACCATGTCTCAAAATGGCAGCTCTGCAACAGCCAATTACGGGCAGGCCTATACCTATACCACGGTTGATAACGGCGTAACGATTAGCAGTGGCGTGGCTTCTTACGAACCTTCCATAGGTAACGACGAAAACCCACTAAAACTCCCTGTACCATACGTGGAAAAGATAAAAGGTTCCGTCGACAGCTTTTTTGATCTGGAACAACCTTTTGGTGAATCCTTTTTTCCGGCACCACTGGTAGGTTATAGTAAAGTAACCATAACCGATCTGGATAAAAATGGAAACCCAGATCCTACCTTAAGAACAGGGTATAGCGTAGACGAGTTTTATACCGCGAAAGACTTCCCGGTGCAAGTTACGGTGTTGCCGATATCCGAAAATGAGAACAAACCATTCAATAAGTTTTCATTTTTGGGCGCCACAAATATTGACGAGTTAACCATGTCGCAAGGGTACGCCATAACGGTAAATGATATGCATGGTAAACCGAAGGCCACCCGTACACTTAACCAGGCGGGAGCAGAAATAGCCTCAACGGTTTACTACTATAACACCACTCCCCTGGGTGCAGATGAGTATCAACTGGCAAACACCGTTAATATTGTTAACCCGGATGGTTCGGTGTCGCCCAACCAGGTTATTGGGCGCGACATAGATTTCTTTACAGATTTCAGGGAATTTGAAACAAAAAATAGCGGACGATCAATTGATTTGGGGCTCGACTGGATATCTGCATGGATTTTTAATTTCCCTTTACCTCACTTTCCAACCTATAATAATTCGGATTATAAATTGTTCAGATCGGCATGTGCCGTTAAATTGAATCAATATTATGGTGTAATTGATAAAGTTGTAAAAACGCAAAATGGTTCGAGTATAACCACCCAAAATGTTGCCTTTGACGGATTAACAGGCGAACCTATTGTAACCAGCACCCAAAATGAGTTTGATAATAAAATTTATTCGGTAAACATTCCGGCTTACTGGATATACAACGGCATGGGGCCAGCCTATCAGAACTCTGGTATCCTGCTGAAAAACTTCTCGACCGATGTAAATGGTCGGTTTGTTAATTACAATACCTTTTTAAAATCGGGTGATGAAATTGTTGATCTCACAACAGGTAATAAGTATTGGGTAATTAATGATCAATCACCAACAGAAACCGGCCCAACTAACAAGCTGATCAATATGGCCGGTCAGTTAGCCGCCTCTTTTACGGCGACAGGTACAGTTAAATTAGTGCAGTCGGGTTATAGAAATATACTTGACGCCGGAGCTACTAGTCTGGTATGCCTAACCAATCCCATACAGGGAAATCAGTTAAAAGTGGTTGCCAGTTCTGATTTAACGGGTTATAAAGTTATCAATGCGTCGGCCAAAACTTACAATGAAAGCTGGCCGATGTCATCAACAAATGGTAATGCAGACAGTGTTAAAGTGGCCAATCCGGTTGCCGATTTCACTTACGCCACTGCTTTACCGGCCGGAAATCATGGCTTGTACGGAGCATATATTTATAATGCAGGTACTGATACCGGCGTAGTTGTTCAAAACGCATTTTTGCAGGGGGGCTTAAACAGAAGCGGTGTATGGCCAAATCCGCCAACAACGCTCTATTTGAATGCGCCCGTTGGGTTTCAGAAAACCATTACCATTGCAACATCTCAAACGTATTATATCGGCTACAGCGGTGATGATACCTACAGCTATACTATCGATAATGTTGCCCTGCCGTCAAATAAAAATAACCAATATTGGTCGGTGTATCCGTTATATCTTTCTGCGGGTACGCATGTTATAAATTTCACGGCAACCAATGTTCCGCTACCCGGCGGTGGTGATTCGCCAAGCACCAATCCCGGAGCCATAGGGATGGAAATTTATAATTGTACGGCAAGCCAGCTCAACAGTGGTAACAGTTTAAATACCGTTTTTTCAACTACCGGTGTTATTGGCGACAATACCCTGCAAAGCTTTTTGACTATCAACGGCGTGCGGGTAAACCATTATATCTATGTAAAAGTTATCAACCCATATATAGCAGGGTATTTGGGCAACTGGCGCGAAAGAGCAAGCATGGTATTTCAGCAAAGCAGATATATCAATCCTGATATCCCTGCCAACGGATTAAATATTAAAAATGCAGGCTATATTAATAATTTCTCGGCCTTTTGGTACTACGGGCCGCTTACCAATGGCGGGCAAGGTTGGCAAACCGACCAGAATGGAAACAGGGCCAGGTGGGTTACAGCGAATACGGTTACCTCCTATGATCTTTATGGGCAGCAGCTTGAAAATGTAGACGCCCTGGGTAGGTTCAGCGCTGCGAAATTTGATTTCAATGGCGAATTGCCGGGAGGCGTTGCTTCTAACAGCATGAGCCGTGAAATGTATGTAACCGGATTTGAAGACAGTTATTTCAATCCCGGTACAGTAGCAGGCAATATCCCGATAAATGATTTTAAGGAAACATCGACAGGGGCTCCATTAAGCCAGTTTATTGTCAATACCACTTCGCATAGCGGTAACTATAGCTTAAAGCTTCCGTCGGATGGGATAACCTTAAAAACCAATATTTACAGTCAGGCTTTGCGGATTGATAGTTTGTTATACATCTATAATACTGGAGAGTATAACGTTAAAAACCAATTGGGGCTTTATCCTAATGGTTTTGAACCCAATCCTTATAAGAAGTACATTTTTGATACCTGGGTATATGATGGCAGTCCCGGAGATAAATCTGTAAAATTAACGCTTACCGAAAATGGCACTTCGGTTCCCTTAACGTGTAAAGCAAACGTGGAAGGTTGGAAGCTTTTAGAGGGAACAATTGACCTTACCACTGTGGCGCCTGGTACGCTTAACATAGCCGTGGTACCATCAAACGGCGTAACCCTTTATATGGATGATATCCGCATCCATCCGTTTGATGCGCTTTTAAAATCATATGTATACGATGACAAAACGATGCGGCTGATGGCCGAGCTGGATGAAAATTGCTTTGCAACTTTTTATGAATATGATGATGAGGGCCTTTTAATACGTGTTAAAAAGGAAACTGAACGCGGGGTTATGACCATCAAAGAGAGCCGGTCGTCATACAGAAAATATACCGGATTATAATTGAGATTACAATGAAAAGATATATCAATACAAGAGTAATACTTATTGCAATAGTGGTGCTGAGCGCAAGTATGATTACCTGGGCGCTTGATCAGAAAATAAAAAAGAGCGCTACCAAACCAGTGCCGGTAGCAGTTAAAGCCAAAGTGTATGATACTGTGCTGTTGGCCAAGTTTGATCAGCTTTTACAAACGCTTGATTTTAGTAAAAACACCTTCTGCTTTGAAGGAAAATATAATGTGATTGATGGTACGGATACCGCTAATAATGTTCATGACCTTAAATTTTTGTTTTGCAAGGCAGGTAATAACTTTTATTCAAAACTTGGAAATACAGAAACGGTAAACCAAAACGGGATAAATGTTTATGTGCAGCATGATATGAAGAAAATAGTAGTATCAACAATGAGCTATCAATCAAAATCTCCAATAACTGGTATCAGGCAGATGGTGAAAACATTGAGATCTGAAAATTATGACCTGGTGAGTTCTGAAACGGGGTCGGAGCGAAAAATATCGCTGATAAATGAGCATCACATCACTTGTAAGGAGATATCTGCCACTTACGACACGCTGAAAAATACGCTAAAGACGGTTTTGATAAGGTTTACAGACATAAACGATCCTGGCAATGATAAGAAAGACAGGACAATAGAAATTGATTTAACGCGGATGGACAATACAGTGAAGATGAACAACTATCCGGCTGTCAGCGCATTTGTGAGAGAAGAAAAGGGAAAGATTACCCTGCTGCCTAAATTTTCGAGTTACGAACTGATAAAACTTTAATAAAGTTTAAAATGAAGAAATTTTTAAAATTCATACTATTTACAACGCTGTTTCTGGTTTTTGTTAAACCGGTATGTTTTGCCGGTGTTGAGCCCTATGAGAATTTTATAAAGGGAAAAATAAAGCCTAAGGATACAATTATTGTTAAAGATGAAAAGTTTAAAAATTCAAAATATAACTGGAGCGATATTACCAATATATCGGTAAAAGATTTTATTTCTTTCAGGATTCTCGATAGCGCATTAATTAAGCAGAAGTTTAGCGCCCAGATACGATTAAAGGTGGAATATCTGACTGACCCGGATGCCAGCCCGCAGGTACAAAACATCGACCTGAAAATAAATTATGCGCTAAAAAAAGGAGTTAATTATAAAATTAACGACAGTTATAATTTTACGGGAGCCTATTGGATAAGGGTTACTGTTGTTAGCATTTATAGTCCGGAGTTTGGGCATGACCTGCCTCCTTATTTTCAATTAAGTGCTAATATAGTAATCAACAGGCAATATAAATTTAAGCCGAAAACCAAACTAAACGCGGTAGCGCAGCTTATAAAAAATGCGCAGGTAAGTACAGTCTCAAAATCGAGCGTAAACGCGCCTGTTAGCGCCGTTGCCACGCCAAAGTTAAACGCGCCGGTAGCAGTAGCACAAGAACGAAACCTGGCCGTTGTAGGCAGCGGCCCAGGAACAGTTACCAATAATGGTAATCAATTGCAGCTTACATGGGCATTGATTAGCGGTGCTGAAGAATATGATATTGAATGGACTACCGCCGATGCTGGTAATGCTAATTATGCTACTATACAGCAGATGGCCGCCGGAACTGCCGGAACAGTTGATACCCTATTACTGAACAGTATATTTCTGCATAATGCCACCCGTATTACCACCAGTAATCAGAGTTACCTGCTGTCGTTGCCTTATAACGATGATTACGTATTGGTGAGGATGCGGCAGGTTCAGTACAGTGCTGATGGTGTGCGCTTGCTGGGCAGTTGGGATTATCAATTAGGATCGGGACAATATGCTGTTTGGGCCTTAACATGGTATCAGTCAAGCTTAAACTGGCAGTATTCAGCTGCTTTTGCCGAAGAAGGAAAGAAAAAGGAAGTAGTAAGTTATTTTGATGGCTCGCTGCGATCAAGGCAAACGGTAACCATCAATAATTCTGACAATGTAGCGCTGGTACAGGAAAATATTTATGATGATTTTGGCCGGGCCACTGCAAGTATATTACCAGCACCCTTTAAAGAAGCCAGCGGTGTTACTCCGTATTTAAGATATTTCCTTAATTATAATCAAAACAGTAGTGGCGCTCCCTATAATTTTGCAAATGTTGTTGGAAGTACAGCTTCGGCAACCTGTGAGTTCAACCCCGATTCGCTAAACGTAACATCGGGCGCATCGCAATATTATTCTGCCTCCAATCCGTTTATAAATGACCAGCCTTATGATCAGTTTATACCTAATGGGCAGGGTTATCCTATATCGGTAACGCAGTATACGCCAGATAATACTGGTAGAATAATGGTACAGGGCGGCGTAGGCAAAATATTTCAACCAGGAAGAACCAATCCGAGTTATACAACCAAATATTTTTATGCTGTACCCAGTCAGTGGGAACTGGATCGTGTTTTCGGTAACGATGTGGGCAATGCGAGCCATTACCTGAAAAATATGGTTGTTGACCCTAACGGACAGGTGAGCATCAGCTACCTGAACGCCAGTGGTAAAACCATCGCCACGGCACTATCAGGCAATGTGACAAACAAGATGGATTCCATCAGTACCATCCTGCCTGCGGTAACAGAAAAAATTGACCTGCTTGATTCGGCACAGTTTGTTTTCGACAGCCAGTCGCTGGCCATCAAAGGGACAACTACTTATCTGGCTTCACAATCAGGTAACGCGAGCATGACCTATAGCGTTCAGAAACTGATAGATCAGTATCCGGGAGGGGCGCAAGCCATTTGCAGTAATTGCTTTTACGATTTGACTATTAATGTATATAATGACTGCGATCAGCAGATTTATACCACTACCACGCCTATACAGGTAGGCTCTATGACGGCCAATTGCAGCGGCACAGGTATTCAGAAAGACTCGATACCGATAGTATTTCCGCAAATAGGTGAGTATTACTTCACTGTTCAGCTGGCATTCAGTAAAACGGTGATGGAAAACTATGTTTCCGCATTTGCTACTCAAGGTTTACAAAGCGGCTATCTGAAAAATAATTTCAGCTTTGTATTGCCTTATCTGGATGGTATTAATTATAAAGCTTGTTTGAGTGACTGTTCTACCTGCGAGCAAACGCTGGGTACGCAAACCAGCTTTGTACAAACGTTTCAAACCAAATTACTTGGTCTTGGGGTTGATTCGGCAACGGTGGCAGGCAGCACTTTTCAAACCTGGGTTAATGCTAAATATACCACATTAAAAGCCTATTGCGATTCGCTTTCGGCAAACTGTAATTCATTATCGGCCGATAGTGTGTCCAACTGTAGCCAGTATGAAACACCAATGCTGGCAGATGTTTCGCCAGGTGGACAATATGCACTGTTCGATGCGGCCTATAATCCATTAGAACCTCAAACCAACGTAATCAGTAATAACTGGCGCACGGTGTTTCCGGTAGAATCATCAACATCATCGCAATACCAGGCTAACCTGATTACGCTGCCTGATGGCTCTATTACTTCGCCTTACGACGCCTCGTTTACGCTGGCTATGCTGGTGCAGTACTGGAACAACAGCTGGGCAAACTCTTTTCTGCAATACCACCCCGAATATTGTAAACTACAGTTTTGCTATATCAATAATACATCCGAAACCTGGGATCAGGAGGTACAGAATAATATTACCACTGCCGCGGCTATCCCAACTATACCGGGTGCACCTGCGGGCCTGGCATACAGCTATACCAATGCAGGATGGCTGGTTGCGGCCGATCCATTTTTCCAATCGGGCGGGCTTGGTGCGGCGTATGCTGCCAATATGCAAAGCGATTTGCAAAACTATACCACCAATGTTTTAAGCCTGACAACGGCATCTAACAAAAGCCTTACCGCCTTTGTCGACTTCTTGACCTATTGCAGTGATCCCAATGCCAATACCAACGGAATAATAAATAGCTATAACAACTGGGACAGCTGTGCGCCCATGCCTTCGTGCCGAGTGCCTGACAGGGAATGGAACGCTTATCAGGACTATTATTTTCAGTTAAAACAAAACTATTATAACAAGGTACGGGCTGCTACCACCTGTAACAATACCTGCCCGGTTGGTGCGCCGTTAACTTTGCCTGGCCCAAGCCCATGCCCGGCAACAACCGACTTTACTGTTGCTAATTATGGGGCGGCCTACGGGCAACCGGGAGTGGCATGTGCCGATACTATGCAAATGGTGGTGCTATCATACAACGGCGGCAATGTGAGCACGCCGGTGACCGTTACTATTGGTTATTCGGCCGGGGTAAACAGCACGGGCTTGCCAACAGTTTTCCAATATGCCGTTGGCGACTCGAGTAAAACTTTCTGCATCCCTATTAATGTGCCTACGCAGGCGGTTACCGTACAATCTATAGTTTGCCAAGCCTGCCAGGCTAACCCGTTATTATTTGGTACCTGGCAGAGCGGTCATATTGCTCAGACAACTTATAACGCAAATGGAACAGTGGCCGGTAGTACAATTTTTAACCAAACACAGCCTTCTTTTACCAATGGCGAAATCACCATTAATCCCGATAATACTTACAGCATAACCGGTACCTGTGCGCTGAGCAATGGCACCTGGAATATTGATGATAGCTGCCGTTTCTCGCTTTATAGCAATGATATAAAATATACGCTGGTAAGTGTTACCAGCAGCCAACTGCAACTGGTGCACAAGGAAGGGTTGGTGCAGGAAACCTGGTTGTTGAATAATGTTAGCTCTATACCACCATGCAGCAACCCTACTACTTTATCGGTAGCCAGTGTGGCTGCCAGCAGCAGTTATTATACAGGAGCCTATCCGTCAAGGCATTTGCTTACGGTTGTGCCGGGCACCGCAGGTACGCAGCCGCCGTTTAACTGCGTTAACTCTACCGGAGGATCGGGCTCATCTGTCGCGACGTTTTATACCTGTTTGAATGTAGTTACCGCAGCAGGTATGACCACCAGTTATACCAATGTATGGGTGTTTGATTGCGTGTATGACAATATTCCATCTACCTGCCCGCCGGTGTTGGCTGTTAAAACCTCGCGATTCTATGATAATGTATTGCCGCCGGCAAGTACCGAAAGTACCGCCAGCCTGCAGCAGCAAGCACAGGATGGTACCACCCAGCAGGTACAAAGCTCGGTAAGCAGCGAAGCCGATGGCTGGATGACTGCCTTATCGCCGGGGCTTACCACTTATAGCGCCAGTACCGTAGCATCATTAAGAGCCGCACTGATTGACATAGCCACTAAAGGCGGCGACCAAAACCATCCGTTTGGTGCAAGTTCGGTGGCGCCGGGTCAAACCACAGCCAGCGGCTATCTTGACTTTGGTGATGCCATTAAAGGCATACTTGGGCTCAGCACCTTTACCAGCAAGCTGAACCCGTGGCTCATTAGCTCGCCGTACCCTTATTCGCCATTAATGCAGGGTACGGAGCCGACGATAGCCAATAGTAATCCGGCTATTTGCTCGGTGCTGCAAACCATGCAGGCACAGTGCAATGCCTATAACGCCACTAACGGAACTTCCCTAAGTCTGTATAACTACCTGGTACAGACCTACGGCGCGGCTATGAATATATCGACCAGCGATTTTGCGGCGCTGCAAAACTCCTGCGGGCAATGCCAGTTTATATTGGCTAACGATATTACCCTGCCGGTATTTTTAGATCCCGGTGCACAAGGCTGTATTATGCCAAGCGACTATGCCACCGCAAAAGCAGTGCTTAACGCCCAGTTTGCTACGCCAATAACCGCTGCCGATTCGAACTATGAGGCCATATACGCCAACTTTATGAACCAGCGTTATGGTTTTGTGTTGGGTTATGCCGATTATTACAATTACGATAATACCTTAACCACTAACCCATCGGCTATATTATGTAACCAGATAGGTACCAATATACCACCCGACCCGCTGGCTTGTATAGAAACGCAAATATCAGTAGCGGTAGGCAGCGGCGACCGTGATTATGATACCTATTTGCAGGCACAGGAAAACCTGTTCAGGGCCAGCTATGTGAGCACCTGCTCGGCAGCCAAACCGCTGGTGAACTTGTATGCTCCACAAAAAATATATCATTATACCTTATATTATTATGATCAGGCTGATAACCTGCTGGCTACCGTACCGCCCGAAGGTGTACAACTGCTTACCGATGCACAAATTGCGGCAGCGGATGTTTATCGTACCCAATATACAGCTACGGATACGGCAACCGTTAGTCCGGTTTACCCGACACACAGGCTGTTTACCACTTATGCCTATAACAGCACCAACCAGGTAACCCAGCAAAGCAGCCCCGATGGTGGTATCAATACTTTTTGGTACGATTTGCTGAGCAGGTTGGTCATCTCGCAAAACGCGGTGCAATTGCCGGCTAATAATTACAGCTATACCACGTACGATGTTTTGGGCCGGATAACAGAAGTAGGGCAAAAGAACCAAACCACGATAAACCTTGGCGTGCCCGATTATTTGCAGCCGGCCAGTATCACCGGGTTTTATGCCGCAGGCACCAATGCACAGATTACCGATACCTATTACGATACCCCGACAGCGGCCACCAATGGTATGCAAAGCGTTACACAAAACAACCTGCGCAAACGTGTTGCCGCCAGTACTTACCGCGATACCCAGGCCGGGCAGGTGCAGCAGGCCACTTATTATAATTACGATCTGGATGGTAACGTAAGCACGCTGTACCAGCAAATAGCCGGACTGGGACTTAAACAAATTAATTATGAATACGATTTAATAAGCGGCAAAGTAAACTTTGTAAACTACCAGAACGGGCAACCCGACCAGTTTTACTACCTGTATAACTACGATGCCGATAATCGTTTGACCGAAGCCTGGACGGGTACCTCCGCTACTATATTGCCTTATGGAGGTAGTTACCTCAATAACGGTAAAATGGATGCCAGCTATAAATATTACCTGCATGGCCCGCTGGCCAGGATGGAACTGGGCGATGTAAGCAGCAAAGTACAGGGCGTTGACTATGCCTATACCCTGCAGGGCTGGCAAAAAGGGGTAAACAGCACCGTAGTAAGCAGTACCCGGGATATGGGTGCCGACGGTACCAATAATAACGTAAGCACCGATGCCTACGGTTATACGCTTTATTATTACCCTAATGATTATAGCCCAATAGCCGCAGCGGTACAGCCCTTTGAAACGGTGCTGCCTGCATTTACCACCTTTAATCCGCTGTACAATGGTAATATAGCCGGTACAGCCATGAACATACCGCAGCTGGGTAGTGCATTTTCTTATTATACCCACCAGTATGACCAATTGAACCGGCTTACCCATACAGAGGATTATACTGCTACGGGAGCCGCTTACACCGGCGTTGCTTATACCAATAACTATAAAGAGTATTTTACTTATGATGGTAATGGTAATATACAAACCACCTTTAGAAACGGCAATACGCTGAACGGTAACCAATTGACAATGGACGCGCTGGCTTATGGTTATAACCGCGATGCCAATGGTAAACTGCTGAACAACCAATTAAACTATATTTACGATGGCGCCCCAGCCAGCAGCTATACCAATGACCTGAAGAACCAAAACCCTGGCAATTACCAGTACGATGCCATAGGCGACTTGGTAAGCGACCAGCAGGCCGGTATCAGCAATACTCAATGGACGGTTTACCATAAAATACAAAGTATTACCAATAATAGTGGCACTATTGCCTATACGTATGACGCAGCTGGCCGTCGAGCAACAAAAATGGTAGCCGGTATTACCACATATTATGTAAGAGATGCCACCGGCAATACATTAGCCACTTATGATAACAGTGGTGGTACCACCAACTGGCGTGAGCAAGATCTTTATGGAGGTAGTCGTTTAGGAATGTGGACGCCCAATATGAAACTAAGCACCAACAGCGCCCAAACAATTTGGGATACTATAGGACATAAAAGTTATGAGCTTACTAACCATTTGGATAACATAATGGCTACCATTAGTGATAAAAGGATAGCCCATAGTACCGATGGAGTGAATATAGATTATTACCTGCCAGATGTTACTACAGCTCAGCAATATTATGCCTTCGGATCATTAATGCCAAACCTTACCTATACTGAAATTAATAACTACAAGTATGGGTTTAACGGTAAAGAGAATGACAATGAGGTAAAAGGGGTAGGTAATCAACAAGACTATGGCCTACGTATCTACGACCCAAGGGTAGGCAGGTTCTTAAGTACAGACCCGATTACTAAGTCTTACCCTGAACTGACCCCATACCAGTTTGCTTCCAACAGACCAATTGATGGTGTCGATCAAGATGGGTTGGAATGGAATGGTGCAATGTTTAAAGCAGCAGCTGAAAATCAAAAAAGAGGCGAAAATCCAATGGCCGCGCTACACAAAGCAGCTGCGACTACTTTTAAAGACATTGGTAATTTAACCTATGGTGTCTTGGCCGCGGTTTTTGCTCCATTTAATTATATATCCGAAGAACATTATGCAAACAATTCGAAGACACAAGAACAAAAAGCGTATCATCAGCAAGAGGCAAAAAAATATTTTAAAGAAACGGCATTTAATATAGTTACTGCGGAAGTCGGTGGTGAATTATTCGGAAAATTCGGAAAAGCCTTTGGTGCGGCAGCTCCTTTGCTTGAAGGTTTTGAAAGTGGAGGTACAAAGTTAATTTCTTCAGCAATGTTGGAAAAATACCCGACAAGTACCACATTCGGAAACCCGGTAAATCCATTTATAGCTCCTACAGATCAAGTAAACTCCTTACTTTCACAAGGTTTAACGAGGAAGGTTATTGCAGAAAGATTAGGAATAAATGATCCCTTGTTTTTAAAAGGAGATCTTATACGAGTAGATATAAAGCCAAGCGCTTTGCAGGATTTAGGTTTAAGACCTCCTACTGGAAACGAAGGGGGAGCTAATAGTTTATTTATACCAGGCGGTAAAACTATTGGCGGGGTAACTGAAGGGGTGGTAAGTTCAATACCCAAAAGTGCCCCAGGTGTCTCTTCAACTGTTATTAAACAATAAGAAAAATGGAAATCTCATATCAATATGTTGTGCAATGTCGCTATAATACGTTAAATGGCATTACCCCCTCTAATCCTGAAAAATACAATACAGGGGAATATAAAGCTGTGATTGAAATTGGAAAAAAATATATAGAAGAAAAAGGATTAACTGAATTTTCAAAAAACTTTCAAGGGGATCAATACTTTGTAGAATTATGGACGGCACACATAATTTTTGAATATGGGAACCCTGATCCTAACTTAAAAGCCGAATGTGTAGAAATCATTGAAAAATATTCCGATAATCCATTAAGCCCGGAAGTTTCGATAGAAGAACGAGAGTGGCTTAAAACAAACATTATATAGTGTAGCCCAACCTTTTCAGACTGACTTCGGAAAGGTTACCCAATATAATATAAATCCCAAGGCCAATGAAAACGGTGATCCTATTGATATTATTAAACCTGGCCTTTACCGCCGAAGCGCAAACGGTAAAAAGAGATAGCACGAGTAAAACCCCTTGCAAGTGCTATTTGGCTAAAGACCCGCAGTCAGCCCAACTAAATCCGTATTGGTTTGCCGATAGTCCAAAAGTTAAAAAGACGGTAAAAGCAAAGAAAAAGACAGTTAAATAGCTGTATATCTGTATATGCGGTTGTTTTTCCTATTGCAAGTTGTGTTTTTGTGTCACCCAAAAACCTACTTGCCCTTGCCGCTTAGTGCGGTAAGGGTGTGAAGACCTACGCAACTTGGTCTTCCTGAACCAGGCTTATTTGCCTTTGAGCAGCTCCACTTTTTCGCGTTCGGATTGCAGCAGTCGCTCCAATAAAGCTACTTTTTCATCATAAAGCTCAACGATCTTGTCGATAGGGTTAAAAGTACAATGTTGGCGGAAGTCGCCGGAACTGTTGTCGTGAAAATTATTGAAATAGTTAAACACCGCTTCTTCGCTAAAGTTCTTAATAGCTTCGGCAGTAACGCCCAACACCTGGGCGATCTGTTGTAGCTTGTCTTCCTCTACGGTTTCGCTTTGCTCAATCCGGGAAATAGACTGCTGGCTAACGCCCAATTCAGAAGCTAAAAACTCTTGTTTGATGCCGCGCAGTTCCCGGATACGCCCGATCTTTCTGCCGATATGAATGCTTTCTGCCATGTTCTAATATAAAAAATAAACCGTCAAATTATAACCTACCCGAAAGTAAGGCGTGTTTTAGCTTCCCGTATTAAAGCCCCGAGGGTCTTTAAGATATGCTTTTGGTCTTCCTCGTTAAGACCTTGCAGGTCATTGATCTGCTTCATTACGTCCTGGTTAAGTTCCTGGTCAGAAAGTCCGGTCAGGTAATCTAACGACACGCCCAAAGCTTCGGCCATTCTGGCCGCCGTTTCAATAGAGGGTTTGACCTCGCCCCGCTCATAGCGGCCTATTACGGGCGCATGTACGCCCAGCTTCTTAGCCAGGTCATCCTGCGACACTTTCCGCTTTTTACGTACCAGTAATAAGCGTTCACCAAATAACATCAGTTCTAAATCAGCCATAAAAGAAGCATAAAAACCAAAGCTACGCAACAAAAAATATCTATTCAAATCTGATATTGTTTGTATGGATAAAACAAATAATATACATTTGAACAAAATATGTTCTAAAAAACTTTTTTATGCAGCTATTGAAATTGCAAACCACCAACGCCGAGCAACTGGTATATGACAACGGTTTGTTGATCTTAACGGTATTAGGTGGTATCAAACTGGAGGGATTGGACAGGATGCGGGTAACGCTGAAATTGGAATTGCCGGACAGCCCCCGCCCGCCTTTGCGCCATAACCTTGACCTGTATAACGATAACCAACTGGAAAAACTCATCAGGAAGACAGCGGAAAAATTGGAGATCGGCACGAGCCTGATAGCGGCCAGCCTGTCGGAACTAACGGAGCAACTGGAAGTTTACCGGGTGCAGCAACTCAAAAACCAACAGGCCGACCAATATATCCGCAAACAGCTTACCCCGGAAGAACGGGAGCAAGCCGAAGCTTTTTTAAAATCTCCGGACTTATTGCAAAGGACAAACGACCTGATCGGACAAAGCGGCGTGGTAGGCGAAGAACTGAACAGGCTGATCATGTACCTGGTGTTTACGAGCAGGAAACGGGCGCAGCCTTTGCACGTGGTAAGCCTGGGCAGCAGCGGCACGGGCAAAACACATTTGCAGGAAAAAGTAGGTTGGCTAATGCCCGAAGAAGAGAAGATCGAAATTACCACCCTATCCGAAAACGCGTTTTACTACTTCGGCCAGCGAGAACTTAAAAACCGCTTAGTGCTGATCGAAGACCTGGACGGAGCGGAAAACGTGCTGTACCCGATGCGGGAACTTATGAGCAAACGGAAGATCTCAAAAACGATAGCCCACAAGAACACCAAAGGCGAAACCAAGACCATCCACTTAATTGTGGAAGGCCCGGTATCGGTGGCAGGCTGCACCACTAAAGAAAGCATCTACGAAGACAATGCCAACCGCAGCTTTTTACTGCACCTGAACGAGAACCCGGAGCAGGACGAAAAAGTAATGGCCTACCAGCGGCTGCATTCGGCAGGCAAAATAGATACCGCTAAAGAAAGAGCCGTACAGGAACTGCTAAAAAATTGTCAAAGGATATTAGCCCCGGTCAAGGTGGTGAACCCCTACGCCGAGCAATTGAAAATCCCGGCAGAAGTTTTTAAGCCACGCCGGAGCAACGCCCATTACCTGGCCTTTATCGAAGTGGTAACTTTCTATCACCAGTACCAAAGAAGATGGACGGATGAAAATACCGGGGAAGTTATTTATGAGCCGGGCGGTATGATGCCTTTAACGGATTGCGGCGTTATTGAAACCACGCTGGCAGACATTGCCGAAGCCAACCAATTGCTCAAAGAAATATTGCTGCGCAAGAGCGATGAATTGAGCGGTGCCTGCCGGAACTACTTTGAAGAACTGAAAAAATACCTGCAAACCGAAAAAAAGCAAACGTTCAGCAGCCGGGAGATACGGAGCAGGTTCAGGCTGCCGGGTACAACGTTCCGGCGTTATCAGAACGCCCTGTTAAGCTGCGGGCATATCCGGTTAAAGAGCAGCAAGACCAACAGCGGCTTTTTGTACGAAGTGGCCAGCTTTGAAGAATATGAAGCATTGCGCAGCGGAATAGAAAACGTATTGGATGAAGTGCTGCAAGCCATTACGCCACTAGTGAGCCAAAACGAAAGTGGCGCACCTAAAGTGCAGGAAATCAGTACCGAAGAAGCGGTGAGCCATACAGCACAAGAAAAGGGTACCGGGCATAAAAAACGCCATGAAGAAGCGGAGGGCTATACCTACAAAACAATGGTAAAAGCCACGCAGGAAAGCCCGGAAAGCCTTTTTACAGCCCACACCATCAGCGAACTAACCCGCCGCAGCCCCCGGTCTGAAAACAGGTACTTAAAAATATTGCACGATACGGGCTTAGTGATACGGGTATGGCAGGACAAAAAATACCTGTACCGGGTCGATACGGAAAGGCGGGAACTATGAAAAGCCTGCCTTTAAACAATCCCGGCTTTGAGTACCTGCAAACAGGCTTCCGGGAGTGGCTCGACATCCTGGGCTATTGTGAAAGCAGCGTTTACAGCGTACCGCATTACCTGCGTTCATTCCTGCACCATTTGGAGGGCTTGGGGGTAAACAGCGTTCGGGACATGCAGCAAACGCATATCAAAAGCTTTTATAACCATATCAGCCAGCGGCCGCACCTGCGGCACGCCACCGGGTTAAGCGACAGTTATATACGGATGCACATGCAGGCGGTACAAAAGTTCCTCGAATACCTGCACCATAAAGGCGTACCCGAATTGCCCACCACCGGGGTAAGGCTCGGAGCGCCGCACAAAAAAGAACCCGAAGTATTGACCATCGAAGAAGTGAAAATGTTGTTTGAAGTAACCGACAAAATGCCCGGTGGTGCCAGGAGCCGGGTAAGTACCGAAGCCATCAGCGCAAGAGATAAGGCCATGCTTACGGTATATTACAGTTGCGGCCTGCGCAGTAATGAGGGTGAGCAATTGAGCATAGACGACATTAACTTTGATACCCGGATATTGCATGTACGCAAGGGCAAGAACTATAAAGAGCGGTTTGTACCGTTCAATAAAACCAATGCAGCCTACTTACAGGAATACATTTACGACTACCGCCCCCAAATGTTAAATGGGCCGCTGCGCAAAACCAAAGGCAACGAAACCGCCTTGTTTATCTCCCCGACAGGAGAGCCGACCAAAGGCGCGAGCCTGCGGTGCAGGCTGCAACTGCTACAGCAGCTAACAGACGATGCGGTATTACAGCAAAAGACGGTCGGCCTGCATACGCTGCGGCACAGCATAGCCACCCATTTATTACAGGCAGGTATGAGTTTGGAAAATATAGCCCGCTTCTTAGGCCACAGCAGTTTAGACAGTACACAGATATACACCCACATTGTAAAAAGAGTAAATGACAACCTATAAAGATTACCTGCTTTCCCTGGGATTGAGTAGCAGCACCGTAAAGCATTACCACAAACATACGCTTGACTTCTTAGCCTGGCTGGATAAAGACAATACCGAGGCCGAAGCGGCCACGGCAAAAGAAGTATTGGGCTTTATGAACCACCTGAAACAAAAAGGGCTGGAAAACCTAACCCGGAGCGTACAGCTTGGCCTGTTAAAACACTTCTTTGATTACCAGATCGCACAAGGGTTAAGAAAAGATAACCCGGCAAAGCATCTGAAAATACGGGGTGTTAAGCGTGTTACGCTTTATCCGAACCTAAGCAAAAAGGAACTGGAAGCCATTTACCATAATTATACTGTACCTGCCGACGAAGACCAGAGGGCGAACCGGAATTGGTTTAAAACCTACCAGCTATCGAGGCAGCGCAACAAAACCATCCTGGGGCTGATGATATGGCAGGGCATCACTACGCCGGAGGTCAACAAACTCAAACCGCAGGATGTTAAACTAAAAGAGGGTACGATATACGTAGCCGGGAGCCGTAAAGGAGCGGAAAGGACATTGGAACTTAAACCACAGCAGATCATCGGGCTGATGGAATACCAGTTAAAGACCCGGAACGAACTTCAAAAATATTGCAGCCCGCCAAGCGGGTACTTTTATATAACAACCCCGCCATCCGGGCAGAAAACAGCAACCGGGCAATACCCGCTCAATATGTGGAAACGGCTAAGCGAAGAGGTGGAAAAACTATGCCCCCGTTTCATCAACTTTAAACAGGTCAGGTCAAGCGTGATCGCCCATTGGCTGGCCGTGCATAATCTAAGGCAGGTGCAATATATGGCCGGGCATAAATATGTGAGCAGTACAGAGGGCTATTTGATAAACCAGGTAGAAGACCTGCAGTTCGATATAGACCAGTACCACCCGATAGGATAAAATAGAAATAGTAGATTTACACTTTTAAAGGTATCGCGAATGCGATACCCGGAGATCAATGAAAAATATGGCAAAAAAAGAAACAACCATCGCTGTACCACAAGAGCAGATCATCCATAAAATAATATTGTTACGCGAAGAAAAAATCATGCTTGATGTTCACCTGGCAGAAATGTATGGCGTAGAAACCAGGGCTTTGAAGCAAGCTGTCCGCAGGAATATTGACCTTTTTCCGGATGACTTCATGTTTGAGCTAAGCCCGGAAGAGATCGAAATAGTGGTATCACAAAATGTGATACCTTCAAAACAGAGCTTAGGGGGATCAACACCGTTCGCGTTTACGGAAACAGGTGTAGCCATGCTATCGAGCGTATTAAAAAGCAAACGGGCAAAAGAAATGAACATCGCTATCATGCGCGCCTTTATTGCACTCCGTAAAATGCTTTTAAACAATACCGAATTACGTTTAGAGATAGCTTACATCAAAAAGAAGGTAGACAACCACGATAAAAACATTGAGCTGGTATTCCAGTACTTGGATGAATTGCTGGAGCAAAAGGAAAAGCCTCAACCGGAAAGAAAGCGTATAGGTTATAAAACATATCCTGAAAAAGAATAAATACCCGCACCATTGGTGCGAGAAATAGCCCGGATGCACAAACCCATCCCACAGGAAAAGCGGTATTCGTCATCACTCGTCAGCGCAAAAACCACGCCCTCGTTCGTGCCTCACTCCGTCATGCTTTCCGCCTTCCTCGTTCTTCCTCATGGTCGGCTGCCCCTGTCCAGTCCCCGACTGGTAGAAGCGTGGCCAGTCCAGCCGCCGCCCCTTGTTTGGCTCGCCTGCCGGCTCGGCAACCGCCCCGCCGGCAGAAGCGGGGACTGGCGGCCGGTCGCCCTTTCGGGACTTCCCCCGGCCGGGTTGCCTCACACTCGTATTCGGCTTCGCAAGAAAAAAACAGAGCAGAAGCAGGGCGTATAATCCCCCCGCACGTGGAGGCCATTTGTTTAATTGGGGGCTATCTTCCAAAGCCCCCAAACCCCCGTTGGATCGTTTACGTGCCGGATGCAAGCCCGCACAAATCCACCCACAACCCACGCTTACATCCAGCCCGAAAACGTCAGCCTTTCAGGCGGTGAAAAACAGCTTTTTATAAATCAGCAAGATGTACGTTTGTGCCACAAACGATCTTGCTAACTACCGTCAGAAAAACGCGTTTTGGCGTTTAGCAAGATAAACGATTGTATGACAATCGATCTTGCCCCATTGCTCCGAAGTCGCCGGGGGAACCCCAAAGAACCTTTGCCGACCAACGGGAGCAAAGGCAAGTTTGCCACGAGCCGGAAGGCATCGTGGTAGTTTTTGTGGACACAAAAACACAAACTTGCTGCTTATTGGCTAATTGCTTTATCTGCGTATAGTTGTATAGCTGCTTAGTTGGTTATTGGTCTATTCCTTTATTGGTCTATAGGTCTATCTGCATATATAAATAAGGGCATAGAAGTTCAGGTGATCTTCTGTTAAGCAACCAAAAGCGGGAGAAGACGGGGCTGTCAAGGGAACGTGGAATAAATAGGTAGTGCGTGAAAGGCTTGTGGGTTTATGCCGCGAAAGTCCCTTTACTGCCCTGGCTTCGGAGGCTACCTTTGCGGTAACAGATGATCGGCTTAACCAGTGTTCAGGCCGTGCGATGGGAACGGATGCGGGCAGCTTCGCTGCTTAACATAATTGAATTATAGGACGGCTATGGAGTGTGCGCCGGAACGGAGCGGCCGTACTATAATAACGTGTTATGTTAAAGCATCCGGCGTGGGTCGGGCGGAGAATGGCCTAAATAAATATCGTTATCCACCGATTAGTATATAATACTTTTTATATCTTTAAATCATCTCGCAAGAGAGTGTTCTTTGAACTTTTTGCAGGCGCAAGAAAGTAAACTGGTGCCGGGTCAAAAAATCGCTTAAGTACACACACCTATGGTTTTAATGGAAAAGAGAATGATAACGAGGTAAAAGGTGTTGGTGATCAGCAGGATTATGGGATGCGGATTTATGATCCAAGGGTTGGAAGGTTTTTGAGTATGGATCCTATCGCTAGTAAATTTCCTGAATTGACACCTTATCAATTTGGAAGTGACGACCCAGTAGAAAATATTGACTTAGATGGATTAGAAGGTGTTCCAGCAAAGCGACAGCCAAACGGTACTTATTCTGCTGCACAATCCTCAACTTATGTGAAACCGGTACAACGACCTCAAATAAAGGTAATACCACCCGTGATAGTGATAGAACAGACGATAGCTATGGCAGATATTAATGGGCATGGTTGGATTGGGCCTGCGCAGTCATATGTTTTGCCAAATGTCGCTGCTGTTAAACAACAATACAAAGACGCTGTTGGAGATAATATTAGAGGTGGATTGTTTGGTACGGTAGGCTATTTAGCGGGAGGGGACAAAGGTAGTTTTGTTGGTGCGACGTTTGATGGTGTTGCTATGTCTTTTGGAGGAAATGGTGCGCCGGGAGTTTTTCCTTCAGGAATAAATAAAACTAATTCATTTAATGTCGAAACAACAGAATGGCAACCTAACCGCGAACCTGAACTTAATTTAAATATAAAAATTCGCCCACCCGGTATGTCTGCGATGGAATGGGGTAATCAATTACATTACGACAAATTGGCCGGAGGTACTGGAGAAGGTTTGCCAACACAACTACAGCAGTTGTATCCTGAAACGCAATTTGAATTTACAGGTAGAGGCGTTAAAGGAGTTGATGTAAAAGTTGTCGGTGGTAAAAAACCATGGGAATACCGTAGCTCAACTTGGACGCCCGGAAATTTATTTGGCGATTTTAAGACAATTGGCGATACTAAGTTCAACGGCGAAATAAAATCTGGTAAATTGCCACAAAATACCCAGAAATTAACTTATGACCCAAGTACAGGTCAATTACAGAACTAATATGAAGCAAGAATTAGATGTATGGTCGCTAGTAGTGCATAATGAGTTTGAAAAAGCTTGTGAAAAAGCAGATCAGGGATACGAAAACACAGGAGACATTTTGGATTTGCGAAACAAAGTTTATGCTTTATTCCATTTAAGGAAATATGAAGATGTTATTCATTTATGTAAGAAGCTGATTGAATATGAAAAGGGTGAATCTGAGTCAGACTTTATATTTTGGGGTATTGCAAATTGGATACTCGGAAATGTAGACCAAGCGATTGAAGTATGGCAGCGTGCACAGAATAGCTTGTATAAAGATGCAGCTGGTGGCGTTGGAACTCAAGTGTTTTTATATTTTGCAGGTATAAAAACAAAGCAGGAAAAGGTAAAGACAATTGCTATAAAAGCGATCAAAAAACTACTCAAGTCTAAAAGAGCCATCAATTTCCCAGGTCCGCTTGGCCTTTATTTAATTGATGATATTACCGAAAATGAATTGCTTTCTTATGTGTCTAATATCCCAATACTTAGAGAAAGACAATTATCACAAGCGCATTTTGTGTTAGCAATTAAAAAGCTTGAAATAAATGATCTCAGTGGTTATTATAAAAAGCTAAAAGATTGCATTAGTTATGGTTCTCAATCCTATCTATCACAAATGTATTATTTAGCTAAAGGGGAATTAGAAATGATAGAATAGAAAATATATTGTTAAAAACACTTGCTTTTTATGACAGTACCTCGCGCCAGAGGGGGAAGCTTAAAACCGTTTTAATAGCAAAATAATATCGATATGAACAAAAAAAAAATTACATTAAAAGCTGATAAAAACGGGGGCAAGGGATATTTATATCTTCCATCTAGCGCGAGTATGCAGCGCTGATAGGGCGTTGGCGTACTCGTGACTTCTATAAAACAGATAAGCCTACAAGCGTTTAAATTATAAGCACTTGCATCCTCATTGTCTTAAATGTATTTTTAAGGTATAATGAGTACCAAATATAAATTCAGAGATCAGGATCAGCTTTATTTTATAAGTTTTTCGGTAGTTTATTGGATAGATCTTTTTATTCGTAATGAATATAAACAGATTATGCTTGATAGCTGGAAACATTGTCAGGCAAATAAAGGGCTTGAAATATATGGTTGGTGTATTATGACCAGTCATGTCCACATGATAGTTGGGACTCACGGAGAGAAGCTGGAAGATATAATGCGGGATATGAAGCGGCATACCTCGACTGCCTTAAAACAAGCTATCCAACAACATCCTTTCGAAAGCAGAAAAGAATGGATGCTTTGGATGATGGAAAGGGCAGGAAAAAAGAATAGTCAGAATTTAAGTTTTCAACTTTGGCAGCAGGATAACCATCCGATAGAACTATTTGACCCCAAAATATTGCATCAAAAACTTGATTATATCCCTAACAATCCGATTGAAGCAGGAATAGTAGAAAATCCGGAAGAATATTTATACAGTAGTGCAAGAGATTATTATGGCTTACCCGGCCTGGTAGATATACTTTTGGTTGAGCCGATGGTTGAATAGAAATCCGTAAAGTCACGAGTACTCCGGGCTTTAGGCCTGCGCTGCATACTCGCGCCAGAGGGTGCCAGAAAATATAATTGAAGTTATTGGCCATCAAGGCCCCCACCCGGAACAATTACATCAATTGGTATTTGACAGATTAACTGCGGCAACGAAAGGTTTGATTGCAAACACCCCAGAATATAAAGCGGCCGTTACTAATACATTAAACGAAATCGGTAAAGACGCTCAAACAAAAGGAACCTTAGTAAATAAATTAATAACCAAGCAATAAAAATGAAATATTTTAGATTATTGGATAATATAAATTACCCCCAAAGGTGGTATTTAGGTGATATTCTTCCAGATGAGAATAATTGGAAATTTACATATGGTAGTAAAGTAGACGAGTTATTACTTTCAAAACATATGACTGTAGACGTTTATGAGAATGGTAATCCTATGGATTACACGACAACTGAAGGATATGTAGTTCCTGTCATTAGTAAATCGCTTAAGCGAGCTTTGGAGTTTGCAAATGATATACAGTTTCTTCCTGTAATAATCGAAGAAATACAGTATTACATTATGGTAGTTGTTTCATTGATTGATTGTGTTAATGAATCTGAATCTGAATTTGATCTATACACAAAAGACGATTTGGTAAGACCTGACAAAGCAGGGGAATATAAAAGTTTTTACAAAATTAAAATCGATGAAAAGAAGACAAACGGTAAGGATATATTTAGACTGAAAGGGTACGATATTGCAATTATAATTAGTGAAAAAATAAAAAACATTATTGAAAGTATAAATCCGTTAACCTCGAAATTTATAGAAGTATAGCCTTTTTGGCGCGAGGTACTGTCATACAAAACAAGCGGTTTGAATAATATTTTTCAATAAATTTGTAAAGCGAAAGAAGGCATGCGTTGACGGATGCTTTCTTTTCCATGCAATATCACAGCGCATTTTTTTTGTTTCCTATATTCGTAGGACAGTGTAGCAGACGCATAACTATTTTCAGCGTTAGTGATAGCAGTGGATACCGGCCTGTGCCTAAGGCCTGCAGGCGTATGAACGGATAGCACGACCCGCAGGGTAACGCTCTGATTTACTTACTCACCTTTACCCCATGGCTTATCTTTGCACCAATTGGCGCGAGCAGGACCTTTATGGCAGTAGTCGTTTGGGTATGTGGACCCCCAATATGAAGCTGAGCGCTAATAGTGCACAAACAATTTGGGATACTATTGGGCACAAAAACTACGAGCTCACTAACCACTTAGGTAACGTAATGGCTACCATTAGCGATAAACGAATAGCGCATAGTACCGATGGCGTTAATATAGATTATTACCAGCCCGATATTACCACAGCGCAGCAATATTATGCCTTTGGATCATTAATGCCAAACCTCACCTATACGGAAAATAATAATTATAAATATGGTTTTAACGGAAAGGAGAATGATAATGAGGTAAAGGGTACAGGTAATCAGCAGGATTATGGAATGCGGATTTATGATACTCGTGTGGGAAGGTTTTTGAGCGTAGATCCGCTAACACCTAAATATCCCGAATTGACACCTTATCAGTTTGGATCAAATAACCCAATTGAAAATATTGACTTAGATGGACTAGAAGGCGTTCCAGCAAAGCGACAACCCGACGGCGATTTATCGACTGCACAATCCTCAACTTATGTAAAACCGGTACAACGACCTCAAATCAAGGTAACACCCGCCATAGTAATAAGAGAGCAAACTATAGCAATGGCAGATATTCATGGGCATGGTTGGATTGGACCAGCGCAATCATATGTTTTACCAAATGTCGCAGCTGTTGAACAAGCGCATAGAGATGAAGTTTCAGATAACGTTAAAAGCGGCCCGATTGGTACCATAGCTTATATAGCAGGCGGGGATAAATGGAGTTATGTTGGTGCAATAGGTGATGATGTTATGCTATCTTTTTCAGGTATGAAGGATGAACCAGCATTTTTTGGCCCGAAAGTTGAGCCATCGTTTGAACCAGTATACAGGCTTCCAGTAAGCAACGGGTCGTGGTCTGGTCAAGCTGGAAATAGCAATTGGAATTCAACACTTGAGGCAGTGAATGGCATTACGGGTGGCGAAGGAATACCATTTGTAAATGGTAAACCAAATTTTGCCAAATGGTCTGTCGCTACATTTTCAGTTGAAGGATTAACTGGAAGTGCCGCTGATTTTGCTTTAATTTACAAAAAAATGGCAACTGATCTAGGCTTTAAAAGCCCAACCGCAGCCAAAAATTGGCTCAAAGACAATAATCTTACTCCTCACCATGATACAGGTAATAGTGTGCAAATCATTCCTACAACGCTAAATAATATTCCACATTCGGGCGGAGCATCAGACTTGAGAAGTAATTAAAATTTTTATATGAAGAATAACGTAGTTAAAAAACTTGAGTCGATTGGCGGAATTGAAAAGAATCTCTTTTGTTCCGATGATAGCAAACAAAGAGAGGAGTCTTTTCTAAATATAGAGGCAGTATTTAATTCCTACTTGCCGCAATTTTATAAAGATTTTTATATAAAAGTAGGTGCGTTTTCTTTTTTAGAACTTGTTTGCACAAAATGTATTGATCCAAGTCGAGTTATGGTGAAGCGAAATAAAGTAAATGTTGGTGATTTTTATTGTATTACCGGAAATGATAAATCGTCAATAGATAAAGTTCTGTCAACTTTTCAAGAACAATTGCCTATTGGACTGTTACCAATTTGCGATGGTGAACTTGGGGATATTATATGTATGAGCCTTCGAAATGCAGATTATGAATATATTTATTACCTCCACCACGAAAGCCCGCCAGGCAACGATTTGTTTTTAGTAGCAAAAAGTTTTGAAGACTTTATAATGAGTTTAGAGATTCATAAAGAAGCGAGCGGTGATGATGATTTGGTAAAAAAAATGAAAATGGAATTGAGTCCTCAAATGCTGGCTCTTCTAAAGAAGTCTGGTTATGGGCCCAAAGAATAGGATACCTCGTGCCAGAGGGGGAATAATAGCCTTTACCAACTAATTATGACTATAGTGCCATTTGTGTCCGTAGGTGATTTGTTTTTTTCAGATAGTAGAGAAAGTCTAAGAAAAAAATTAAATGAAGGATTTCGGGCTGGAGTAAAAGAGTTTGAAGGTATTAAGGATTATTATGATCTATTTAAAAAAAGTGACCTTATGGTTGCCTATGATAAGGATGATAACATCAATGCGTTTGAATTCTACAAAGGCGATGTAATATTTAACGGCATAAGTCTTTTAAAGGAGCCTTATATAAATTTAATTGAGATTTTCTCAAAAAATGACCCTGGTCTTGTCGTCAATGGTACCACCGTAACATCTAATAAATTGGGGATAGGGCTTAATGCTCCTTATGCAGGAACTGAAGACGAAGATGCCTTTGTAGAATCTGTAATTGTATTTAGAAAAGGGTATTATGACGTTTTACTTTAAAGGAGGGCGGTCCAATTGGTGCGAGGTACTTTAAAGCAAAATACCAGTAATTAAAGATGATTGACATATTGAAATTTTTAGGAAGCTATCGACTCCTTGGAGAAAAAAGATTGAATAATGGTACCTGTCTAATCGGACAGGCCCCACATGTTGCCCCCAATGCCTGGTTGCATTCGATATATCCAGGTTTAAATTTAAATGAGATAAAGGAATTGGAAAGCATTCTTGATAAGACTATTCCTGACTGTTACCGATCTTTTTTAGAGAATAGCAATGGATTGAAACTATTTAATACAACATTTTGTCTGGATGGATTAAGAAAGAGTTATGGTCGAGGCCTTGATGATGTATGGCAGCCCTTTGATATTAGAACGCCTAATATGTCTGAAAGACCAAAGAACGCCGCAGATTGTTTTTTCTTCATAGGCGGATACGACTGGGATGGCTCATTACTTTACATTGATTCGCATACCCAAAAAGTTCATTTGTGTCGTACTGATGATGCAACTTCTTTATATGAGTGGGACAGTTTTGAAATCATGTTAGAGTCGGAAATACGTCGTATTATAAAATTATTCGATAGTGAGGGAAAGGAAATAAATCCGAAGATTAGTACATTGCCAATTTGATAGCTAAAGTAAAGATTGTTTTTCAATCTGGCGCGACCCCCGCTGCCGCAAGCGCAATGTCATTAAGTTAAGGGATTATCATATTGTATCTCTTTGATTTTTAGTCACTCTCGTGACTTTCTGCTTCAGGACAAGATGACGTAAATGTCAAGCCGTAAAGTCACCAACTGGCGCGAGCAGGAGAAGAACAATAAGCAGTAATGGATTTGGAGCATGGATGAAACAACTTAGTAAGCATCTTGGAGATAAAAGCATTGATATCTTCTTATTAGATGTTAGAAAACTAACTACCGAACAACGTGGAGCGGTCTTGGATGCCGTAAAAGCTCAGGGTGTTGCGGGTAAAACTTATTTAATTCAATAATAATATGGCACACTCATATATTTCCGTGGAAAACAATTCAAACATAGAAAGAAGAGTAGCCGTACCAGATGGTGCGCTCGATCTTTTTATGTATTTTTTTAATGAAGTTGCTGAACCAAAGGTTAAGCCAAACAGTGATGAAATTAAAGTTTGTGAACATTACAAGATTGAGTTACTCGAAAAGCATTCTTCCTATAAAGAGGTGTTACTACAAGAAATAACGGAGGATAAACATTTAAAAGATTGGTATTTATTAATGTTATCTCAATTGGAATCAAAAATCGATGAATTTGGTGAATACATAGATAGTCAGTATTTGAATCAAATTCCGGAACTTTTGGTTGGATATGTCGCAGGTAGCATATTCCTCGAACCTGTTCCGACATCGACATTAAAGAATCTCATTAATGATATTTACTGGGTCTTAAATGAAAGAGAACGCATTCCATCAGGTCAGTATAAATGGTTTGAAGAAAATGTCTAATTACCTTGATGTGAGACAGGGAAAACCGGGCTTCCTGAAAGGTACTAAAATACCGCCAGCCAAAGTCAAGGTAATAAGAAAAACATAAATTATGGCAATAGATAACATAGATATCATAGACTTTATTGGAATAGATAAACACACAGGTGAAGTAAAATTGGTCATTTCAGATCATTTGGATTGGGAAAATACAAGTACTCATTTAGAGATTTTGGAGTGTAAAATAAATAGATATATTAATTTTATTGAGAGTGGTGAGATTTATGAACATAAGAAAGATGCGCTTGAAAAAAGCATAGTTATTGAAATTGTAGGGAAATATAATTTGCCCATAGAAGCTTTAGAGTTTTACAAAAAAGCAAATATTTTTTTAATGGATTTAAATATTGAGGTTAGATTTGTTCCATCAATGCAATAGGTATAGAACAGTGCAAAATTTGCATTTTTTTATTCCATTTGTCCCAATCTGGCGCGAGTATGCAGCGCTGACAGGAGTGTTGGCGTACTCGTGACTTTCTATAAAATAGACAAGTTTGAAAGCGTAAATTGTTTGCACTAAAATTTGCATTTTTTAGCCCGCACTGTCCCAAATTGTCCCGCAAAAGTGATTAACTTATTGATTAGTAGTGGTGTGGTGTTTCGGATGGCCCGGCGTGTTTCTTACTGTGTCATGTATTTGCGGGACAACACATACCGCTACCTCACCAGCGTAATATACCCCGATCGTTTAATGGGTTCGCCATCGGTGCTTATGGCATCAATTAAATAATAGTACACGCCAAAGGGCATGGTCTTGCCGCCATAGGTGCCATCCCAGCTATTGACAATACTGCGCGATTCAAAAATTGGTTGTCCCCAACGCGTAAACAACTGTATATGGTAATTGGTGATATTGGTAATGGTTACATCAAATAAATCATTTATGCCATCGCCATTGGGTGTAAAGGCATTGGGTATAAAAATATAACTGTTATTGCTGATAATCACCAAACTATACTTCACTACCGAAACCGTACACGAATTATTTCTCGAGGCGGTAAGTTTCACATTGTAGTTTCCCTTTCGCGCATAGGTATGGGTAGGACTAATCGCGGTAGAAGTTGTGCCATCGCCAAAATCCCACAGGTAGGCATCGGCATCAAAAGTGTCATTTATAAAACTTACCGAAATTGGCGCATACAGTGTGGTTATCTGCGCGGGATCAGTATGAAAGGCTGCTATTGGTGTTGGCAGCGGATCGGGCAGGGTAATATAAGCGGCATCGCTATAACAACCAAAATCCGAAACCACCAGTTGGTAAGTCCCGGACGATGAACCGTCCGTAATTGGCACTACTGCGACGGAAGAATCGGAAGTAAAGCCATTAGGGCCTGTCCACAAGTAGGAGAGGCCTGGTGCGTTGGTGGCGGTTAATCGCACAGTATCATTAACGCAAAAAGTATTTTTATCTGTTGCAATTTGCGGCAAAGTGGGTTTAATGCCAACCATTACCTGTTGTGCAGCCACCACAGTACAGCCGTTAATGCCTGCGGCCTCAAGGGTAACCGTTTTAATACCCGGTGAAGTATATGACAAAGTATATGGCCCGTTTGCGTTGCCGTTGGCAATAGTAGCGTTATCTCCAAATGTCCATTTGAGCGAGGTATAATTGCTGCTGGTGCTGGTAAAAGTATATTGCGGATTGCTGGTACAATCGCCAGTACTGGAAAAGGTAAAAGCAGGTAATGGGCCCTGGAAAGTGGCCGTCCCGGCTTTGCCATGCTGATCCGTAAAAGCCAGCGTAAATCCATTATTTCCCGACGAAAAATTGTTAACCAGTAAGCCGTAATAGTGCCCTTGCTGGCAGGTAACATATTTAACCTTTCCGTTTTGGCCAAGCCCGCAGCCCGGCGGCTCGGTAAGGTCTGTTTCGTAAAAATCGAGCCCGGTTTTATAATAAATGCTGTCGGTTGGGCATACGCTGTTGTCAACACCATATCCGGCCTTGCAGCGTATGGCATTTGCGGCGTTCACATTGGCACAATCGCCGGTTGTACCGAGATCGAACAATACCCAGTCAATATCGTCATGAATACTGTTAGGGGTAATAGTAAAAACCAGCGTACCGTTGTTGGATGCCTGCCATTTGTACCACACGCTGTTAGATTCTGATACCTGACCGGGTACACTTAAACAAGTACCTTTTCCCTCATCATCATTTGCACCCGCGCCCACCACGTTTTCCTGAGAAATGGCAGCCGTAGAACAAATGAAGGATGCCGAAGAACAGTCGGAGCCAGCTTTAACGATAGGATTGTAATTGTTTATACATAATTTAAAAGTACCAACCGCGTTGTTAGTGCCCGTAATTTCGACGTAATAAGTTTCCCCGATAACCAGCCCTCCCTTATACAAAGTGGTCACATTGTTTTCGGTAAGGCCGGTGCCCACAAGTTCTGTTCCGGCGCAGTCGCTAAAAATTTGAACAACGGGGGATACTAAAGTTCCACCCGAATCCAGGCCGCTAACATTGATACTAACATCATATCCGGTTGCTGCGAATTTAAACCAGGTAGATTTGGATAGATTTTCATTGGTATATTGCCCATCGGTTGAGCAATATTCTGTAGTTTGTGAAAGGAGTTCTGCATTATTACAATCGCGCGTTGCCGATTGCGCCAGCGCACGGCCACCATATATCATAATAAGGAGAAATATAACAAATTGCCGCACCGGTTGATCTGCGTTAGAAAAGTTTAGATAGAAATTTCTGAGATAGTTCGACTAAAATCGTTTTTATCTTTGGAAGATGGCGGTTTCAAAAGGTTATTAAACATAAAATTAAGTGGTAAGGTCAGGTATCAAAAATCAGCAACAATATGGGGATTTTTTTTAACTGTTTATAGTATTTATAATAAAATTATAGGCGAAAATATAGCCTGTACGGCTTTATTTATCCAAATGTCTCCAATTAGTATAACATACTAATTCATCTTTGAAAGTGTCTTCAATACCATTTATTGGTTTTAGCATTTGATGTTAAATTCTCTGATTATCAAATTCATTTATTAATTTTAGGAGAACAAGCATAATAAACCTTTGGCTATTTACCTTTCTAAAAAACGATAATGAAAACAAACGTAGCTGATTTACCTATCAATTTTGATCATATAAAAACCATATTGGGTATAATATTGGGTTTAAGTATTACGCATTTACTTAACGGGATATTTAAGTTTGTGCAACATCCAAAGCTGGCAAAACCATATTGGGTTCATTTGTTATGGTGCCTTTATGTATTGTTGCTAATCATCCATTTTTGGTGGTGGGAATCGCAATTAAGGATTATAATTGACTGGAACTTTGCTGAGTATTTCTTCCTTTTCTTTTATATCACCGTTTATTATTTCCTGTGTTCGCTGCTGATACCTAATGATATTGATGAGTACAAGGGGTATTTTAATTATTTCTATTCACGTAAAAAATGGATTTTCGGAACGCTCGGCGTAAGTTATATCCTGGATTATGTGGATACTTATATTAAAGGGGTGGCCTATTATCATCAGCATTACGGTATAGAATATCCTATTAGGGGAATTACTCATTTTGCATTGTGTATGGTGGCAATGAACACCAACAACAAAAAGTTCCACAGCATTTTGGTTATTGTCTTTCTGGCTTATGAGCTGTCGTATATCTACCGCCTGTTTTTAAATTCGTAAGGGCTATTCTGATGATGAGGCAATAGTAGTTTTGCTGATTGCCAAAACATTTTTCCGTTCGAGCCAGGAGTTAAACACCGTATAAAAAACAGCCATAATAATAGCGCCCTTAAACATGCCCGTAAATCCCCAGGCGGCCAAACCACCTACAACACCAAGGAAAAGTACTAAAAATGGCAGCTTCCCACTTTTGGCAATCAAAACCGGTTTTAAAACGGTATCTACCGTAAGGATGATAACCAGGTAAACAATCAGAAAAATGGTCATACCTGTATTGCCTTGTAACGCTTCCCATATTATAAGTGGTATCCATACAATTAATGGCCCTATCTGTATAACAACAAAAAAGAAAATGAGTGCCGATATACCTATAGCAAATGGAATGTCGGCAATTGTTAAACCGATCCACGAAATAAGTGCGGCAACAAAGGCCGTTCCCATAACGCCAATGGATACACCCTTTATAGCCTGACCTGTAGCCTGCAAAAGAGATAATCCATCAGGCTCACCTAAAAGATGTGTTATGGCTCCCTTTATAGGATTGAGTAAATTTTCGCCTCTTTCCAAAAAAAACGAAGAAATAATAATACCTGCAATAAATTGCAGGGCAACGCCCAAAATGCCCAGTCCGCCGGCAACAACATTTTGTAAAATCATGGAAATTTGATGACCGTGTGAATGAACAGTTTCTTTTGGACTATCTTTCAGCTCATTCCAAAAAGACTCAATCTCAGTTCCCACAAATGGCAGTTTGCTGATAGATTCAGGCAAGGGCGGTAGCCCGTTTGCCTTTACTATCCCTAACCAATGTATTGCTTCTTTTATATGGGTACTCATTGCCGAAATAAGGTAAATGAGCGGCATTGCGATGATGCCAATCAGAATAATAGAATACAAAAAAGCAGCCAGTTTGCGCCGCCCTTTCAAAAGCGTTACTAACCGTTCATACGCTTTAGCAAAAGACACCGAAAAAATGAGCGCAAAAGTTAAGCTGCCAAAAAAAACTCTTACAACGTCATAAAGCGCAAATAATAAAGCAAGAAAAAGCAGCAGCACTAAAATGCTTTCAATTATGCTTCTGGAAACCGGTTTGATTTTACTATTCATAAGGTTGTAATTAATAAGTATTAGATACATTCAGAAACAGTAGCGGGGAATATTTAGAAATGGGTTCAATTAAAGGAAATTAAGGTAAGCATATTTTACTGTTAAGTCAATTACACCTATAATAATATCCAAATATCATAACATGTTTTTGACAAACTAATTCATTCGAAAGAGCTATTTTGTTTCGTTATTTTTATTAAAATTCTATTAATTTTTAGCCATCAGGGCAGCTAAATTTGAATTAAAATAATTTTCTAAGAAATAAATTTAAGTATGAATTTTTATTTAAAGTTTTTTAAAAACATTAATTATATTTATTTGTAGTTATACCAGCTTAAAATTAACCCTTATTTTTTTACCCTAAATTGTTTATCCGGTATGAAAGACGATGTCTTGGAATCACTCTTAGAACACACTGAAGTATCCAGCACAGCTAACGATGATTCCCTTGATTTAAAAGAACTGCTGCGTGTGCTGTCGTTAGTTAAGAATGGTAAATTAAATACCCGGATGCCCGTTACGCAGGCAGGTATTAATGGACGGATTTGTGAGGTATTGAACGACATCATCGATATGAATGAACGCCTGGTTGCAGAAATTTCATCGGCCGAAAAAATTATCGGCAAAAAAGGAAATTTGTCAAAAAGGATTGAGTTGTTAGATGCTCGTGGAGATTGGGCAGGCGGGGTAACATCCTTAAATAACCTGATATCTGATTTAACGTCCCCAACCTTGGAAATTGCCGGGATGATCAATTCCGTAGCTAATGGAGACCTTTCAAAACATATTCCTCTTGAAATTAGCGGTCACCCGCTGAAAGGCGAGTTTTTGCGAATAGCAAAAGAATCCAACCAGATGTTATCGAAGCTACAATTGTTTTCAATGGAGGTAACCCGGGTGGCCAGGCAGGTAGGATCGGAAGGAAAGTTGGGTGAACAAGCCAAAATTAAAGGCGTTGCCGGTGTGTGGGCCGAATTAACAGACTCTGTAAACCAAATGGCCGGTAACCTTACCGCACAGGTGCGAAATGTTGCTGCCGTAACAACCGCGGTAGCAAAAGGTGACCTTTCCCGGAAAATTACGGTTGAGGCCAAGGGTGAAATACTCGAATTAAAAAATACCATCAATACCATGGTGGATCAGCTCAACTCATTTTCATCAGAAGTAACGCGAGTGGCGCTTGAAGTAGGTACAGAGGGAAAGCTCGGTGGGCAAGCTAAAGTACCGGGTGTGGCGGGTACCTGGAAAGATTTAACAGATTCCGTGAACCGTATGGCGGGTAACCTTACATCGCAGGTAAGAAATATCGCGGGCGTTACCACCGCCGTGGCGAATGGTGACCTTTCTAAAAAAATAACGGTAGACGTAAAAGGGGAGATGCTGGAACTCAAAAAGACCATCAATACCATGGTGGATCAATTGAACTCTTTTGCATCAGAAGTAACGCGTGTGGCACTCGAAGTAGGTACCGAAGGTAAATTAGGCGGCCAAGCCAGGGTAAAAGGAGTTGGCGGGGTTTGGAAAGACCTGACCGACTCGGTAAATCAGATGGGTAGTAACCTTACCGACCAGGTGCGAAACATAGCATGGGTAACAACTGCGGTGGCAAAAGGCGATTTATCAAGAAAGATTACGGTAGATGCCAAGGGCGAGCTTTTGGAATTGAAAAATACTATCAATACCATGGTGGATCAGCTCAACTCATTCTCATTCGAAGTAACCCGTGTGGCAAGGGAAGTTGGATCTGAAGGGCAGTTGGGAGGTCAGGCAAACGTGCCAGGTGTAGGTGGTACCTGGAAGGATTTAACGGATTCAGTAAATCAAATGGCCGGTAACCTTACTGGCCAGGTGCGTAATATAGCAGAAGTAACAACTGCGGTAGCAAAAGGCGATTTATCCAAAAAGATTACGGTTGACGTGCAGGGAGAAATGCTGGAGTTAAAGATCACCATCAATACCATGGTGGATCAGCTGAACTCCTTCGGATCGGAAGTTACGCGTGTTGCTCGTGAGGTGGGCTCTGAAGGTCAGTTGGGCGGTCAGGCAAATGTGCCGGGCGTAGGCGGTACCTGGAAAGATTTAACAGATTCTGTAAATAAAATGGCCGACAACTTAACTTCGCAGGTACGTAACATTGCCGAAGTAACCACCGCGGTTGCAAAAGGTGACCTTTCGCGAAAGATCACTGTAAATGCCAAGGGCGAGTTATTGGAACTAAAGGATACCATTAATACGATGGTGGATCAGTTGCGCGGTTTTGCATCTGAAGTAACACGTGTGGCGCGCGAGGTGGGTTCTGAAGGGCAGCTGGGTGGACAGGCGAACGTGCCGGGAGTTGACGGTACCTGGAAAGATTTAACAGATTCTGTAAACAAAATGGCCGGTAATTTAACAGCGCAATTAAGAAATATAGCCGATGTATCCATCGCAATTGCCAACGGCGATTTATCTAAAAAAATTACCGTCGATGTGCGCGGGGAGATCCTGCAGCTAAAGGAAACCATCAATACAATGGTTGACCAATTACGTGGATTTGCATCAGAAGTAACGCGTGTGGCCCGTGAGGTGGGTACGGATGGCAACTTGGGGGGACAGGCTTTTGTGCCCGGTGTAGCCGGAACCTGGAAAGATTTAACGGATTCGGTAAACCAGATGTCGAGTAACTTAACTTCACAGGTGCGTAACATTGCCGAAGTAACGAAAGCCGTGGCCAGCGGTGACCTTTCCAAAACCGTAATTATCGACGTAAAGGGCGAAATTATGGATTTGAAGAACACCATTAATACCATGGTGGATCAACTGAACTCCTTTGCATCAGAAGTAACACGTGTGGCCCGTGAAGTGGGTACCGAAGGTAAACTGGGCGGCCAGGCACACGTAAAAGGGGTGGGCGGTACCTGGAAAGATTTAACAGACTCGGTAAACCAAATGGCATCCAACCTAACCGGTCAGATCCGCGGTATTGCAAAAGTGGCAACAGGTATTGCCAAAGGAAACTTGAAACAACGCCTGTCAATTAACGCGCTGGGTGAAGTGGCGCAGCTTACCGATACCATTAACGAAATGATTGATACGCTGGCTGTATTCGCCGACGAAGTAACAACGGTTGCACGTGAGGTGGGTGTGCAGGGCCGTTTAGGTGGTCAGGCAAGTGTACCCGGGGCATCCGGAACCTGGAAGGACTTAACGGAGAACGTGAATCAGTTAGCGCAGAATTTAACAGTGCAGGTTCGTTCCATATCCGAAGTAGCGTCCGCAGTAACCAAGGGCGACTTAACCCGTACCATCCGCGTTGATGCAAAGGGCGAGCTGGAAGCGTTGAAGGATACCATTAACCAGATGATTGCCAATCTGAAGGGCACAACTCTCAGAAACCACGAACAAGATTGGCTAAAATCAAATTTGGCCAAATTTGCCCAGATGCTGCAAGGACAACGTGACCGTAATGCGGTGGCAAATAAGGTACTGTCTGAATTGGCCGAACTGGTAAATGCTCGCTACGGTGCATTTTATATTTTAGAACAGCGCGAATTTGCCGAAGAATCTACCCTCAGATTATTTGCCGGTTATGCTCAAAAGAGCCGTAAGTTAATTAACCAGGAGTTTGAATTAAGTGAAGGCCTGGTTGGGCAATGTGCAAAAGATAAAGAACGGATTCGTTTGTCTAATGTTCCGGCTGAATATCTTCAAATCAGCTCGGGTATAGGCAGTGCAGCGCCAATTGATCTGGTGATCTTACCTGTGCTGTTTGAAAACAATGTAAAGGCTGTAATTGAGCTAGCGTCCTTTGATAATTTTAGCGATACACACATCGACTTTTTGGATCAGCTGACCGAAAGTATTGGTATCGTGTTAAATAATATTGAAACCAACACCCGTACAGAGGAGCTATTGAAGCAATCACAATCGCTGGCCGGAGAGTTGTCTGCGCAGCAGGAAGAACTAAGGCGTGCCAATGATGAGCTGCATGATAAGGGCCGATCATTGGAAGAGAAAGCGGAACAACTTACGCTTACCTCTAAATATAAATCGGAATTCCTCGCCAATATGTCGCACGAACTGCGGACACCGCTCAACAGTTTATTGATACTGGCGCAGCAACTATTTGAAAACCCGGAAGGCAACCTTACCGAAAAACAACGGATGTTTGCTAAAACGATCCATTCATGTGGTGACGATTTGATTCAGTTGATCAACGATATTCTCGATCTTTCAAAAATAGAATCAGGAGTGATTTTTGCCGATGTAATGCCTGTTAATTTCAAAGAGATAGCGTCATTTGCCGAATCGACATTTAAGCCGATTTCTGAAGCCAAAAATTTGAAGTTTGAGATAGATATAGAAGATGGTTTGCCCGAAATGCTCGAAACAGATATGCAGCGGTTAAATCAGATTCTGAAAAACCTACTGTCAAATGCATTCAAATTCACCGAAAAAGGCGGCGTAAGACTGGAAATATTCAGACCTGGGGCAAAACACGAAAATCCGCTTTCAAATACTGAGTCGGTGATAGCATTTTCAATTATCGATACCGGAATTGGTATTTCAAAAAACACACAGGGAATTATTTTTGAGGCGTTTCAACAGGCAGAAGGTTCAACAAGTCGCAAATACGGAGGTACTGGACTTGGCTTATCTATCAGCAAAGGATTTGCCGAGCTTTTAGGCGGCACCATCACCGTAGGCAGCGAATTAGGCAAAGGCAGTGTATTTACCTTGTATTTACCACTGAAATATAAAGAGGAAATAAAATCACCCGCCAGTAATGTTTTGAAAGAAAATCTTCCGCTGTCAAATTCCAGAACAAACCTGATTGATACGGCAGAATTGATTATAGACGATGATCGTCATAATATTTCGGCAGAGGATAAAGTTTTATTGGTTATTGAAGATGATTTAAGGTTTACCAAAATATTAATTGATAAGGCCCATGATTTTGGTTTAAAGGTATTGGTGGCTATCAGTTATTTAGAGATTTTTGAAAGCATCCAAAAATACAACCCAATTGCCATTACGCTTGATGTTAACATGCCTGAGTCAAATGGCTGGAAGATATTGAAGCTTTTAAAGGCAGATATCAATTTCCGGCACATTCCAATTCATTTAATATCTGGCGAGGATAATAAGTTAATGGCTATGAAGCTGGGAGCCAGAAGCTTTAACCTGAAACCTTTATCGAACAGTTCGCTGGATGATTTAATTTCGGGTATTGTTCATTTTAACCAGCAAATCAGGAAGAAAATATTGATTATTGAGGATAACGAAAATGAGCTGCAGGTGCTTAACAAAATGTTGTCGTGCGATGGTATTGAGGTATCAACAGCCACTACTGCTAAAAAAGGCCTGGCACTGCTAAAAAAAGACTCATTTGACTGCATTATTCTTGATTTTGTTTTACCCGATGCCAACGGCCTCGATCTGCTTAATCGCATTAACACTTTAAAGCAGCCGCAAACAACTATTATTTTACATTCGGCCAGAGATTTTACGCAGAATGAACTCATTCTTTTAAAAAGATTGAATCATAAAATCATCACAAAAACGCCAACCTCACACGCTTATCTGCTCGAGGAAATATTAAACTTGTTACACATTCACAAGCAATTTATCAGTCCTGAAAATATTAACCTGCTTGGCAGCATCAATACTAACAGCGATGTACTTGAAGGGAAAAAGGTACTGGTTGTTGATGATGATGTTAGAAACCTTTTTGCCTTGACGGCGGTATTTGAACGTTCGAATATTGAAGTGATAACAGCAGAAAGCGGACGGGAAGCACTGGAAATATTAAACAGCGATAAAAAGATTGATATTGTTTTGATGGATATTATGATGCCCGAAATGGATGGCTATGAAACCGTTCAGATCATCAGGAAAGAGGCCAAACACAAATATTTGCCCATTATAGCCGTTACTGCTAAGGCCATGATTGGCGACCGCCAGAAGTGTATATCTTCGGGAGCATCAGATTATATTACAAAGCCTGTTAAAACAGATCAGCTGTTATCGTTGATGAGGGTATGGTTAATTAAATAAGAAATATATTAGTAACATCTATCATAAATTAAATGACTGAAGATAGTCTGATTAAGATTCTACTGGTTGACGATAACGAGAATAACCTGATGTCTATGGAACTGGTATTGGAGAACGATGGGTACTCGTTTTTCAAAGCGACATCGGGAAGGGAAGCGCTTCGGATTTTACTGAAAGAGGAAGATTTTTCGTTAATACTATTGGATGTAAAAATGCCAATAATGGATGGTTATGAAACTGCCGAACTTATTTATGAAAGGGACAAACTGAAAAACATCCCCATCATTTTTATCACTGCGCACGATTACGAAGAGGAAGCAATGTTTAAGGGCTACCAGGCAGGAGCCGTTGATTTTATAAGAAAACCTTTTAAACCGGAAATATTAAGATCAAAAGTTGCGGTTTTTGCTGAGTTGTATAGGAAAAACCGTTTGCTAAGAAAACAGGAAGAAAAGCTTCAAATAATCAATAATGATTTGATGCTGGCTAACCAGGAATTGGAGCAGCGTGTTTTAGAACGGACTATTGAATTAGAAAACTTAAATAAAGAATTGAAGGAACTAAATCTGTCAAAAGATAAATTTTTGTCTGTTATATCACATGATTTAAGAAATCCTTTAACCTCCCTGCTCATTTCATCAAAAAATCTAAACACTAACCTGGAAAATCTAGGAGCGAAGGAAATTACCATGTTCGCGGGCATTATCCATCGCACTTCCAATAAAATATTGGAGCAACTAAATGAATTAGTTGATTGGGCAAAAAAACAGCGCGAAAAAACAAATTTTAATCCCGAAAATTTTCAGTTACTCGATGGGGTAAAACAGTCTTTTGAATTAATAAAACCAAATGCGGTTCAAAAATCAATAGCCGTTAAAATTGACATTGACGAAAATATTCACGTAAGCGCCGATCCCCCAATGTTTCGGTCAATTATTCAGAATTTAGTTACCAACGCCATAAAATTTACGCCGCATGGAGGTGTAATAACCTGTACGGCAAAATCAGCCGGATCAATGATTGAAATTTGTGTGCAGGATCATGGCGTAGGCATGTCTGACGAGATAAAGGAAATGCTTTTAGGTAACTATGCTTATCTATCGTCAACCGGCACCGATCAGGAGCAGGGGAGTGGTTTAGGATTATTTCTGGTTAAAGAATTCATCAACCAGCACGGCGGAACCGTAAATATTGATAGTGAACTGGGAAAGGGTACCTGTTTTTTCTTTACCATTCCAAAAGTCGAAAACCCTTCTATAGCAGAGATATAATTTTGCTGCAATATTTAAATAAAATATCCTTTTACCGTTTATAGGTTAACTATTATTGCTAAAAAATACTTCTATGAATGAAAAGTTAGACTGCCCCGTTGATTTTGTTAAGGTGGATGAGAACAGGGTGAGGGCTACCGCGTTTTTTGTAATCATCTTTTCGTCATTATATGTTATTACTGGTGTATGGATAATCCCAGCTTTGTTATTAATAGATTTTGCATTAAGAGCATTTAATTTAAATACCTACAGCCCTTTGGCCATTTTAAGCGGAGTGATAGTAAAGCAACTGTCATTAAAGCGAAAACCAGTGGACCGTGCTCCCAAAAGATTCGCTGCCTATATTGGACTCGGTTTTTTAATATTGATAGTTATTACGTCACTCACCAATCTAATATTAGAATCAAAAATTTTATCTGGCGTGATTATTTTATTTGCTTCGTTGGAGAGTTTTGTCGGGTTTTGTGCCGGATGCTATGTTTATACATTAATAAACCGGGCTAAGCTACAGTTTAAGGGAGAGTAAGATTAAAAAAATATCTGCAAAAAAATAGCGACGGATTTTAAACCCGTCGCTATTTTTTTATGCTATATGATTTTTATTAATTTCCTGGTTCATCAGCAGGGGTGCCAACTATTTTGTAAACCTGGTGACCGGTATTGTCACTGGTTACCTGGTAATAATAATCATCGGGCGATACATAAAAAGTGTCACCATTAATTTTTATTCTTCTTGTACCCTGTGGTAATTCATTATAAATGTCGCCAATTTGTGGAGCCTGAGATGGAGCGCTGCTTACATTTCCGTTAGGTTGTGCGCCGCCATTATCTGTATTTAACTGACCATCTTTACCGGCAATTACATAGCTGGAAGATCCGTCATCTTTTGTTACCGGCTGATAATAAACACCGTTTAACTCATAATATTGCTGGCCGTTAATAGTTATTGGCTGTGCTTTAGCAGGTAAAGTAGTAACTTCAGCGCCCAGCGGTGGTTCAACAACAGTGTACTGATTATTGTTATATTGATAATAGAAACCATTACTGTAAAAATATTGTGAATCATCCCAGTAGAATGGGTAATAACCATAAGGAAGGTAGCCTACGCTAAATCCAATTCGTGGCCAATATAGGCTGGCATAAAAACCGCCACCCCAATAAAATCCACCACGACCGCCCCACCAGCCACGTGCACCCCAATAATGAGGACCGTAAAAACCGCCACGACCATAATATCCACCGCGTCCGTAATAACCACCACGTCCGGCATAGCCACGGCCACCTACGTAGCCCGGATGTGCAACAACACCGCCGCGAACACCAACACCTCCACGGAAGCCTGAATTTACAGACGCATGTACAGATGCGCCTCTATAGGCTCCATTGTTTCGCGGAGCAAATGAACGCGCTGAAGTTACATGACCGCCACCACTAAAATGACCGCCGCCACCTGCAAAATGGCTTCCGCCGCCGCCAAAATGACCGCCACCACCACCAGAGTGCCCGCCACCACCGCCACCATGGCCTCCACGTTGTGCATTAGCGGGAAGAACTAAAAACAGACACATTAGTCCGCTTAGTGAAGTTAGAAATAAATATTTAATTGCCCTTTTCATGATTTATAATTTATACAGCTTTTCGGCTGTTGTTTTTGTGATAGACTATGTAACTGATTAACGGTTTAACGCCGCCAAAATAATTGTTTTAATACTTGCAATTGTATGACAATGGTCATTTTAAACAAATCAAATTGTTATGCCGCCTGCATTAAAAACTATTCTAATTTTATACCTTAGCAACACTTGTAAATAACTGATAACTGATTCCAAAATGATTATAAAAGACACCAATGCGCTAAATCAGGTAGCTGAATTTCATACTACTTTTAAACACCCGGTTATTGAAAAACCGGTAATGCCATCTAAAGAAAGATGCGAATTAAGGATTTCCCTGCTTGCCGAAGAACTAAAAGAACTGCAACAAGCCGTTGAAGACAATAACCTGGTTGAAGTGGCTGATGCCTTGTGCGATTTACAATATGTGCTTGCCGGTGCCATTTTAGAATTTGGCCTCGGCGAAAAATTCAAAGAACTATTTGATGAGGTGCACCGGTCAAACATGAGTAAAGCATGTAAAACAGTTGAAGAAGCAAACCTCACTATTGATCATTACAAAAACACTGCCAACACAGCGTCATACCATAAGGAAATTGACGGACTGTTCCTGGTTTATCGTACTGCGGATAATAAAACGCTAAAATCCGTTAATTATTCTCCCGCTGATTTGAAAGGAATATTGGAGGTTTAATACCTCCAATATTTACAGGGATTATACCCTTAAAAAGGTTTTCTTCTCATACAGGTACCTTAAAAACAACCATTTAACCAGCACAAATGTTGCCGCCATTATTACGGCGCCGTATGGCTTTCCAGCTAGTTGCCCCAGCCATCCAAAAAGACTGGTATTGGTATAGGTCCATTTGATAAAATGACTTGAAATATAAATGAGAATAGAGTTCATGCCGATTACCTTAAAAAAGAATGCCCATTTTTTATATCCCAAAACATCAATGATATAGTAAAACAATGATATCAACAGCAAGCTTATCCCCCCAACCAGCAGCACAAACGAACTCGACCATAGGTTTTTATTGATAGGGAAATCAAAGTTCCATATCAAAGCCAAAATCAAAAAGACTATCCCGATACCAGATAGCCATGCTACTTTTTTCTTAGGCTCAAGGCTTCTCTTTTTAAGGATGGTTCCGGCCCATATGCCCAGCAAGCCTGTACTTATTGCAGGTATAGTAGAGAAAAGACCTTCCGGATCGTGCATGTTTATTTTGGTGCCGGGATAAGGCACGTATAGTTTTCCCGGTAAAATAGTGCGGTCAACAAAGGATGCAAAGTTGCCTGCTGGCGTCAGATCACCGGGGTGGAAACCGGGTGCCGAAGTAAACTTAAGCAGCAGGTAGTATCCCACAATAAAAAACCAGAACCAAAAGATCTGCGCCCAGTCCTTAGCATACAGATAAATAATATTGGCTATCATATAGGCAATACCAATTCGCCCCAAAACGCTTGGAAACCTGATATCGGCTATAGGTTGAATTTTCAATCCGTTATTAACAAAAAGCCCCAGCAGAATTAAAAACAGTGTTCTCTTAACTACCCTGAGTAGCAATTGTCCTCTGCTTTTTCCTTTCTCCAGCTCGCGCCCAACTGAAAATGGTGTCGATACACCAGCCATAAACAAAAACAATGGGAAAATAAGGTCATAAGCATGAAAGCCGTTCCAGTCGGGATGTGTAAATTGAAGTGAAAGCGCACTCCAAAATGCCGATTGGTGATTAGTTGCCGCATCCATTGTATGAAAAATCTCCTCGGCCCCAATAATCCAGAACATGTCAAAGCCTCGTAGGGCATCGAGCGAGTATAAACGGGTTGGAGCGGAGTCTAAATCATCCGCAGTTGGCGTTGCCTTTGTGGTTTTGGTCATAATGGTTTAAAAATCAGGTAATAATTTACCGGAAAATTAAACTATTAAATTTTATTTTCAAAGCACCCTTTAACTAAGCTCAACTATTAAAAAAGTTAGACTACTTAACAAATGTTCGAAAATTCGCATATGGATGCGATCACAAAGCTACCGCCAAATCAGTTGGTTTGCGTTATGTTTGGGGTGCTACGCCGCGCTATGCACGTAAAAACCGGGCAAAGGCTGAGGTATTATAATGTGGATGGGGTGATAGTTAAAGATAAACCAGGGCTGATTTGTGTAACTGAAAATTTACCGTTTGCAATGGTTGGAACATTCAGGGTAATAGCTTAATTTAGATGACTTAATCATGACATCTATGTTGATCAACCGGAAAGTCTTAGCTACCCTGGGTTTGGCTGCTGTAGTAACAGTAGTTTCATTAACCTCTATGGCCCCCGAAAAGGAGGGATTTAAAAATCTTAAAGTATTACCTAAAAACATTACTGACAAGCAATTAGATAATGTAATGGACGAGTGGGCACACTCATTAGGTGTACATTGCAGCTTTTGCCATGTGCGCGACGAAGCAGCAAAAAAAATGGACTTTGCCAGCGATGCCAAGCCTGAAAAAGAAATGGCACGCAGTATGTTCAAGATGATGAACAAGATCAACCAAAAATATTTTGAAGCAAAAAAGGATTCAATAGGAATGATGGCTAAATCAGGCATCAATTGCTACAGTTGCCACAGAGGCGATTCGCATCCGGAAGTTAAACTTCCGGAAATGCACCACGGGCCGGGTGGTCCGCCGCCGGGACCGGCAGCACCTGCAACTCCGCCGGCAACTCCTCCCGCAGGAAATTAATAACAAACAGTATAAACAAAAACACCCTTTGACATTCGTCAAAGGGTGTTTTGTTTTAGAGGATTGCTGTTAAAAAATATCGCTCAGCAAAACATACCTTAAAACAATACTTACTTGTTAGCCCTTTTGATGTACTTTTTATAAAGGTACTCCGCATAACCCACACTTACATAATCCGGAAATTTCCAATTAGGCCAATATGTTCTTTTCAGGTATTTGAGGTAACTGAAAAATAATACTCCAAAGAAAAGTATTATTGAAAAACATAATAAAATTTTAACAAAAATGATGATGGCATCCATGTGGCGATAAGTTTGTTTTAACCAAGTTTAACGGAGGATTTAGTCATTGGGTTACAGCGTTTTGGCAAATGTTTTCCACATTCGGGTAGTATTAAATTAGTTATGATGCCAAGCTGTATGCATTTGGTTAAAATTCAATAAATCTGTTAACTTTGGCTTTATACCATGCAAAAAATTCTTGTTGCCAACCGTGGCGAAATAGCCTTAAGAGTAATGCGTTCCGCCCGCGAAATGGGCATTAAAACTGTAGCAGTGTATTCGGATGCTGATCGTAATGCGTTGCATGTGCGGTATGCAGATGAAGCAGTGCATATTGGCGAAGCACAATCAAGTAAATCATATCTGGTTGGTTCAAAAATCATTGATGCCTGTATTAAAACAGGTGCCGATGCTATACACCCGGGCTATGGCTTTTTAAGTGAAAATGCCGCTTTTGCCCGGATGGTGCGTGAAGCAGGACTAACACTAATAGGCCCCTCGCCCGAAGCAATGGAGGTAATGGGCAATAAGCTTTCGGCCAAGGCCGCGGCGCTTAAATATAATATTCCCATGGTGCCCGGCACGGAAGAGGCAATAACCGATATTAACGAAGCTAAACAGCGCGCCGTTGAAGTTGGTTTTCCTATTCTGATTAAGGCCGCAGCAGGCGGCGGTGGTAAGGGAATGCGTATTGTTGAAAGTGAAAACGTTTTTGAGGAACAGATGCAATTGGCTGTTTCAGAAGCCGTATCGGCCTTTGGTGATGGTTCGGTATTTATTGAACGGTATGTTTCATCGCCCCGGCATATAGAAATACAGGTATTGGGTGATACGCACGGCAATATTCTGCACTTGTTTGAACGCGACTGCTCGGTGCAGCGTCGACACCAAAAAGTAATAGAAGAAGCTCCTTCATTTGTTTTAACGCCGCAAATAAGAGAGCAAATGGGTAAATGTGCTGTGGATGTGGCACGCTCTGTTAACTATACCGGCGCAGGGACAGTTGAGTTTATAATGGACGAGAACCTGAACTTTTATTTTCTGGAGATGAATACCCGTTTGCAGGTAGAGCACCCTGTAACAGAGCTCATAACCGGTATCGACCTGGTTAAAGAACAAATAAAAATAGCGAGGGGAGAAACTATCAGCTTTAAACAGGAAGACTTACAGATAAAAGGCCACGCTATTGAACTGCGTGTTTATGCTGAAGATCCTGATAATAATTTTTTGCCGGATATAGGCACACTGCAAACTTATATTACCCCAAAAGGGCCGGGAGTGAGGGTTGATGATGGCTTTGAACAAGGTATGGAGATACCTATTTATTATGACCCGATGATTGCTAAACTGGTTACCTATGGCAAAGACAGAACAGAAGCAATAGAACGAATGATCCGCGCTATTGACGAGTATAAAATCACCGGGATAACTACCACATTAGGTTTCGGTAAGTTTGTAATGCAGCATAAAGCTTTCACATCCGGGAATTTTGATACCCATTTTGTAGGTAAATATTTTGCGCCTGGAAGCTTAAACGTTGGCAATGAAGATGAAGCTTTGATAGCTGCGTTGGTAATGGAAAGGCTGTTGAGTACCAATGCAGCTACGTTTGACAATAATACTCCAATTGAAACTTCTAATTGGGTGAAGAATAGGAGAGGATAGCTTACGACCTATTTTGCGTAGCCAATTCATCAACAAAAGCAACCTGGGCGGCATTAATTTTTTGTTTGGCTGTTTCCAAGTCAAACCAACAGGCCCTGTCAACCTCCGGGAAAGATTGTTTTTTGCCCGATTTAGGCGGCCATTCCAATTCAAAAAGATTGCTGATGATGTTTTCGTGGTCAATGTTGCCTTCCAATGCCCAGGCATAAACCTTTTTGCCGCTTTTTAGTTTAACCGGATTTAGCGGTATAAAGTCGCCATCAACAGCAAGGCCGGTTTCTTCAAAGAACTCCCGTTTGGCGGCGGCCAGGGCATCTTCATCATCCAAAAACTCACCTTTGGGGATTGACCATGCGCCCAAATCCTTGTTTTTGAAAAACGGGCCGCCCGGGTGCACCAAAAAGACTTCCAATTGATAGTCTCTTTTTCTGAATAATAAAATTCCGGAGCTTTGTTTGGGCATTTTTAAGATTTAAAACTAAGTTAATAAAACTCACCGCTATTATGATTAAATTTGATTTGAACGCAAAAGTTTAGCATAATTTAATATGATTGACAGCAAATGGACAAGTTTTAAAGTAACCGGCGACTATAATACCGATATCAGAAGTTTATACGAAGCTTGGGCAACAACCGAAGGTATTGAAAAATGGTTTTTGCGAAAAGCCAACTTCTATACCGTACCATTGCGTCTGCGCGAGCCGGAAGAGTTCATCTTAAAAGAAGATACTTATGAATGGTATTGGTATGGATATGATGACAATAGTGTTGAAAAGGGTCAGATACTGGAAGCCAATGGAACCGATTTTATAAAATTTACTTTTTCGGGTGGCAGTACGGTAAGTATAAGCCTTTATAGCCGCAATGGCGTTTCAATAGTAGAGCTATTACAGGAAAATATTCCGGTAGAAAGTGATCCCTCCAAAAGCCTTTTCGTGCAATGCCAAATAGGGTGGACATTTTATCTGGCCAACCTGAAATCTGTTCTGGAGGGCGGCATTGATCTGCGGAATAAAAAGCTCGAAGTAAGCAGCAATTTCAAATAGAATAAAAAACCTTACGCTGACAAAAAGCTAATCACATTTAATTAGTTTCGCTGGCGAATTAGCTCCTTTTTGAGCGCAAGCAACAATATGTTTACAGGAATAATAGAAACTTTAGGAAAGGTTACTTCTTTGGTTCATGACCATGGTAACTTACATATTACGGTTGAATCAGCTATTTCTACGGAGCTGAAAATTGATCAGTCTGTAGCCCACAATGGCGTTTGTTTAACGGTTATTGCTTTGGCCGATGGTAAACATACCACTACGGCTATTGAAGAAACTTTGAATAAAACCAGCCTCGGCGAGCTGAAGGAAGGCGATTTAGTTAACCTGGAGCGCTGTATGCAAATGAATGCCCGCCTGGATGGCCATATTGTACAGGGACATGTTGATCAAACTGCTGTTTGTACTGCTTTTAAAGTGCTGGATGGCAGCTGGGAGTATACTTTTGAATATGATGCTGCCAGCGGCAATGTTACTGTCGAAAAAGGCTCTATCTGTGTAAATGGTATCAGCCTTACCGTAGTAAATTCAAAATTAAACAGCTTTTCGGTGGCTATTATCCCTTATACCTTTGAACATACCAATTTGCAAAATGTACGTGAAGGTTCTGTAGTAAACCTTGAGTTTGATATCATAGGCAAATATGTAGCGCGATTGATGCAACGCTAACGTGTTAGTACTGCAATTCGCGTTTTTGCATACGTAAGGTATGAATGCTGATTAGGTGGCGGATTACTTTTGATGTATTTCCTGTAATTCTGCAAAGCCATTGGCCTGTTTTTTAATTCAACATCATATAAGGTAGCCAGCGCATAAAAAGTTAAGGGCAAATCCCCGTACAATAAGCTTTTTTGATAGGCGTTTATTGCCTTTTTGGGTTGATGTATTTGATCATAAGAATCACCGATTTCACTGTAGTACGAATTAGCATTGGCCGAAATGGCTTCTTTAATGGCTTTTTCAAAGTAAACTATAGCCATTTTTTGATCTTTAAGGGCTTTATAACTCATAGCAGTATAATAGTATGAAGTTTCACTGGCAGTTTGATTTTGTTCCAATATTTTAAAAGTATTGATGCTATTAACGTATTGATTAAGATGAAAATAGGCTGTTCCCAACGTATTAATCACCATATTGATCTGATCACCCGATCTTATCAATTTATTGCAAACTTCAATCGTTTCTGGGTATTTTTCCATACGATAAACAGTTTGAGCTTTTGCAAATAATAGTAATAGGTTACCAGTATCGGCTTGTAGCGCAATATTCACAACTGTATCGGCATTTTTGTATAATTTGAGGTTTAAATAAAAGTTTGCCAAATCATAAGCTACATCAGGTTCGGTAGGGTTAATTTTATTGGCTTTATGCAAATAACTTACCGCATCATTAATATTGCCTGCATTTTGAGATAAGGTGCCCATTTGCTTTAATACACTAAAGTTGGTACTATCTTTAAGCAATATCTTTTTGTAATATTCAATCGCCTTTATTTCGTTTCCTCTTCGTGCATTAATACTGCCAAGGTTAAATAATGCAGTTAAATTAGTGGTATCAACATCATAAATGCGTTGGTAATATCCATCAGCATCGGGCAGCCTGCCGGCCATCTGCGAGGCATAGGCCAGGCCTGCTAATATCTTGGCATCATTTATTGGCTCGGGGTATGTTTTCTTTAGATAATCCGCTGCCTCCGAAAACCGTTGCGTTTGATAATATTCCAGTAAAAGTGAATCACTGGCTCTGTTATCGGATTGAGCCATTAACAAATTGCAAAAACTTATCATCAGGATTAAAAAAAAGCTTCTTTTCATTTAACTAAATTATTAGTTATAAATCACAAATCCAAATATTCAAACCTTTTGCAATAAACGATGTTCCTTTTATTATATTAAAAACACAACGAAATGGATAAATTAAAGAAATTCGGATTGATGGAAAAAATTGTCCATGAACTGGAAGATTTGAAAAATAGTCAGCAGGCCATTATTCAAAAATTGGCCAAAATTGAAGTTGACAATATAGAGTTAGGGGATAAGCGCCTTGAAAAGGATTTGCCTGACATGCATCAACGCGTAGCAGATAACCTGGATACTATTGCAGCTATTCTGGAAGATTTTGCCTCGCAAACAGATAAGTTCAGCGATAACAATAATATTGCCGCGCTAAAAGAGCAGGAAGCGATAGCTAAACACTAAAAAATAAAAGACCTGCGATTTTTAGTTTCGCAGGTCTTTTATTTTTATAATATCTTGCTATAAGTCTTTAATGTTATCTTTTACTGGTACTGAATATAAATAGGCGCAGGCTTTAATTTAAGCAATTCGGCCGGTGTCAGCATACGATGTGGTTCATTTTTAATATCGTTTTTATAAAACAGTTTGAAACCTGTAAACTGTACCGGCTCCTGTTCTATAAAGTAAAAATAGGATCCTTTTTTCAGGTCAGGACCGCCCCAGCCGTCCATATCCATTACGAGTTGAGTTTCCGGACGTAGCTTAATGTCTTTGTAATTGGTTACCATTTTTTTGGTAAAACGGTGTATAATAAAGATTTTGGGAGGCAGGTTATATTTATTCACTAATGATGCCAGGTATTTACTTACAAAGTTAACATCCTCCGCGTCAAAGGTGCCTATCCTTTTACCGGGTATACTGCCTTCTTTCATCGAAAATTCCGGATCAATCCCTAAATGAACATCAGGCATTTTTAAATATTTTTCTAAAAGGGGAACTTCTTTCTGCACAGTACTGAAACCAACCTGAAGATCTAAAAATACAATAGCATTTATAGAGTGTGCCATGTGTATTACGCTGTCAATCTGTTTAAAAGGCATTCTGAGGTTGTGCAGGCCATTGGCACCGGCGTAGGCCTGTGCAGTAACACAGATATAATGTAAGGCAGGTTTTACCGGCGTATTCGGATCGGCTTTTTCCCAAACCTTTACTTCTCCCTGCAATTTGGCTAACATTACTTTGGGTGGATATTGACCCAGCACCCCCATGTTTTTAGAGTACATGTTGCCATAATAAGCTACTATACGATAAAATGGCAATATAGCACCCGGCAGGGGATAAGGAGCATTTTTTACAGGCCACCTGCTGCTTTTTCCATTAGCCAGTTTTAGTACCAATGAATCATATAAAGCGGTATCAAGTGTGGCAGCCTTAACTGTGGTGTCTTTAAACGTAGTATAATTTATTGTTTTTGCAGATGAAGTAGAATAATTAATAAAACTTGTGAAAAGTAACAGAAGGCAAACAGATATAATGTTTTTCAAAATTGATGTTTTTAGAAATGATTATGCAAATAAAACCTTTTATCCTTAATCTTTCACTTATTCAATACTTTTTCCCTTCATAGCATGGCTTATGGCTTCATCCATCAGGCGTTCCGCAAACGGACGGGTAAATTCATTCAGCTCATCAATTGATTGATGAATTAAATTTTTGTCGCCACTGGTTAATGCATCTTTTAATTTTTGGATGTATTGGGTTGTTTCACTTATTTCGGCTATCGATAAAAAGTTATTGTTCTTTTGTATAAACCGTTCCACGGTATAAACCATTTGCTCACCTTCGGTACGTGCCTCAATCAGCATGCGCTGGGCCACGTCGTCCTTGGCATGGGTAATACTGTCCATCAGCATTTGTTCAACCTGATCGTCGGTTATACCATAGGTTGGTTTCACTTCCACTTCCTGTTTAACGCCAGAGCGTAGCTCAATAGCCTGTATTTTTAAAATACCATCAGCATTCAGCAAAAAGTTAATATCCACTTTTGGGAAGCCCGCAGGCATAGAAGGAATACCTGTCAAATCAAACTCAGCCAATTTGCGATTCTCTTTAATCAAATCCCGCTCGCCCTGGTAAACAGCAATTTTCATGTTTACCTGGCCGTCAATTGAGGTGGTGTATTGTCTGCCCGCTTTGGTGGGGATTTTTGAGTTACGCGGGATAATCACATCCATCAATCCACCCATGGTTTCAATTCCAAGGGAAAGCGGGGTAACATCCAGTAATAAAATATCGGAGCGATTGCCAGCTAAAACATCGGCTTGTATGGCTGCACCAAGGGCAACTACTTCATCCGGGTTTACCTCGTCATGCACCGGGCGACCAAAAAACTCAGCTACCATTTTTTTGACCAATGCCGTACGGGTTGAACCGCCAACCATAATTACTTCATCAATCTGGCCGATTTCCAGCTTAGCATCTTTCAATGCATTCTGGCAGCAGGTAATGGTTTCCTGTACTTTGGACAGTATCAAACCGTTAAAAGTTTCACGGTCAATGGCACACCATATATCGCCTATTTTTTCGTTAAAAAGGCTTTGATGAGCAAACGCTTTTTTAGCTTCTTCAGCCTTTAAACGCAATTGCTGTGCTAATTTATTATCAGCAATAAGGTCGGCCCTGTTGAGTTGGTTTTTCTCTATCCAGTAATCCACAATGGCGCTGTCAAAATCATCGCCCCCTAAAAAAGTATTGCCATTGGTTGATAAAACCTCAAAAATGCCGTTTTGAATCTGCAAGATGGATACATCAAATGTACCCCCACCTAAATCATAAACTGCAATGGTCTTTGTCTCTTCCTGATTTAAACCTATCCCATAAGCCAGACTTGCTGCAGTAGGTTCATTAACAATACGCAAAACATCCAGTCCGGCCAGTTTTCCGGCATCACGGGTTGCCTGACGCTGCGAATCGTTAAAATATGCCGGAACAGTTATCACTGCACGATTGACAGGCGTTTTTAAAGCATGCTCGGCACGCGCTTTTAGTTCTTTTAATATCAGGCCCGATAGTTCTATCGGTGTATAAAATTTATCGCCAACTTTTATTTTTACCAGGCTTTCGCTGTCGTCATCGATAACTTTGTATGAGAAAAAATCTTTATAATTCTCAATGTCCTTATATGAACGGCCCAGCAGACGTTTAACAGAAAAAACAGTGTTCTGCGGATCAGTAATTAAATAATCTTTCGCCTCATTACCAACGGTAATATCACCCTTAGAGCCAAAATGAACTACGGACGGAACTAAAACGCCCTTGCCTGTATCATTTATAACCTGCGGGTTTTTATCGGGGTTAATGAAAGCCACCAGGGAGTTGGTAGTACCCAAGTCAATACCTACAATTAATTCTTCCTTTTGTATAGAACCTGTTGCCAGGTTGATAGAAACTTTAGCCATGATATGTATAACAACGGGCAAATGTAGGAAGTTTTACAAGATGCTGTGTCATATCAGTGTTTTTGATTGACCAATTGATCCTTAATTTTCGTAAATCTTAGTGTGTACAAAATAAATTCCGCAAAATACGGTTCAAACATTTAATAATTTGTCCTTACTTTCACACCTAATGAAATACCCCTTACTTTTTACCTTATTATTAGCAATTGTAATAACCACCAGTACCCGCGCCCAGGAATTTGGCGGTAATCCGCCATCTATCAAGTGGGAGCAGATCAATTTGCCAGCCGCCAAGGTTATATTCCCGGTGGGGCTTGATTCTGCGGGATTACGGGTAGCCAATATTGTTAGCCAGATGAATAAGGCTATACAGCCCACAATTGGTTTTAAGCAAAAACAGATCAGTATTTTATTACAAAACCAAACCACCATAGCTAATGCCTATGTAGGTTTGGCGCCTTTTAGAAGTGAGTTTTATTTAACGCCCGAGCAAAATAGTTTTGAGATCGGCAGTCTTTCATGGCCCGAACAATTGGCTATCCACGAGTTCAGGCATGTGCAGCAGTATAACAATTTTAATGTAGGCTTTTCGCATGTATTAAAAGTGCTTTTTGGGGAGGGGGGGCAGGCATTGGGAAATGACGCGGCTATTCCCAACTGGTTTTTTGAGGGTGATGCTGTTTTTAATGAAACCCACGTGAGCGAGCAGGGCAGGGGACGGATTCCTTATTTTTTTAATGGTTTTCGCGCTCTATGGGTTGATGGCCGGGATTATAGTTACATGAAGATCCGCAATGGATCGTTGCGCGATTATACACCCGATTGGTACCCGCTGGGCTACATCCTGGTATCGTACGGAAGAAATACTTATGGAGATGATTTCTGGAAAAAAGTAACGCATGATGCAGCCGCTTATAAAGGTGTTTTTTATCCTTTTCAAAAAGCAATAAAAGAATACTCGGGCAAAGATTTTACGCAGTTTAAAAATGACGGACTCAACTTTTATAAAAAACAATTTGATTCCACTCAATCCAATAATAATCCGGCAATTAAACCACATCAGCATTTTATTGCCGATAAAGAATATCCAGCCTATGTAAATGACAACACAGTCATTTACATGAAGAGTACCTACAATCATATCCCGGTATTTGTAGAAAAAATAGGCACACATGAAAAAAAGATCAGCGTGCGTTCGGTTTCGCTGGATACTTATTTTGCTTATCGTGATGGCAAGATTGTTTATGCGGCTTATCGCCCGGATTTGCGCTGGAACTACCGCGATTACAGCGAGTTGATGGTGCTCGATGTAAAAACAGGTAAAGAACACCGGCTTACAAAAAATACCAAATACTTTTCGCCTGATTTTAGTCCTGATGGAAAAACAATTGTAACGGTTAAAGAAGGCACCAATGGCAAATGTGAGGTTCATTTATTGAATGCTTCTGATGGCAAACTCATCGCGGTAATCCCTAATAAAGAGAAGCTGTTTTACACCTATCCAAAGTTTTACGGAAACGATAAACTGATTGCAGCCATACGGACGCCAAAAGGCCAGATGTCGCTGGATTTAATCGACATAAAAACGGGCAAAAATGAATACCTGCTGCCATTCTCCTACCAGCCTATAGCTTTCCCAATGGTGAAAAACGACACGGTTTATTTTTCTGCAACTTTAGGCAAAGACGACAGAATATTCGCTTTAAACCTTAAAGATCATCAACTATTTGAGCTAAATAACTACAATGTAAATTACTCTGTTGGGAACTATGAGGTGGCTATCAGCAATAACAAATTTGCCTGGGTTGGCCTCACCGCTTTTGGGTATCAGGTTAACGAAACGGATAAAGCAAAGCTGCAATGGCAGGCAGTTGATTCGGCGCAGGTAAGAAGCTCCTTATACGATTTCGGTATCAGCGCCTTAAAAAGAGATAGTTCAACCGATTTACTGGCATCAGTGAAAAATGACTCCTTACGCATTACCAAATACCATAAATCGCATCACCTTTTTAATTTTCACAGCCTCATTCCCAATTTTAACGATCCTAATTACACACTGAGTTTGCAAGGCGAAAATGTGCTGAATACTTTACAATCGGCTCTTTCATTTACCTATAACCGAGATGAAGGTTATAAACAGTTTGGGTTTGATGCCGTTTATGGTGCTTTATTTCCTTACTTATCTGCTGGCGCCGATTATACTATCGACCGGCGAAGCTATTATAATGCAAGTAATATTTATTGGAATGAAACCGACCTGCATGCAGGCTTTGAACTACCTTTTAACTTAAGCAGTGGTAAAAACTTAACAGGTTTGCAGGTGGGCAGTGATATCTATTACACGCAAAGCGTGTTTCAGCAACCTTTTCGGAATGTCTTCCCCAATCAGAATTACGCTTACAGCAATGATTATATCAGCTTTAGCAATAATATTCAGCAGGCCCGGCAAAATATTTTCCCGCGTTTTGGGCAAACCATTATGCTGAATTATAAAACCGCCATAAGTGGTATAACTGCTGATCAGTTTTTGGCTAACGGATCATTCTATTTTCCGGGTTTTGCCATCAATAATAACCTGGTTATTAACCTGGCTCATCAGCAAAAAAATAAGAATAGTGTTATTGATTTTTCGAACGATTTTCCCTTTTCACGAGGCTATACTGCCGAAAATTTATATGATATGAATAAAGTAGGCGCCAATTATCATTTCCCCATAGCTTACCCTGATGCTGGGTTTGGCAACGCATTTTATTTATTCAGGATACGCGGCAATGCTTTTTATGACGATACCTACGCCACCGATTTTTACAGCGATGGCAGTAAATTCAAAGGTACATTCCGCTCCGCTGGAGCTGAGGTCTATTTAGATGGCCAGTTATTTAACGAGGGTGCGGTATCTTTCGGTTTCAGATATAGCTATCTGCTTGATCCTGATATTTTTGGTGGCACCGGTCGTAGCCGGTTTGAAATTATCGTTCCCGTTACGGTGTTTTAGTATAATTCAATCTGTATGTAAGGTAATAGCACCTGTCTCTACCGGCTTTAATAGCTTTGTGCCGTTAACTTCTACATCGTCGTAGGTTAAGTGCTCGGCATTATCCACCACCTGGTCTTTTGGGGTGCTTTTAACAGTTACTTTTTTTAGGCTGATGTTTTTTAATGGATTCCCCTTAACACCAACGGCGTAAATCCCCGCTTCGCCCGAATAATTACAACTTACATTTTGAATAACGAAATTATTAAAGAGCGTAGGATAATGCCCCCCACGTGAGCCATGATAGTTATTTTCAAAACGGATAAACGCCGAACGTGTACTATCACATTGCACATCGCTTACATGAATATCCGTTATAAAACCGCCACGATCCAGATTCGATTTAAAGTAGATGGCACTCAGGCACTTTTTTATTTTAATGTCGTACATATAAACATTCCGCACCCCGGCAGACATTTCGCTGCCAATGCAAAGTCCGTTAGTTTTTGAGTTAAAAATACAATTCCTTATCACCACATTTTCCGTGGGCTGCCCAATACGCCATCCATCCTGATCGCGTCCGGCTTTAATGGCAATGCCGTCATCCCCGGTGGTGAAATTGCAATGCTGAATTAAAACGTTGGTACATGCTTCGGGATCGCAGCCATCATTATTCAGGTTCATGCTGTTAATGGTTACATTTTGCACCGTTACATTGTTGCAAAGCACCGGGTGAATTACCCAATAAGGCGCATCAACAATACTGATACCATCTATCAATACGTTTTTGCAGCCAAAAAACTGGATCATATCCGGTGGTAAATGTGCCGCTGAGCCAAACACCCTTTCATAAACCGGGGTGCCGTCGTGCCCCATTTGCCTCAGCTTGTTCTGTTCTTCCGAGCGTTGCGGGCGCCATTTGGCAAAGTTTTTACTGGCCGATCCATCTATTTTACCGTTACCGGTAATGGCAATATCTAAGCATTGGTAAGCATAAAACAAGGGCGAATAATTAAATAATTCGGTGCCCTCCCATAAAGTTAATACAGCGGGCAAATAAGCCTTATCATCAGCCGAAAAAACGAGCTCAGCACCGTCTTCAAAATGAAGGTTTACATGGCTTTTTAAAACGATGGGCCCGGCTATAAAGAAAACGCCCTTCGGTACAATTACTTCTCCGCCGCCTTCAACGCTGCATTGGTTAATTACTTTATCAAATACAGCCTTGTTGTCTGTCTTACCATCCGCTACGGCGCCAAATACAGCAATATCATAAACAGCCTTTCTAAATTCGGGTACTTTAATGTTTTGAAGGATGTCACTTATCGGCGTGTTTACGGTTTGCTGTGCACACACATAAAAAGAAACGAGGCAACAGCTTAGTATTAAAACTCCTCTTTTTAAATAAATAGGTAATTGGCTCATAATTAAAAATCCGTTAAAGATATAAGGAATATGTATCAGGCCAAATGGTGTAACAAATGATATACATTACTTAATCATCCCTTTTATTAGTTCGCCCAAAGTTTTTAGGCTTTGCTGAACCATATCGCTAAAACTAATGCCAAAGCTGATGCGGATAAAGTTGGTGAACCGCGCATCGGTACTAAAAATCTGACCGGGTGCAATGCTTATATTTTGCTCCATGGCCGCCTGGTAAAGCTCAAACGCATTAATGCTTTTGTCCAGCTCTATCCAAAGCGCATAACCTCCCTGCGGGCGGCTTATTTTGGTGTTTTCCGGGAAATAACTGGCAATTGCCTGTGTATATTTCAGGCATTGGGTGTGCAGCTCTCTGCGCAGTTTGCGCATGTGTAAGTCGTATCTGCCTGTTTCAAAAAAGTGCGCAATAGCTGCCTGTGTAGGAGTTGCCGAACTCACCGTGTGCATCATTTTAAGGTTAATAATCTGCTCCTTAAACCTTCCCGGTATGCACCAACCCACCCGGTAGCCCGGCGCCAGCGATTTGGAAACCGATGAACATAACATTACCCAGCCTTCGGTATCAAAGCTTTTGCAGGTACGGGGACGGTTTTTGCCAAAGTATATCTCGCCATAAATATCATCCTCTATCAACGGCACTTTTCTTTCGGTTAGTAAGTTAACCAGTTGCTGCTTTTTGTCATCGGGCATGCAGCTGCCCACCGGATTGCTGAAGTTGGTTACAAACAGGCATGCTTTTATATCAACCTTGTTCATAGCCTGCTCCAGATAGTCAATGTCGATACCTGTTTCCGGGTCAACGGGTATTTCCAGTACCTTAAGGTCAAGGCTCAGCATCACATTAAATATCCCGAAATAAGTGGGACTTTCAATGGCTACTGTGTCGCCGGGTTTGGTTACTGCCCGCAGGCAAAATACCAAAGCTTCCTGACAGCCCTGGGTAGTTACTACGTCGTTTTCTGTAATTTGTCCACCCCAGTTAAAAGCATTTTTGGCTACTTGTTTGCGTAAGGATAAATTGCCCTGTAAAAATTCATAGTTTACATTGCTGCTCGGGCTTTCGCGGATAGCCTCTATCATGGATTTATTAAGCCGCGCCAATGGCAGCAGATTTAAAGATGGTGAAGATCGCGACAGCCCCAAAACACTTTCCTCCGTCATGTTTTGATAAACCATAGAAATCATTTGCGCGACACTGACTTCTTCAATTTTTTTTAAGGGAGGTTTCACGGCCGGGGTTTTTGAAAACCGTGAAGGCAGATATTTAATATAATAGCCCGATTTAGGGCGCGCCTCTATCAATCCCATGTTTTCCAGCTCCACATAAGCTTTGTAAGCTGTGCTGATGCTGATGCCTTGTTGCGTGCTCAAAAACCTTACAGAAGGCAGCTTGTCGCCTGTTTTTAGCAGATTTTGCTTAATCTGATTTTCAATACGTGAAACTATTTTAGAGTAAAGAAACTCATCTTCTGCAATGGCTGATAATTTTTCCATGATAATCTGTTATGGTTAAAATTAATAATTCTGTATCTGTTTTGCTGTTTTCTTATTCTTTTATTTTGTACTCATAGAAATTAAACAAATATGGAACTGCAAATAATTGATTACCGACCAGAATATCAGCCTTACTTCGAAAAGTTTAACAAGCAATGGCTGGAAGAATATTTTACCGTTGAACCGCTTGACAAATGGGTATTGGAACAGCCGGAAGAAGCCATTATAAAAAACGGAGGCAAAATATATTTTTTAACTTCTGATGATAAGGTGGTGGGTACAGTTGCCTTAAGATTTATTGAGGAAGGTGTTTTTGAATTAACCAAAATGGCGATAGATAAGGCATATCGGGGCGCCGGGGCCGGTCAGTATTTGTGTCAGGCGGGTATTGATAAAGCACGCGAAATGGGCATACAGAAGCTGATCCTTTTTTCAAACCGTGTACTGAAAAATGCTATTCACATTTACCACAAATTGGGCTTTAACGAAATACCAGTTGAACCGGGTACCTATGGAAGAGCCGATATTATGATGGAAATTAATTTTTAACAGTAAAACCCTAGTGCAATGCAAACCAGACTAATAAACAACCAGGAAGTTCAACAATACCGGGCAGAAACAAAAGGAACCGGTGAGCGCATTCATTTTAATAATGCCGGAACATCGTTACCTCCGGATGTTGTTGTAGATACCATTATTAACTATTTAAAGGAAGAAGCTATTTATGGAGGGTATGAAACTGAAGCTAAATACACCGAACAACTGAATAATACCTACACGCTGATTGCAAGGCTAATTAATGCTGATAAAGACGAAATTGCCTTAGTAGAGAATGCCAGCTTAGCTTGGGGCATGGCATTTAACGGAATAGATTTTAAGCCCGGAGATGAAGTGATTATTTCGGAAATGGAATATGTGACCAACATAATTGGTTTTTTGAATGCAGAAAAAATGCATGGTATTAAAACAAGGATAGTTTACAACGATGCACAGGGTAATTTTGATTTGCAGGGTCTGGAAAATGCAATTTCGAGTAAAACAAAATTGATTGCCGTAACTCATATCGCTTCAACCACGGGTGGAATGATACCGGTTGTTGAAATTGGCAAGATTGCCCGAAAACATAATATCTTATACCTGGTTGATGCCTGCCAAAGCGTAGGGCAGGTGCCGGTAGACGTGAAAGATATTGACTGCGATATGCTTTCAGTAACCGGGCGTAAATACTTACGCGCGCCGCGTGGTACCGGGTTTTTATATGTCAGAAAACAGATTCTGGATAAAATAAAGATCAGTTTTATAGATGGTTTTTCGGTTAAGTCTGTGAGCCAGGATGAGTTTAAGCTGAAGGACGACGCGCGCAGATTTGAATTATACGAAAAGAACCGCGCTGTCACATTGGGTTTGGGCAAGGCGGTAGAATATGCCCTAAATATCGGGGTTGACAGTATATGGCAGCGCATTCAACAACTGGCGGCATTAATGCGCAGGCATTTAAATCATATTGATGGTATAACGGTTCATGATATTGGGGATCAGCAATGTGGTATCGTCACTTTTTCGGTAAACGGATTTGAAGCATCGGCTATAAAAGGCAAGCTGGCAGAAAAGCAGATTAATGTATCTGTTGGCCGCGCCGAATCAACACTAATTTACATGGACAAATACCATTTAACTAACATAGTGAGGGCATCGGTACACTATTATAATACCGAAGAGGAAATATTGTTGATGTGCAATGAATTGACACTGCTGCTGAAAACCGCTGTCACCGAAGCTTAACCTAAATAATATACGGGCCGCCGGTCATTTAAAAGATCGTTGAACACAGTAAAGTGTTTATCGCGGGTAAGTAGCGGATCAATTTCAAGGGTAATTACCCGTTCTTCCGTTCTATCGGCTTGTTCAATAGGCTCGCCGGTAAAGTTATAAAGTACGGAGCCACCGGTAAAAGTAAGGGTTTGGGTGCTGCCATCGTCCAGTTGGCGGATTTCAGTTCCGCAGCGGTTGGTTACGGCAACAAATACCTTATTTTCGAGTGCGCGGGCCGGCAAACCTATTCGCCATACATCCGATACCAGGTTGGATGGGCAGGCAATCACATCGGCACCTAATAAAGCCAGGCTTCTCGCAGCTTCCGGATAGCGCCAGTCGTTACAAACCATAATACCCACTTTGCAATCTTTTAATGGATGCTCCACCACAAAAAAGCCGGAATCACCCTCATTAAAGCATTCCTTTTCGCGGAAAAACAGGTGGGTTTTACGATAGGATCTTACTTCACCATTTGGCAGCGCTATTAAAGCGGCATTGTACACATTATCGCCGCTTTTTTCAACGTAGCCGGCAACTACCATAGCCTGATGTTCTTTCGCCAGTTGTTTAAAAAAGGTAATACTATCACCGCTCAAATCTTCGGCGGCATTCATCGCTTCATTACGGGTTATAAAGGAATATCCCGTTGTGCAAAGTTCGGGCAATACAATAATATCAGTTTGTACATCTTTTAACAGGAAGGCTATTTGCTGTAAATTCCCAGCCACATCGTCCCAAACAGGGGTAAACTGAACCAAACTGATATTAACCATAAATAGTATTTAAAACTTTATAAAGGGCTGCACAATCTAAAATTACTAACTTTCAATCTCCGGTAAAAGAATCCTGAAGGTGGATCCTTCGCCTTCTTTGCTTTCTACCTCAATTTTGCCTTTGTGCTTGTCAACTATTTGCTTAACAATACTCAAACCAAGTCCGGTTGACTGTTCGCCATTAAGCCCGGGTCTGCCCGCTTTAGTAAAGGGATCAAAAATAATGGACAACTTTTCTTTAGGAATGCCAATACCGCGATCCCTTACTTCAATAACCACGTGCCGGTTATTTTTTCCGAGGGTGATGTCAATTTTAGCGTTTTGCTTGGAAAACTTTAGTGCATTTCCAATCAGGTTATCCAAAACACGCTGAAATTTTTCGAGGTTAATCATGGCATAAGCCGGGCTTGCCCTGCTTATCAGTTCAATATTCTTGGTATCTTTCTGTATCTTCCAGAGGTTGGCAATATCAATTAAAAATTTGTTCAGCTCCGTCCTTTTGGTCACAAAATCAATTGTATTTTCATTTCGTGCTGCCTCCAGCAATTCGTCAATAATGCTTCGTGCCTTAACGCATGATGCTTTCATCATGTCCAAATTCTCCTGGGTATCCTCATTAATTTCGTCCATTTCCATCATCATGGCAATTGACTCAACGGCGGCTATTGGGTTCCGTAAATCGTGTGCAACCAAGCCAAGTAATTGGCTTTTAAATTCACTGCCACGTTCAATCTCCAGGTTTTTCTCCCTTATCTCTATCAGCTGTAGATAATAATTGGCTTTATAGGTGAAAAAATATCTCGAAATAAGATAAAAACCGCACAGTAAAATGAACGAAATGAGTTGATTGTAAAGCATTTCCGTATCGAACGCGTGGCTGTGAATCAGCAGCGATGTAAACAGCATTTCAGCCGCAACCATCAGTATAATAGTTTCAAAATATTCAAAAACAAACAGAATGCTAACCACAACAAGTGCTATAAGGTATAAGGTAAGTGCATTGCGCGGATCGGATGTTGCGATAAAGCTCGAATACATGCCGCAGGAAACAAGATACAGCGCAAACGAAAAAACAAAAAACGACATTATGGCAGATGTCTTTTTGGTTTTTCCAAAACTTTCGATCAAAATGTTGCTTAAAAGGTAATATAAAACGCTGCTGATGATAAATACCCAGTTGGCTACATTAAACTCAGGAAAGTTCTCTGCTTTAGTAAGACTAAGCGGGAAAATAAAATACATTGCACGTATAATTACGTTCAATGTTAAAAAAATAACACTGGCAATACGCACCGACAGCAGGTTTTGGCCAGTATAGTAATGACGATAAGCAGTTTTATACTTACCCGGTAAATTTTTGAAAGATGGCTTATCCAAAGATATAAGATTACGTAGGTGCAATCAAAAATAGGCATTATTTACTAATTGTTAAACGTTAATTGTCACATTTTCAACTAATGACAAATTAACGGATTGTTAAAATTTTGCCCGACAATTTATCAGTTACCATGTACTGGCAGGGGATTTGATCGAAACGTATGGATTAGGTGGAATGGTTGATTGAGTGAGTCCGAACATTAATTTCGGCTCAACAAAGTGATCTTCCGGCCAATCTTCAAAAACAAAAACTATGAATTTTAACAATTTTACCATAAAAGCACAGGAAGCCGTTCAAAAGGCTTCAGAAATAGCGGTTGGTAACCAGCAACAGGCTATTGAAACAGCGCATCTGCTAAAGGGGCTATTACTGGTTGATGAAAATGTTATCACCTACTTATTAAAGAAATTAAACGTAAACATTAATCGCTTAAACGAAACGCTTGATCAGCAGATCAGTTCGTTTCCGAAAGTGAGCGGTAGTAATGCTTATTTGTCATCGGGCTCCAACTCAGTTTTGCAAAAAGCAAATTCTTATTTAAAAGAGTTTAAAGATGAGTTTGTATCTGTTGAGCATATTTTATTGGGGATTTTATCTGTAAACGATAAAACCAGTGCTGCTTTAAAAGATTACGGCGTAAATGAAAAAGACCTTAAAAAGGCCATTGTAGGTTTAAGGGGCGATAATAAAGTTACCGATCAAAATGCCGAGGCTACCTATAACGCTTTAAATAAATATGCCCGTAACCTTAATGAGTACGCAGAATCGGGTAAACTAGACCCTGTTATTGGCAGGGACGAAGAAATAAGGCGGGTAATACAAATATTGTCAAGAAGGACTAAAAACAATCCCATACTAGTAGGCGAGCCTGGTGTTGGTAAAACTGCCATTGCCGAAGGTATTGCCTTCCGTATTATAAAAGGGGATGTTCCCGAAAGTCTGAAATCAAAAACGGTTTTTTCTCTTGATATGGGCGCCCTTATTGCAGGCGCAAAATACAAAGGTGAATTTGAAGAACGTTTAAAAGCAGTAATTAAAGAAGTAATCCAGGCCGATGGCGAGATCATTATGTTTATTGATGAGATCCACACATTAGTTGGTGCCGGTGGCGGCGAGGGCGCTATGGATGCTGCCAATATATTAAAGCCGGCTTTGGCCCGTGGCGAATTAAGGGCGATTGGTGCTACTACCCTAAACGAATATCAAAAATACATTGAAAAAGACAAGGCTTTGGAACGTCGTTTTCAAATGGTTTTGGTTGATGAACCTGATACCGCCGATGCTATTTCGATATTACGTGGTTTAAAGGAACGCTATGAAACCCACCACAAGGTGAGGATTAAAGATGAAGCCATTATTGCGGCAGTTGAAATGTCACAGCGCTATATTTCTGACAGGTTTTTGCCGGATAAGGCGATTGACTTGATGGACGAAGCAGCTTCTAAATTACGTTTGGAAATGGATTCTGTTCCGGAGGCTGTTGATGAACTGGAACGTCGTATCATGCAACTGGAGATTGAGCGCGAAGCCATTAAACGCGAACGCGATGATAAAAAAGTAAAAGAACTGAGCGAGGAAATTGCTAATCTTTCTGCCGACCGGGATTCTTTACGTGCCAAATGGCAGGGCGAAAAAGATATTGTTGATGGCATCAACCTAAAAGTTGAGCAGATAGAAAACTATAAGCAGGAAGCTGAACAGGCCGAGCGTGCTGGCGATTATGGCAAAGTAGCCGAATTACGCTATGGTACCATTGTAAAGGCACAGCAGGAAGTTGAACAACTGAAAGCAGCTTTGCTCGAAAACCAAAGCGATAGCCGCATGCTGAAAGAGGAAGTTACTGCCGATGACATTGCAGGTGTAGTTTCACGCTGGACCGGTATCCCGGTTTCAAAAATGATTCAGAGTGAGCGCGAAAAATTACTGCACCTGGAAGAAGAACTGCACAAACGTGTAGCCGGGCAGGAGGAAGCCATAGAAGCTATAAGCGATGCTATCCGCCGCAGCCGTGCTGGTTTGCAGGATAAACGCAAGCCCATTGGTTCGTTCATATTTTTAGGAACAACCGGCGTAGGTAAAACAGAATTGGCTAAAGCTTTAGCCGAATACCTGTTTAACGATGAAGGCTCAATGGTGCGGATTGATATGTCAGAATATCAGGAGCGCCACGCGGTATCAAGATTAATTGGTGCGCCTCCGGGTTATGTGGGTTACGATGAAGGCGGACAATTAACAGAAGCCGTTCGCCGTAAACCTTATAGTGTAATATTGCTGGATGAGATTGAGAAAGCACATCCGGATGTATTTAATATCCTGCTGCAGGTTTTGGATGATGGACGTTTAACCGATAACAAAGGTCGCGTGGTAAACTTTAAAAATACCATCATCATCATGACATCCAACATCGGCTCCAACATCATTCAGGAAAACTTCCAGGATTTTGATGACAGCGATAAGGATGAAGTAATTGCCAAAACAAAAAATCAGTTATTTGACTTATTGAGGGTTACTATCCGCCCGGAATTTTTAAACAGGATTGACGAGATCATTATGTTTACACCGCTTAGTCGTGATGAAATTACGGAGATCGTTAAGCTGCAATTTAAACAGGTTCAGCAAACGCTGGCAGAAATGGGCGTAACCATTGATGCATCAGAAGAAGCGTTGGATTGGCTGGCACAATTAGGCTACGATCCGCAATTTGGTGCAAGGCCGTTAAAACGGGTCATTCAAAAGAAAATATTGAACGAATTATCAAAACAGATATTAGCCGGCAAAGTGGACAGAGACAGTAAGATTAAGCTGGATATGTTTGATAATAATTTTGTGTTTTTGAATGAGAATAATGTTGAGGACGCAGTGAAGTAATTTTAATGTGGCAGCTTTGTGCCGTTTACTATTTATAAAATATATAATATAAAAGCCATCTTCGGGTGGCTTTTGTTGTTTTGGCTGTTAGCAGTTTCTTCTGTCCAGGTAAATTATTATTTTAGGGGCTAAGCATCTAACACAATGACCAGTAAGTTCACCGTCCGCCCGATTAAACCCGAAGATACCCAGGCCGTTTTGTCCATTTATGCGCCATATATTACGGACGCAGTTATATCTTTTGAATATGAAGTGCCTTCATTAGATGAGTTTGCAGAGCGGATCAGCACCATAACGAGCGAATACCCATGGCTGGTATGCGAGTATAATAACCAGGTTATTGGCTATGTTTATAGCAGCAAACACCGGGCGAGGACAGCCTATCAATGGTCGGCAGAATGTACTGCATATTTAGCGGCTGATTTTCATCGCCTGGGCATTGCCCGGATATTATACCAGGTATTGTTCAAAATTTTAAAGTTACAGAACATTATAAATGTTTATGCCGGCATTACGCTGCCCAACGTAAAAAGCGAGGAGTTTCATAAAGCTATGGGGTTTTATCCTATAGGCACTTATAAAAATGTGGGCTATAAATTCAATAAATGGCATGATGTGGGCTGGTTTCAGCTTGATTTGGCCACGCATATTATCGATCCGCCTTTTCCAAAACCATTTCCTATGATAATAGAAACCACGGAATTTAAAGCTATTTTAGATGATGCCAATGCTGAATTGGGCAACATCAGGCGCATTGATTGATTCGCGGCGTGATTTTTAAAAACAACAGTTGTTTTTTGGGGTTATCAGATAAATATCATTAAAAGAAATCGTCATGCAAACCTACAATAACCTGGTGGAAGCCACCAACGACCTGATGAAAAGGGGATATACTGAAAACCTGAGTCTGGAAGGCGATACAGTTGATGACAAGGAAAAAAAAATTAAAATGACTGCCGATGATTTTGAGATCGATGAGTTTTATCGCTTTGAAGGAGCCAGCAATCCCGATGACATGTCGATTATTTATGCGGTAAACTCGTCAAAATATAATTTAAAAGGGGTATTGGTAAATGCATATGGTACCTATGCCGATACCAGTAAATCTGCCATTCAGGCTAAGCTTCATCATTACCAGGTAAGTGATCGTTTAGAAGGGAACGATACCGGGAAGTAGGTAATTTGGCGCTGTATTTACATAAGCTATTACATCTTTTCCAGCAATCGCTTTCCTCTTGCCCGTATCCCGGCAGAGCCATTGCGCATCAGGAACTTGATTTGGTTAGCCAGTTCTTCTTTTATCCAGGGATAGCGTTCACGCAGGTTGAAGAGAGTTTCTGATGCAAAACATTTTACGGCAATTTTAACTTTTGGGTCAATCATCCAGTCGAAACATTGCTCAACAACAGGCTCCATGTTCAGTATAGCAAGTCCTTCTTTTATAGGTTGAATAGCTTTATGGGCAGTTATGTGCATCAATATTTTAGCATAATGCCTTTGGCAGCTGGCATGTTTAACCTCTTTAATTCGGGAAAGTAAATATTCCAGGTCATGTTGGTAACGCTCGGGACTTTGCAAAAAAACGTTTTCCAATATCCACACCGCCCTAAAAGCGATGTCTTTATCGGCATAAAAAGTAAGGTCGATCAGGTCGCGCAAAGCAAAGTTTTCCTCCTTTAAAATACGACTCAGTTCCAAAACTTTCGTTTTGCCAATAGTATTTGATATTTGTTTGAGCAGACCTTCCATAAAAGATATACTAATTTGACAATTATAATTTGAATGCTATAATTTGCTCCTTTTCAAATTTTCAGATCAACAAGCAGGCAAATTATACGCTCTATCAACAAAAATTCTACCTTTGCTGTCCGTTAAATCAAAGTTTACACATGGTTAAATTCAACCGTTTTACACTGGACAATGGCCTTCGGGTGCTTGTTCACGAAGATAATACTACCCCTATGGCGGTGCTGAACATTTTGTACGATGTAGGCGCCCGCGATGAAGACGCCAATCAAACCGGATTTGCCCATTTATTTGAGCATCTGATGTTTGGCGGCTCTGTAAATATACCAAGCTATGACGAGCCCCTTCAGCGTGTAGGTGGCGAAAACAATGCCTTCACCAGCAATGATATTACCAATTATTATATAACGCTGCCAGCAGTTAATTTAGAGACTGCTTTTTGGTTGGAGAGCGACCGTATGCTGAGCCTGGCTTTTAGCGAAAAGAGTTTGGAGGTGCAACGCAACGTAGTGATTGAGGAGTTTAAACAGCGCTACTTAAACCAGCCTTATGGCGATGTATGGTTAAAACTAAGGCCGATGGTTTATAAAAAGCACCCTTATCAATGGGCAACTATAGGCAAAGAAATTAAGCATATTGAAGATGCCCGGATAGAAGATGTAAAGGCATTCTTTAAAAAACATTATAACCCGCAAAATGCCATTATGGTTGTTGGGGGAGATGTAAAAACAGAAGATATTAAACAACTTTCTGAAAAGTGGTTCGGATCTATCCCGGCAGGCGAAAAATATCATCGCAACTTACCGCAGGAGCCCGAACAGCATGACGAACGCCGGAGCACAGTTACCGCAAAAGTGCCATTGAACGACGTTTACATTGCGTTTCAGATGGGGGCAAGGCTGGATGAATCGTACTATGCTGCCGAACTAATATCAGATATATTATCGCGTGGCAATTCGTCAAGATTATATCGCAATCTTGTAAAAGAAAAACAACTGTTCAGCGAGGTGCATGCTTACATGAGCGGAAGCCTGGATAAAGGCATGTTTGTGTTTGAAGGCAAGCCTCTTGAAAACGTGAGCACAGAGGCCGCCGAGGCAGCAATTTGGGAGGAACTGGAGCAAATTAAAACAGAGCTGATACCGGCCGATGAACTGACCAAGGTGAAAAATAAGATCGAGTCGACCATGATATTTTCAGAAATGGCTCTGCTGGACAAAGCAATGAACCTGGCCTCGTTTGAGTTGCTGGGTAACGCCGATCTGTTGAATCATGAAACCGAAAAATACCTGGCGGTAACCACAGAAGAGATCAAAACATTATCGAATCAGCTATTTAGAAGAGATAATTCATCAACACTTATTTATTTGGCCGAAAAAGCCTGAAACAATGATTATAAACAGAAAAAATGCTCCTGAATTCAGGACTTTCGATAATATAAACCTCATAAAGCCGGCACACCGGAAACTGGACAATGGCTGTAACGTTTTTTGTTTCAACTCCGGCGACCAGGAATTGGTTAGGATAGAATGGGTGTTTGAAAATCAGCGTTTCGATAAAAATAAACCTTTATTGAATGTTGCAGTAAATACCATGCTTACTGAAGGCACAGGAAGTTTAACCGCATCCCAAATTGCAGATAAGGTTGACTTTTATGGTGCGTTTTTACAGGTTGATTATGGCTACGATCATTCGCAGGTTACTTTATACAGCCTTAATAAACACCTGCAGCATACTTTACCGGTTATAAAGGATATCTTAACAGATTCTATTTTTCCGGAGAAAGAATTGGAAACCTTTATCCGCAATCAGCAACAAAAATTGCAGGTTAGCTTGCAAAAGAACGATTTTATTGCCCGTCGCATATTTAATAAAGCGTTATATGGCGATTCTCTGTATGGCTTAGTGGCTGATACTGATACCTACAAAACCCTTCACCGCGCGGATATGCTGCATCATTTTAAACAAATGTATCAGCCATCCAATTGCACCATTGTTATTGCAGGTAAAATTGAGCCGGAGATATTGGAATTAATAACCAATACTTTTAATGATGATTGGGTTAATTCTGCAGAATTATCGGATGTTGGTCAGCCCGAGTTAGTGGCTTCAACAGAACATTTTTATTTTACCGAAAAACCTGATGCTTTGCAATCGGCAATTCGCATGGGCTTGCCCGCAATAAACCGTAATCATCCTGATTTTGCCGCCTTGCAGGTTTTAAATACCGTTTTGGGCGGCTATTTTGGGTCGAGGCTGATGGCTAATATTCGTGAGGATAAAGGCTACACTTATGGTATTGGTTCGGGCATGTCATCACTAAAATACGGAGGTGCATTGTTTATTGCTACTGAAGTGGGTGCAGATGTTTGTAAAGCGGCAGTCGGCGAAATAGAAAAGGAGCTGATTTTATTGCAGACTGAATTGATTTCTGAGGATGAGCTATCTCTTGTCCGTAACTTTTTATTAGGATCGTTATTAGGCAGTTTGGAGAATGTTTTCTCACATGCTGATAAGTTTAAAAACCTATACTTTGCCGGGTTGGATTACAGCTATTATGATCGTTATGTAGAAACCGTTAAAACGGTATCCGCTGAACATTTACAACAACTGGCAAAACAATATTTAAACTTTAACCAGTTTTATAAAGTTATTGTAGGAAAGTATTAAGAGATTTCGGATTGTGGATTTTCAATTTCGGATGTATAGCATTATATCAAAATTGAAAATCCGAACTCCGAAATGCAAAATATCATTGAAAGGCAATTTTAATGGACTACGGTTCCAAATAATAAATAAATCCGCAATTGGAATTCCGAAACCCGAAATAAATAGTATCTTTGCCCGGCAAATAACAAATATTTGCCATGCAATTAGACCCTCAGAAATTTGTTGCCGAAGGATTAACTTACGACGACGTTTTACTACTCCCGGCTTATTCAGAAGTTTTACCGCGCGATGTTGACACCAGCTCATATCTCACAAAAAAAATCAGGCTAAATATTCCTATTCTTTCTGCCGCTATGGATACGGTTACCGAATCGGCTTTGGCTATTGCCATTGCACAGGCGGGAGGCATAGGTATTCTGCATAAAAACATGACCGTTCAGGCGCAGGCCGATGAAGTACGTAAAGTAAAACGTTCAGAAAGCGGTATGATCCAGGACCCGGTTACCCTGCACGAGGCTTCAACCGTGGCCGATGCTGTTAAAATAATGCGCGAATACAGAATTGGTGGTATTCCTATCATCGATGGCGCACACAAGCTAAAAGGTATTATTACTAACCGCGATCTTCGTTTTCAAAAAGAAATGAGCCGTCCTGTTAGCGAGGTAATGACTAGTGCAAACCTGATAATAGCTCCACAGGGAACTACTTTGTTCCAGGCAGAAGAAATATTGCAAAGCCACAAAATTGAGAAATTACCGGTAGTTGATAACGAAGGCGTTCTGCGTGGTTTAATTACCTTTAAGGATATTCAGAAATTTAAAAACTTTCCAAATGCTTGTAAAGACGAGTTTGGCCGTTTACGTGTTGGCGCTGCCGTTGGTGTAGCTGCCGATAATATTGATCGTGTTAAAGCTTTGGTTGCAGCAGGAGTAGACGTTATTACTGTTGACACTGCACACGGCCATTCAAAAGGGGTTATTGACATGGTTAAAAGCGTAAAGGCTTTATTTCCTGATTTGCAGGTTATAGCAGGTAATATTGCTACCGGCGAAGCTGCCATTGCTCTTGCTGATGCCGGTGCCGACGCTGTTAAAGTTGGTATTGGGCCGGGTTCAATTTGTACAACCCGTATTGTTGCAGGTGTAGGCGTACCCCAATTATTTGCCGTTTATGAGTGCGCTAAAGCACTGGAAGGCCGTGGCATTCCGGTTATTGCTGATGGTGGTATTAAACAAACCGGCGATATTGTAAAAGCAATTGCTGCAGGCGCAAGTTCTATAATGGCAGGTTCATTGTTTGCAGGTGTGGAAGAATCACCCGGCGAAACCATTATTTATGAGGGTCGTAAATTTAAATCATATCGCGGTATGGGTTCTATTGAGGCGATGGATAAAGGTTCAAAAGACCGTTATTTCCAGGATGAAACCGATGTGGTAACCAAATTGGTTCCCGAAGGTATTGTGGGCCGTGTACCATACAAAGGCACGCTTGCCGAAGTTATTTACCAGTACATTGGCGGTTTACGCGCTGGTATGCATTATTGCGGTGCGGCTAACATAGAAGATTTGCAAAAAGCTAAATTTGTACGTATCACCGCAGCCGGAATGAAAGAAAGCCATCCACATGATATCACCATAACAAAAGAGGCTCCGAATTATTCAAGATAATTAGGTGTTAATTAAGTTTTATATTTTGCAAAGCTCCCAGTAGTTTTTGACTTTTGGGGGCTTTGTTTTTTTTGATAATTTCTTGTGCAGCTTTTTTTGGATATTAGCTGATATGAAAATCAAATATACCTACCTTATTATTCTCTTTTTTTTGTCAATCGTTAAAGCGCAAGCCCAAAATCATTTGCGGTCAATAGAAGAATTAACTGCTGATACCAGTGGATGGGCGACAATTAAAACGGCGATGAGTATCGCCAGAAATCAATTCGAAATTTTACCTTTTGATCCCCAAAAGGCTGGAGAGGCAATATTCCAAACACAGGTTACAACCAGATCGCCGATGGGCGCAATTATTTATTTAACCGGTGGTATCTTAATTGACAATGGATGGATCAGGATATTGGGATCCGGTAGCTCAAAATTAACCAGGTCTTTGCCACAATGGAACAAAGGAAAATCTTTTGATAATTATGGTGAAGTACCTAAATTCTTATTAGTTGCAGATGATGCAATTGGTGGTTTATTCGCTATAAATGGCGGCGCTTTTGGAACAGATTTGGGTCAAATTTATTATTTGGCGCCCGATGATGGCAGATGGGAAGCACAACATATTTCTTATACCGAATTTATTAATTTCTGCTTCGTCGGTGATATGGATCAATATTACGATGGATTGAGGTGGAAAAATTGGAAAAACGAAATCGGAAACCTGTCAGGAGACGAAGGATATTTTATATATCCCTATTTATGGACTAAGGAAGGCAAAGACATTACAAAAGATACAAGAAAAATAATCCCAATAGAAGAATTATACATTTCAGAACGAAATACTCTTAATTGGTCCTCAAAATGATGCGTTAGTTTATAATGATATTTCAGGATAGAATCTTTTTTGTTTACAATGCATCATAAAATAAAGCTGCTGCACCCAAAATTGCACTATTAGCCAGTTCGGAGGTTTGTATTTTTAAGCGTTCAATACTTTTTGGGTAGCCAAAAGTTTTAATGCGTTGCCGCATAGTTTGTTCAAAATATTCAAATGCCGAGGCGACAGATCCGCCTAAAATAATCAATTCAGGATCATAGGTATACATAATCAACTTTATCGCGTTACCTAGGTGCGTGCCTAATTCGGCATAAAGTTTTAATGCCTCCCGGTCGCCTTTATGGGCATTTTTAAATACACTTTCTCCATTTAGCCCATACACATTTTGAAAAAATGATCCGCTGCAATAAAACTCGTAGTTGCGATCCAGATAATCGACCATACCAAATTCACCAGCGCCACAATTTGGCCCGGCATACAGCTTGCTATTGATCATTATGCCTGCTCCAAGTCCAGTTCCAATAGCCAACCCAACCATATCGGCCATGTTTTTGCCTTTACCAAAATAGTACTCGCCCAGGGCAAAACAATTGGCATCATTATTTACAAACACAGGAAGCCGGTAACGGGTTTCCAATATCTGCTTCAGGTGCACTTCCTTCCACGATGGGATATGTTGTACATCATAAACAATTCCTTCTTTTACATCTACCACGCTAGGTACGCCAATACCAATCGTTTTAACGTCGGCAGTAATTAGTTGATCGGCAATAAAAAATATATCCTCCAAAACCTGTTCTTCTGTTCCTGTTGAATTGATACGACGGGATATGATTTCGCCAATATCCCCGTTGGTTACTACCGCACCCCGTATATTAGTGGCACCCAGATCAATACCTATCAATTTTTCGTTTTTCATGCAGATTTATTTTGAATTTATATGGGGCGATGGTTTGTAAACGCACGTGATTTTATAATAAATTAATAAAAAAGATTGTTTTTAAGAATTTAATGATCTGGCAAAAAGCGACTTTTGGGGCATTGTTGTTAATAATTGCAATGTTAATAAGTATGAAAAACGTAAGTATTTACAGCTAAACTAATTATGAATCAATGAAAAATGACTGGGATAAAAATGTTGAAAACCTGTTAATAAAAAATAAAAATAAAGCTTGACAAATATTGTCTCAGCACCTAACTTAGAATTATCAAGAACGACGTACTTTGACAACCTTACAGGATTACAGAATTGAATCGGGCGAACCTTCGGGGGAGCTAAAGATCACGGAAGTGCCTGAGTTATATGGAAAATAGAGGGCGAGAGCTTTGGAAATAAATATAATTAACGAGGTATTAGAACGGATTACAATTTTTTACGGAGAAAAGTAAAAACCACTAATGTACTGAAAGAATCAATGTTTGCAAGAACAACAGAATAGCAGTCGGTCAGCTTACACAAAACTTGGTGCTTTTTGAGTAACTACGGTTAAGCAAAGAGTCAGAAAACGGAAGTCAAATCGAAAGAAGAGGCTTCCGTTTTCGTTTTTTACGGCTTTTTTTCTGATAAGCGCTGTTTTTCGTTTTTCCTACCGCCGTAAAATATCTAATTTAGCCATAACATGAGTAAGGACGGCAAAAGTAAGACCAACGGAAGACCCAAAATATTTGTTTTAGATACCTCAGTGATCTTATATGATCATAACGCTTTCGAAAACTTTCAGGAACATGATGTAGCCATACCTATACAGGTACTGGAAGAGCTTGATAACATGAAGAGCGGTAACGATACCCGCAATTTTGAAGCGCGTAGCTTTATCAGGTTGATGGACGAATTATCGCATAATCGGCTTATTAACAAATGGCAACCTTTAAACGGTAAAGGCAAAGGAAACTTTAAGGTTATCATCGATACAAAAAACCTGGCTGCCGATGCTGAAGCTGTGTTCGGTTCTGCTAAAACGGATCACCGCATTTTGAATGCCGCACTGGGCCTGCAGGAAGAACATCCTGATAAAAAGGTAGTGCTGGTTTCAAAAGATATTTGTTTGCGTTTAAAAGCCAAAGCGCTTAATCTGCATGCCGAAGATTACGAAACCGGTAAAATTAAAAACCTCGCCGAGCTTTATACGGGTGAAACTACTTTAGAGAAAGTGTCTGAAAAATTGATTACTCAGCTCAATAAAGCCGAAAGTGTTCCTGCTGATCAATTTGAAATTCAACATACCAGTAATCATTTTTACATTTTGGATGGAAAAAAGGGGCAACTTGCAGGTTTTTATAATTCAAAAACAGCACAGCTCGAAAAAATAACGGAGCAGCCGGTGTTTAACATCCACCCTAAAAACATCGAACAATCTTTCGCTATACATGCGCTATTGCATCCTGATATTAAGCTGATTACCATACAGGGTAACGCCGGTACCGGAAAAACTTTGCTGGCGCTGGCCGGGGCTTTGGAACAGCGCAAATATTTCAGGCAGATATTTGTTACCAGGCCCATTGTGCCGTTGAGCAATAAGGATATTGGCTTTTTGCCGGGCGATATCAAATCAAAAATAGACCCTTATATGGCCCCGATATGGGACAACCTGAAATTTATAAAAGACCAATTTGCCGACGATGAGAAAATGCAGGCAAAAATTGATGAACTGGTAGTCAACGAAAAAATATCCATTACACCGCTGGCCTTTATTCGCGGAAGAACATTGAGTAAAATATTTTTTATTGTGGACGAGGCTCAAAATCTAACACCGCATGAGGTTAAAACCATCATATCCCGGGCGGGTGAAGACAGTAAGTTTGTTTTTACCGGCGATATTTACCAGATTGATACTCCATACCTGGATGCCGAAAGTAATGGCTTAAGCTATTTGATTGACAAAGCAAAGGGACATCCCCTTTATGCCCACATCACCCTGCAAAAAGGCGAGCGAAGCGAATTGGCTAATTTGGCGACGGAGTTATTATAGTTCATAATTGATGGATCATGGGTTTTATGTTAGTTACCTGTATTTGATTGATAAGGAACTAAGGGTATTTCCACTATCAACTATGATCCATTAACTATCGACTACTCAATTAGCTACTCCACAATATTATCCGTCACCCGCGCAATGTCATAGCTGATCTTATTAATAAAGCCCAATTGTTCCTTTAGCAAAATATCATCGGCAGAAGGCTTGTCGGAAGGCTCATTTTCTGGAGGTGTCTGCTGCGTTTTACCGATATTAAATTCAATGACACGCCCATTAAATTTTTTATTGCACTCGTTCAGCACAGCAATGCTTTTCTTTATCAGCTTTAAATTTTCTGCGGATGCTTTATGTAAAGCTTTGGTTGATACTGATGAGGCTATAGTTGCAATATAAGATGACAAAATGTGATTTAACACTACAAATTTGTGGACTTCTTTAACTTTTCGTTGCTTGCTTTTGGGCTCCGAGGTCATCCGTTCAAATGCGGCCGATAAATTTGCCGATTTTACAAACACATCTTTCCGGGCAAGTTTATATTCGATATTGGTCACATTGTTGCCAAGTATATTTTCGGCAATTTTAACCAGATAAATGATGTTGGCGGTAATCACATCAGCCAGTGTATCCTGTATCTTCTCAAACTCCCAGCTCGGAAAAATAAAATAGCTGGCAACAAAAGCTATTGATGAGCCTATAACGGTATCTATGATGCGCTCTTTTACCACCAGGCCAACTCCCAAAAAGTTAAAAAGAATAAGCACATAAGGTGTCATAAAAATTACACTTACTACGTAGTTTAACCGCAAAAAGCTATAGGTGCCAATCATTAATATTACCAGCAGGCAAAACAGAATGCTTTTATCTGGAATAAACAAAAGTATGGCTATACCAATAACACCACCGCAAATAGTGCCTATCAGGCGCTGATAATTGCGCTGTTTTGAAAGACTGAACCCCGGTTTAAGTATTACAATAATGGTTAATAAAATCCAATAGCTATGATGGCCCAAAGAGATGCTTTTTGCCGTCAGGAAACCTATTAAGCATACCAGTGATACCCTTAGCGCATGTTTAAACGCAGCTGATGCGAATGAGAAATTATCAAAGAACACATGTGGTGCATAATTTTGCTGTGGCACAAACTTCGAAAACTCAAGTTTGTCACCAGGCTCTTCAATCAAGGCTTTTGATGACTTGAAATGATAATAATTACAGATACTTTTTATCCTGTCGTTAAGGTCGCGCAGATTAATCAGTATTTTTTTGAGGGCGATATTTGAGGCAGATTGATCATTAGTTTTAATCTCGTCAATTTTTAGCTTCAATTGTTCAAGCAGCGGGTCAAAATCAAATTGTTTGCGGTTACGCCGGTTAGTTAACACCATGTAGGCAACATTATCTACCTCATCAGCCATTTTTGTTATAATGCCGGCTATGTAATTTAAAATCCCCGTTGAACCAAATTTTTGCTGTATGTGGCTGTAATCATAATGAGTTACCATTATTTGTTCAAACATATCCACCAGGTCAATAAAAGTTAACACCAGCACCCGGCTGGTATTGGTTGATTCTTTAACCAGCACTCTGCTTTTAAAAAGCATTTCTCTTACAGCATCCTGGTGCTGGCTAACAATTATTTGTTGTGAAACCAGTTTACTATAGTTTTTATCAATATCTGTTCCCGGTAAATAAAAGTCGGCCTTTATTCTTAAAAAAGTGGCTATATCTGCAATGTTTTCCCCTAAAACCTGTTGGGCAGCACGGTATGGTCTTATTCCAAAAAATACCAGGCTAAAAATCATGTACCATAAACCGCCCGCTAGTATCGTGGCACTCAATTGTAGTACCTGACTGGGTGGGGCTGCTTTATCCATCATAAATATCATGGAAAGCAGAGCGCAGGTTCCCACAGATGCTGCACGATTACCATAAACAGTAAACATTGAAAACAGAAATGAAAATAAAGTAATTTCTATTCCTAAAGTATACAAGTTTAACCTTGCAAACCCGGTGGTAGCAGCAACAACAAAAAGGAAAAAATTACCCAACGCCATAGCATTGCGCTTATGGGCCACAGGGCCGGGACTATCAATGGTACAAACACAAAGTGCACCTAAAGAAAGCGTTAGTCCAATATCAAAATGATTAAACTGGCTAAATACCAGCGATGGCAATAGTATGCCAATAGTCATGCGCAAACCATCAGAGAAATACTGGCTGTAAAAAAAGCTTTTTATCTCTCTAATATTTGTTTTCATAAACGTTTTTTTTGTGTTAAAATGGATTGGTAAATTTACAATAATTAAATTTATTGATGGTTTTTTAATAAATATTGCATTAATATTCAATAGGCATTATAAATTACTCATTTTTTTATAAATTTAGCCTTTAGATATTTAAATTCACGCCCTGAAAAGCAGAGCCAATTTGATAAATAATATCTGCTGCTATTTAACCAATTATAATAAACTTAGTTTTTATATCCAATTTATCCTGATATGCCTTTAACGTTAAAACTCAGCCAAAGAGAAACAGCTTTTAATAATGAAGTTGTTACGCGCTTTGAGTTATATAACAGCTTATTTCAAACGCTGCCGTTTTACCAGGTGAAAGACACCGGTATTTTGCTGCCATTCTTTAGCTCTCATTGCGAAAAAGAAGTAAGTAAGGAAGTATCGCCAACTGCCATAATTGATTCGTTTTTTAATAAGTATGTTCCGGGTATTGACCATCAGGAGCAAATAAACCGCCTGTTTCGCTTTATACAATATATTGAAAGGCAAGTGGTATTGTTTGATGCTATTGAAGATTCGTCGTTCAATAAAATTGGCCGCTCTGACGATAGTGGTACCCTGCAAAGTTTGCTGCAGCAGGCCGCGGTAAGCGATCAGGCCAGGAATGACATCAGTGAAAAACTAAATGATTTTTCTTTAAGATTAGTGCTAACCGCACACCCAACACAATTTTACCCCGGAAGTATATTGGGTATAATGACCGATTTGATTGAAGCACTCAAAACCAACGATATTAATAATATCGACGTTTTATTGCAACAGTTGGGTAAAACGCCGTTCTTTAATAAAACATCACCGACGCCGGTTGATGAGGCTGTTAGCCTTGCCTGGTTTTTGGAAAATATATTTTATCATGCGGTATCAGGTATTCAATCAAAACTGGATGAAGAATTTGATTTAAAAGCTAATCGTAAAGGCCAGCTACTTGAACTGGGTTTTTGGCCGGGTGGCGATAGAGATGGTAACCCCAATGTAACTACAGAAACAACCAGGGCCGTGGCCAGCTTTTTAAGGCAAAGAGTATTTCGCTGTTATTATCGTGATATAAGAGTGTTAAAACGCAGAATTACTTTCCGCGGAGTAGAAAAGGCAGTAGCAACCCTTGAGCAGATTATTTATGACAACGCCAATAATAAGCAAAACCCAGCCAATCTGCAGAATGAGATATTGGATTTGCTACAATCAATTAAACATACGCTGCTTACCAGCCACGATAGCCTTTTTGTAAATATTGTTGATGATTTGATTAAAAAGGTACAGCTTTTTGGCTGTTATTTCGCTACGTTGGATATCAGGCAGGATAGTCGTGTTTTGCGTAACGTATTTAATTTCTCCATCAAACAAACCGAAATTAACAGCAAGCTTACAGAGGCTTACAATGAACTGGATGAAAAAAGTAAGTTAGACAGCCTGGAATTTAACGAAGCTGATTTTTATTGCCCTGATGATGCAGAAAAATTGACCTGCGATACCATGAATACCATTAGGCTGATGAAAGAAATTCAGCAAAGTAATGGCGAGAAAGCTTGTCAGCGTTTTATTATCAGCAATTGCCAGCAGGCCTCAGATATATTGCAGTTGATTAACTTGTTTTTGTGGAGCGGTTGGAAAAAAGACAGCCTGAGTGTTGACTTTATGCCATTGTTTGAAACCGTAAATGATTTGAAACATGCGGCTGGTGTGATGGAATTGCTGTATACACATCCATTTTATAAAGAGCATTTAAAAAATAGGGGTAATTTGCAAAGCATCATGCTGGGTTTCTCTGACAGCACCAAGGATGGTGGCTATTTAATGGCTAACTGGTCAATTTATCAGGCCAAAGTTGAGCTTACTGCAATGGCCCGCAAATATGGCGTATCACTTGCATTTTTTGATGGCAGGGGAGGCCCGCCGGCACGTGGTGGTGGTAAAACACACCGTTTTTATGCTTCGATGGGCGAAGAAATAGCTAACGAACATATTCAGTTAACCATTCAGGGTCAAACCGTAAGTTCGCAATATGGCTCGGTGGAAACGGCCCGATTTAATATGGAGCAGTTAATTAATGCAGGTATTACATCGGCGTTAAACCCCAATAAGCACGATTTGCTGGACGACAGGCACAAAGAATTAATTACTACCATGGCTGATGAAAGCTTTAAACTTTTTATAGCCCTTCGGCAGCATCCGTTATTTGTGGAGTACCTCGAGAAATTTAGTCCGCTCAAATTATTATCGCACATTAACATAAGCAGCAGGCCAACCAAACGCAATTCTGATGCTCAGCTTAAGCTGGAAGATCTGCGCGCAATTAGCTTTGTAACCTCCTGGAGCCAGTTGAAACAAAGTATACCGGGCTTTTATGGGGTTGGTACTGCCTTAAACAAGATGAAAGAGGATGGTAACTGGAACGAGATAAAGGAGTTATACAACTCATCTGGATTTTTTAAGACCATGGTTGATAATTGTACCATGTCTATGACTAAATCTGATTTCAGGGTGACTGCCTATCTGGAAAAAGACAAGAAATTTGGCCAGTTCTGGAAATTGTTGAAGGATGAGTTTGAACTTACCAAAGCCATGCTGTTTGAATTAACCGGGACATCGGTATTGATGCAAGAATATCCGGTTGAGCGTCGTTCTATCGCCATTCGCGAAAAAATTGTGTTACCGCTGGTAATTATACAACATTACGCACTGCAATGTTTAAATAGCTGCAATGACGAAGAGCAAATAAAAATTTATAACAAACTGGTTATTCGCACGGTATACGGGATAGTGAACGCCGGCCGGAATTTGGCTTAATTCAATTTTTAAACCCCCGGTTCTGAAACCGGGGGTTTAAGTTTACTTTTTGAAAAGTTCGTTAAAATCCGAATAAGGCTTCGCCTCGTTGGAATAGGTAAAAGTTCCCTTCTTTATAGCTTCTTCTGCTGCTTTGAAAAATGAACTGTAAGCAGCTCTAACCAAAGATGAGCCCAAACTAACCCGTTTTACACCTATTTCACCAAGTTTCTCGACAGAGAAATCACCGTTAGCTATTCCCATAATTACATTTACGGGTCGCGGTGCTACTGCTTTAACTACAGCTTCAATATCTTCATATGTTTTTAGTCCGGGTGCAAAAAGTACATCTGCGCCGGCGTCAGCAAATGCTTCCAATCGTTTAATGGTGTCTTTAAGGTCGGAACGGCCATGCAAAAAGTTTTCGGCTCTTGCTGTAAGCGTAAATTGGTGCGGCAAACTGCGGGCAGCTTGCACAGCGGCTTTTACACGTTCAACAGCTAGTTCAAACGGGTAAATAGGATCATTAGCGTTTCCGGTAGCATCTTCAATTGATCCTCCTGCCAATCCAACTTTGGCGGCCAGTTGTATGGTTTCGGCACAGATAGCAGGATCATCGCCATAACCATTTTCCAGGTCGGCAGAAACAGGCAAATGGGTAGCATTTACAATGCTTGCTGCGTTTTGTAAGCTAACATCCCGGGATATTAATGAACTGCCGTCCGGAACACCAAGCGAAAATGCCAGTCCACCGCTCGTGGTGGCCAATGCCTCATACCCAAGTTGCACTAATATCTTTGCCGACCCCGCATCCCATGGATTGGGGATAATAAATATACCGCTCCGTAAATGGAGGTTTCTAAATGCTGCTGCTTTTAACTGAAATGAATGATTATCTGTCATGAAGTGATGATTTTGCGATGAAAAATAAAATTATAAATATTTGATCTCCTGCTTCAAAATTAATTTTTGTTTTTAGCCTAACTTTTTACTTGCTATTCAACTATTTTGCTAAATTGTCACAGAATTGTAATCCCTAATTAAAACTATTATTATATACCCCTAAATTTTGAAAATTAAAAAATGAAGCATTCAATTATCCCGGTTTTTGGATTAGTTACATTACTATTTGTTACAGCCTGTAATAACAGGCATGCTAAAAATTATAACGCTACTGTTGATGAGGCTGGCGCCCTATTTATAAAAAATGGAATAGAGGGCAGTATCACCGAGATAAAGGCATCGGGAACTGCAATTACCAATTCAAATAATCAAAGGGTTATTGCATTGGCGAAAATGATGATAGACGATCATACAACTGCCGGAGATAAGTTAAAAAAAATAGAGAAAGAAAAACAAGTTTTGGCTGGTGATACCGTTAATGCCGAGCATCAGTTGTTAATAGAAGATCTTTCAAAAAAAACAGGGGCGGCGTTTGATAGAGATTATGTTGAGATGATGGTTAATGACCATACGGCTGCAGTAAAGTTGTTTACCGACGCCAGCCATAATACAGATAGCGATATAAGTAAATTTGCAGCCGCTACGCTGCCTGTTATAAAGATGCATTTAGATTCCGCTAAGGCGATATTGTTGTCGTTAAAATAAAAGTAAAAGGCAAAGTATTCCATCTGCTTCGCTAAAACCTCATTTTTGCCCTTATATTTGGCAAAATACAGACAGCTTACATGAAGAAAAACTTTTTTATAGCCTTTGAGGGTATTGATGGAAGCGGAAAAAGCACCCAGGTTAAATTATTAGCCGATAAACTCACAACAGTTGGGCACAAGGTTTATATAACCTGCGAACCTTCAGAGCGCCCTATAGGAAAGATGATAAGGGATGTTTTTAGTGGCCGGATGGAAGCTGATCACAGAACTATTGCTGCACTTTTTGTTGCCGACAGGCTGGATCACCTGTTAAATAAAACTGATGGTATATTGAAGAAGCTGGAAGAGGGGTACACCGTAATAACAGATAGATACTATCTTTCTTCATATGCCTATCAAAGCCCTTATATGGATTTGAAATGGGTTATTGAAGCCAATTCATTAAGTGCAAACCTGCTGCGGCCCGATTTGAATATTTATATTGATATTTCTGCCGAAGTGAGTATTGAACGGATAAAAAAGGGCAGGAGCACTACCGAACTTTATGAAACTTTAGAAAATCTTCAAAATGTACGGACTAAATATTTTGAGGTGATGGATTTATTAAAAGATCAAGAGCAGGTTTTAGTTACCGATGGAAACCATTCGCCGGAAGCTATCGCCGGGGATATCTGGAAAAATATAGCTGCAACTTTTATAAATGGCCCGACTGTATAAAAAAATATCCTGTGAATTTCATCAACTCACAGGATATACTATATTTTACAGCTATTAAGCCTTAAAATTTTCTTGCTTTTACCGGAACATAAACCGGTTTTAAATTGAAGTTATCAGGTACTTTACCGTAATATTTGTTATCAATTCTTATTGCTAAGAAGCCATTTCCAATTAAAAATTCAACACGTAGCTTGCGGTTCATAATAATTAAAATTAAATTTAATAGATCAATAACAATTCCAGCTTGATATTGTTTTATCAAATGTTGTAAATAATTATGACAATTGCAACTATTTGCTGATTTAATTAATCAAATATTAAGATTATGACTTTTTTATTGAAATCGATATTCCTAAGAATGCTAAAATAGCTTTAACTGCTGTTGCACAGGTGGTTGTGCTTTTCCCATTACTGTTCTGCCTCCGTATTTCCATGAGTTTCCCCGTTCCTGCTCAATTACTTTATCAAAATTTGCATTGGGAATGAAGTCATCTTCGGCTTGCTGCGTTATTTGCGCCAATCTTTTAATGGCTTCATTTTTTTCGGAAATCCCCAATTTAGCCTTATAAATGGCATTTTGCAAAATGCCAATGGTTTCGTCATATACTTTAACAGGTACGGGGAAAGGATGCCCGTCTTTGCCACCATGTGCGAAAGAAAATCTTGCCGGGTCCTTAAATCTCGAGGGGGTACCATGAATTACTTCGCTAACCAATGCTAATGATTGTAAGGTGCGCGGGCCTAATCCTTGCAGCAATAATAACTCTTCAAAATCTTTTGGTTGCTTTTCCTGAGCCAGCCATAAAACTGCGCCCAACCGCTTTAGGTCAACATCCTTTGCACGTACGTCATGGGTAGCAGGCATAACCAGTTTATTAATCTCTTTTAGCATAACATCCGGATTTTCTCCTGCAATCTGCATTACGCCTTTTCTGGATGCATCAGCCTGCCTGTCGGCCATATTCAGGATGTTTCCGGTGTTTTGCCCGTAGATGAAAGTGTGCGGATCATCTACAAAAGAGGTAAGGGCTTCAGAATGCCAGTGATAACGGCGGGCTGTGCTCGTGCTGTCGCTCATGCCTTGCTGAACAACCGCCCATTGCCCGCTGCTGCTCAAAATAAAATTGTGCGTGTACAATTGAAAACCGTCCTGAATAGCAGTATTATCAACCTTGGCGCTGAGCTTACTGCATTTTACCAGGTGCTGCCCATCCAGGCCAGTGGTTTCGCCAATCTTCAATAGCTCATCCGGTGTTTGTTTAGAATGTTTGCCTTTACCGCCGCAAATGTAGATCCCCAGCTCCTTGCTGTGTGGGTTAACGGAACGTTTTAAAGCACCCATTACCGAAGTGGTAATGCCTGATGAATGCCAGTCCATCCCCATTACGGCACCCAGGCTTTGGAACCAGAATGGATCACTCAGGCGGCGAAGCACTTCATCCGTGCCATAATCAAGCACTATGTTTTCTACTACGGCAAGTCCCAGCTTTGCCATCCGCTCGGCAAGCCAAGTGGGTACATGGCCATAATGTAAAGGTAAATCTGCACTACCCGAACGATTCATGCTAACAAAATTAGCAAAAAAATGTGAACTAGGATTTTTTTGATTTATAGAATTGGTAGGATTTTAAATCTTCATTCCAAAAAATCTTGTAATCCAAACAATCAAAAAAATCCTGGTTCAGATTACTTCAGCCCATCAAAGCCGTATTTAGCATCGCTCCAAAATTCATCCAACGCAATAATGCGGGGTTTGAAGAATGAGATGAGCTCGGGCCAGTCGTTTTTGTTGAAAATGCTAACGCCTTTTATTTGTTTATAGATGCGGCTGATGGTTTTGCCATATTCGTCGCGGCCATGCAGTTCCCATTCCCATGGTTCGTTCTGATAAGAGGCAAGGATATTTTTGTATTCCAGAAACTGTTCGTAAAACAATTCCTGGATACCTGCATCGGGGTGAGTGATCTCAATAGCTATGGAAGCCGTGCGCTTATCGGCCTGCATTTTGAAGAAAATATGCTTAATACCGGTTTTGTAGTTCACCCAGTTTGCTCGCAAGCCTTCGGCAGAAAGCTGCGGGGCGATATATTGGCCAAAGGTTGTCCAAAAGGCTTGTTTAAGTTGTGATGCTTCTTCTTTTGAGTACAAAACGCGGCTTTTGTTTATTTTACAACGAAGGGCAAAATTAGTTTTTCATCCTGTGAGTTTTCACCTATTATTAATTTATAATCTCCTGGATAAATTCTCCATCCATGTTTGGTCATATCCCATTTTTGCAATTCAGCAACGGGTATTTTTAGCGTAACAGCTTGTGTATCCCCTTTAACCACCGAAACGCGTTTAAAACCCTTCAGCTCTTTTACCGGCATACGGTCAATTTGTGGGTACTTAATATAAGCTTGCACCACTTCGTCGCCGTTCATAATTCCGGTATTTTTCACCTGTACGGTTACAGCAAGGGTATCGGTACTTTGATACTTGCTTTTTAAATTGCCGGTTTGCGCATAGCTAAAAGATGTGTAGCTTAAGCCAAAGCCAAAGGGGTATTGCACCGGACCGCTGTAATAACGGTAGGTATGTCCTTTCATGTTATAATCATTGTAAGCCGGTAAATTGCTTAGTGATTTATAAAAAGTAAGCGGCAGGTGGCCCGATGGGGAAACATCGCCAAAAACAATATCGGCTAAAGCATTTCCGCCCTGCTCGCCTGGATACCATGCAAACAGAATAGCATCGGCATAAGGAGCTATCGCATCAATATCAATATCCGAGCCAGCGGTTATCACTGCAATTAATGGCTTATTTTTAACGGATTTCCTCAATTCCTTCATAAAAGCTATTTCGCTCGCAGGCAGGCTTAAACTCTTTTTGTCTCCGCCGCCCTCTGATAAAAAGGCATCGCCTGCTTCGCCCTCCAAAACCGGGGATAAGCCGATAACAGCAATGGTAGCGTCGCAATTTCCTGCTGCCCAGGTGCCACCAAAGTGAGTAGTATCTTTATAATCCGATCCCTGGTCGTATTCTACCCGTGTACCCGGGCCGGCAGCTGCTGTTATACCTTCTACAAAATTGATCACTTTGCTGGTGCCATGGTAATTGCCCACCATAGCATCATACGAGGCAGCGTTTGGACCCAATACCATAATACTGGAATAGTTGCTCTTTTTAAGTGGTAAAACATTATGATCATTTTTCAATAGCACCATGCTTTGTGCCGCTGCATTGCGTGCCAGTGCAATATGTGCCGCATTGTTCACGCTATCAGCGCCGTAAGTGTGAAATGGTATCGAAGCTGGATCATCATAAAACCCTAATTTAAATTCGGTGCGCAATAAAGCTGATAGTGCGTTGTCAATTTCTTTTTCGGTAAGTAAACCCTGTTTAACGGCTTCCACGGCATTCTCCTGTAAAACGGTAGAGCAATCCAGGTTGATGCCTGCTTTTATCGCGACAGCGGCTGTTTCTACTGGTCCTGGCAAGGTTTTGTGGGTGCTGTATACATCATTTAATGCGCCGCAATCGGTAACTACATGGCCCTTAAATCCCCATTCTTTTCTCAAAATATCGGTTAACAGCATTTTGTTAATGGAATTTGGTACGCCATTAACCCGGTTATAGGCGCTCATTACGGATTCAACTCCACCATTAACCAAAGCGTGGAAAGCATACAGATAGGTTTCCCTTAAATCTTTTTCGTCCACTATGGCATCAAAATAGTCTCTTGTTGCTTCCGGGCCGCTATGTACCGCGAAATGTTTGGCAGTTGCCGATGTTTTTAAATAGCGCGGATCATCGCCCTGCAAACCTTTTATAAAGGCGGTGCCCATGGTGGCTGTTAAATAAGGGTCTTCGCCGTAGGTTTCTTGTCCGCGGCCCCAGCGTGGATCGCGGAAGATATTGATATTGGGCGTCCAAAAGGTAAGGCCCATGTATTGCAGGTGACGATCCTGAGCTATGGCTAAATTATATTTGGCTCTTGCCTCGGTTGATATAGCGGTTGAAACCTGCTTCAATAAGTCGCTATTAAAGGTTGCAGCCATTCCAATTGCCTGGGGGAATATAGTTGCCTCGCCGGCCCGCGCAACGCCGTGAAGCGCCTCGTTCCACCAATTATAGGCCGGTATGCCCAAACGGGGTACAGCCTTACTTTGATAGCCCAGCAAACTAACCTTTTCTTCTAAAGTTAAACGGGAAACTAAATCTTTTACTCTGACATCTATCGGTTGTGACTGATCTTTATAGATCAACTTGTCTTGTGCTTTTAATAAAAAAGGAAATGTTATTGAGAGGAAGATAAGTAGTGACTTTCGTTTCATTTAGTTTGAAGTTTTAGTATCAGAGCCAAAAGTCATAAAAATATTGGATAAAGTAAGCAGGATTTTGATTGAAGGTTGGTTTTGATACAAGATCATAGATGGCTGTCCTTAAAACTTCTCCATAAAACAATTACTTTAGCCCGCAGCATTTGCTTGACGATGATCGACATGGCTATTGGCAGTGGGTAGCTCAATAAAAACACCTGAATTGATTGTTAATCTGTATTAGTATAAAACGTTTATTGTGATCTTGTTAAGGTGAATTTGAATTAAGAAAACTTTTATTTATAATTTTTATGCGTCGTATATTTTTATTTGCAGCTATTGCAATGTTTGTTCAGATGTCATCAACTGTTTTTGGGCAGGATACTTTATTGTTTGATAGCTTGGCCAAACCCCAATTAATATCCCGGCAGTTTAGTTTTACCGAGGGGGCTTCGGTTGACAAGAAAGGCAATGTTTTTTTTACCGATCAACCCAATAATAAAATATGGGAATATGCTACGAATGGTAAGTTATCGGTGTTTTTAGATAGTGCCGGCAGGAGTAATGGGATGTATTTTGATAAGAAGGGTAATTTGGTGACCTGTGCCGATGAAAAAGACCAGCTTTGGTCTATCGGTAAGGACAAAAAGATTAAAGTACTTTTAAGCGATTATAACGGGCGTTTAATGAACGGCCCAAATGATATATGGATTGATGCAAAAGGAGGGATTTATATGACTGATCCTTATTACCAAAGACCATACTGGACGCGCACCAAGCCTGACCTCGACGGGCAAAAGGTTTATTATCTGCCGAAAGGCGCCAAACAACCCATCATTGTTGATGCTGATTTAAAACAACCCAATGGAATTGTGGGGACGCCAGATGGAAAATATCTGTATGTAGCCGATATTGGCGATAATAAAACATACAAGTATACCATCACTAAAAACGGAACACTGACCAACCGCCTAATCTTCGTTAACCAGGGTTCGGATGGCATGACTTTGGATGCCAGGGGAGATGTTTATTTGTGCGGCAAGGGTGTAACCATTTATAATCCTGCGGGAAAAAAAATAGCGCACATGGCAATTGATGAGCCATGGACGGCTAACCTGTGTTTTGGCGGTGCACATAAAAACATACTTTTTATTAATGCGTCAACCGCCATTTACACTCTTCAAATGAATGTAAAAGGGGTAGAATAACTTGTTTTACTATACTGATTTTTAATAAACTATTGGTTAATTATTATTAATAATCAAATAGTTGTGTTGATTAATTAAAGTTATTGGTTATATACAGATGTTGTATTGTCGCAAATGGTAAAGTATCAGGATTTACGCCCTTATCCAACATTAACTCGTGTTAAGTAATAGGTACGGCTAACCTGCTTATTGTATATTTCCAGTTAATAAAGTGTTATCCTTTTTATTTGGCGCGGTTATGGTGCAAATAAGACCGGGCTGTTTTTTAAATTTGAATTGCAGCCGTTGGTTGCAACTAAATCTGTATCCAGCTTAAAATATCGTGGTTAATACGCAAAGAGAAAAATTAGTTGAAACTGTAATAAATCCTGAAAATGAATGGGATGTAATAGTAGTTGGCGGCGGCGCAACAGGTTTGGGAACTGCATTGGACGCCGCTTCGCGCGGCTACAAAACATTACTACTCGAACAGGCTGATTTTGCCAAAGGAACTTCCAGCCGGAGCACCAAATTGGTTCATGGCGGGGTGCGTTACCTGGCTCAGGGAAATATCAGCCTAGTGAAAGAAGCCTTGTACGAACGGGGCCTGCTTTTAAAAAATGCCGCACATTTAGTAAAAAATGAATCGTTAATTATTCCCAACTATGAGTGGTGGACGGGTACTTATTATACCATCGGACTAAAACTTTATGATCTGTTAGCAGGCAGGCTGAGTTTTGGTAAATCGCGACATATCTCCAAAGAAGAAACAAAACAGCGACTGCCCGGCATCAACCTTGAAAATCTTCGTGGAGGAGTTGTTTTTCATGATGGGCAGTTTGATGATTCCCGCTTGGCTATTAACTTGGCTCAAACCTGTTTGGAGCACGGAGCGACGGTTTTGAATTATTTTAAGGTGGTTGATTTACTTAAAACGGATGGAAAGATAAGCGGCGTAATAGCCAAGGACAAAGAGACTTGTATTACTTATCATATCAGGAGCAAAGCGGTTGTTAACGCCACAGGTGTTTTTGTTGATGATTTGCTTCAGAAGGACGAACCGCATAAAAAGCCGCTTGTAAAATCAAGTCAGGGCATTCATATTGTTGTTGATAAGCCATTTATGCCTGGCGAAGACGCGCTGATGATACCTAAAACAGATGATGACCGTGTGCTTTTTGTATTGCCGTGGCACGGAAAGTTACTGATAGGTACTACAGATACACCGCTTAATGAACATAGCCTGGAACCCGTTGCGCTGGAAGAGGAAATTGGTTTTGTAATGCGCAACGTAAATAAATATCTTACACATCCCATTGCGCGCAAAGACATACGCAGCATTTTCGCGGGCTTAAGGCCACTTTCGGCACCGAGGGAAGGGTCTGCATCAACTAAAGAAATATCGCGAAGCCACAAGCTTATTGTATCGGCATCAGGCCTAGTTACCATAACAGGTGGCAAATGGACAACCTACCGTAAAATGGCCGAAGATACAATTGACAAAGTGATTACCGTTGCCAGCTTATTGCCATCAAAATGTAAAACACAGCAACTATTAATTCATGGCTGCAAAACCGGGGCTAACTATAGCGACCATTTGTACGTGTATGGCAGCGATATGGAAGCTGTACTTGACTTGCTGAATGAAAACCCCGAATGGGTAAAAAAAATGCACCCGCGCCTGGACTATATACAGGCCGAAGTGATTTGGGCGGTGAGGCATGAAATGGCTCGCAAGATTGAAGATGTACTTGCCCGCAGGCTAAGAGCATTATTTTTAGATGCCAGGGCTGCTATTGAAATGGCACCAACGGTAGCTAAACTTATGGCGATAGAAATGCAAAAAGATGAAGCCTGGGAAAATGTGCAGGTAAGCGATTTTATTTATCTGGCCGAAGGATATTTGCTGATGGGTTCATAATTCGGTATTGATAGTTCATAGTTTAAGTGTAACTTAACGGCACCAAATTATAAACCGTTAGGCAATTCATTATTCATAACCGCTATGAACAATGAGCTATGAACTAAATATTATGGAAGATGGATACATTTTAGCTTTAGATCAGGGTACTACCAGCTCACGGGCTATTGTTTTTGATCACAAAGGCCAGATAAGGTCTGTAGCCCAGAAAGAATTTACGCAGATATTTCCACAACCCGGATGGGTTGAACATGACCCGGATGAAATATGGTCGACCCAGGCAGGTGTGGCTGCCGAAGCAACCGTTAAAATGGGCATTAACGGAAAAAACATCAGGGCTATCGGTATAACCAACCAACGCGAAACTACTATTGTATGGAACAGAGAAACCGGGCAGCCGGTTTATAATGCTATTGTTTGGCAGGACAGGCGTACCGCCGCATTTTGCGATCAGCTTAAGAAAGATGGATTGAGCGACCTGATCCGCTCAAAAACAGGTTTGATTATTGATGCCTATTTCTCGGCATCAAAAATAAACTGGATATTAAACAATGTTGCAGGAGCAAAGGAGCTTGCTAACCAAGGTAAGCTTGCGTTTGGCACTGTTGACAGTTGGCTGGTATGGAAGTTTACAAGGGGCAACGTTCATGTAACTGATGTAACCAACGCCAGCCGTACTATGTTATATAATGTTCGCACCCTGCAGTGGGACAGCGAGTTATTAAATATTTTTGATATACCTGAAAGCATGCTGCCACAGGTAAAACAGTCCAGTGAGATTTATGGCGAAACAGTAACCACCATTTTTGCCTCCAAAATTCCTATAGCCGGCATAGCCGGCGATCAGCAGGCCGCTTTATTCGGGCAGATGTGTATGGATAAAGGAATGGTGAAAAATACTTACGGCACAGGCTGTTTTATGCTGATGAACATTGGCGATGGGTTTATTGAATCAAAAAACAATTTACTTACTACCATAGCCTGGAAAATAAACGGTAAAATTCAATACGCATTTGAGGGAAGTATATTCATTGGCGGCGCCGTGGTGCAATGGCTGCGCGATGGATTGGGCGTTATAAAAACATCAGCCGAGGTAGAGCAGCTTGCCTTAAGCGTGCCCGATACCGGCGGCGTTTACTTTGTGCCTGCCTTTGCCGGCCTGGGCGCGCCATATTGGGACCCTGATGCCCGGGGAACCATAGTGGGCATTACGCGCGGTACAACGGCCGGTCATATTGCCAGGGCAGCCATACAGTCTATCGCATACCAAACCGTTGATGTATTGAAAGCTATGGAAGTTGATGCGGGCTTAAATATAAAAGAATTACGGGTTGACGGCGGTGCTACCGCCAACAACTTACTGATGCAGTTTCAGGCTAATTTACTAAACTGCAAGGTGATAAGGCCACACATTGTTGAAACTACTGCTTTGGGTGCCGCTTATTTGGCTGGGCTGGCCGTTGGATACTGGAAAAATATTGAAGAGATACAGCATCAATGGCAGTCTGAAAGGGATTTTACACCAGATGCTGATGTATCAAGAGTTCAGGAGGCTTTGTTTGGATGGGAGCGAGCTGTGTTTGCGGCACAAAGCTGGTCGGGTAGATCATGACCGAAGCATTATAATTGACCAAAAATTTTAAATCACCATAAACCAGATAAAAAATGTCACCATTTATAGCCGAGTTACTCGGCACTATGTTACTTATGCTCTTAGGCAACGGGGTTGTTGCCAATGTTTTATTAAATGATACCAAAGGAAATAACAGTGGATGGCTGGTAATTACCACGGCATGGGGTCTGGCGGTGTTTGTTGGTGTAATGGTGGCTGGCCCATACAGTGGTGCCCATTTAAACCCAGCCGTTACCATTGGGTTGGCCATTGCCGGTAAATTTTCGTGGGCAAGTGTGTTGCCTTACATAGCAGCTCAGTTTTTGGGAGCATTTTTGGGCTCATTTTTGGTTTGGCTGATGTACTATGATCACTTTAACCGCACCAATAGTCCTGCCAGTATTTTGGCTGTATTTTGCACGGGGCCGGCTATACGCAACTACATCTCCAATGTAACCAGCGAAATAATCGGCGCATTTGTATTGGTGTTTACTGTTTTCTATATCTCAGGGGCGCAAATAACGCCAACAAAAACACCGATTGGCTTAGGTTCCATAGGCGCATTACCAGTGGCGCTGCTGGTTTGGGTTATTGGTTTATCATTGGGTGGCACTACTGGATATGCCATAAACCCTGTACGCGATTTGGGGCCGCGGATAATGCATTTCATCTTACCTATTGAAAATAAAGGAACAAGCGATTGGCGTTATGCCTGGATTCCCGTTTTAGGCCCTATTGCCGGAGCTGCGATGGCTGCAGGGCTGTATTTATGTATTAAATAATTCTCGTCAGAAAATGAAGATCCATAGGTGGTAAATCAATAATTTTTATAATTTTATAAAATAAACCATTATAAATTTTGATCGCTGCCTGGTAAATTTATGTTACAGGCTGTGAATGCTTTGATTAATTAAATACCCTTTCATGAAACGATTTTTACTTTTAATTTCGGTTATATTTTTGTTTCATTCTGTTTCTTCGGGCGAGGGTTATGATAGTCTTTTAACTAAACTCAACAACACACTTGATCAAAAGAAAGAATTTGATTCACAGAAATTAGCCCGTATCGAAAAAATACAGCAGGAGCTGGATAATGCTGCCAATCCAGATCTAACCTTCAAATACAATATCTACTTAGAGTTTTACGAAGAATATAAATCCTTTAATTATAACAAGGCTTTCAGCTATGCCCAAAAAATGCAGCGAACGGCTGTCCTTTTAAAAGACCCCGCCAAAATTGCAATCAGCCGTATCAAATTTGGGTTTATACTGCTTTCCTCAGGGATGTTTAAGGAAACCTTCGATACGCTAAAAACTGTTAACGTAAAGCTGCTTGACAAAGAATCACGCAAGGATTACTATTTGTTAACAGCGCGTACTTATTACGATCTTTCTGATTTTGATAAAGACGATTATTATACCCCCATCTACAATGTTAGGGCCGGGAAATATATCGATTCAGCCACCGCGCTGTGCCTATCCAATTCTTTTGAGTATATATACTATACCGGCTTAAAATTTTTGAAAACCGGCAACACTGATAAGGCTGTCAACAACCTGAAAATGTTGGTTCGGAGTTATCACTTAACCGATCATCAGTATGCAGTTACGGCCTCTACCTTGAGCGATATTTATATTCGTAATAATGAACCAGATAGTGCGGTTGAATTGTTGATTTACGCTGCTATGGCCGATATCAGGTCATCCACCAAAGAAGCCGCTGCAATGACTAACCTGGCACAGCTGTTGTATAGAAACGGCGATGTTAAAAATGCCTATATCTATATTAAGCAGGCTTTGGATGATGCAATTTATTATGGAGCACGACAAAGAAAGATACAAGTTAGCGCCATATTGCCTGTAATTGCCAGCTCGAGGATCAATTCTGTTGAGGGACAGCGAAAGGTCCTGTTTTTTTACGCCTCATCGCTTACCATTTTAGCCCTTATTATCGTGGCATTTGCGGTAATCATTTATAAGCAGCTAAGGAAATTAAGAGCGGCTGACAAAATAATTATCGAAACCAATCATCATTTGCAGGAAAGCATCAATAAACTAAATGAGGCAAATAAGATAAAGGAGGAATATATTGGTTATTACTTTAACCTCATTTCTGAATACATTAACAAACTTGATAAGTTTAAACGCTCTGTCGATAATAAATTAATAACCCGGCGCTTTGAAGATATCAGCGTGCTGGTGAACAATATTAACCTTACCAAGGAGCGTGAGGAGCTGTTTATAAATTTCGATAAAGCCTTCCTTAAAATATTCCCCAATTTTGTTGACAGTTACAACGCACTTTTCTACGAAGATAATCATGTAAAGCTGCTGCCCAATCAATTATTGAATACCGATCTGCGCATTTTTGCATTAGTAAGGCTCGGAATTAATGACACCGAAAAGATTGCCCATATTCTTGAATATTCGGTTAATACCATCTACAATTATAAGGCCCGCATAAAAGCCAGGTCAATCATCTCAAATGACGAATTTGAAGAGGCAATAATGGCTATAAAAGCCATATAAAATTACTATACAAATTTATATTCCATTATACTGCGTTTATATTTTCCTTCTTATTGCTTTGTTTTAAGTTGTTGATTTTTAGTTATTTATAAATAGATATATTCCGTATTTGTTTATATTTTGACTGTGAAATTAGCGACTTTCTTTTTTATATCCTCTCTTTGATATGTCAATTACAGCCGGTTCAGTAGCGCTTGATAATTGACTTGTTATAAACCAAATAATTTTCTAAATCTTATTGTGCCATGAAATTGAAAAGAACACCTTTCGGGTTGTTTGGGCGTATTTCTGCAGGTGTATTGCTATGCCGTAGAAATTCCAAAAAAGCAAAATATCATAACACCCGTTTCCTTTCGGGCTAAATGATCTTATAGCATTTAATATCGCTATGTATTCCTATAAACTAACCAATTATCAAACTCAAATTTTTAAGCATTATGTATAAAAAACAATTACTAAAATTATTTTTTTGCTCTTTGTTTTTACTGTTTTCATCATGGGCCATGGCTCAAAAGATTACAGTAACCGGTAAAGTTACCGACGAAAAAGGGCAAGTACTTCCCGGAGTCTCCATTGCTATAAAGCAGAAAAATACCGGGACGAATACAGACATTAACGGTAAATACTCGCTGAGTGTTAACAGTAATGATGTATTGGTTTTTTCTATGTTGGGCTATGCTAGGCAAGAAATACCTGTAAATAATCAAAGTGTAATAAACGTTCAATTAGCCGAAGATAATCGCACCTTAAATGAGGTAGTGGTTATTGGTTACGGAACGCAGAAGAGAAAAGACCTTACTGGGTCCATTTCATCTGTTAAGGGTGAGGTTTTTAAAGATCAACCTATTAGTAATCCAATCGAAGCATTACAGGGCAGAATTGCCGGTGTTAACGTAATTGAAAGCTCTGCCGCTCCCGATGCCGTTCCGCAGGTGATCATCAGAGGTGTTGCTTCATTCTATCAACCTAACCCGCTTTACATTGTTGACGGGGTTAGGCAGTCTGACTTAAACAACGTTAATCCTCAGGATATCGCATCTATTGACGTAATGAAAGATGCGGCATCAGCGGCTATTTATGGCTCCGCAGCAGCGGGTGGTGTTATATTGGTAACCACCAAAAAAGGTTCAAACGTTGGTGCTCCGCCATCTATCAATTTCAGCGCCAGATACGGTGTTACTAATCCCAAACTGGTTCAATTGCTTAACAGCAGCGATTTTATAAAATTGCAGAATATTGTCAATCCTTCATTTTTCAAAGGGGCAACTATGACGGATACACTTGCCAACACCAATTGGGTAGATGAATTATATCGCAGAGGTACTGAACAGAATTATAACCTGTCTATTTCAGGTGCTGCGCCTAATGTTACCTACCTGGCTTCAGGGTTCTATAACCAGCAAACAGGTATCTTCATTAAAAATTATTCTAACATTGGCGGCATCCGCGCAAATACGGATTATAAGTTAAGCAAATACATTACCATAGGTGAGGAGATACAAGGTTCTCAGCGAATCACTTCGCCGTTGGTAGGTGCTCAAGCTGATTTGCACAATGCGCCTTTCCGCACACAGCCTATTATTCCGGTACACAACCCTGATGGATCATGGGGTACAGAGCCTCCGGGTTATGGCATACAATTTCAAGGACCCAATCCTTTGGGAGCTGTAGAATCGGCCAGCGCTCAGGATGTTAAAAACAACTTCCAGGGAAACGCTTACGCTGATATTAAATTGCCTTTTCATTTAGACTTTAGAACGACTTTTGGTTATAGTTATTATTTAGAAACAGAAGACATATTCCAAAACGCTTTCAACTTTGGACCTGTTTCTTCGCCTATAAATAATCTGGCCAAATCTTATGCTCAAAGCAGCCAGTTGTTGAGTAACTACGTGCTTTCATATAACCAAAGCTTTGGCAAACATAACATTAGCGCTATCGCTGGTGTTGAGCAAATTACCGATAAAACCAACAATATTTATTCGAACATGAGCTCGGTAGGTATAAATGGTTATTCTTATGTTCAAACATCCGCATCTACTTTAGCGCTTTCAGGTACTTATGACCCGCAAAGTTTAATAAAATCACAGTTTGCACGTGTAAACTATAATTTTAACGAGCGCTATTTTATATCAGGATCGATCAGGCAGGATGCTAATGACGTTTCATTTGGCCCAGAAAAACAAAAAGGTGTATTTCCGGCTGCTTCGGCGGGTTGGACAATTAGCGAAGAGCCTTTCTTTAAATCAGGACTACCTGGTATAACTAGCCTGAAAATTCGCGGGAGTTACGGACAATTAGGTAATAGCAATACCGGAAGCGCGTATCCTTTTAATGCTCCTTATGGTCAGTTTAACATCAGTACCGGTATAGCAGGTGGTGCACAGGGTTTTGCTGCCGGTCAGCCATTCCAGATTGCTAATACATTAAGTGGTATACCTAACCCTGATTTACATTGGGAAACAATTACCGAAACCAATATTGGTATTGATGGCGAAGCACTTCAGGGCAAACTTTATTTCACTGCTGAGTGGTACAACAAAAAAACAAGCAATCTGATATACTCTCTTACTTTAGCTCAAAGTAGCGGGTTTACAGTGCCGTATGTAACCAATATTGGCGATGTGGATAATAAAGGCGTCGATTTAATGGCCGGTTACCGCGATAAAATCGGCAAACTGGGTTTTGACATAAGCGCTAATATAAGCTTCAACAAAAACATGGTTACCAAGTTAAGCGGTGCGGCTACAGACGCAGTATATGGTGGCTATAATTACTATACAATGGGCGATCAGGCTTTTAACATGATGCCTAATCAGCAAATAACAATTACTAAGGCGGGTCAGCCATTTGGTGAGTTTTACGGTTACAAAGTGTTAGGCATATTCCAGACAGATGCACAAGCTGCAAAACAAACTGTTAACGGAAACGTAGCACACGCCGGTGACCTTGAGTTTCAGGATCTGAACGGTGACGGTAAGATCGATGCTAACGACAGGCAGGTTATAGGCAATCCAAATCCTAAATTTATATATGGCTTTAACATCCGCTTAAATTATGCCGGCTTTGACTTAGCCGCTTTATTTAATGGTGTTGGTGGCGTGCAGTTGTTTAACGGTGTACAAGCTTATGAGCAATCGTTATTCCAGGATGGTAATACAACCAAACAGGTATTTAACGATTCTTTTCTTGGATCAAATGGCTTAACCAGCCAACCGAGACTTGGAGTGCCAACAAACGGCGGATTTATTTTAGATCCAAACCAAAACTACTCTTCGGTAAACAGTTATTTTGTTCAGAGTGGCGCTTATTTAAAGCTTAAAAACTTACAGATAGGCTATACTTTCGGCAACAGTGTTTTAAAACAAATTGATGTCAAAACTTTAAGGGTGTTTGTAATGGCTAATAATGTATTCACTATTACAAAATACAAAGGGTTGGATCCGGAGTTAGGCAGCGCCTTTACTACAGGAGGTTCAGTAAACCCTACCACACAAGGTATTGATGCCGTGACAAATTATCCGCAGGCAAGAATTTTCTCTGCAGGTTTAGATGTTAGTTTTTAATAATAAACTTTAAAATTTTACGAAGATGTTTAAGAAAAAATATATAGCAGCACTCGCCCTTATTTTAATAGCGGGAGTAGGGTGTAAAAAGGAGCCAACTAATGCTGGCGCACCAAACGAATATAACAGTAGCACCTATCCGGCCACTGTTACTGATTTACAAAGTGTATTAGTATCATGCTATGCAAACTTGCGCGACCAGGGTATATTTGGTTTCCACTTTTTGCCAAAAGCATTGTCGAATTCAATGCATACGGTTAACTCAGAATATGGCGGTGACCCGGGATGGAACGAAATGGCGGCTAACAACCTTACGGTTGGTAATGAATATCCGTCAGAAACCTGGGCAGCCTTGTACACCGGTATAAAAAATTGCAACGTTACTATTTATGCAGCCGGTGTTTTGCAAAAAAACAATCCTTCTGCAGACAAGCAAACAATTAACCTGATCCTTGGGCAAGCTTATTGTCTTCGCGGATGGTATTACATGCAATTGGAATGTTTATTCGGCCAGGCTTACATGCAGGCCGGCGGTGTGAACGGCAATTTAATGGGTGTTCCGCTGTACACAGCTGTACCTGCAAATTTAGCAGAAACACAAGTAGAACGCAGCAACGTACAGGCAACCTGGGCATTAATTGAAAGCGACGAAAAACAAGCTGCCACCTTACTTAAAGGACAGGTTTGGCCCGCTACTGATGCAGCACGGGCAACTGAGTGGGCGGCAAAAGGTCTGTTAGGTAAAGCTTATGTATATACCCAGGATTGGGCCGATGCAGTAACTGTTTTGCAGGATGTAATCCAAAATAGCGGTAAAACGTTAATGCCATATGCTACCTATCATGATGCTTTCAATGGCGATAATAAATTCAACAGCGAATCATTGCTTGAACTGTATATCGACCAGAATTCTATGGGTGGATATGGTATTTACAGTGGTGCCGCCAACTCTTCAACCATTGATGGGTTGATATGGGCCCCAAGAACATTTGGTGGTTATAACGGTACAGTTCCATTTAATGGAACCGAGGGTAATACGCAGGCATTGGGCTATCCTAATGAGTTTGTTCACGACCAAAATGTGACCCGTTTTGGTTTCCCGTTATCAACTTCGTATAATTTGGTAAATAACCCTAATTACACCGGGTCAAATCCTTCATTTCTTAACCCTCAGCTGATTCAGGACCCTGCTTACAAAGCGCAGGCACTGGCTGTAAGAACAAATCAAACTGCTGATCCCCGTTTATTTGTAAATACACTGGAGCCATGGATAGACTCTGTAAAGTATGATGGAACTAACTTTGCATTGGTTTCAAAACCGGATGTTTACGCGTATCAGCAAAATCATTATGGATTTAGCATGAGAAAGTATTCGCCGATTGATTACAATGAAAATACCATCAATTCAGACAAATGGGATTATTACCTGCTTCGTTTGGCCGATGTTTATTTGCTTTATGCTGAAGCGAGCATAGGTGCAGGTGATGCGGTGACAGGTTTAGAATATTTGAATAAAGTTAAACGCAGAGCTTATGGTTTGCCTATCAATACTGCATCGGCAATTGATTATAAATCATTGACTGACCAAACCAGCGCAGCGAATCCGCTTTATCCAGATCCGGTACTGGGTCATAACCCATTATATTATGAGCGTTGGGCAGAGTTGTTTAACGAAGGCACCTGGTGGTTTGATGTATGCAGATGGAAAATAGGTGACTCTGAGGCTGCCTATTACGCATCGGCTTTAAATGCCACGCAGCCTTTAACAGCAACTTTTGTTGACAGTAAATCATATGTGTGGCCTATACCTTTGTCCGAAATAAATACAAACTCAAAAATTAAGCAGAACCCCGGGTACTGATATAGTTGATTAATAAGTGTAAAGCCGGTGAGATGGCTTTACACTTTTCTATTCATCAATTTAATACCCCTGAAAAATGTATTTGAATTACTTTCCGAGTAGCATTCAGCAAGTAAAAATCAGTCCATTTGATATTGTTGTTACGTATTTTGAAAAAGAAACCCGGTTTGTTTCACGGGTGTGTACTACCGAAATCATCACAATATTAGCTTCAGGGATTAGTATTAAATATACGCAGACTCATAAGGTTAAGAACGGATTGAAGATAACAACCAATCCAAAAGGAAGCAATATGCTAATGCCTTTAACAATAAACTTAATGGTTTTTTAATAAAAGGCTTCCCGGTTTAAGCAGGAACATGCACATATACATACTTCTCAATTTATTAGCAAAATAAATAATGCTTTGACCATTTAAAACTGAGAAACTTTAACAGAATAAATTATACAATAATGAAAAGAATTTTTGTCTGTTTATTTAGCCTGGTAATTCTCGGCGCTGTAAAAGCGCAGGATAAACCGGTTATCAACGCAAGCATGAATAAGGTTAAGCTGAATTTTATGCTTGATGCAGATGGTAAACCTGCGTATAGCGTTTTTTATGGTGATAAACCGGTCATAAATAATTCTTACCTGGGCATTAAACTGGTTAATGACAATTCATTCGACAAAGACTTTGTTCTGATAGGTTCGGAGAAAAACAATGTTGATGAAAGCTGGCAACCGGTTTGGGGCGAGGTGAAAAACATTCGTAATCATTACGAGCAGGTAGTGGTGCACCTGAAACAGAAAACTGCTCCCGGAAGATTGATGAATATTATTTTCAGAATATTTGAAGATGGTGTAGGATTCAGGTACCAATTTCCAAAGCAGCCTAATCTTAAATATTTTATCGTAGCCGATGAGCTGACAGAATTTAGTTTAACTGGCGATCATAAGACTTTTTGGATTCCGGGTGATTATGATAGTAACGAATATCAGTACACCATATCTCCTTTAAGTAAGGTGGATGCTTCAGTTCTGGCAAAATCAGCAACAGATATTGCAGTTCGTTTTGTGCCCGATAAGTATGGTATACAAACGCCGTTAATGATGAAAACCAGCGAAGGGCTCTACATTAATATTCATGAAGCGGCCTTGTCAAATTATACCTCTATGCAGTTGCATGTAGATACCAAAACATTTAAGCTTACCGCCAGCCTGGTGCCCGATGCTGTTGGCAATAAAGCTTATATGCTTGCACCATGCAGTACCCCATGGCGAACTATCATCGTAAGCGATAAAGCTGCTGACATATTGGCATCCAAAATGATTCTTAATTTAAATGAACCATCAAAAATTGAAAATACCTCGTGGATAAAACCTATGAAGTTTGTTGGCATATGGCTGGAGATGCAAACCGGCAAAAGCACCTGGAATTATGCCGACAGGGCAGACACCCTTGGAGCCGATGGGAAACTTATTCCTAACGGAAGGCACGGCGCTAATACCGCCAATGTTAAAAGGTATATTGATTTTGCAGCCAGCAACGGTATTCAGGGCGTTTTAGTTGAGGGATGGAATGTTGGCTGGGAAGATTGGTTTGGAAACTGGAAGGAAAACGTTTTTGATTTTGTTACGCCTTATCCCGATTTTGATGTAAAAGCAATAACGGATTATGCTGCTTCAAGAGGCATAAAAATGATAATGCATAATGAAACCTCCGGTTCGGCCACCAATTATGAACGGCAAATGGATACTGCATTCCGTTTTATGAACAAATATGGCTATACATCTGTAAAAACCGGATATGTAGGCAGAATTATTCCCCGCGGCGAACATCATGACGGCCCGTGGATGGTAGCACATTATGTAAGAGTAGCACAAAAAGCTGCGCAATACCACGTAATGCTCGATGCGCATGAACCCGTGAGGCCAACCGGGTTACAGCGCACCTATCCTAACTGGATGGCTTGCGAAGCCGGACGTGGTAACGAGTACAACCTTTTTAGCAGCGGCAATAACCCCGGGCATGAAACTATTATGCCGTTTACCCGCTTAATGGGTGGGCCGATGGATTATACACCAGGAATTTTCAATATTAATGGATATTCTGATGTTCCGGGCAGGCAAATTCATACCACCCTGGTAAAACAGCTGGCTTTATATGTTACCATGTATAGCCCGTTGCAAATGGCTGCTGATATGCCGGACAGTTACGAAAAACACATGGATGCATTTCAGTTTATAAAAGATGTAGCTGTTGATTGGGATGACACCAAAATTATTGAAGCCGAACCAGGAGAATACATTACTATTGCCCGTAAGGAAAAGGACGCTCCTAACTGGTACGTTGGCGCAGTTACCAATGAAAATGGACGCAACGCCGTTATACCACTTGATTTTTTGGACAAGGATAAAAAATATGTGGCAACCATCTATGCAGACGGCGCTGACGCTGATTGGAAAAAGAATCCTGAATCATATCAAATCACTAAGTTTTTGGTAAAAGCCGGAACAAAGCTAAATATTAAACTGGCAAATGGGGGTGGAGCTGCTATCAGCATAAAACAGGCAACCACTCAGGACAACGGGTTAAAGTTTTATAAATAGATATAAAAATAGAACCTTATCACATTTAAAGAGCTTGTCACTTTTAAAATGACAAGCTCTTTATTCATAAACCGGGTATCAGGTAAATAATCAATAAACAACCAATAACGAGGATGGCAAGCGTAATAAATAACAATAGTGTGAATGATGGTTTATAGGTTTTGCTTGTTAACTGTTTTTCGGTTACCCGATAACGTATATAGGCAAACAAGGTTAAAAGAACGCCTAAAGCCACCAGTAAAATTCCTATTTGTGTTGAATACCCTTTATTGGGTAATACAACGTCTTTAGTGTTTAATACCAAAGCTACTTGCTTTATAAAAAACGAAAATTTTACCACAACAAAACCCAGCCCAATTATGGCAATACTGGTTCGTATCCATGCCAAAAAGGTACGCTCATTAGCTAAATGATCAGAAGGGTTTGCAGGTAGTTTATTGTCGTCCATTTTTATAAAGATAAAGCAAAGCCCCGACAGAACGAGAACAACTTTGTTTTAAGATAATAAAGGTAAGTCAATTAATTATAGCATTTTTTTATGGCTCTTTTTAATATATCTACAGCGTCTTTTAACTCATCCGTATTTAATGATGCAAAGCCAAGCCTTATGGAATAATTTTTGAAGTTTTTATCATGATAATAATCAACACCATTGCTAATGGTGAGTCCTAATTCCGCTGCATTTTCTGCCACGCGGATAGGATCGTGTTTATTGATGTAATTTATCCAAATGGCAAATCCACCTTCCGGAACTTTAAAGGAGATTTCGTCGGCTAAATGTTCGTTGAGCAAGCGGCACAATTCATCGCGTCTTTCGTGATAAAGTTTATTGGCCTTTTTTAAGTGCCGGCTGATGTCACCATTTTTTAAAAGATTGGCCATGGCTTCTTCCAGTAAATGCTCTCCTTGCCGGTCAATCAATTTGCGCAACCTGGTGGCCTGCAATAAGAAATTCGACGGGGCCACCATAAAACCAATCCGGATACCTGGTGCAATGATTTTGCAAAAAGAACCAACATAAATTACGCTGCCGTAATAATTAGCGCTGGCCAATGGCAATACTGGGCTGCTGGCGTATTGAAAGTCAAAATCGTAATCGTCCTCAATAATGGCAAATTGATATTTCTGTGCCATTTCCAATAAGCGCATACGCCTTTCAGAACTAAGCGTAACTGTTGTTGGCGTGTGATGATGCGGAATTACATACAATAACCTGATTTTTTTCTTTTTGCAGATGTTTTCAACGGCATCTAAATCAATTCCGTAATCATCAACAGGTACCAGTTCTAATTTAGCTCCGGTTTGCTCAAAAACTTCATTCGCCCCCGAAAAACCTGGCTCGCCAACAATAACGGTATCATTTTTAGTCAATAAAATTTGCGCGGTAAGATAAAGGGCCATCTGTACACCCTTTGTAATTAAAATATCTTCCGGTCCAATGTTGAGTCCCCTGGTTTCAGACAAAAAATGGGCGAGTTCATTTCTCAAATTTTCGGAACCTTGCTCGGGCCCATACATTAGGTATTTATGGGTGAATTGATAAGACGCAAATCTCCGGTATTCTCTCACAAGCAGTTCTACAGGCGCAATACGGGTATCTGGGAAGCCATCATTAAAAACAAGATTACTTTCGGGACCGCTTTTAAACAGACGGCGGGTAACTATTTTGTCGTTTACATAAAATGAGGTTTCTGTTGGCAAACTATGCGGTTTAACAATATTCAGTAAAGGTCGTGGTGTAACGTCCGGCAGCTTTTTGGCAACAAAAATGCCTTTACGCGGAACAACGTCTATCCAGCTTTGCGCATATAATTCATCATAGGCGGCCACTATAGTTTTTCGGTGAACTTTCATCCCCTGCGCTAGCATCCGGCTTGATGGTAAAGCCGAACCCGGTTTTAATGTACCCTGCCTGATATGTGATATAATGCCATTGGCTATCTGCTGATATACAGCTATATGAAGGTCTTTGTCGATTTTTAATAAGTTTTCTGTTAAAATCATACTGGACTAGGCTGTTTGTTATTTCTGGACTACTAATGTAGTCCAATGGACCGGTAATTTAGTATGTAAATAATAAATTAATTATGGAAAAGAATGTATCAGTTAAAATTATCGCTGTATATCTCAGAATAGCTGTTGCAACTGCTTACCTATGGGAGGTCGCCGATCGTTTAGGTTTTTTGGGTGCTCATGGCCGGCCACATGTAGGTTGGGGTGATTGGGCTCATTTTGTAGCTTATGCGCGGGATGTTATGAAGTTTTTGCCTTCGTCAGTTGTTCCAACGCTGGCGCTTATTGCCACCATTGGGGAGGGACTTTTTGGTCTGCTGCTTTTGTTCGGACTATTCACACGCATGGCAGCGGTTGGAAGTGGCATTTTAAGTTTCTGCTTTGCATTGGCAATGGCCATTTCTTTCGGTATTGATTCACCGCTGGGCTATTCGGTATTTACTTTAAGTGCTGCAAGTTTTCTTTTAGCAACCCAGCCCGGGTTTGCTTTTAGTGTTGATGCTTTTATAAATATCAGTAGGAAAATAAAAAAGGCTAACAGTAGCGATGATTTATCATATGTGACCGCTGATCGGTTAAGTGCAGGTGATCGAAATTTTATCTATATGATGTTAAAATGAATATTTCAATAAAATATAAACCGATGAAATTAAGAATGAACATTAATGAAGCTGAGCCACGCATTTACAAGGCTATGGCGGTTGCTGATAATTATTTGCCAGAATTTGATTTGGATAAAAAGTTACAGGAATTGATAAGAATAAGGGTGTCGCAAATAAATGGTTGCGGATATTGTATTGATTATCATACCCAGGATGCCATAAATGCAGGTGAAACTACCCAAAGGCTTTTTGCCTTGGCGGCATGGTGGGAAACCCCATTTTTTACGGATGAAGAACGGGCGGTATTAAAACTTGCCGAAGAAGTAACACGCATATCAGTTCATGGTGTCTCGGACGATACTTATGAAACTGCGCTGAAATTGCTCGGCAAACAAAAGCTTGCACAGGTAATATTTGTCACCACCACTATCAACAGCTGGAACAGAATTGCCATTGCCATGCATATGATAGCCGGCGAATAATTTATACTGATACAATGAACAAAGCATTAATATGCACCACTTGTGGTACCCAATATCCACCTGATAAGCAAGTACCTGAATTATGCGTTATCTGCAACGATGACCGTCAATATATAGCCGAAGATGGACAGCATTGGATTGATATGGATGAGCCGAAAAATAATTACAGCACCAAAATTGAAGTACTATGTGATAACTTGTATAGCTTAAAAATACAGCCGGATTTTGCCCTGGCCAACAGGGCATTACTTGTAAAATCGTCTGGTGGAAATATATTGTGGGATTGTATTCCGTTTCTTGATAGCAAAGCCGTAACCTTTATTAAAGCAAACGGAGGATTAAAGGCCATTGCATTTTCTCACCCGCATTACTACAGTACGATGAATGAGTGGGCTTCTATATTTAACTGCCCTGTTTACATTCACCATAACGACGGCCAATGGATAATGTATAAAGGCGAACACGTTAATTTATGGGATGGTGACAGCCTGCAACTGTGGGATAATATCCAGATCATCCATACCGGAGGACATTTTCCGGGAAGTTGTGTGTTGCACGTACCGTGCTTATCTCATAAAGGGACAGTTTTAAGCGGCGATACGCTATATATTTCACGAAGCAAAAGGCATATAGCGGTAATGTACAGTTACCCAAACCAGATTTTACTACCCCGAAACGAATTTACTGCGTTTTATAAAAAATGTAAAGGGTTGGAGTTTGATTCTATGTACGGCGCTTTTGTAAACCAGGATTTAACAGGAAACGCCAAACAAATATTTGAAGCTTCCATGCAGCGGTATATAAATAGTTATGGATTGTAGTTTTTATCACTACAATCCATAATTACATAAATAGCTAATAATTATTCTCCTCTTTTTAAGCCGAATTTTTCAATCTTGCTGTATAAGTGGCTACGTTGTATATCAATATCATCGGCTGTTTTTGAAACATTCCAATTATTTTTTTCCAGCTTAAATTTAATATACTCCCGCTCGGCGAAGTCTTTATATTCCTGGAAATTATTAAATTGATCAAAGTCTGTTTGTTGTCCTGCCGGTACGTTGGTGATGGCCGTAGGAGACGACGGATTTGCAAATGCTTTTACATCATTCTCTGTGATGGTTTTATCGCTTAAAATTATCAAACGTTCAACCATGTTACGCAGTTCGCGGATATTGCCCGTCCATGGCAAAGCTTTGAGTGCATCCAGAGCTGATTCTGAGATTTTCTTAACGGGCATTCCGTAATCATTACAAATCTCATCCAAAAAGCTCTGCGTAAGCAATGCTATATCATCCCTCCGCTCAGTTAACGATGGTACATGTATCAAAATAACACTAAGGCGGTGATATAAGTCCATCCGGAAGTTACCTGCTTCAATTTCCTTCAACAGGTCTTTATTAGTAGCTGCAACAACCCGCACATCAACCTCAATTTCCTTTTCGCCCCCAACACGTGTAATCTTGCTTTCCTGAAGTGCACGTAACACTTTGGCTTGTGTTGGATGGCTCATGTCACCTATTTCATCCAAAAATAATGTACCTCCGCTGGCAGATTCAAATTTGCCAATACGTTGTTTAATTGCCGATGTAAATGAGCCTTTTTCGTGGCCAAATAGTTCGCTTTCAATTAGTTCAGATGGTATGGCCGCGCAGTTTACCTCTATAAGCGGAGCACTGGAACGGTTCGATTTTTCGTGGAGCCAACGGGCCACCAGTTCTTTACCACTTCCGTTTGCGCCCGTTATTAAAACACGTGCATCAGTTGGTGCAACCCGTTCAATGGTTTCCTTTATTTTTAAAATTGCCTGCGAATCGCCTAAAATGGGGCGCACTTTTGCAACTCTGCGTTTTAAAACTTTGGTTTCTGATACCAGGATTCCTCTGTCGAGCGCATTGCGTACGGTAATAAGTAAGCGGTTAAGATCAGGTGGTTTTGATATAAAATCGAAAGCTCCCTTTTTGCTTGCCTCCACAGCGGTTTCAACTGTTCCATGACCGGAAATCATGATAAATGGCAAATCCGGTTTGATATAAAGACCTTCAGAGAGCACTTCCATGCCGTCCATCCGGTTCATTTTTATATCACATAAAACCAGGTCGTAATTGTTGTTTCTAATCAGTTCAAGGCCGTCGATTCCGTTGTCAACATCGTCTACTTCATAATCCTCATATTCTAAAATCTCACGCAAAGTACTGCGAATAGATCGTTCGTCATCAATAATTAAAATTTTCGCCATTTTAAAAAGTTCTCAGGTAATGGATGATTTTGCTAATATACCAATTGTATAGAAAAGCAAACACTTTTTTAGGGTTATAGTTTTGACGAATAGTAAAATAAAACAATAATAAGGCAGCAAGCCTTAATTAGCCCGTTTTTAATTTGTAACAATTTCAATAATAAATAACAGACTGATAATCGATTATAAAATAGCTGATTGTTTTACCGGGATTAACTCAGCCGGTTAAAATCTTCAATGGTATCAATATCAATACTTCCCGGCTCATAGGGAAGTATCGTTAAAATATCAGCATATTTTGAAAGGAGATTTTTAGCCCCCTCATTGCCCTTAAGATTAATGAGTTGGTTAAAATAAATTTTGTTTAACAAGGCCGGTGGCCCTATGGTGCCATTATATGCGCAGGCAGCAATACCTGATTTTGTTTGCGAAAGTATCAGCATATTAAGCAGATGTGTATCCACAAAAGGCTGATCACAAAGCATCAGGATAACCGCATTAATTGCCGGATTTATCTTTTGAATTTCAATTATTCCCGATTTTATTGATGTAGACATTCCCCCGGCCCAATCGATATTTTCAATAACATTTACTTTGATATTGCTAATTGTTGGGATAATAGTGTCTGCGTTACCGCCCAAAACTACCAATATCGTTTCGCATGCAGTTGATACCGCTGTTTCAACGGCACGTTGCAATAAGGTTTGTCCCCGGTAAATTAAATTCTGTTTGGGCTGGCCCAACCTGCTCGAAGAGCCTGCGGCCAGTATAATAATGCCGGTTAAACTGCTAGTCGTTGGGTAGGTTACAGCCATTAAATTTTCACGTTGAACAACAAATGTAAAGGTAGTTTGTTGCAATGGATGAATTATCTTTTGCATGCAAAAAATACAATTAAACAACACGCTATACATTTTGATTGAGTATTTTTACAAAAGGAATGGCCAGAGTGAGGGCATGTGCTGTATTTATTTTTGAATTTTATAAAGGGCTGATATTTGTTACTGGATAATCACGGAAGAGAAATTAATTACCTGAGACTGGCAGTTACCGACAGGTGTAATTTACGTTGTTTTTACTGCATGCCCGAAGAAGGGTTGAACTGGCTTTCGCGTACGGAATTGATGTCCTACGATGAGATGTTGCAGATATGCTCTTTATTGGTGAAAATGGGTGTCGAAAAAATACGTATTACTGGCGGTGAACCATTTGTACGTAAAGACATCATGCAGTTTTTAACGGCACTATCTGAGTTGGATGGTTTAAATGAATTGACTATCACCACAAATGGTGTTTTAACGGCGCCGCATGTAAAAGAGCTGAAGGCTATTGGGGTGAAATCGGTGAACCTTAGTTTAGACACTTTAGATGCTAACCGTTTTTTCTCGATAACCGGCCGGGACGAGTTTACAAACGTAATGGCGACGCTGGATGAATTGTTGAAGCACAACATCGATGTTAAGATAAACGCCGTTGTAATGGACGGTAAAAATGTACAGGATATTATTCCACTTGTTGAGTTGACTAAGAATTTGCCGGTAAGCGTTCGTTTTATTGAGGAAATGCCTTTTAATGGAGATGGCCATATTTATGGTGGATTGAAGTGGGATCATGTGCGGATTTTGGAGGAGATTCAAAGTAACTACCCTGAAATCAAAAAGCTGATAGATCCGTTATTTTCCACTTCATATAATTACCAGGTTCCTGGATATTCAGGCACTGTGGGAATAATTGCCGCTTACTCCCGTACATTTTGTGGTACGTGCAATCGGATCCGGATAACACCGGTTGGCGAATTGAAAACCTGCTTGTACGATGGTGGTATATTAAACATAAAGGATTTAATACGACGCGGCGATAGTGAGGATGCGTTAACAAAAACAATGATGGCAGCTTTTGGCTCCCGGGCAAAAGATGGTTGGGAAGCAGAGGGGTTAAGAGCAGCAAACAATAGTGTACATGAATCAATGGCTACTATTGGTGGTTAAACAATTATACTAATAAGTAATTGGGTGAAATGATAACTGTAGAAGAGGCAGAAAAAATAATACTTGCACAGGCAACAGATTACGGGGCCGAGATTATTCCATTTGAACTGGCAGTAGGGAGGGTATTGGCTGAAAATATTAAGGCCGACAGGGATTTACCCCCTTTTAACCGCGTAACAATGGACGGGATAGCAATAAACTACGATGCCATTGAAAACGGTATAAGCACTTTCAGAATAAAAAATACACAGGCTGCGGGTGAGGAACCTGTTGAAATTGGCGAACATACCGAATGTATAGAGATTATGACGGGGGCCATGTTGCCATCGTCAACAGATACGGTTATTCGTTATGAGGATCTGGAATTGAGGGCAGGTTTGGCAACCCTGGTTACAAATGATATAAAAAGAGGACAGAATATACACTATAAGGGAAATGATAAAAAACAGGATGATATAGTTGCAGCTTCGGGAGCTCAAATTACTCCGGCAGTTATTAGCCTGGTGGCCTCTGTTGGCGAAACAGAATTGAGGGTAAGAAAAATGCCGCGGGTTGTTATTCTTTCTTCGGGTGATGAGTTGGTTGAGGTAAGCGAAACGCCATCACAATATCAAATCAGGCGATCAAATTGCTACACAATTAAGGCCATACTCAATAAACATAACTTAGATGCGGATCTATTGCATTTGCCCGATGACAAGGATGTTATTAAAAAACAGCTAAAAACATGCCTTGAAAAATACGATGTGTTATTGCTTAGTGGCGGGGTATCAATGGGCAAATTTGATTATATCCCTAATGTATTAGAAGAGCTAAAGGTGACAATGCTTTTTCACAAGGTACAGCAGCGGCCTGGCAAGCCATTTTGGTTTGGCAAACACGAAAAAGGCAACCTTGTATTTGCGTTTCCCGGCAACCCGGTAGCTACATTTATGTGTATGCACAGGTATTTTTTGCCATGGCTAAATGCATCCATCGATGTTGATGAAAAACCGGTTTCAAAGGCTGTATTAAACAATAGAGTGAGCTTTATTTACCCACTGAAATATTTTATGCAGGTTAAACTTCATTATAATGAATACTGCCAGTTAATGGCAACTCCAGTTGAAGGTAATGGATCTGGTGATTTTGCTAATCTGGCTGATACCGATGCTTTTATGGAATTACCCATGGAAAGAAACGAATTTAAAAAAGGCGAGGTTTTTAACATATGGCCTTTCTAATAATAAAATATAATCAATGTTAAGTCATTTAGATAATCAAGGTAATCCTTTAATGGTTGATGTAACCGGAAAATCGGTTTCACATCGCACTGCGGTGGCGCGAAGTATTGTTTTTTTGCCCGGTGAAGTATTGGATCATCTGGTTAGCGGCGATATACAGACAAAAAAAGGCTCCGTATTTCAAATTGCTATAATTGCAGGTATAATGGCCGCAAAAAAAACCGGCGAACTAATTCCACTTTGTCATCCACTGGGCTTGGATAATTGTATGGTGCATATCAGTATAAATGAAAAGAACGAAGTAGTTATTGATTGTACCGCCAGCATTACGGCCAAAACAGGTGTAGAGATGGAAGCGTTGGTAGGAGCTTCAGTTGCGGCGCTAACTGTTTATGATATGTGTAAGGCTATGAGCCATGATATTATTATAAAAGAAACAATGCTGTTATCAAAAACAGGAGGTAAACGTGATTTCAAACGAGCATAAAAAACACGCCAGTCTGCAACGCCCCGCCTTTGGCAATTTCGGCCGAAATGAGTGGGCAATAGTTGGGGCGCCATGTACTACTATTAAACTTTTGGCAGATCAGGTTATCGGTTCTTTGTCGTCAAAATATAAATGCGCTTATGCCGATACTACGCATAATGATGATATGGTATTACCACCGGGCCGGTTATCAAGCGGCGCAGCGATCGAATATACTGACCACTTAAATTATCAGCAGTTAAATTATACAACATCATTTACCCAGTTTAAATTAAGGGAGTTTTTTTCATCGGCTGACCTGGTTTTGGTAAATGGCAATCATCAGCCAGCAAAAGCACAGGTAGTTATCATTTACAGCAACAAAAAGGCATCTCTGCAAAAAAGAATTGCGCAATTAACAAATGTGCAAATGATTATACTGGCGGATGCCGACGATGTTTTTGATTTTATAAAAGAAGCAGTGCCTAATTGGGATAAACTGCCGTTATACAAGCTTGACGAAACGGAGAAAATAGTTTCGTTTTTTAAAACGCAAATGCAAAACGCCAAGCCGGTGCTAAACGGATTGGTATTGGCAGGTGGTAAAAGCGAAAGAATGGGTTTTGACAAAGGAGCTGTTAGCTGGCACGGAAAAGAACAGCGTTATTATATGGCCGATATGCTCAAATCTTTTTGCGATGAAGTTTTTATATCATGCAGAGCCGATCAACAAGCCGAAATTGATGACAAATATCCCAGTATAGCAGACACATTTACAGGTTTAGGCTCATTTGGCGCTATATTATCTGCTTTTCGTGAAAAACCGGATAGCGCATGGTTGGTTGTAGCATGCGACTTACCCCTGGTTGATGAAAATACCTTAAAATATTTGACAGATAACAGGGATGTATCAACCGTAGCCACTGCTTATCAGAGCTCATTTGATAATTTCCCCGAGCCACTGATCACCATTTGGGAGCCCAAAAGCTACCCCGTATTACTTTCGTTTCTGGCGCAGGGTTATTCGTGCCCGCGAAAAGTGTTAATTAATAGTGATGTTTGTTTGTTGAATGCACCTAATCCGGATGATTTAACCAATGTAAACACGCCCGAAGAACTGGATAAAATTAAACGCACACTTCATAAAAAAATAGCTGTAGAATGACCGACGAATTTTTGCGATATAGTTGTCAGATGGCATTGCCTGGCTTTGATGAAAAAAAGCAGATGCTGCTTCAACGTTCCAGAGTGCTTATTGTTGGCGCGGGTGGACTGGGGTGCCCGGCTGCACAATACTTGGCCGCTGTTGGTATCGGCACAATCGGTATTGTCGACTTCGATACGGTGTCGGTATCCAATTTACACAGGCAAATATTATATACGCCCGATGATATCGGTAAAAAAAAGGTTTTCCTCATTTGCGAACGCCTGCAAAAACAAAATCCAGGGATAAAATTGGTGCCGCATGATGTAATGGTAACCTCCCAAAATGTGCTGGATTTGATGTCGCACTACGATATTGTTGTGGATGGAACGGATAATTTTGAAACCCGTTATTTATTAAATGATGCGGCAGTAATATTAAATAAACCGATTGTTTACGGAGCAATATATCAATTTGAAGGGCAAATTGCCGTTTGGAACGTTGAGAATGAGAACGGACAGAAGAGCCCAAATTACCGCGACCTTTTTCCAAGTGTTGATGCCACGCAGATACCCAATTGTGCTGAAGGCGGTGTTATACCCACCCTTGCGGGCATTATAGGCTGCATGCAAGCCAATGAAGTAATAAAATACATTACCAAAACCGGTGATATATTAGCTGGCAGGATATTAATCTTTGATGCGCAAACACTGCAGAGCCGCATTATAAAAATAGGAGAGGTTACCGGCGCCCATATAACCCGTTTGGTGGAAACTATTTTTGTACCTGTAATTTCGGCTGCTGATTTAAGAACTGCTATTAAAGACAACGCTGTTGAACTGATTGATGTAAGAACAGCAGAAGAACGAGAGGAATTTGATATAGGTGGGCAACATATCCCTATGGATCAACTTTATTTTCAGATTAATAACCTGGATAAAGAGACTAAAACTGTGCTATACTGTGCCTCGGGGAAAAGAAGCGCCGAGGCAGTAAAATTGATCAAAAAAAGATTTCCTGACGCGCCATTTTATTCGCTTGATGGAGGACTAAAAAGCTGGCTGGAAACTGTTGTTTAAGGTTGACTCATGGATGTGCGGCAACCCAAACTTCACCGTCTTCAAATATTTCTTTTTTCCAGATAGGGACAGTTTGTTTTAAAGTATCAATAATAAACCTACAGGCTTCAAAAGCAGCGGCCCTATGGGCGGCCGAAACTGCAATAATCACCGGCACTTCGCCAACTTCCAGGATTCCAGTACGGTGATGGATCAATATTTTGTTTGCCGGCCATTTTTCAAAAACCTGTTGAGTAATTTTCCCCATCTCGGCTACAGCCATCGGTTCATAAGCTTCAAACTCAAGGCGCATAACAGGTTTGCCTTTGGTGGCATTACGAACTGTTCCAATAAACACATCAATGCCACCGGAATCTGGAGACATCACCCAGTCAATAGCAAATTGAACATTTAGAGGCGAAGAAAATATGTTGATTTCAGTATTCAAGGGGCAGTATTTTGAATTTATTAACCACCGCTCACGGGTGGAATTATGGCTATCTCGTCGCGTTCATGTATTGTATCGCCGGGTAAGGCATATTCATTGTTTACGGCGACCATATAGGATGCCAGTTGTTTAAGCCTTGGATATTGATGTTCAAGCGTATATTTTAAATTATACACGGTTGCATCGTTATTCAATTCTAAGGTTACCGATGCTTTGCCGAAAATATCCTTTGAAATACCAAATGCCAATACTTTAATATTCATTGTTCAAAATTAAATACAAATTTGATATTATAACTTTAATATGTCAACTATTGTTCTGCAATTAAATAAACAAACCTAAGTCAGATTTGTATATTTGAGTATGTGTGCCGTTTCAATTAAAAAAAGCCCGGTTATTAAAGTCAGCAGCAGTTATGCGACAAATGTGATTGATTTGCTGGCGATTGAAGAACCATTAGAAATTCGATTGGGTTATGGCCCGGATAATGATCGCAAGGTTAAAAATATTTCAGTAACCATGCGCACGCCTGGCAATGATGCAGAGCTTGCTATAGGTTTTTTATTTACTGAAGGAATTATCAGCCGTAAAGAACAAATAGAGGCGGTTGAATGCAGTTTTATAGCTTGCGCCGAAAATAAGGAAAACATAATTCTGGTAAATTTAATGGCGGACGCTGTCCCTGTTCTACAAAACATCGACAGGAATTTTTATGCAACTTCCAGTTGCGGAGTATGTGGCAAAGGTTCTATTAATGCTATCCGCACGGTTAGCGCTTTTAATGGGAAAAACGATAACGGCATAGCAACAAGTGCCGAATTGCTTTATGGCCTGCCTGCGATATTGGAACAACATCAACTTATTTTTGCAGATACTGGTGGACTGCATGCTTCAGCGTTGTTTAACTTAGCAGGCGATTTGTTACTTGTAAGGGAAGATGTGGGCCGTCATAACGCACTTGATAAACTAATTGGCACAGCTTTTAATGATGAGCAATTACCGCTAGACAACCATATTTTATTATTAAGTGGAAGGGCAAGTTTTGAGCTTGTTCAAAAGGCGGCTATGGCAGGCATACAAATTATAGTTGCTGTTGGCCCGCCTTCTAGTTTGGCTGTTGAACTGGCAGAAGAGTTTAATATTACACTTGCGGGTTTCCTGAGAAATAACCGTTTTAACATTTACACTGCGGCACACCGCATTTTACTACCTACACATGAAGTTGCGAATTAAAAATAATGCAATAAGATACAGGCTCACCCGGTCTGACATTTCACAACTGGCCGAAAATGGTTTCATAGAAGACAGCGTTTGTTTTGGTGCAGCTACTTTAACTTATGCTGTAAAAGCAACTACCGGCGATGGATTGACATCGACTTTTGAAAATAATACCGTTACGTTATTTATACCCGTTGGCTTTGTACGCGAGTTGCAGGATACTGATAAAGTGGGATTTGAAGGCATACACGATGGGGTGCACCTGCTGGTTGAAAAAGATTTCATTTGCATGGATAAAGAGGCGGAAGATCAAAGTGATAATTACCCAAATCCTTTAGCAGATAAGTATTATGAGCAAAAGCAATAAACAGCCGGCTGCTGAGAATCCGGAAGAGCTATTGGATTTAAAATTAACCGAACCTAGGACCTGGGCGGCTGGAATTCCGGCAGTATTGGTGGCAGGCAAGGATGTTTTAGCAGAAGCCGGGTTGGTAAGAGGGATGACCGGACTGTTCCATATGAATAAAAAAGGTGGCTTTGATTGTTCGAGCTGCGCCTGGCCCGATCCGGACGACGAAAGATCACCAGTTGCCGAATATTGCGAAAACGGCGCCAAAGCATTTGCAGAAGAAGCTACGGCCAAAAAGCTGGATGCTGCGTTTTTCGCAAATAATGCTGTTGCCGACCTCGCTAAATTAAACGACTATGAAATAGGGCGGAAGGGAAGAATTGCCCAACCTGTTTATCTGTCTAAAGGGGCTACACATTATGAGCCCATAAGCTGGGATGATGCTTTTAAAAAGATAGCTAATAACCTAAACAGCCTGCAATCGCCCAATGAAGCTGCTTTTTATACTTCCGGTCGTACCAGTAATGAGGCATCCTTTATGTATCAACTTTTTGTACGAGAGTTTGGTACCAATAATATGCCCGATTGTTCGAATATGTGCCATGAATCAACCAGTGTGGCGCTGGCCGAAGCCATTGGTATAGGTAAGGGAACGGTAACACTCAATGATTTTTATGATACCGAAGTAATTATCATTATTGGACAAAATCCCGGCACCAATCACCCAAGGATGCTATCGGCGCTTGAAAAAGCGAAAAATAATGGTACAAAAATAATTGCTGTTAACCCGCTTAAAGAAGCCGGATTAATGGCGTTTAAGAACCCGCAAAAAATAAAAGGGATATTAGGTTTTGATACGCAATTGGCCGATTTATACTTACAGGTTAAAATTAATGGCGATATGGCCCTGCTTAAAGCAATAGAAAAATTGCTTTATGATGCCGAGCGGGAAGAACCGGGAAAAGTATTTGATAACAATTTCATTGAAAATAAAACTGTAGGATTTGAAGATTTTATTAAACACCTGAAGCAATATAACCCAATAGAACTGGCAGAAGAAGCCGGCGTGCCCTTTAGCCAAATACATGAGGCCACTGAAATGCTCAAGTATAAAAGCAAAATAATCATATGTTGGGCAATGGGGGTAACGCAGCAGGTTAATGGGGTTGATACCATTAAGGAAATTGTTAACCTGGCGATATTAAAAGGTGCCATCGGGAAACCGGGAACTGGACTGTGTCCTGTACGTGGGCATAGCAATGTGCAGGGCAACCGTACCATGATAATTTGGGAGCATCCCAAAGAGCAACAACTTGATAAGTTAAAGGAAGTGTTTGGATTTGAGCCGCCCCGCGAAAAAGGATATGATGTTGTAGAATCAATTAAAGCGATGCACGAGGAAAAGCTAAAAGTGTTTTTTGCTATGGGAGGGAATTTTCTGTCGGCCACTCCTGATACAACATTTACAGCTGATGCTATGCGTAAGTTAAAATTATCTGTTCACGTATCTACAAAATTGAACAGGGGCCATTTGGTACATGGCGACGAGTCGATCATTCTGCCGACGTTGGCAAGAAGCGATAAAGATGTTGTAAATGGTGAGGATCAGTTTATAAGCTGCGAAAACTCTATGGGGGTGGTGCAAATGTCGAAAGGGATTTTGGAGCCGGTTTCAAAAGATTTGCTGAATGAAACGCAGATAGTATGCCGGTTGGCAAAAGCCACCCTGGGAGCGCGCTCCGTTATTGATTGGGATAAATATGGCGCCAGTTATGATGAGGTTCGAAACATTATAGAAAAAGTTATCCCGGGTTTTAAGGATTACAATTTAAAAGTACGTAAACCGGGAGGCTTTTATTTGCCCAACGCTCCGCGCGAAGGCAGATTTGAAAATACAGAATTCAATGGCAAGGCTCCTTTTACAATTACCAATTTGCCACAACACAAATTAGCTGATGATGAATATATGATGACCAGCATCAGAAGCCACGATCAGTTTAATACCACTATTTATGGGCTTAATGACCGTTATAGAGGCATTCATAACGAGCGAAGGGTAATATTTATGAACCCCAAAGATATCGACGCTGCTGGTTTTAAAGCGGGCGATAAAGTAGACCTTTTTAATTATTACGGCGATGTTGAACGCGTTGCCCGCCTGTTTATAATAGTGCCCTATAATATACCCGAACGTAATACAGCCACGTATTACCCCGAAACAAACGTGCTGATCCCGATTGACAGCGTTGCACTCAAGAGCAACACGCCAACATCAAAACTTATCTTCATAAAAATAAGAAAGCATATCTCAGCTTTTTGAAGTACTTGCCAATGATTTTAAGGTTCTACTCTGTTTTGCCACACCGAAAAACGGAGGGTTGTTTTGCAAGACATCAAACTCCGAAACAGTTATTTCAATGTTAAGAAATTATCAATAGCGAAGACCTTTTTTGAGTCTATATAACGCCTATGTTATCTAAGAAAAACCATTGCGTTAAGGAATTGTAATACGCTTAAAAATTCAGAATTTACACAGAATTGAGGAGGTTTCTTTGCAAAAAAAAAGCCCCTCAATGAATCAAATTACCAAATATTTATCTCTCTTTTTAACAAAGTTCTCAGCTTGTTTTAGTGAAAGAGATTTGGCAGTAATGCCGGTTCACACAAACGCAATATCGGAATCAAAATTCAATTTCTGTAGAATTTATTATCCGTCGAATTTAGTTAAAAATGCCGTTTTCTCTGGCAATGGCTTAAAAATTTAGGCTAACTAATGCTCAATAAAAATAACAAACACAGCTTATTATTAATTCTATAACTCATAATTATTGATGAAATCAACTTTACTCATTCACAAAAAATTATACTTAATTATTTTACTGCTGATCTTCAGCAGCGCAATTCTCAAAGCGCAAACAATTAAAGGAAACATTACCGATGCCAAAAATGGCGAAACCTTAATCGGAGCTACTGTACATATTGAAAAAGGTACTTATCAACAAAATACTACTGTTAAGTTGGATGGTACCTATGTATTTAAAAACGTACCTGTTGGTGAATACAAATTACAAGTAAAATATATTGGTTATAAAACCACTAAAGAATACGCAATTGTAGTAAAGCAAGATGAAGTGGCTGTTTTAAACGTAGCCATGGTTGATAATTCAACAGCACTTAATGAAGTTGCCGTTGTTGAACATGCGAGTAAAGAAACCGACAGATCGGCAAGGAATGATGAAAGAAATGCTACTACAACGCTGAATGCCGTTTCTGCAGCGTCAATTGCAATATCTCCGGATGTTTTAGTATCAAACGTATTAAGTAGGGTATCGGGTATATCAATTGACCGGAATAATACTGGCGATGCTGAACACGTAATTATTCGCGGTATGGACAAACAATATAACACCACTTTAATAAATGGTGTGAAAATACCCAGCCCCGATAACAAGAACAGATATGTGCCCTTAAATATTTTCCCTGCTGATTTAGTTGAGCGCATTGAAGTTTACAAAACCCTTACACCTGATATGGAGGCTGATGCGTCAGGGGGTGTAGTAAATCTGATTATGAAATCAGCCCCGACAGGATTAAGAATTGACGGAAACTTTGGTACAGGATATAGTCAGATTTTTTTTAACAGGCCTTACGCCAGTTTTGACGCAAGCACAGTAAATAGCAAGGCTCCTGGTGAAATAAATCCGGGCCAACCGGCTTCTATCAGTCAGTTTCCATATCAAAACCTGTTAACTAAAACGGGGAATGCACCTCCAAATGCAACCGCCAGCTTAACTATTGGAAACCGTTATCTGAATAATAAATTGGGGGTTTTATTTTCTGGTACTTATCAGAATTTGTACCAGGGAAGTAATGATTTTGTGGTAGTGCAGGAAAATACTGTTGGCCCATCACCCAATATCAATACACCTAACCAGGAAACTGCTTTTCAAAGTTCATACAACCGTCAATATTCGTCGCAGCTTAGCCGCTTAGGTACTATGGCCTCCATAGACTATAAATTTGACGACAGAAACTCAATAAACTTATTTGCCACCTATTTGCAGTTGGATGAGCATAGGGTGCGTCAAACAGAAAGCTCCACCTATGGAGGTTATTCTTACCAGGGATATGTGGGTACAAACGGAATAGATGATTATACCGAAACGCGTACAGATTTACAAAGTATTTTTAATGCAACCCTTAAAGGTAAGCATCAAATAACAGGTCCGTTTTCTATCGACTGGACTTTTGCAAACTCAGAAGCTACCCACAAACAACCAGATATAGCTGAATTTAAGACTTCTTATGAAACCAGTCCAGGGCCAGATGGTACTAATGAGCCAACCCCCGGCAGCCCTGGCAGCTCAACCTATGTAGCACCTAGTGTTGTAGACGGCCCGGTTACAGTAGGTAACGAATCAAGAGAATGGACACATAATACTGATAAGGATATTTCAGTCTATTTAAACCTGCATTACAATATTCATGTTTTTGGCCGCAAAGCTGATTTCTCTGTTGGTGCAATGTTAAGGCACAAAACAAGAGACAATTTTGTAGATAGCTATAGCTTGCCTAATACTTACATTCCCGGAACCGATAACGCAGAGCTTTATACAACTATCCCGGCGGCTCAGTTTTCATTTTCGGGTGCCAATGCTTATAATGCCTATGGTTCTTCGAGTACCGACCCGGGGGTATACACCTTCCTCGAAAATATTCATGCAGAATACGCTATGGTGCAGTATTTCGTAAGTGATCGCTTCGACTTTATAGCTGGTTTAAGAACAGAACACACTTTGGAAAGTTACGTTTCTAATTTACCTGATATATACCCCGGCCAAACTGCTAGTATTACCTACAGCGATTATTTGCCGAGTATAAATGCGAAATATCAACTAACAGATAATCAGGCATTGAGGGCTGCTTATTTTGAATCAATATTACGCCCGGCATTTGCTGATTTTATTCCGTATCCCGATGAAACGGGCGATTTGCCTTATGCAACTGTCGGTAATCCGTATCTGCAACATACAACAATCAATAACTTTGATTTGAGATATGAATTCTTCCCTGGTGCTTTTGATGAATTTATGGCAGGAGCTTTTTATAAAAATCTGACTAATCCTATTGAACAGGTTTTACAAACGAGTGGCCAAGGCGCAACATTGCTGCTAAAGCCAGAGAATTTGGGAGATGCACAGAATTACGGAGCCGAATTTGTTGCAAAAAAATTCTTTGGAAACATCGGTGTTGCAGTTAATTATACCTATACCCATTCGCAAATAACAACAACAAAGGGGATAGACGTTGATGGTACAGTAGGTTTTCGTGATCAGACCAGGCCATTACAGGGACAGGCTGCTAATGTTGGCAACTTCTCATTACTATACAAAAATCCAAAAAATGGTTTGGAAGGCCAGTTATCCCTTGGTTATACAGGCGATAGGATAGAAGCAGTATCAAACTACTATGATTTAGATACCTGGGAAAAGGCCTCTACTTTCCTTGACTTCTCCGCTCAAAAAACCTTCAATAAGCGTTATGTATTTTTTGTAAAAGTAAATAACATATTAAATACACCTTATGAATTGTATATCAAACAGAACAATTCAATTGACTATGCCAGCATTATGAAATATGCAGATCAGAAAAGCCCTAATTATACAACTGTGGAGTATGATCAATTCTATGCTAAATACAGTTTAGGGTTTAGGTTCAAATTTTAATTTTCAACAAACAAAAAGCAAATAACAATCAATTAATTATTTCATCAATTATGAAAAAACTACAGATCATTTCATTATGCTTGTCGATTTTGGCGCTTGCTTCGTGCAGCAAGAGTCATGACAACGCTGTGATATCAGTTCCACAAATTCAGGTGGGCCAGGCTATCAGTAACTCTGGTACTTTAGCTAAAGGTTCATACAAAGGAACTATGCTGGCTAATCAAACCTATACAGTAGGTGGCGATATCACTATTAATGCAGGCGATACACTATTGATTCAAAAAGGTGTTAAACTTAACATGGCTCCGGGTGCTAACATTATTGTAAACGGTGATTTAGTTATGTTAGGAACACAAGGTTCTCCAATTACAGTTACTGATCCACTTAGAGTTAAAACTACCGGTTCATCTACCGTTGGTCAGGATTCTGCTTACAATGGTGGTTGGGGTGGTATCTATTGCAGCAGTTCTTCTAAACTGGTTGTACTTAAATGGACTCACTTTGACTTTGGTGGTGCTGCATTAAAAGCACTTCCATTTGTAACAACTGCTGGTTTAAAATCGGGTGCCCAGTACATTTTTTACTTTGAAAACCCTAATGGTGCATTTATCCTTGAAGACTCATGGATTTATGGTACTCCTGATGACGTTGCACGTTTCTATGGCGGTCACGTTAACATTATGAGAAACACTATGGAAAAATTCGGTAACACAGGTGGTGACGGATTTAACCCTAAAGGAAGTACAGTTGGTAACATGGCTTATAACATGCTTATTGGTGGTGCAACTAACGGTACAAAAACTGCCAGCGACGGAACTTCTGCCGGTGAGTGCCAGTTTGCAATCTACAACAATACTTATGTTAACGATGGTTTCAGAAATACTGGTGTATTTGGTGCAAGAAGCGGATCTGTTGAGGTTGAAAACAATTCAAGAGCATTAGTTTACAACAACCTGATTGCTGATTGTGATTTTGGTGTTCGTATTGCTGGCGGCCCGGGTGGCGCAAAAGTTTACTTAGCCGATACAACTTACAATGCTTCAGACTTGATTACTCAAACTGCATACGGTTATAACTTTAACTATGTTGATAATGCTACAATGGCGGGTCAAATTGTACCTACCAGTGTTGCTCAGGCGGTTGTTACTCATCCTGAAGCCACTGATATTCCTAACATGGTTTCATTCTTCCAATCATTAAATATTACCTATACTTTCGGTTTAGTGTATGATGGTAGCTCGTTGGTAGGTAAAAACAATCCGATGTTTGTTAACTACCCGCTTCCTGCTGCTGCTGGTTTCTGGATTACCCAGGCTTCTATAGATGGTTATAACTTCCACTTACAACAAGGTTCTCCTGCGGCCGGTAAAGGTACAACATCTGCTTTTTCGCCAATTACTCAGGGTATCCCTGTTGACCCTAACTTTGGTTCAAGCGGTATTACTGGCCCAGGTCAGGATATGGGTTGCTACCAGTTAAATGGTGGTGGTAACCAACACTAATAGATAATCTATATTAGGAATACCTAATAAATACACAACCTATTTTTATAAGCAAAAGCTATATAAAAATAGGTTGTGTTGTTTTACAGTCTTTTGGTCAACTATGGTGTGTTCACCATTTGTTGATAATTGCTTAATTCAATTATATCCTGCGTTTAAGCGTGATGATCACCATATCATGCTTGTTATCATGAGCAACCTCAAGTACCAGGTTTCTATCGTTTTGCGATTTAAATATCTCATCAATTTGCTCTAAACTCATAGATGATGTCGGCTTCAAGTTGATGGATAATATTTCATCATCTTTTTCCAGGCCAATTGAATCGCCGGCAGATCCGGGTTCTACACGGCTTATAATAATATGTTTGAAATCTTCTCCACCGGCATAATATTCCAGACCGCTCATATCATGTTCAAATGGCTCTTTATAATTGGGGCCCGGTTTCAGGTAAATTAAATTGTCATGATAATCAAATACAACAATAAACCTCTTTAATATTCCTATACCTAAATTACCGTCCCGTTTTACGCTTTCATATTTACAAAGTACAGAATCATTAGTAGGGAAGGAAGATATGATGTTTTTAATTTTGTACTTCCCTAATTCCACTTCACTTATACGGCTTATATATCCGCAAACAGGGCCATTAAACCCTATCCCCAAATTGGCTATGATGTATTTTTTGGGTAGCTCATTGTTCATGTTTTCTAAAAGCAGCGGATGGCCTGCACCAAGGTCCACAATAAGTTTGTCCATTTTTTCACAGCCGTCGGGCATATCCACATTTGTTTCTATATAAGGCTTGTGGTCTTCAATGGTAATGGGTATTTTTTCACCTTTAGCATATAAACGTGTATCGGCTGGCCGGTAAACGGTAAGTGTTGAGTCGCTAAAGTTGACTTTAACAGCCAGATTACTAAAAAATTCGTATCCTAACAAACCATGTATAGGCATACCTGCATAATTTGACAGGCCAAAATTATCTTTTTTAAGGATGGCTGCGGCAAGGTTGTAACTGGTAAGCCCAGGAATATCCACTTTTAAAGGCGACGTTGCATATGCGTCGTAATCATCTCCATCGCCAAAGCCACCTAATTTTAAAATGCGGTGCCCGCTAACATCAACGCTGTCAATTAGTTGCGGGTCCGTAATAATCATAAAGCCTACTCCGGTATCCATTATAAAGTTATACGGCCCTTTATCATTAATTTTTAACTTAATGATAATCATGTTCCGCACAAGTCTAAAAGGGATTTCTACCTTTTTTTTGTGGCCACTGATGTCAAAATATTGTGCGTTTACGGGTAGTACAAAAAAACAAACTAAACACAATAGCCAAAATACCCAATACTGAATAGTTTTAGCGTTCATAACTTAAGTTTTTGTTTAACATTTCAAATCTGAAAATGTAAAACCTTAATTAATTCTTAATAGCGTATAGTATTAGAAATATCAATGGATAGGTTTAATAATTGCTTTTAATTATTAAGTTTCCATATATTTTTTTAAATTGAGGTTCTAATTGGTGCCGGACCTTATTTTATTAAAAAGATTTTAACACTTTCATAGTATAAATTTAATCATGATTGATGGGAAATGCTATTCATAGCTTGTACAAGTTAATACAAGTTGGTACAAGTAAGGCAATCAGTTAATCTGTTATATTTTTGTCCGAAATAAGATCAAAGCTATGCATACTGACGAATTTTTGATAGAAAAAACAAAACGACTGTTTGAAACCACTACCGGCTGGGGAGATAGTGAGGGGTGGACGAACCAGGATTTTGTTATTCTGAGTGAAAAAATACAGGAACGTACGGGTGTAGCACTTAGCCATGTTACCTTGAAAAGGGTTTGGGGCAAGGTAAAGTACGATAGCTTGCCCAACACACATACTCTTGATACTCTTGTTCAATTTTTAGGTTATCAGAATTGGAGAGATTTTAAATCACAAAACGGAAATGGCTCTGTAAAAACACATGTAGTACAGCCGGTATTAAATGGCTCCGAACCAACAGCGCCTTTAAAAAAGAAAAAGGTGCTTTTAAAAAGCATTTTTATTGCAACAGTTATATTGATTATTGCAGGTATAGTAATCTATATAAAAGAATACAAACCCGCCGTTAAAGATAATGAATACACTTTCAGCAGTAAGAAAGTGGTGTCGGTAGGCTTGCCCAATACCGTTATTTTTAATTATGATGCTTCTAAATCTCCTTATGACTCTGTTATCATTCAGCAATCATGGGATAAAAAATTACAGGTAAAAGTATCAAAATATCAACATCAACATACTTCCATTTATTACTATCCTGATTATTATAAGGCCAAGCTTATTGTGGGCAATCAAATAGTAAGCATGCACCGCCTTTTAATTAAATCAAATGGCTGGTTGCCTATAGTTCCGCAATCTCCTGTACCTGTATATTTTAGCAAGGAGGATGCAATGTCTGATGGGAAAATGACGCTGTCTGTTAAGAAATTGCAGGATCGTAATATCAAAATGCAACCCAATCCGCCAACGGTATTTTTTACTAATGTGATGGATTTTGGGGAGATATACAGTGACGACTTTACGTTTGAAACGTCGCTTAGGAACGATTATCATGAAGGAGCATCTATTTGTCAGTCCACAAAAGTATATCTATTGTGCGAAGGAACTGCTATTTACGTGCCGCTTAGTATAAAGGGTTGTGTTTCGGATGCTGATATGCTGTTTACTAATTTCTATACCTCAGGCAAGCAGGAAGACCTATCTGCCTTTGGTGTAGATTTTAGCTCTTTTGTAAAGCTTCGTATTGAATCAAAAAACAGGAAGGCTAATATTTTTATAAACAATAAACAGGTTTATACCGTTAACAAAGACATTATAAAATCAAAAATAATAGGTATTTACTTTATGTTTCAGGGAACCGGCTCTGTTGATTATGTTCAACTCACCAACGGAAAGGTAAACTATAGAGACGATTTTTAATTATTTACAATATTTTTTTATCGCTTCAACTGCATCTTTTGAACCCAGCGCAAGTGCTTTGTTGAGGTCTGCACATCCTTGTTTTACGTTATACCCTACCGCGTTTGCGAGGCCGCGGTTTAGCCATCCTTCGTAATTCTTGTCATTCAGCTCTATGGCCGTTGTAAAGTCTTTTATGGCGTCTGTAGGGTTATTTAAATTTATCCTTGCCTTGCCCCGCAAAATATAATTATTTTCGTCTTTAGGGCTTAATTTGATGGCTCGCGTAAAGTCACTGCGCATTTCTGCAGTATCAAGTGTATAACTCTCTGCCAGACCGCGGTAAGCATAGGTCTTAATGTTATCGGGGTTAATCAGTAGTACACTTATGTAATCATAAACAGCACCCTGATAGTTTTTCTGGAGCATTCGCAGATTTGCCCTGTAGAAAAAAGCCTCATCATTATTCTGATCGCTATCCAATGCCAGCTTAAGGTATTTTTCGGCACCATCATAGTCCTTCAATCCTAATTTAACGTTTCCAATATTAGCATGTGCAATTGATCCCGATTTCTTGTCGACGGTTAATACCTTGTTAAACTCGGCTATTGCGCCCTGACTATCTCCCAAGCCCTCCATAGACTTGCCCCGCTCAATGTAAAACTTTCCGTTTTTAGTTCGGGCATTTATAACCTTATTTAAAAATACCAGGGCATCTCCATATTGATGGCTGACATTTAGTTCCCGGGCAAGACGCAACTGTGCATCCTGGTTATTCGGATCAAATTCCAGTTGTTTTTTTAAATCTTGTATTGCCCCGTTTTTGTCGCCCAGTCTGCTTTTAACTTTTGCTCTGGTAGAATAGGCATATGAGTTATTTGGGTATAATTCTAGCGCTTTATTTAAATCGTCCAGCGCACTGGTATAATCTGCCTGCATTGATTTTACTTCACCACGCCCGCTATAAGCATCGGTATTTTTCGGGTCGGCTTTTATCGCCAAATTAAAATCGGCTAAGGCACCAATAGTATCCTGCAAGGCTGTTTTAGATTTAGCCCTTGTTATATAAGGATAGGCGTCATTGGTATTATCATACATCACTGCCGAATCACCATCAAGTAACGCTTTGTGATAGTCTTTCTGTGCTATCTCTACATCGCCACGATTTTGAAACGCTTTTGAAAATTGATGATCAAGTTGAATGGAATGGTTAAAATCAGCCATCGCTGCAAGCGTATCATTGAGCTTGCTTTTTGAAATACCCCGGTAAAGGTATAATTCAGCATTATCGGGATTAAGTTGAATGGCCTTGTTAAAATAATCAATAGCTTCCTGGTTATCTTCTGTATTGCTGGCAGCTTTGGCCAGGTAATAATAGCCATTGGGAATATTTGGATTAATGGCGATTGCTTTTTTATAATCGTCAATGGCTGCTTTGTAGTCCCTCAAATTAACCTTTATATTGCCACGATAAAAAATAGCTTCGGCATTTTTAGGATTCATGCGGATGGTTGTATTGTAATCGGCAATAGCCCCATCATAATCGGCAATGGTACCTTTTGAATTTGCTCTGTAATAATACACATCAGCATTTGCCGGGTTAAGTTTTATGGCGATATCATAATCCAGTATGGCTCCTTTGTTGTCACCAGTGTTCACTTTAGCCACTCCCCGGTATTCATATAATTCGGCGTTTTTTGGTGCGTACCCAATGGCCGTTGTAAAATCTGCTATTGCTCCGGCGTAATCGCCTGAATTAACTTTAGCATTGGCCCTGTAATGATAAACATCGGTTGTATGTAACCCTAGTTCAATTGCCTTGGAGTAATCGTCAATTGCATTTTTGTATTCTTTAATATTTTGATTTGCATTTGCACGATAGTAAAATGCCTCCGCATCGCCAGGATCAAATTCCACAACTTTTGAAAAATCCGCTACAGCCGCCGTGAAATCCTGAATATTGCTGTTTGCGTTTCCCCTATATAAATATGCCTTTACATTTTTATTGTTTAACTCAATAGACCTGGAGAACGCTGCTATAGCACCTTTATAATCTTTAACATTTGCTCTTTCGTTCCCCATTCTTAAAAACTCGTTAGAAGATTGGGCGAAGCACAAGTATGGCAATAAGGAAATTACAAGTAACAGTCTTTTCATGATTTTGGTAACATCAATTAAAGGCAATAAATAAGCCAAATATTTAATAGTGGACATGTTATTACCCCTTTGGTTAAACTGAACGGATAGTTTAGTGTACCAAGATAGCTAAAACAAAGAAAATCCTGTTCCATAATTATTAAATATGCTAAAATGGATAAATATGGCTTTAATAAAGCAAGTCGGGGTGGTAATACGTTAATGTGCAATAAATGGTTTTGCAGTAAAATAGGGGATTAGTTTCTAACTAATGGGATTTATAATCCCCAATTAACGGGGAAAACAAGCTTTATTTATATAAATATTATTTTTTTAATTTATTCTACTATTTATATAGATTAAGTAGTATATTTGTTTCACTGAAGAAATGACAACTAAAAAATCATATATCATCTACAAAATAACATCCGGCTCAAATGAGCCCATGTGTATGATGATGTGCTGTTGTTGCAATATATAAACCGCCCTCCGGACTGCTGCACAAAATCTTTTTTACATCCAATTTTCAATTCCAAAGTTTACATGTTCGCCCATTTTACACACATACTTACCAAATATCATTACAACAATGGCTATGGACTAAGCCGTTGTTGTATGAAGCGTTAATACCAGGCCCATAATTTTAGTAAATAACCTTCAATCTTATAAAAATGTTAGTACCCGCAAATAAATACCCATCATTTGATCTTTCAGAAATTGTAGCAGATAATGATCTTTCATACAGGGCTTTTCAACCTTTGCAGCCTGTTAGAGCTGGCAATATTGTTCCTGAGTTTAATTTGAATAATGAATATGCCCTTTGGCAACGCTTTAGTCATGGTGCCGAAACGCATGGCCCGGTTTCAATAAGGCAATTATTAAATAAACCGTTGGTAATTGCCTTCTACTCCAGGCACTGGCTTAATTACGGATTACAGCAATTAATTCAGCTGGATGCATTGCAATCAGAAATTAAGGCCCATGGCGGCAATTTGCTAATCCTCACCGCCGAAAAGGACGAGCAGTTGAACAAAACGGCCTGGGAAAATAGCCTATCACTAAACTTTTATTACGACGCGGCAAATAAGATTGCCGAAGAATTCAGAGTTTACTCGGATAACGACCCGGTATGGAATAAATTTTCAGGTATCGATACTAATGTTCCCTTATTGGCAACTTATGTCATTAACGTTTCCCGGCAGGTGATTTATGATCATATCGATGCAGACTTCACCAGGACTTTTCCGGCAAAAGATATTCTTTCGGCAGTATATGAATCAGCCTTGATTCATAACAATAAAAAATCAGCTTGAAAGTTATAACAAATAATAGTTAATAGAAAATAGCAAATGAAGATACACATACGGTGGGTGTTTATTGGCCTGTTTTTTTTCTATATCCGGACACCTATACATGCCCAAACAACAAAACAGTATGAATATGCTGCTATAGGGGGCGGAGGTTATAAAATAAATCTTGTTAATAAAAACGCCAATTCATCAGTAAAAGATGCCGATAATGATGAATTAAAAGTGTTGAATGACCTTGAGAATAGCTTTGACAAAAAGCCAAGTCGCAGGGCACTCTTGTTGTTTTTAAAAAAGGTAAATACCGACAACAGATTAAAAGATATGCAATCGGGCTCGAAGCTATATCTGCATCTTGCGTCTGCTTTTGCCCGGTTAAAGCTATACCCGCTGGTAATGAAGTGTTATTTCAAAACCGATTTGCCTGCCGATGATATTTATAAAGAAGGGAATTTTATAAGGAAAACAAATGCCGATAGCACAATATTATCGAAACAGAAAATCACTGATACAACAGCGAGTGTCAACGGCTCTTTAGCGATTAATGATGCAGATAGTTTATTGCTGAAAACTGATAGTGGCTTGTATAATCATAGTGGTATAGCGATAAAATCGAAACAAATAAGGGAACCTGATATTGTGAATCCTTTTGATGATGGTAAAACAGCGGTTAAATACGCTATGCTGATTCATATACAACAACCGATATCGGGTAACCCTAAAATTTTCACAAAAATTAACAGGGTGGGGCATACCTTTATTACGCTGATAAAATATAATGCGGATTCCACCTATGTTGCCCGCACATTTGGCTTTTACCCTGAAAAAGACCATCTTTTATCGGCAACGCCGATTTTTCCGTCATCAACCTCTGAATTTAAAAACGATAGTATGCATGATTGGGATGAGGTGGTTGGGAAGTTTATTTCTAAAAGAAGGTTTCAAAAAATACTGGACTTAGTTAAGCAGTATGATCATACCAAATACAATTTAAACAAGAATAACTGTACAGATTTTGGCTTAAATGTAGCGGCCATAAGCGGCATCAAAATATTGAATACTTACGGCACGTGGCCTTTAGGGCGTGGCAATAATCCTGGTAGTGCGGGACAAAGTCTTGTGCAGGGCAAGGTGATTAATAGCGATACCGGGGATAAAAATGATCTGTTTATTTTTAATGATCTTATTCCGGCTAACTAAATAATACTATCGTAAATTTAAAGTAAAGGAATCAAATAATGCAGTCTGCTCATTTGGTGTTGCCTTCGGCGAAACGATGTAGTAATTCCCCGTCAGCGTAAATTGTTTGTCTGTTTTTTCGATTGTAATCTTCAAAAAACCATGATTGGTATCACAATATCTTTCCAGAATAACATTATCCAGCAGTTTACTATCGTCCGGAAACGCCGGGTCATTTAATGGAGCAATTGCGTGTAGTTGTGCATAGCCACCTGCGCCGACAACTATAAATGGCAGCAATTTGCCATCGGGATAATGTTTATTAAAGCGCTGATAATTGTGCACATGGCCACTTAAAATTAAATCGGGTTTAACATTTGCCGCTTCAAAACAAGTATCAAAAAAAGTTTGCATGCGTAAGCTGGAGCCATGATTGGTATCTGCTGAATATGCAGAGTGATGTAAACAAACAATTATTGCCTTTTCCGTTCTTTCACGCTGTGCAATTTTTAACTCTTCAATAAACCAGTCCCTTTGTTCAGTTGTAATGGTTCCAAACCTTGGCACATTGCTGTATAAACAAATTATATTGGCTAATGGTGTTTCTAACGTCCAGTAAATATTCGGTTGAATATTACTTTTAAAGTTGATATCGCCCGAGAATAGAACTGATTTTGATTCGGTATCGCAAAATACCTTTAAAAAAGCATCCAGACTTTGGGGGTTAAGCGGATCATTCGGGTCAACGTCTGCATCATGATTGCCGGAAATAGCGAAAATAGGAGCCGGATAATTTTTAAAAGGCTCAAAAAATTGTGGATAATATTCGTGCTCCTGCCCGAAATTATAAACCAGGTCGCCCAAGTGAAAAAAGAACTGGGATTGATTCTGTGGCTCCGCCGTTTCTTGGTATTGTTTTATCATCCCGCCAACTACCTGATGTTGAAAAGTTGGCAGTATTATGCCGCCGGTATCGCCACAAACATCAAATACCATTTTATTTGCAGGTAATTGTGGTTTTATTTTTTCCAGATTAAGATGATAAGGATATGTTCCGACAGGTTGGGGCAAGGGGCGGAATTTTTCCTGATCGTCCATAGCAGCAATTTTAAAAACAGGTCTTTTTCTGATATTATTGGAAGATATGGGCATTTAAAATAGATGCAGTTTAAACATAAAGGGTTATTTAAACAAATATAGCTTTAGGATATAAATAAATGGTTAAAATCGTTCTAATTAGTAATTGCCGCTTTGCTCAGTTATAATACTTTTATTTGAAGGCAATTAGCTAATTTACGTAACCAATTCAACGCTTATGCCTCATTATTTTATCGACCCGGATATTGCAAAAGCACAAACTATTCACACTGATTTTTATATCAGTTTAGCAGTTTTTGAAGAATGTAAGGAGAAGATATTTGCCAATACCTGGCAGTTTATTGGCAGCGAAGAGCTGGTTGAAGAAAGCGGATCGGTGTATCCCTTTATTTTGCTGGAAAATTACCTGGATGAGCCGTTGTTGTTAACCAAAGACAAGGATAACCGGGTAAATGTTTTATCAAATGTATGTACACATAGGGGAAACCTTGTTGCCGACAAAGCATGCACCACAAACAAATTAAAATGCCGGTATCATGGTCGCGTTTTTGACCTTGACGGTCAGTTTGTTTCAATGCCGGAATTTAAAGAAGTGAAGGACTTCCCCACAAAGAATGATAACCTTACAGGGCTAAGTTTATTTAAATGGAATAAATGGCTTTTTACTACTGTTAATTCGCAATATACCAGTGACGTTTTCTTTAAAGATATGATGCAAAGAGTTAGCTGGATGCCTTTGGATAAATTTCGGTTTGATCCCGGTTTATCAAGGGTTTTTAATGTGAAGGCCAATTGGGCACTTTATTGCGAAAACTATCTGGAAGGTTTCCATATTCCATTTGTGCATGCCGGGTTAAATACGGTGATAGATTTTGGCGAATATACTACAGAACTATTTTTCCCATACTCGAGCCTGCAAATTGGTATGGCGAAAACAAAGCAGGATTGCTTTGATTTACCTGTTACATCGCCTGAGTATGGCAAAAATATAGCTGCCTATTACTTTTGGGTATTTCCTAATATGATGTTCAATTTTTATCCATGGGGGCTATCTGTAAACGTTGTTGAACCTATTGCCGTTGATGCATGCAGGGTTTCGTTCTATTCATATGTTTGGGATGAGTTAAAACTGAACAAGGGAGCAGGGGCTGGTTTGGACAAAGTGGAGATGGAGGATGAAGAGATAGTTGAAAATGTTCAGCGGGGCGTACGATCAAGGTTTTACAATAATGGACGATATTCGGTAACAAGGGAGCAGGGCACACATCATTTTCATCGTATTTTGGCCCAGTTTATGAATAAGTGATACCTGTTTTTGATATAAATAATTTCAATCGCCCCTAACAAAATTGACCAATAACGGTTACCGAATAATACATTGTTTGGCAAAAGTAAATTTAATAGTAAATTTACATGTTTAAACATCTATTAGCATATCTTTGTTATCAATTAATAAATAACTGAAAAAACAATCAAAAAAATAACATCATGGCAACAACAACAAAATGGGTAATTGACCCAATGCATTCTGAAGTACAGTTTAAAGTAAAGCACCTGGTTATCTCAACTGTAAGTGGTTTTTTTAAGAGCTTTAACGGTACGCTCGAAACTGAAGGTGATGATTTTGAAAACGCAAACATTTATTTTGCGTTAGATATTGATAGCATTGATACCAATCAGTCTCAAAGAGATGAGCATTTAAAATCACCTGAGTTTTTTGATGCAGGTCAATTTCCTCAAATTACTTTTAAATCAACTTCATTCAAAAAAACTGATGATGATGAATTTAAACTGGTAGGCGATTTAACTGTAAAAGGTGTAACCAAAACTGTAACGCTTGATGCTGAGTTTGGTGGTTCAACTGATGATTTTTACGGAAATACAAAGGCTGGTTTTGAAGTAACAGGTAAAATTAACCGTAAAGATTTTGGTTTAACCTGGGATGGCGTAACCGAAGCCGGTTCTGTTGTTGTGGGTGAAGACATAAAATTGCTTATTAACATACAATTTGCAAAACAAAAATAATTGTTGATTTGATAAAGTTGGTGGGGTTGATCTGTTTTCAACTCCATCAATTTGACGACAAGCCATATCAAAAGCCATTTGCGAAAGCAAATGGCTTTTGTGTTCAATATATTGAGGTATATTTGTAATACATCATGCTTATAAAAATCTATCCCGAAAATCCTAACCCCAAAGCTATAAAACAGGTTGTTGAGGTGCTGCGTAAAGGCGGCCTGATCATTTATCCTACTGATACGGTTTATGGTTTGGGATGCGATATTACTAATCACAAAGCAATTGAAGCTATTTGTAAAATCAGAAACATAAAACCCGACAAAGCGAATTTTTCTTTCATTTGCTATGACCTGAGCCATATTTCTGATTATATTAAGCCTATAGACAATGCTACCTTCCGGGTGTTAAAAAAGGCATTGCCCGGGCCATTTACTTTTATCTTTAATGCCAGCCATAATGTACCCAAACTGTTGAGTTCTAACAAAAAAACAGTTGGTATAAGGGTACCTGATAATAATATAGCGCGGGAAATTGTGAAAGTATTGGGTAATCCTATTCTTTCAACATCGATAAAAGATGATGATGAAATTATTGAATATTCAACCGACCCGGAATTGATTTCTGAGAAGTACGAAAATATGGTTGATATAGTAATTGATGGGGGATACGGAGAGAATATTCCATCAACGGTTGTTGATTGCACCAACGGCGATTTCGAAATTATTCGTGAAGGTAAAGGCGAACTGGAAATGTATTTATAAAACAGGCAGTGTTTTAGTTAGAAGGCGCTAAATTTTCTTTTGTTTTTTTTACCAGCCGGAATATCTTTTCATATAGCTCCTTTGTATCAAACGGCTTAGATATAAAATCATTCATGCCAATTTCAATGCAATGTTCGAATTCGCCCTTAATGGTATGGGCAGACATTGCCATAATTGGGATGTCTTTTTTGCTATCACTTAGCTCGCGTATTTTACGGGTAGCTTCATAACCATCCATTTCCGGCATTTGCAGGTCCATCAAAATAATATCAAAATCATTGTTTTTGTGTTTATCAAGGGCGATCAATCCATTTTCGGCTACGTCAGTTTCAAACCCTTGCTTTTTTAATACTTTTATTACCAGCATTTGATTTATCAGGTTATCTTCCACCACCAGAATGTTGATGCCCTTACCTTTTTGAATCATGATTTGCGTTGGCTCCGGAATAACAAAGGCTACTTTGCCCTTAGCTTTCAAAAAAGAGAGTTTAAAATGGAAATCTGATCCGAAACCTGGTTTGCTGTTAACAAAAATTTCACCGTTCTGTAGTTTTACCAATTGTTTAACAATACTTAGTCCAAGTCCCGACCCTCCAAATTTACGGGCAGTATCATTGGTAGCCTGTTCAAAACTCTCGAATATTTTTTCCTGTTTTTCAAATGGTATTCCTATACCCGTATCCTTGACCCCAAAATCAAGCAAAATATTATCCTGGTTATCAGTAATGCAGGTTACTGTGATATTTATTTCTCCTTTTTCTGTGAATTTTATAGCGTTGGAAACAAGATTTAATAGTATTTGATTTAACCTTACAGAGTCACCAACAACCATTTCCGGTATTTTATTGTCTATGTGATGCTTCAAATCAATACCCTTTTGTTTTGACTTGGGTTCCATCATGAGTATGGTGGTATGAACAATGTCCCTTAAATTGAATGGTACATTTTCGAAGATAATTTTGCCAGCTTCCATTCTTGAAAAGTCGAGGATATCATTTAAAATAACCAAAAGGTCATCGCCAGACTTGATGATTATATGAATAAATTCCTGTTGTTCTTTCGTTTCAAGCGATTCCTCGAGCAATTTAGCGAAGCCGAGAATGGCGTTCATCGGCGTCCGTATTTCATGACTCATTTTAGCCAGGAAAAGCTGTTTTGTCTTTTCAGAGGCTTCGGCTCTTTCTTTCTCTTTTTTGAGTTTTTCTTCCGTCTCTTTAAGCTCGCGTATATTACGGGTACTGTGCTCGAGCGTGTCAATCATCTGGTTAAATGAGGTGGCCAGAATACCGATTTCATCACGCGAATAAACCTTTACTCTTGTCTCCAACGAGCCTTTGCCGATAAGTGCAGCGCCGTCAATTATGGCTTTAATTCCTTTTTCTATGCTGCGGCTTACAGAAACGGTTATTAATATACTTGTAGATCCGATTGTAAGCGATAAGGTGAGTAGTAACCGCAATACAATACTCTCCAACCATCTGGAACCTTCGCCAAGGGTGAACGAAAAATCATCTTCAAGTTTGGTAAGTTTTCTGTTTATACTCTCGGCCTTACTCAATTCTTCATCAATCTCGTCCTGTGTGGCTGTTTTGGAAAGTATCATGCTATGCAGTTTATCACTGATGGCAATTAATTGTTCCATTGTTTCTTCGGCCTGGCCCCAAATAATAATAACTTTATGCAAATAGTAAACATTGTGAAAGCGCATGAGCAAGCTAATCATTCCATCTACATCAACACGTTCGTTGCGCCCTTCAATAAATCCTTGCCGGGCAATGTTTAAATCAGGCTTTGGTTTCAGCAGTTCAAGCCGGGTTTTATTGTCGCCGTAAGGCACTTTTAAAAAATTACGAAAATCCTGATAGTCTTTTTCATTATGCGAGTGTCCGTATACCAGTAAACTATAAATGGCATCTTTCTGCGCTTTTGACCATAATCCTTCACCGTTTACAAAAGATCTGACAGATGTTAAGGTACTAACGGAAAACCATAAGGTGCATAATTCAACGGTAACCAATAAGGCCATTATACCAACTGTGAAATACAATTTCCTGGCAATAGAAATATCTTTTAGTCTCTTCTGCAAGAAAGAAATGAGCATCTTAGAAGGATTTAGGTATAAAATTAATATTTATAATGAATTATACGAAGATTGTTAATTAATAGTTTATTGAAAATGAATTTATTTGAAAGTTGTTTTTACCCTAAATTCAATTAGTTAACAACTGTTTAGCTAGTATATGTTGTTATCACTTACAATTGATATTGACCAATACTTAATAGTGTTATAGTAAAATGAAAAAGCAATTTCCGTGCTACATTATAGCATGCAGGAGTGCAGCGGCATGGTGAGTTGCCGATATTGGTTTGGGGGGATGAATTACAAAAGGCGTGTTTGACCCGGGTGGCCTAAAAATATATTAACTCGGCCTTATTGATTGAATAAACCCCGGTATCTTATCTAAATAATTTTCTGTTCCTAATAATTTTACAAAGGCGCTGCCTACAATTGCTCCCCGGGCATATTCGGTGGCCTTATTGAATGATTTGGCATCCGAAATACCAAAGCCAATGATAGCCGGATTGTTTAGCTGCATGGCTTTGATGCGTTTGTAATAGTCTTCAATATTAACCGATATCTGAAGGTTTCCCCCGGTTATTGATGACGATGAAAGAAGGTAAATAAAACTATTACTTAGTCCATCTATCTTATGGATGCGATCATCAGATGTTTGGGGTGTAACGAGGAAAATATTGCTCAAATTATTTGTTTTAAAATAACTGGCATACAGCTTTTCGTACTCATACATAGGCAGATCTGGCACGATAACACCGTCGATACCGACTTCGGCTGCTTTTTTACAGAAATTTTCTACACCATATTGAACCATTGGATTTACGTATCCCATTAACAGAACGGGTATGGTTACCCGTTTGCGTAATTCGGCCAATTGGTCGAATAATAAATGCAGATTCATGCCATTTTCTAACGCCACCTCTGAACTATGCTGTACAGTGGGCCCATCTGCAACCGGATCAGAGTAGGGGAAGCCTATTTCCAAAAAATCAGCGCCGGCTTTCTCCAAAGCTTCAGCAATATCCACTGTTGTATTGATTTCGGGATATCCTGCGGTAAAATATATAGATAACAGGTTATCCTTTTTTGAATTGAAAAGCTGATTTAAGCGGTTCATTGTTTAGTTTATGGTTGATAGTCCGTTGCCAAACTATGGTGTTAGAAATTGAAATATTTAATATAAGTGTCCAGATCTTTGTCGCCGCGGCCAGAAATGCAGACTACTACGTTGTCAGTCTTTTTAAATTGCATTTTTTCTAACTGGGCAAGTGCGTGGGCAGTTTCAATAGCGGGAATAATACCTTCCAGTTGTGAACAAAGTAAGCCGGCCTGCAGCGCCTCATCATCAGTAATACTTACATATTGAGCGCGGTTAATTTTATATAAATGGGCATGTTGTGGCCCAATTCCTGGGTAATCAAGACCTGCAGAGATCGAATACGGTTCGACTACCTGCCCATCATTGGTTTGCATCAGTATAGTACGGCTGCCGTGCAAAACACCTTCGCGGCCCAGGGAAGTTGTTGCGGCGGAATGTCCGCTATTAACACCTTTTCCTGCTGCTTCTACGGCAACAAGTTTTACGCTTTCATCATCAAGAAAATGATAAAACATACCCATAGCATTACTGCCGCCACCAACGCAAGCCATAACATATTGCGGTAAATCGTTTCCGGTTTTTTCCAGCAGCTGTTTTTTAGTTTCTGCCGATATAATTGATTGAAAGCGCGCTACCATATCAGGATAAGGGTAAGGGCCAACAACAGAGCCTATAATGTAGTGGGTATCAACCGGGTTGCCTATCCAATCGCGCAACGCCTCATTAGTGGCATCTTTTAAAGTTTTGCTGCCCGAAATTGCCGGAACAACTTTTGCACCCAGCATTTTCATACGCGAAACATTTGGTGCCTGGCGGGCCATATCAATTTCGCCCATATAAACTACGCATTCAATGCCCATTAAAGCACAAACAGTTGCCGTTGCTACTCCGTGTTGGCCGGCACCGGTTTCGGCGATGATACGTTTTTTACCCAGACGTTTTGCCAAAAGTATTTGCCCAATTGCATTATTGATCTTATGCGAACCCGTATGGTTCAAATCTTCGCGTTTAAAGAAAATATTGGCGCCGTATTTTTCAGAATACCTTTTAGCGTGATATAACGGAGAAGGCCGCCCTACATAATTCTTTAAAAGGTCATCAAATTCGGCTTTAAAACCTGCATCATTTATAATAGCTAAATATTGCTGGCGTAATTCTTCAACGTTTGGATATAGCATTTCTGGAATGTAGGCCCCTCCAAAATCTCCATAATAACCATGTTCATTAACTCCGTAATTCATTAGTCTATTTTTTGTTTAATGATGTCAAATGCTTTTTCTAATTTTTTTATATCCTTTATTCCGGGCGACAGCTCAAATTTGCTGTTCAGATCAACGCCATAAAATTGGGGATGATAAATACTTTTTACAGTTTCAATATTTTCCAAACTCAAACCCCCGCTTAAAAAAAATGGAATTTCCATTTCGTATTTATCAAGCACGTTCCAATCAAAAGTAATACCCGACCCGCCGTGGGCCTTTGTTTTGGTATCAAAAAGGAATAAATCGGCTTTGTTTTTGTATTTGTCTAATTGTTTAAAATCAAAATCGTTATCAATTCCGAATGCTTTGATTACAATGGCTTTATCCCGGAGCGATTTGCAAAATGCAGGAGTTTCGTTCCCGTGCAACTGTACAAAATCAAAGTCATACTGATCAATTAAACTGCTGATTGTTTTTACATCCTCATTAACAAATACTGCGGTTTTGTTTATGTGTGATGGAATTAATTTAAGCGCATTTGAAGATAAATCACCAACAAACCTAGGGGAGTTGCCATAAAATATAAACCCCATATAATCTGGATTTAAAGCCGCTACGGCACTTATATTTTCAGGATCTTTTAATCCGCAAATCTTTATTTTCATTTTAGTTTTCAACTAAAGTTTTAAAGCTTTTAAGTGCTTTTTTACTCACAAGGGCTTCCTCGGCCTCGTAAAAACTATCCGAAAAGCTTTTGCCTGGGGTAATAGTTTTTATAGCTAAAGCAGCATTGCATAAAACAACATTATTTTGGGCTTCGGTTGCGTTGCCGCTCAGTACAGTCATAAAAATATCTGCCGATTCTTTTACACTATTGCCACCTAATATTTCACTGGGATCCAGTTGTTTAAAGCCCAATGCCTCAATGTTATTTATTTTTTCGCCTTCGGCAGAGAATGTTTTAAAATCGCAGGTTAATGAAACCTCATCATAGCCATCCAATGCGTTTAAAATAGTATAGCGTGTATTTGATTTTTGATACATATAAGCATAAACCCGTGCCAGCTCCAAATTAAATACGCCAACCAGTTGATTTCCGGGTTTTGCCGGATTTACCAATGGCCCCAGCATGTTGAAAAATGTTTTAACACCCAATTCCTTGCGGATAGGAGCGACAGTTTTCATTGCCGGATGAAATAAAGGGGCATGCAAAAAGCAAATATTAGCATCGTTGATATTGGTTTTCAATTTATCAGTATCATTAGTAAACTGATAACCCAAAAACTCCATCACATTTGACGAACCGCAGCCTGATGAAACGCCATAATTACCATGTTTAGCTACTTTATACCCTGCACCTGCAACCACAAAGGAAGCAAGGGTTGATATATTGAATGTATCTTTTCCATCGCCACCGGTTCCGCAAAGGTCAATTATTTCATCTGTTTCCAGGTCAATAGGCAGGCATAGCTCCAGCATGGCATCGCGGAAACCTTCCAGTTCGTTCACGGTGATGCTGCGCATGCAATAGGCTGTCATAAAAGCCGCCATTTGCGAGTTGTTGTATTTACCTTGTGCAATAGCTGTCAAAATATCTTTTGATTGCTCGCGGGTAAATGTTTTGTGTTCAAAAAGATGATTTAATATTTGTTTCATAGCAGGGTATAAAAAAAAGGGTTACCAAAACTGGCAACCCTTCTGAATATGTTAAAAAAACAAAAATGGAATTGCCTTACGATTACTCGTTAAGCCACCACCAATTGTTGTTTAATACTTTCATTTCTTGTTTATGGCACAAATATGGAAATAGTTTTTACTAAAAGCAAACAGAATGATATTTTTACATGATAAGTTAATTTGGTATGTGGTTGATTGAGGTGAATAATTGTTAAATTACTTAGCTTTTATAAATATAAATAATCAACAGCTTGCTAGGCATCTATCCGTTATGGCTATACACGAACATAAAATAAATCCAGAGGATGACTTAGGTTTTGGCCCACAGCCGGTAATTAAAAACAAACCGTTAATTAATAAAGACGGCACGCCCAATGTAAAAAGGATAGGTTTGCCATTTTTTAATACGGCTAATAATTACCACAACTTAATTACCATGAGCTGGACTAAATTCTGGCTGCTGGTAGTTACCGGTTACCTGGTTATTAATATCTTTTTTGCCTTTATCTACATGTCTTGCGGGCCCGGAAGCCTTGATGGGACATCGGGCAACACTACCTTTCATCATTTTATGGACGCCTTATTTTTTTCGGCACAAACCATATCTACAGTTGGGTACGGGCATATTAGTCCGCGAGGAATGGCCTCGAATAGTATTGCGGCACTGGAGTCAATGATGGGATTGCTGGCTTTTGCCTTAGCTACGGGTTTACTATACGGCCGTTTTTCACGACCATCGGCGCAAATTTCGTTTAGTAAAAATATTTTGATAGCGCCGTATCTTGAAAACGGCAGGGGCTTAATGTTCAGACTGGCAAACCTGCGCCGCAATTTGCTTATTGATCTGGATATTGAGATTATGTTCTCTTTTAATGAGACGGTTGATGGAAAAGCGCTTCGTAGATTTTATCCTTTAAAGCTGGAGCGACGTAAAGTAAGCGTGTTAAGCTTAAACTGGACAGTAGTACACCCTTTGGACGCAAATAGCCCGCTGGTTGATATGACTAAAGATGACCTGGAAAATTCCGAAGCCGGTTTTACTATTTTATTGAGGGCTTTTGACGATACCTTTTCGCAAACAGTACATGCACGTACCTCATATCAATATGACGATATTGTTTGGGGCGCCAAATTTAAACCCATTTTTAAACGGGACACCAATGGCAGCATAATACTCGACTTAAGTAAAATAAACGATCACGAACTGCTTAAGATAGTGTAAGCAACCGGTTCGGGACGGCGTTGCTCCGAACCAGCTTTGGTTTATTTTAATAAAGAATTTTTCTCTTTTGCGAAGGTTTTATAAACCATGTTATCCAAAAAGCCCGGCAAAAATTTGCTTAAAAAAACAACTAACTTGCCCTGGCCGGTCATAATTAGCGTTCTTTTTCTTTTTTCTATACCATCGGCTATAATTTTGGCCACTTCGTCTGAAGTCATCATTTTTTCTTCGTGAAGTGTGCTTTCGCCTTGTTGTGTGCCATTTTTATCTAACGCAGTATTGCGGATGTTTGATGCTGTAAAGCCCGGGCAGGCCGTTAAAATATGAATGCCGTTTTTTAAATTTTCAACTCTTAATGTATCCAGGAAACCATTCATAGCATATTTTGAGGCCGAATAGCCTGTGCGGCCCGGTAATCCCTTATAACCCGCAATAGACGAAACGCCGACAATGCTGCCTCTTGTTTTCAAAATTTCGGGCAGTGCATATTTGGTACAATATACAGTTCCCCAAAAGTTTACGTCCATAACCGATTTTAGTACATCAACATCGGCATCGTTAAATAAGGCCCGCATAGAGATACCGGCGTTATTAATTAAAACGTCAATACGGTCATAGGTAACAAGTGCTTGTTTAATTAAGTGTTCGCAGTCCTCCTGAATGGTGACGTCACACTGAACAGCTATAGCTTTTATACCGTATTGTTTTTCGATATTTTCTGTTAGCTCGCATAAAGTAACAAATTGGCGGGCCGCCAAAACCAAATTAGTACCACGTTTGGCAAATTCCATGGCAAGTGATTTGCCAATTCCAGAAGAAGCCCCGGTGATGATTACAACTTTATCATTTAACCTCATAGTTTGAAGGGAATAGCTGAGGGATGCCATGAACTTTTATTTCGGGCATCCTTATTAAATATTTGAAGGCGAATATAACCATTGCGCCGTAAAAATATTTAATGTAGTTCCAGCTAAATTTCTTCAGTGGCTTGCTTTCAAAATTGATAAAATATGTTTTTGGGAAATAATAATTTTTAAAGCCTGCATGGCGCATCCGGTACGACAGGTCAATATTATAACCATGCATAATAAAGCGTTCGTCAAATAGTCCTATTTCAGTAAATACCGCTTTGCGCAGAAACATGCAGTCGCTGTTGAGAATATCAATTTCGGCTATCTGAAATTCTTCTACCCAATCTTTACGGTTACGGTCATACAGGCGTGTTTTTGACAAAAATTTGGCGAAGCCCATAAATTTCAAAAATGTACCCCATAAAATGTCCAAACCGTGGATAGATTCGGGTAAAAAACGCCCCTGCGGATTTAACATTCTAACAGAAAGACCACCCGCTTGGGTATGTTCATCCATAAAGGCGATCATTTTTTCCAACGAGTCTTTGCCGCTTATTATATCCGCACCGACCAGTAAAACATACTCTCCTGTACACAATTGTAAAGCCTGGTTGTTTGCTTTTGAGATGCCTGCATGGGTTTCATTAGCAATTAGCCTGGCTTCGGGAAAGTCATTAGCTATCATTTCGCGGGACTTATCTGTAGACGCATTGTCTACTATAAATAGCTCGTAATCAATGTCTTTACAAGCTCCGGTAAAAGAGGTCAGTGCTTGTTTTAACAACGTGCAAGCATTGTGATTAACTACAACTACAGATAATTTCATGTTTACTTAGATAATGAATTAATGTACGGAACACGTGTAGTAATAGATCTCCCAAGGGTAATCTCATCTACGTACTCTAATTCACCACCAAAAGCTATGCCACGAGCAATTGTTGAAATGGTTATTTCAAATGATTTTAAGCGTTTATGTAAATAGAACAGGGTAGTATCGCCTTCCATGGTGGCACTTAATGCAAAAATAATTTCCTGCACATCGCCTGCTTTTAAGCGCTCCACCAATGAATCAACCTGCAGATCGGACGGGCCAACACCATCCATCGGCGAAATTAAACCACCTAAAACATGGTAAACGCCGTTATACTGGTTAGTATTTTCAATAGCCATTACATCGCGGGTGTCTTCAACCACACAAATGGTAGCATGATCGCGTTTTGGCGAGGCACATATCTGGCAAACAGGATGATCAGAAATATTTAAACAAACCTGACAAAACTGAATTTCGTTACGCAGTTTATTGATAGATGTGCTAAATCTTTCTACATCATTTTTATCCTGATTAAGCAGATGCAACACCAGCCGAAGAGCGGTTTTTTGACCAACGCCTGGTAATTTAGCAAACTCGGCCACCGCATCTTCCAGCAACTTAGATGAAAAGTTCATTTTTCAAAGATAAGCAATAGTCGCGAAGTGCGGAAAGTTGGCAATACCGGATTTTGTTTGCATTGAAATTATTTTGTTTAATAAAGTACTATACATAACTTGTCGGCAGGAAAAACTATTAATTGTAAAACATCTCCCCGGACTCAACCGATTTGCGGAATCCGGACTAAAATAAAAACATGTCTCCCGGAATATTACTTTCATTCATTATCGGTTATTTTTTGGTATTGCTGGTTATATCCTGGTTAACCTCGCGTAAAACGTCAGACAATGACACTTTTTTTATAGCCAACCGAAATTCCAAATGGTATTTGGTTGCTTTCGGAATGATTGGCACGGCCCTGAGCGGTGTTACCTTTATTTCGGTTCCCGGAAAAGTTGGCGCAGCAACAGGCGATCAGTTTGAATATTTTCAGTTTGTTTTGGGTAACGCAGCGGGGTTTATAGTAATAGCGCTGGTTTTATTGCCTTTGTATTACCGATTGCAGCTTACATCTATTTATAGCTATATTGAGGGTGTTTTAGGTAGATGGAGCTATAAAACGGCAGCGGGTATATTTTTAATAAGCCGTATTATAGGTTCGGCATTCCGGCTTTATCTGGTAGTTATTGTATTGCAAAAGTTTATTTTTGATAGTTACCACATCCCATTTGCCATTACTGGTTTAATATGCCTGGTGCTCATATGGTCGTATACTTTTAAAGGGGGCCTAAAAACTATTATTATTACGGATAGCTTGCAAACGCTGTTTTTGGTGTCGTCGGTGTTTTTATCTATTTACTTTATATGTCAAAGCCTGCATTACAATATTTTTGAAGCCGCTGATGCCATTAAGAATAGCAGCTATTCCAAAATTTTCTTTTTCAATGATTTTTTAACTAACAAGTTTCACTTTGCCAAGGCTTTTTGGGGTGGTTTGTTTATTACCGTAGCCATGACGGGCCTTGATCAGGACTTGATGCAAAAAAACCTTAGCTTAAGAAATATCCGCGAAGCAAAAAAGAATATGTTCAGTTTTACAGCAGTTTTTGTGGTAATTAATATTTTCTTTTTAAGCGTAGGTGCTTTACTTTACCTATACGCAGCCCGTTATGGCATTAAAGTGGAAAAAACAGACTACCTGTACCCAACCATCGCTCTAAAATACCTTGGTGTTATACCCGCAATGGTATTTATGCTCGGGTTAACAGCAGCCACCTTTGCCACAACAGATTCGGCTTTAACCGCATTAACAACTTCCTTTTGCGTTGATTTTTTAGGGTTCGGCAAAAATAAAGACGTAAACAGCAAAAAAATGGTCAGCACCCGCCATTATGTTCATATTGCTTTTTCGGGTTGTATGTTCTTAACCATAATTATATTTAACTCCATTAATGATGGGGCAGTAGTAAGCGCTATATTTAAGGTTGCATCGTACACGTATGGCCCTTTATTGGGTTTATATTCGTTTGGTTTATTGATGAGCAGCAGGCAGGTAAATGATAAGCTGGTGCCATTTATATGCCTGGTATCGCCGGCTATTTGCTATTATTTAAGTACACACCCAGCTCAGTTGCTGGGCGGATATGTTTTTGATAACGAACTGATAATTGTTAACGGACTAATTACTTTTGGAGGATTGCTGTTGACCTCGAGAAGGAAAGACCAAAAGTCTGTAAGTTTAGGTAAGGCTTAAATTGTAACAAGTTGAGGGTTTGGTTGTTGAATTACTATAATTAAAAAGAATAATTAACATCTACCGGTTTTTTTCGATTTTGGGATGACCGGACTAATAAAATGATATGACAGGTGAAGATAAAATAAGACAAGCGTTTGAGAACAAGAATTGGCAGGAAATAAAGGTGACCGATTCCTGGCAGATATTTAAAATTATGGCCGAATTTGTTGACGGCTTTGAAAAGCTGGCCAAAATAGGTCCATGTGTTTCTATATTCGGATCGGCACGTACCAAAAACGATAACAAATATTATAAACTGGCCGAAGATACGGCGCGTTTATTAACCGAACGAGGATACGGTGTAATTTCGGGCGGTGGCCCGGGTGTTATGGAGGCGGCCAACAAAGGAGCTTACGAAGCAGGCGGTAAGTCGGTTGGTTTAAATATCGAACTTCCTTTTGAGCAATTTCACAATAAGTATATCGACAGGGATAAAATACTGGAGTTTGATTACTTTTTTATCCGTAAGGTAATGTTCATGAAATACTCACAGGGTTTTATTATTCTGCCCGGTGGATTTGGGACAATGGATGAGTCATTTGAGGCAATTACGCTGATACAAACAGGTAAAATTGCCCGTTTCCCCATTGTTTTTGTTGGTGTTGATTACTGGAAAGGCCTTTTTAACTGGGTGGAAGAAAAAATGCTTAATGAAGAGCATAACATACATCCGGATGATCTTAACCTTTATCGTGTGGTTGACACTGCCGAAGAAGCCGCAGAACACATTTTTAGGTTTTATGATAAATACGTACTTAAACCGAACTTTTAAAAGTATATTAAATACCATTAATTAATAAGCAGGTATGGACACTCACCGTGTTTTACCTGCTTATTAATTTTACCTGCTTAAAACCTTTTAGCAAAATGGTTATTTCTCATCAGTATGGCAAAATCTAAACAATCAGCAGCGCTTGGTTTTATTTTTATAACCATTTTTATTGATGTGCTGGGATTAGGGATCATAATTCCTGTTTTGCCAAAACTGCTACAAACTTTAGGGCATATTGATATACGCGAGGCTTCCAGATATAACGGTTTGTTAACCTTTGTGTACGCTTCCATGCAGCTGATATTTGCAAGTATTATGGGTAACCTGAGCGACCGATTTGGCCGCAGGCCCATTTTGCTCATTTCACTTTTTGGCTTTGGTATTGATTATATGGTGATGGCTTTTGCGCCAACCATCGCATGGCTGTTTGTTGGGCGTACCATAGCAGGTATTTGCGGCGCCAGTACATCTACCGCCACTGCGTACATTGCTGATGTAAGTACGGGCGATAAAAGAGCCGCTAATTTTGGATTAGTAGGTGCTGCATCTGCAGTGGGATTGATATTCGGGATTGCACTTGGTGCGTATCTTTCGGCCATTAATTTAAGATTGCCATTTATAGCAGCAGGTGCTTTTGCATTTAGTAATGGGCTCTACGGCCTGTTTGTTTTACCCGAATCATTAACGCCGGAGCATCGCCGGAAATTTGAATGGAAGCGAGCCAATCCATTTTTATCATTGCTAAGAATCTATCAAAAGCAACCTGCCCTGGCAAGTTTACTGGGTGCAACCGCGATAGTTTATATCGCCCAAAAGGCAGTGGAATACCTGCTTTCGTTTTTTGTGTACGAAAAATTTAACTGGACTCCGGCCAGTGTTGGCACTCTGGGGATATTTGTGGGTTTGGTTTTGGTTGGGATACAGGGAGGGCTCATCAGGTATACAGTGCCCAAATTTGGCCAGCAGAAAAATATTATAGCGGGGCTGATTTTTTACGCCATCGGATTAACACTTATAGCATTTGCCAGTCAGGGCTGGATGCTTTATTTGTTTATGATCCCATATTGTTTGGGAGGGTTATCGGGCCCGGCATTACAGGGTATGGCAAGTGCTAAAGTTGCCAAAAATGAACAGGGAGAACTGCAGGGTGCCTTTGCTATTTTGAATAGCATAAGTCTGATAATTGGGCCGCTGTTGTTTAGTTATGTGTTTTTCTTTTTTACAAAAAAAGCATCATCTGTTTATTTTCCGGGTGCCCCGTATTTTCTGGGTGCTATATTGATGCTTGTCAGCACTTTTATTGCTATCCGGAGCTTTAAAAAAGCCTGATCAGTTTAGCCCGCTAACCCCGCCGGATATTACAAATTTCATCATATCGGCAGCGCTTTTGTCTATATGTTTTACTTTGTCGGATGATATGATGACCACCTGACCGGCGAACGAATAGGAGTAGGGGAAGTAAACAGCTACCTCTCCAGGCAGGTTTAAGGTAGATAGATCCTTCTGAACAAGGAAGCCTATTTTTTTTAGCCCAAACTCATTTACCTCAACCAAAACCGGCTCGTTGAATTTTTTTTCCTCGCCTACAAAAGCTTCCGTTAAATCTTTTATAGATGAGTATAAGAATTTAAAAAGGGGCAACCGGTTAAGCCAGCGATTGAACCAGCGCTTAAAAGGATCAGTAATAACGTTGGTTACCAATATGCCGGCAATAAAAATAACCAACAGCACATTTAAAATACCTAAGCCGGGAATATAAATCGGTTTGCCAGTTTTTGAACCGGGCCAAAAGATATCACTCAAATTAAGTGCATTGTCGATACTTCTAACTGCCCAAAATATCAGGAACAATGCTGCTCCCATAGGTACAACTACTAATAGCCCTTTTACAAAATAATTTAACAAGGCTCCGGCTATCTTTTTCATAAGGTATTATAATTTACTCATAAAAGTACACTCTTTTCACCCTTTGCGAAACATTTGTTAGTATTTCGTAGGGGATAGTGCCAATTTGCGCCGCGAGTTCTTCAATACGCATCTGGTCGTTAAATACAATTACTTCGTCGCCTTCCTTAACATCAGTTCCTGATACATCGAGCATACACATATCCATAGTAATATTGCCCACAGTTGGGGCTTTAACGCCTTTTATAAGCATTTTGCCAACACCATTACCAAAGGCACGCAAATAACCATCAGCATATCCAATACGTACAGTGGCAATTTTACCATCTTTTACCAGTTTGCCGCTGCGGCTGTAGCTTATTGTTTCGCCGGCTTTAATTTTCTTTACCTGCGAAACACTGGTTTTTAAACTTGCAATGGGTTGTAAGCCACCTTCTGATGCTTTTACAGCAGCATCAACACCGTATAAACCTATACCAAGCCGTACCATGTCATAATGGGCATTTGGCCAGCGAATGATGCCCGAGGTATTGCAAATATGTTTAATCACCTTATAGCCTAAGGTTTTTTCTATTTGCTTAAAAGCCTTTTCGAAGTTTTTGATTTGTTTCTGCGTAAATTCATCATGCTGAGAAGCTTCACTGGCAGCCAGGTGTGAAAATACCGACTGGACATGTATGTATGGATTCTTTTCAAGCAGATCGCATAAAGTTTCAATCTCAAAGTTTTCAAAGCCCAACCGGTGCATGCCGGTATCGATTTTGAAATGCACGGGATAACTTAATACATTTTTATCCTGCGCATACTTAATATAATCGTCAAATAGGCCGAAACTGTAAATAACAGGTTCCAGTTTATATTCCACCAGCTTATCAAATGCAGATTGTTCCGGATTCAGCACCATTATGGGCAGGGTAATGCCGGTTGCCCTTAGCGCAACACCTTCGTCGATATAAGCTACTGCAAGATAATCAACCTTGTTATATTGCAGCATATTGGCCACTTCGAATGTGCCGCTGCCGTATGAAAACGCTTTTACCATAGCCATTACCTTTGTACCTGGCTTTAATTTATGGCGATAATAGTTGAGGTTATTCAACAAGGCATTCAGGTTTATTTCCAATATCGTTTCATGAGCCTTTTGCACCAATGCCCGGCTGATCCGCTCAAATTCAAAACTGCGCGAACCTTTTATCAGGATGGTTTCTTCCTTAAAGTTCAGCGCTCTTAAATTTTGCAGCATTAAAGACGTGTCGGCATAAAAATGTTTTTCAGGCACATTAAAAAAGTCTTTATGTGCCATTAAAGCTTCGCCGATCCCAACAAACTTGTCAACTTTTTTCAAACTCACCATATCTGCAACCTGTTTGTACAAAACATCCGGCTGCAAGCCCGACTGGAAGATATCTGACAGGATGAGCGTTTTTTTATTATGTTGATTTTGCTGGTTCAAAAAATTTAAAGCAATCTCTAACGATTGAAAATCCGAGTTATACGAATCATCAATAACCGAACAATCATTAACGCCGGTTTTTAGTTCCAGTCGCATGCTAACAGCATTTAAGCGTTCAATACGTTTGTCGGCTTCCACTGCGCTATAGTCCATGGCCAGCATTACGGCCCAGCAAACAATAGCATTTTCAATTGAAGCCTCATCCAGAAAAGGGATAAGGCATTCAATTTCGCGGCCTTTATATTTTGCGCGCAGATAAAAATTCTTCGAGATCACCGTTTCGCTAAAAACGTATAAATCGGCTTGTTTAAACTTGGTGCTCCATGTAAAACGGCTTTGCGCTTTTATATAGTCTTTGTAGTCAATTAGCTGATCATAATTATGAATCAACAGCCTGCAATTTTTAAACAGCAGCAGTTTTTCAACTACTTTTTGATGCCTGTTTTCAAAGCCTTCGTCGTGCGCGGGGCCTATATGGGTTAGCACGCCGATGGTGGGCTTGATCATGGCCTCCAGCTTGTTCATCTCGCTGATGGTGGAGATACCGGCCTCAAAAATACCCAGGTTGTTTGTTTCATTAATCTGCCAAACAGAAAGCGGTACACCTATTTGCGAATTGTAACTTTTAGGGTTCCGCACCACGTTTTTATCAAGGCAAAGCAATTGGTATAGCCATTCTTTAACGATAGTTTTCCCGTTGCTCCCTGTAATGCCAATAACTTCCAGGTCAAAACGATTGCGGTGATAAGCAGCAAGCGTTTGCAAGGCGCCCAACACATCATCAACAATCAAAAAATTAGCTTCGGGCACTTTAATCTCCGGGCCTTGTTTTACAACAAAATTGCGCACACCGGCTGCATAGGCTTCGGCAATAAACTCATGACCGTTCCGCCTGCCGCTCAGGGCGAAAAACAAGCCCTCTGACGGATTACTGATGCGGCGGCTGTCTGTCAACAAAGTACTGATGGTATATTCATGCCTGATGTTTCCAATGGCGTGAATGATGCGCTGAATGTCTGAAATGGAGTATTGATTGCTGGGCATGTTACGAAATTGCTTATATTTCTGTAGATAGAAGAATTTTTAACGAATTTTGGTTTGATGGATTATCCAAAAACGAATAAAATTATTACCGAAGCCGCAGCACAAGTCAAAGCCGAACATTATTGCGCCTATCAGGAGCGCTCGCAACAGGAAGTACGCGATAAATTATATGAGTGGGGCTTACACAGCCTTGCAGTTGAAAATATTATCAGCAAGCTCATAGGCGATAATTTTTTGAATGAAGAACGTTTTGCAAAAGCATACGCTACCGGAAAATTCAAGCAAAAGGGGTGGGGGAAGCAGAAGATAAAACAAGGACTAAAATTGAAGCGTGTACCGGATGTTTTAATAAAAAAAGCATTGCTGGTGATAGATGCAGATGAATATTTGCTGATGCTGCGAAAGATTTTAAGCAAAAAAGCAGCTTTGGTAAATGAGAAAGACGCCTATAAACGCAGATACAAATTGCAGCAATATGCTTTAAGCCGCGGATATGAAAATGACCTCATTTCTGATGTTTTGAAATCCAGTGACTTATAAACTATTTAAAAAAAAGTAAAATTATTCCTTGCAGAATATTCTTTTCTGTCTATATTTGCACTCCGCAAGCGAAAAGGACATGGTGAGAAAACAAAAGCGGGAAAACCAATGCGAAAGTAGCTCAGTTGGTAGAGCACGACCTTGCCAAGGTCGGGGTCGCGAGTTCGAATCTCGTCTTTCGCTCAAATCCCTTTCAAAAGAAGGGATTTATTGTTAAAAGGTTTGAAACCCGATGCAATATCGGGATGATTTTTAAAAATCACCTGCTCAGATGGTGGAACTGGTAGACACGCAGGACTTAAAATCCTGTTCCCGTAAACGGAGTGCGGGTTCGATTCCCGCTCTGAGTACAATAAACCGCTTTAGAGCAATTCTAAAGCGGTTTTTTTATTACTACATACAGTATAACATACACTATTTGGGACCAACGGCGTGATTTGCCCCTCTAAGCCGTACACTTTAACATAATAGCTTATTATAGTCCGGCCTGTTATTGATTAGCTTTAATTGGCTTACAGGCAGCCCCATAATACCATTATGTTAAACATCCCTGATAGAAGGGCTGCCCGTGTGCGGCTTTCCCCTAATGCTCTGTAAATTTGCCCTATTGAATATTAAGGATTAAAAAAATCAGTTACATCAATTTTCAATGAGTCTGCCAAAAGATAAAGGGTTGAAATTCTTACATCAACCTTGCCGCTTTCAATTCGGTAAATTTGGGATTTTTCGATTTCTGCAAGTGTGGCGAGTTGTTGCATAGACAGGTTTTTATTTACACGTAACTTTTTTAAAGCTTCGCCAATATTTGTTGCTATGAGTTTTTTATCAACCACGGCCAAAAATGCCATTGTTGAATAAAATTATTGTGAGCTTATAAGCCTACGATTTGAAAAGAATTGTTAGGTTTGGTAGTTCTAATTACATATTTCAAATACCTAATACTTAATATCATGAGTGAACCTAATCAGATAGTATGCCCAAAATGCGGCTCAAATCAACTATCGGCAAATAAAAAAGGCTTTAGTGGTAAAAAAGCAGTTGCCGGGGCAGTATTAACGGGCGGTATTGGATTACTTGCCGGAACAATCGGAAGCAACAAAATTATTATAACGTGCCTTAATTGCGGACATCAATTTAAACCAGGGGATAAACCAAAACCACAAGCAAGCCCGGAAGCAACTGCAATAGGTTGTGGGATATTTATAGTAATCGCTGGTTTGATTTTTTTAGTAGCAAAGGGATGTGGAGGTAGCAGTAATGATAATAATGCTATATCTGCAATAAAAATGGATACTACAAAATCAATTGATACTGCTTCTTTAATCTCATCAACTTTAAATATTCGTAAACCAAATATAAATTATGAAATAATCAATAAGGAAATCAATACTATAGGTCAAGTAAATTTGATGTATATCTATATAAAAACCCCCAGTAAATTAGATAGCTTAAACAAATATCTTGTTAATAAATATCAGGACAAGGACGTTTATGGGTTTCAAATATATTATTTCAATAATAGAAAAATAGCTAAAGCCTATTATAAAGCACTATTCAATAATAACGTTTCCGATGAAGAAATTGACAGGTTAAGTACTCATATTATAGGCCATTATGATTATAATAAAGATGACGGTGGAAGTTTGAAATTGGGAAAAGAAGCACAAGGATTATAAACAACAAAAATATGGCACACTTACAAGAAAATTGCCCCGATAATGAATTGGTAATCATTAAAAAGGGATTTAGCGGAGAATATGCAATTGGCGGATTTTTTATCGCTTGTTTTATTTCTTATTTATTGATAAGAATGCTTTATCCCAATGGTAATATAGATAGTATAACGTATACAATAGCCTCTATTTTAATTACTTTATCATTATTTGCTGGAACAATAAAAATGAATAAACTATATTCTGTTTGTCCAAAGTGCGGTAAAAAACGAGAATTATAAATGAGAAAGAAAAAATATCTCTTTTTACGGATAGTTAAATACTATCTATTATGTTTTTGGTGGCTTTTGTTTCCGAGGGCTTAATATTTAAACTTAAAAAAAACACACAATGAAATCATTAATCGTAATTACAACGTTATTTCTATGCCTTATTAGATTTAATTCTTATGCTCAATATCCGGGTGAAAATAGAAATGATTATTCCCCATATGGTCTTGATTATTCGATGTTAAGCCTAAAAATGCGACTTTTATCCCATCATGAAGATGCGACCCAAATAACCTACTTCGATCTGAATTTTGTAGAACAGCTTATGCAGGATTTTTTGAAAAAAGAAATGGGAATGACAACTATAAATTCAACAAAATTCATTAAGCATGATGGAGTAGAAACATTTACAATTACGTATGCTCAAATGGCTACAATGGGAACTAATATAATTCCTAAACTATATTTAAAATACACGTTTTTTAACAATAAGGATAACCATCCGATTATAAAATCCTTAGATATTTCAGGTACATCAAACAAAGTAATTTATTTCTACGCGGCTTATTGGCCTACAACAATGAATTTTGATGGGTCAAGAACTAAGGTTGCCTATAACTATTTATTGCAGGATAAAGCTACAATAAGATTTAATGGGGCGTGGTCAATATCTGTGGAAAATACAACAATACACGATTTAAACGAATATTATAGGGAACTAAATAAAAACAGCACCGAACACACTAATCTTGAAACTGCTTATTCAAAAAAACAAAAAGCCAAGAAAGTGGGTATACCGCTGAAATTGATCAGACGTTCCGCGGCAATATGGAAATGTGTTCCGCCGATAATTGACCAGGGCGTTCCGGGAGGCCTGACCAGGTATTCCGGGGCAAACTGACCATGTAACACTCGTAAAGCGACCCACTTCCGGGTTAAACTGACGAGTCATTCCGGGGCAAATTGACCAGGCGATCTGGATAATCTGACCAGGGCATTCCGGGCCAATCTGACCACCCGGACGAGACAGCTTATACTGTAGAAGCACCCATCTTTGCGGGGTTTAACATAACCCTACGAAGCATGGCCAACACTACATTAAGTATGAGTAAGATTAGGAAGATATTAAGGATGCACGACCATGGGCGCAGTATCATGTCGATAGCGGCACAGACGGACGCATCCCGAAACACCGTTAAGAAGTACCTGACCGCCTTTAAGGATAGTGGCTTTACCTTTGATGAGGTCAATGCCCTGAACGATAAAGAGCTGGAAGATCTCTTCGGAAAGAGTAAAGAAAAGGCTCCTTCAAGCATGATGTTATCCATGCTTCGTTGTTTTCCCCATGTTGACAAGGAGCTTAAGCGTGTCGGTGTTAACCGGCAGATCCTTTGGAAAGAATACTATAAAGAGTTTCCTGACGGGTACAAATACAGCCAGTTCTGCTTCCATTTCAACCGATGGAAAGTCAGGGTAAACCCGGTAATGCACATAGATCATAAAGCTGGCGATAAGCTTTATGTGGACTTTGCTGGCCAAAAGATGAGCATTACAGACAAAGACACCGGCGAGATCGTTGAGGTAGAGATCTTTGTAGCCATTCTGGGAGCCAGCCAGCTTACTTACGTGGAGGCCGTTATGAGCCAGCAAAAGGAAGACTTTGTCACTGCTTGTGAGCATACCCTGCAATATATCGGTGGGGTTCCCGATGCTATTGTTCCCGATAACCTGAAAGCAGCAGTAACCAAAAGCAGTCGATTTGAACCCACCCTGAATGAAACCTTCGAGGACTTTGCCGATCATTATGGCACCACTATTCTACCAGCTCGGGCGTACCGCCCTCGTGATAAAGCCTTGGTAGAGGGCGCTGTCAGGATCATGTATACCCGGATATATGCACCTTTAAGAAAGGCTGTTTTTCACTCGCTTAAAGAACTCAACGAAGCTATCAGGCTGGAACTGGAGCTGCATAACAACTTGCTGCTTCAGGGCCGCAATTATAGCCGGAGACAGCAGTTCGAAGAGATCGAGCGTCATGTGCTCACGCCACTGCCGGTGTTGTCTTACGAGCTTAAAAAGCAGTTTCATGCTACGGTGATGAAGAATGGCCATGTCTGCCTGGGACCAGACAAACACTACTACAGCGTCCCTTACCGGTTCATCGGTAAAAAGATCAAGCTATTATATTCCAGTGCTTCAGTAGAGGCCTTTTATCATTATGAACGGATCGCCATGCACAAAAGAACCCGGGCAGCCCATCTTTATACCACAGAAGATGACCATATGGCCTCCACCCACCTGTTTTTTGCTGGCTGGTCAAAAGATAAGTTCCTGGGATGGGCCGGTTCGATACACGAGGATGTCAGGCTTTATATCCATAACATCTTTGATCGTAAACGCCACGCCGAACAAGCTTATAAATCCTGCCTGGGTATCCTGGGCTTTGCCAAGAGGGTGGGTAATGAACGGCTGATCAAGGCCTGCAGAAGAGGCTTGAGCTACGGGGTCTATAACTACAAAACCATCAATCTGATCCTGGAAAAGAACATGGATCAGTATGAAGACAGCCTGTTTGCAGGCGAGTTGCCGATGCCCGACCATGATAATATCAGAGGGGAAGACTATTACCAATAACCGTTAAACAACAATACCATGAACACAAGTACATTAGACAAAATGCGGAAGCTGAAGTTCTTCGGCATGTACCATGCTTTTCAAAGCACCCTGGAGACAGGTAAAACGCAAGATTACACAGCAGATGAACTGCTGGCCCACCTGGTAGAGGCCGAGTGGGATGACCGGCATAACAGGCGTATCGAACGGCAGATCTATTATGCCAAGTTCCGCTACAAAGCTTCTGTGGAGGACGTTCACTACCATGCCGACCGGAGTATCGACCGCAACCAGATCATGCGCCTGGCGGACTGTACGTTCATTGACCGTAATGAGAACCTGCTCATTACCGGCAGTACAGGAATTGGCAAAAGCTATATCGCTTCCGCTATCGGTTACCAGGCCTGTACGCAGGCTTATAAGGTATATTATGCAAGTACGCCTAAGCTATTCGCGAAGCTTAAGATGGCTAAGGCGGACGGATCCTATGTGAAGGAGATCGGTAAGATCGAGCGGCAGCAGTTACTCATTCTTGATGACTTCGGTATACAGCCCTTTGATGCACAAAGCAGAGCGGCACTAATGGAGATCATTGAGGACAGGCATGGTAAGACCTCACTGATCATAACCTCGCAACTTCCGGTAAGTAAGTGGCATGAGGTCATCGGTGAGAAAACCATCGCGGATGCTATTCTGGACCGGATCGTACACAGTGCACACCGGATCGAGCTAAAGGGAGAATCGATGAGGAAAAAACGAAAACCTGATGACAAAGATGCCAGCTACCAATAACCACTTTTAATAACTAACTTTGAAACGCTGAAACAGCATTTGCTGCACTCGTCCGCCAGCCAAATACATGCTCCGTTTGCCACGGAACGACATGGTCACCCTCCGCAGAATACCTAGGCTCGGTGCGGATGCGTTTGATTTTGATTTTGACAAGGCGGCCATTGAACTTACGGCCTTTAAGATCGTGTACGACTTCATTGTTTTTCATGATTATCTGAATTGATAATCAAATGTCGGGAGGAG
>Ga0302303_10000035_pt1 | contig 174223 bp, 156 predicted proteins | sample III_Palsa_E2_1_FD_194542 | JGI IMG/M metagenome (GOLD analysis project Ga0302303, IMG submission 194542) | Peat permafrost microbial communities from Stordalen Mire near Abisko, Sweden - III_Palsa_E2_1 | ecosystem: Environmental > Terrestrial > Soil > Palsa > Peat permafrost | place: Sweden... | reverse complement strand
GGTGCTTTACCTGAAATAACCGGCTCTAAAATCAGTTGGGCTGGTTTGTGTAAGCTTTTTGAAAAGTTTGGAAAAGTAAGCGTGATCGTCGTAGCCTAAGTCGTACGCAATCTCTTTTACGCTAAGCTGGCTGTAAACCAATAGGCGCTTGGCTTCAACCATACTTTCATTTATTAACCAATAGGTGGCTGTAAAGCCAGTAATTTCTTTAACCGCTTCATTAAGGTAGGTTTCTGAAATATTTAGTTGCCCCGCGTAAAATGCAGGGCGTTTTTCATACCTGATCTTTTCCATAAGCAACTTTTTGAATTGCTGTGTGATTTGGTATAAACGCGAGGTCCTTTTTCCGGGAAGGTCGTCGCGTTGGTAAATTTTAGCGTACATCCCAACAAGAGAATCGAGCAGCGAAGTTACTAATTGCTGGAATAAGGGTGAATTGCTGTCACTTTTATAATGAGCATTCAAAATATGGATAATGTTCTGAAATTGTAAAAAGGTTTTGGTTTCGAGTTTAACCGGTTGTTGTAATGAAAGGTTACCCTCTAACACTTGCCGGTAAGGTTTGGCAACCAGTGTAGGGTTTACAGAAAGGAACCAGGTATTACTGTCGTTAGTTTTTATATTGTGATGGATCTGGCCCGGCACCAGATAATAAATATGAGCTTCGGGCAAATCAACATTAATAAAATCCACATCCATAGAACCGCTGCCGGTTTCAATCAATAAAAAACTGTAACAATCATCGCGGTGCGCTTCAAAGCCTTCCAACATCTCGCGGGCACCGGGATAAGAGGTATGACCCATATCAAGGCCGAAATCTGCCCAGGTATTTAAGTGATGTACAGGTATTTTTGCCAAGTTTGGTTAATTGTAGTTTAAATATGTTAAAAACAACTGGAAAACGCAAACTCAGATATTTTGTCGCCCCCCCGCTACACGTAACAGTTGGCGTTTTCTTATTGTAATTATCAGATTACTCAATTTTAGTTTGAAATACTTCCCGTCGCCATTTTGAAAAAACGCCCTTATTTGTCTGTTAGATCAATTAATAGTTGTAAATCCTCAATAAAATAGTTTGAGATTAGGGTCATAAAGACCACAGATAAAAGTAGTAAAAACAGCTAAAAGCCTGAAAATCAAAAAATTTCGGGCTTTGTTTTTTTTGAATTGGTGAGTAAAATTCCGGATTTTCCTATATAAAAGGTGAGTAATTCGGGAGTTCCCGTTCAAAAATAAAATGTACTCACCAGAATTGACATAAGTTGCTGTCATTCAAGATGTTTCACGACCTTACTAGTTTTTAAATGTTGGAATCCCTCAGCCTTAATAAGTTCGCCGACAGCGAGAATTAGTTTTCGTTTCGTCAATTCCTATCTTTCATATTCAGGCAAAATTTGAGCCCCTTTAGCTAAATTCTCTTATTCCAAAATTTCGCATTGAATGTTACAAGACAAAACGGCTTCTACAATTCCATCGACGAAAATTTCTTCTGATTCTACTCTTAGTATTTTATCGCAGTCATCCAGATCAAAATTGCATTTAGCGATTGGATATTTGACAGCGAGTCTCTCCAAAATTTTCCTAGCTTGAATTTTTGTAAGAACTGTTGTTCTAAAAATTATGACCATTATATTCAACTATGCCAGCTCTCCTTGGCCTCCTGAAACAAAATGATTATGTCCGGTGATGTAGGAAGCGCGGTCAGACGCTAAAAAAGCGATCATTTCAGCCATGTCTTCTGCTGTTCCTGGCCTGCCCTGAAGAGGAATAGCTTTGTATAGTTGTTCTACAGTTATTCCAAATGCCGTGGCTAATTGCTTGCGGCCTTCGTCGCCACCCGGAGTTATGATAGCGCCAGGCGTTACAACATTCACACGTATACCAGCGGATGCCAGTTCTTTAGCCAAGGACTTAGTATAACTTGTAAGTGCAGCTTTTGCCGCCCCATAATGTGCCATGAAGCCATGAAATGGAATAACGCCTCCGGAAGTTACATTTACAATAGCGCCCGATCCGCTTGCGCGAAGCGCATTTAATAAAGGGTTGGTTACACGTACAGCGCTCATAAGATTAATCATCAGTGAATCCAACCAGTCTTCATCTGAAATGCGCTCGATGCCCGGAAGTCTTGGAGTAGCTTCACCGGCGTTATTTACCAATATATCGAGGCCGCCAAGAATTTTTAATGCTTCTTCTGCAACTGCAGTTGCACCGGATAATGTGCTTACATCACCTTGAATAAAGGTTGCGCTTTTCGGAGTTTCTTCATATTGTGAGCGGGCAGTAATCACTACAGTGGCGCCACCATCGATAAGGCGTTGCGCAGTTGCTGCGCCAATGCCTTTAGAACCACCTGTTATAAAAGCTTTCTTTCCCCTGAACTCATTTGCATAATCTTTCATACTTATCTTTTTTTACTTTTTTTGATTAAGCAAAGTTCAGACAAAGAGATGAAAGGGAATGTGAAGTAGATCACCAAAACACAGTGAACTACTTCACGGTGTTTTGGTTTAGATTTTAGGGGATAATTTTTGATTACGGATCTTGGAAAGGAACTCACGAGTCATCCCAAGATAGGAAGCAATTATATAAAGGGGAATTCTTTGAAAATATTCGGGATATTTAGATACAAATTCTTCATACCTGCCTTCTGCGGACAATGTTAAGTTTGATATAACTCTGTTTTGTATGGTAACTGCAACACGTTGCGATCTTTCCATCATCAACAATGCGAATGAAGGGATTCTTTTTAGCAACAATTGTTCATTTTCATAACTCCATTGTATAAGCGTGCTATCTTCAAGCGCTTCAACAAATAAAGTTCCCGGTTCCTGTAAGACGAAACTACCGTGATCGCCAATCCACCCATTGCGCACTGCTAATGAGATTGTATGTTCCTGCCCGTTAGCACCTATAATATATGCCCAAAGCGCGCCTTCAGCGACAAAGCTGCGGTGCTTTGAAACATATCCGGGCTGCTCTAAAAATTGCTTCCGTTTTACTTTTTTTACACCGAGCACCGAGATAAACAGCTCTCTATCTTCTTTGGAAAACGTAATGTGAGGGGCAAAATAATCCAGTAACGGCGAAAGGTCTTCCATAATTTAAAGATAGCAAATGCCTGACTACTTTTATTAATGAATTTACAACTGGCAACTTCCGAGTGAACTAGTTCACGGAGTTTTGGTGATCTACTTCACATTTCGTTCCAACCCTATATCCGACTTTGGTGTTTCATTAAGCACTTAATTAGATCCTCCGGGAGGATTGACCAGATTTTTCCGTGCGCTTTGGAGCACCAGGTTGTGTAAGTATCTGGAAAAATCGCCATTAATAATCAATAAATTAATATGGTCAAAGTGTTACGGAATTAACTGCTCGCTATTTCGGAATTAGGTGATCAATGGTTCCGGAATGTGCACACTTTGACAGATCGGGTGGTGAAAAATTTAGTGTTCTGAAGCTCATGTGTTCAAAAATGAACGCGATAAATTCACTGATAATTACTGAACAGGTAGAATCTACGGTTTTATTCTTTTATCATACGGCTTCCATATACAGGGCCGACGCTGTTATCAGTTTTGGACGATAGCTTAACGGTTACTTTTGATTTTCCCTTTGTTAGTTCAATTGGTATAACGTAGGATATATTATAAAAGCGGCTTTCTTTATACTTATTCAAATCTTCGGTATTTAGTTTAACACCATCAATCAATATATCAAATACTCTTCCACGGTTATCAGTACCCCAGTAAGTATTGATTAAGGTATTGACTTTACCCGGATCGGTTTTCATTTCAAAACTTAAGAATCCACCAGCATCAGTGGCCCGCCATTTTTTTTGATGATCTTCGCCGGTAATTTCATGCTCACCTTTAAAGGCATGATCTCTTTCTGGCTGCATTTCACCCAGGCGGATTATATCGGTAGTATGAGCTTCAAGTTCCTGCTGCTTTTTCTTTTCCTCATCATAAGCTTTTTGCTGTACGGCCCATGTTTCTGGAGTAAAAACATCCCAATAAACGGAATAGTATTCGTCTTTTGTTTGATTAAAAGGAATTAGTACTACTTCTTCGGGTTGGGCAATATTAATTGTTGTAAACCGTAGGCTTTTTTGGTCAACCATTTTCAGCCATTGATTAGGATTTGTTTCGCTGGTTACAAACACCGGTATGCCTTTAAGCGGATCGGGCTCTGTATTTCCCAGTACGCCAGCCAGTAATATGGGGCCATAAAATAAGGCCTTGCGGTTTGCGTTATCGGGGATAGCCTCGGTGTAAATAGATTCGGGAGCGGTAAACTCTATTTTATCATTGTTTTTCCATTTGCGGTTTAAAACGAGATAACCTTGTGCATCTACAACTGCTTGCTGTGTTTCTCCATTGACTTTTAAAGTGCAATTGCTGCTCCATTGCGGTTTACGGATACGCAGAGCGAACGTAACAGGTTTTTCGGTAGCTATAGTGAAATTAACTTCATCATTGGACGGCAAGGTAGTTTGTTGGGTTACCGTTACTCCTTTGTTTTTCCATTTAAGCACCGAAGGGATAAACAGATTCACATATAGGCTGCCATCGCTTCCGCGGAAATAAATGCTTTCATTATATTTTACATGATTTTCCATGCCCGAACCCACGCAGCAGGTAAACGTGGTAAAAGGTGTGCTGTATTCTTTTTTGCCGCCCATGCGCAATGGAACAAAATAGCACATCATGCCACTTTCATGATTTTGGGAGGCTAAGATGTGATTGTACAAAGCACGTTCATAAAAGTCCATTAAAGTAGCCGAAGGGTTAACCGCAAACAAATGCCGGGTTAGCTTTAGCATATTATAGGTGTTGCAGGTTTCTGTAGTATTTTCGGTAAGCTTATCGTTTAATTTATCGGGCTCACTTAAATATTCATAGTTGCTGTTTCCACCGGTGGCATAAGTATGGTCCTTAGTGATAATTTGCCAGAAATTAACCGAAATAGCTTCATCCTTTTTATCACCGGTTAGTTCATACCTGCGCGCGCTGGCAATAATTTTAGGGATCTGGGTATTGGAATGCTTGCCCGGCAATATATCTTTATTTTCAGCAAGTGGATCCAATATCCGTTTGTCATAAAACTTGTAAGATGTATTTAAGTAATCTTTATTTCCGGTGATGGCATACAGATTAGCCATTACCTCGGCCATGCCGCCATATTCGCAAAGCAGCATTTTCTGAATCTGATCATCGTTGAGGTCTTTTAAAGTGCCAACGGTCCAATCGCCCATGCCTTTGCATACGGTCAGGGCCTCGGTGTTGTTAGCATATAAATAGGCATCTAAAAGTCCGGCCATTATTTTATGTACCGTATACCATGGCGACCAGCCGCCATTGAGGTCAAATCCATGAGAACGTATATCTCCCTTTTTAACTTCGGCCCAAATTGTATCTTCTTTTGGGATGGCGCCCACATAACCTGTTTTGCGTGCAAGCTGACATTCTCTTAATTCTTTAACCATATAATCAATGCGTTTTAAAAACTCAGGGTCGCCGGTTGAAGCATATTGCATGGATATGGCTGAAAGATAATGTCCGAGTGTGTGTCCTGCCAGACCAGATGATTCCCAGCCTTCATACAATGCACCTTTAGGTTTTAACCCCGAATGTGAACGGAAGCCAGACAGCAACCTGTCGGGTTCAATAGATAACAAGTAAGCTGCATCTTTTTCCATTGCTTCCTTAAAAGGACTGCTCAGTAATTGAACATCCCGCAAATCAAATGAATAAGCTTTTATTTCTACCGATGGCTTTACTTTCATCCGGCTATCGTTCAGTTCGGGCACATATGATTGCGCATTTACCACGAATCCATCGGCAATTAGAAAAATAGCCATTAGTGTTCTTATTAAACCAGATTTTCTGATCAGGGAAGCTTTCATGCTTTATCAAATTAATATAAGGATAAAATTAATATACTTTAATTGCTGTTTGTATGTGTTTTTTTGCTAATGATGCACATATTTTACCCTGATTCGCTGTTTATGGTATTGAAAAATGTTATTATATAGTGATTTTTAATGCAATAGTTATCTAATTATGGTTTTTTTATTGAAAATAATCTACAGAATTATCTCATATTTTAGTGTGTTTGTAAAAATGAATAAAAAACTGTAACATTTATGATAATATATTGTAAGTATGAGACAATTTATGTAAAAAATTAAAGGTTTTGGGCGAATAACTTTACGGTGTACTGATTTATTAAAAACTTTTACTCACACCTTAAATGTATTTCTATGAACCCAAAACGTTTACTAAAAAAGCTCTTCACAACCTGTTTGAGCATTACCCTGCTCTGTTGCGGGGCCTATGCACAAAGCATTAACCTGAAAGGAAAGGTTATTGATAATAAGGGTCTTCCCATGCCTGGGGTTACCGTAAGAGTTAAAAACACTAACAAAGTTACCGTAACTGACGTGAACGGATCATTTGTTATTAGTCATGAAAACCCTGCCAAATTAGTAGTTTCTTTTATTGGTTTTATAACCAAAGAGGTGCCCGTTACTAATGAAGCAACTGTTACTATTAGTATTGCTGAAGACGCGCAATCGCTAAACGAAGTGGTGGTTACCGCATTGGGTGTAAAGCGCGAAAAAAGAAACTTAACCTACAGTACACAGCAGTTAGGGGGTGAAGACCTTGTGCAGGCAAAAGACCCAAGTTTAATTAATGACATTGATGGAAAAGTATCAGGCGTGCAGATTGTAAGCTCATCAGGCACACCGGGAAGTTCATCAAGCATTGTAATACGGGGTGCATCGTCCTTTTATGGCAACAACCAGGCGCTGATGGTTGTAGATGGTGTCCCGGTTAATAATGATGAAACCGGCAACCTTAATCAGGGGCCGGGAACAAGCCGTATTGCGGATATTGATCCCTCAATTGTTGAAAGCATTAACGTTTTAAAAGGCGCAGCTGCAACTGCCCTTTACGGTTCTGCCGGTGCTGCCGGTGTAATTATTATTACCACCAAAACCGGCAAAGTAAACGCAAAGCCAACCATTAATTTTTCTTCCGATTTTTCTTTTGAAAATGCGCTGCTTCCGCAGATCCAGGATAAATATGCGCAGGGAACAAATGGCGTATATTATGATGGAAATACCGAAAAAACAAGTACATCATGGGGGCCGCTGATGGATACGCTTACTATTAATGGCCAGCCGGCAAAAAAATATAATCAGGCTGATCTTTTCTTCAAGACCGGCCATACCTATAACAATGTAATAAGTGTTAACGGTGGTGGTACTGCCTCAAACTATTATTTATCATACTCCAATTTTGACCAAACCGGAACAGTGCCAACTACCGAGTTTCTCCGTAACGCTTTATTTGCAAAATATGGAGCAAAGATCAATGATAAAATAAACACTACATTCCAGTTAAATTATACTAACTCACAAAACCACCGTTTACCTGAAGGGTATACAATTGAAAGCCCTATATGGACTATTTATAACGCGCCAATTTCTTATAACCTGTTGCCTTATGAAAATGCAGACGGCACACAGCGTTTATATCGTTACTCCAGAAATAATCCATATTGGGTACTAAACAATATTTCCAATACATCATCGGTTAACCGGTTCTTACCAACCTTTACTACTGATTATAAGCCTTTAAAATGGTTAACCATTACAGAAAGGTTTGGAGCCGATGTGTATAACGAAACAGATAATTATCATGAATCGGCACAATCGGTATCAAATCCAACAGGAAGGATTGTATTAAACAGTTTAAATTTCAGACAGTTTAATAATGATTTGGTTGCAAGTGCCAATCATCAGTTTGGTGATTTTAATATTGACGGATTAATTGGCAATAATATTTACTCTCAATATTCGCAGGATTTGTACGCAAATGGTGTGGGTCTTACCGTTCCGGATCTTACCAATATCAGTTCTGCTTCAACTATTAACTTTTCCGAATCTCATTATTTACAACATAAAATAGGCGTTTATGCTCAGGCTAATATTGATTATAAGCGTTTTCTGATTCTGGCGCTTACCGGTCGTTATGATGGCAGCTCAAAACTGGCAACTGATCATAGCTATTATCCTTATGGCTCAGCAGCAACAAGCTTTATCGCTTCAGAATTTTTCTCTAAAGAGTTACAGGACGTAATGAATCTGGCTAAAATAAGAGTGTCATATGCCAGTGTTGGTAATGATGGTATAACCCCTTACTCACTTACTACCCCTTACTATAGCCAAACCATCCGTAACATTACTTTCCCATATGAAGGGCAGGCAGGATTTTTACTAAGCTCGACTTTAAATAACCCTTACCTGCAAAATGAGCGTATCAACGAATTTGAAACAGGTATAGAAACAGGCTTCTTTAACAACCGTATTACCATGGAAGCTTCATACTACGTCAAAAATTTAAAAGATGGTATTATTCCAGGTGTAGCTATTGCACCTTCTACAGGTTATACAGGAACAACGGTAAATACCGGCGTTATGCGTAATAAAGGATATGAAGTATTGCTTACTGTTGTCGCTGTTAAAACTAAGGATATCAAATGGGATGTGACCATAAACTATTCTCAATTGCGCAGTAAAGTATTAAGTATTGATGGCGACTTGCAGCAAATTGGTAATGGCTTTTCATCAATTATTGTTGGTCAGCCTTATGGAGTGCTTTATGGTACGCGTTATGCCCGTAACGCCAAGGGGCAATTGCTAATTGATGACAGCGGCTTACCTTATGCTGATGCAACACAGGGTGTTATAGGTAATATCAATCCCGATTGGACCGGTGGTTTTAGCAGTACTTTAAGGTATAAACAATTTAACTTCAGCGTGTTCTTTGACGTTAAAAAAGGCGGGGATATCCAGAACAATGTTGATGGCTATGGTTATTTTTATGGCACTCCTAAAGTTACCGAAAATCGTGCGCCGAGAATTGTTTCAGGTATATCGGAGTCAACAGGTTTGCCAAATACTGTTGAGGTTACCGGACAGGCATATTATCAGCGCTTAAATGGTATTGAAGAATCTGTAATACAGGATGGTACTTACATCAAACTACGTAATGCAAGTATCGGTTATACCTTTAAGCCAACCTGGCTAACCGGAAGCCCTTTTAAATCTATTAATGTTAGTGTAACAGGCCGCAACCTTTGGATATATGCTCCGCACTTTACCGGTGGCGATCCCGAAGTTAGCTCATTTGGTGCATCAAACGCTGATCAGGGAATTTACTCGTTCTCCACTCCAACATCCAGATCAATTGATTTTAGTGTGAAAGCAACGTTGTAATCATCTGTTAATCCTATTAAATATAATCAGATCATGAAAAAAATATATTCTATAATAATCATATCATCGCTGCTTGTAAGTTTTACGGGCTGCAAAAAGTTTATTGATGTAAATCAAAATCCTAATCAGCCTATTAGTGTAAGCGAAGGGTTGATCCTTTCCCCGGTAGAATTGGCTATATCTTCCAACCTTTATGCTGGCAGTGGTGCTGCTGTTACTGTACAGGAGTATATGCAGGTGGCCGCCCTTAACCAGGTTGCACCCAATGCAGGTACCTACCTGATGTATAACACTGATATGGATGGCGATTGGAGTAATTTATATACAACCTGCTTAAATAACCTGGTTACTTTAACCAGTAAAGCTACAGCCGATGGCAATACCAATTACTCAGGTATATCCAAAATATTAACTGCTTATTGTTTAGGTAATGGTACTGATTTATGGGGCGATATTCCATATTCAAAAGCATTTAACGGGGCGGGTAACTTTACGCCAACTTATGATTCGCAAAAAGTTATTTATGCCGATATTCAATCGTTACTTGATGGGGGCATTGCCGATATAGCCAAGAATTATGCAACTACACCCAGTGGTGATGACTTGTTTTATGGAGGCGACATGGGTAAGTGGACAAGGTTGGCTTATACCTTAAAAGCCCGTTATTATATGCACTTAACAAAAGCACCGGGTACAACAGCCACCGCACAGGCACAACTGGCATTAACGGCCCTGCAAAATGCAATGGCATCAAATGATGACGATTTTAAAATGACCTATACCGGTGCAGCTGGTGGTGAAAATCCGTGGCAGCAAAATTTTATATCGGCAAGCACAGTGGTGTTGGGCAGCACATTTGTAAACGCTTTTCAAACCCGTAACGATCCGCGTTTAACCATAATGGTTGCTCCTGCTACGGCAACAGGCCTTTATACAGGTTTGGGCGAAGGGCTAGAGCAGATTGGACAATTGGAAGACTATTCGCGCCCGGGTGATTTTTATGGAGCAACCGGCGCATATGATTATCTGGTAAATTATTCAGAGGCTTTATTTTTGAAAGCAGAAGCCACCTTAATTATTTCGGGTTATAGTGCTGCTGAACCAATTTATGAGAGCGCTGTTTCATCACACATGACGAAGTTAGGTGTAGGTACATCAGATGCCGCCAATTATATTGCAAGCCGCAAATTAACCAGTACTAATGCCGAGCAATTGATTATTGAGGAAAAAAATGTTGCCGATTTCCTTTCATTAGAAAATTATGTTGATTTCAGACGTACCGGTTTCCCTGCATTGACAAAAGTTCCGAATGCTTTGTCTGATATTCCAAGAAGGGTATTGTATCCTGAAGCTGAGATCATTTCAAACCCTCAGCCGCAGCAAACAGCAAAACTTACCGACCGTGTATGGTGGGACACTGAATAAAATATTGATAAAATAAAATAAGTATCTGGTAATTTGCTACTTTTTAACCCATAGTTTCAGTTTATCTTTGCATACAATAAAAAACTTTACTACATGAAATTTGACTGGAAGGGGGTTTTCCCTGCGGTAACTACAAAGTTTACTGATAATGATGAACTTGACTTTGATGCCTTTGATATAAATATTAACGCGCAACTTGAAGCCGGCGTTGATGGAATAATATTAGGCGGATCATTAGGAGAGGCAAGTGTTTTAACTAGCGATGAAAAATTTGCACTATTAAAACATACGCTGGAATATGTTGATGGAAAGGTTCCTGTGATACTAAATATTGCCGAGCAATCAACCGGTAGCGCCATTGATATTGCAAAAAAAGCATTTGAATATGGCGCCGCAGGCTTAATGCTGCTTCCACCGATGCGTTACAGCTCTGACGAAGATGAAACTATAGCCTACATAACAGCTATTGCCGAAAGTACGCCGCTGCCTATAATGATCTATAACAATCCGGTTGATTATAAAACGGAAATTACGCTGGATATGTTTGAGCGTTTGAAAGCGTACCCCACAATTCAGGCTATTAAAGAATCAACCCGTAATATCATCAATACAACCAGGCTCATCAATCGTTTTGGCGACAGGTATAAAATATTTACCGGAGTTGACCCTATTGCTACCGAAAGTTTGATAATGGGTGCACACGGTTGGGTTGCAGGTTTGGTTGATGCATTTCCGAAAGAAACAGTTGCCATTTATCGATTGGTAAAGGCAGGAAGAATTGCAGAAGCCATTGCTATACACCGTTGGTTTTTACCTGTGCTTGAATTGGATATTCATCCAAAATTGGTACAGTATATTAAACTTGCGGAGGTAGCAACAGGTATCGGTACCGAAAATGTAAGGGCTCCGCGCTTGCCGCTAAAAGGTGCTGAACGTGAAAAGGTATTGAACATTATCAATGCTGCATTAGCTGTTCGCCCACAATTGCCTGAAGGAAGCTGGGGAAGATTAGAAAAGGTACAAGCAAATTGAACTGACAGATGATAAATGGTAATAATGTAATTGCCGGTAATTATGTTGAGGTTGAAGGGGAGGTGTTTAAAGCAACAGATCCATCAACCGGAAAACAATTAACGGGCGATTTTTATGCCGCCGATGCTTTATTAATCGAAAAAACCTTAAATGCTGCAACCGCAGCATTTAAGGTTTATAGAATTATTGCGCCGGCTGCTAAAGCGACTTTTTTACGTACAATAGCCGATAAATTAATTGCTGTTGGTGAGGATTTGATCAATAGGGCAGTGGCCGAAAGCGGTTTACCTGTTGCCAGAATTACAGGCGAACTGGGCCGCACAACAGGACAGCTGCGTATGTTTGCTGATTTGGTTGAAGAAGGCTCATGGGTAGATGCCGTTATTGATACCGCGCAGCCTGAACGTACACCAATACCAAGGTCTGATATCCGGAGAATGTTTAGCCCGATTGGCCCTGTGGTAATATTTGGTGCCAGTAATTTCCCGTTAGCATTTTCGGTAGCAGGTGGCGATACTGCTTCGGCACTGGCGGCCGGTTGTCCGGTTGTGGTAAAGGCACATCCCGCACATCCTGGTACAAGTGCATTGGTTGCCGCTGCAATAAGCGCCGCAGCAACTGAAACAGGTATGCCTGCAGGTGTTTTTTCGATGCTATATGATAACGGTTATACTGTTGGCGCGCAATTGGTAAAACATGAACAAACCAAAGCTGTAGCTTTCACCGGTTCATATAATGGGGGCATGGCATTAATAAAATTGGCCCAGGAGCGTAAATCACCTATCCCGGTATTTACAGAAATGGGCAGTATTAATCCGGTTATATTATTGCCTGCAATATTGAATGCACAACCCGAAGCATTAGCTTCAAAATATGCAGGCTCAATAACTTTGGGTGCAGGACAGTTTTGCACTAATCCCGGTTTATTGCTGGCTATAAAATCTGAAGGTTTGGATCGTTTCGTTGCCTCATTAAGTGGCGCAATTGAAATAACACCATCTGCCACTATGCTAACCCCGGGCATCTGGAAAAACTATGAGAAATTATCGGGCGAAATATTGGCGGAGCCAGGAATACAACTGGTAACTAAATCAACTGCAATCAATATAGAGAATGTAAACCAGTCGGTGGCAACCATTGCAAAGGTATCGGCCCAAACTTTTATCACCAATAAAAAGTTTGGTGAAGAGGTGTTTGGCCCCTGGTCATTACTGGTAGTTGCTGATGATGCAGCTCAGTTACAGCAGGTAATAGAATCTTTAGATGGTCAGCTTACAGCTACTGTTATGGCCGAAAAAGAGGAATTACCATTGTATGGTGATTTATTGAATGCTTTAACAGAAAAAACGGGACGTATTATATTAAATGGTGTGCCCACAGGTGTTGAAGTGTGTGCAGCAATGCAGCATGGCGGCCCTTTCCCGGCAACCAGCGATAGCAGATTTACTTCTGTTGGAACTGGTGCTGTTTATCGCTTTGTAAGGCCTATAGCCTGGCAGGATTGGGAAGACAGTCTGCTGCCACCTGAATTACAACAAGCCAATCCACTGAACATTTGGAGGCAGGTGAATAATAAATGGACTAAAGAATAACATGGCGAATAAAACATTTTTTTGTATTGACGCGCATACCTGCGGGAACCCGGTCAGATTGGTTGCCGGTGGCGGCCCAACGCTTAAGGGCGAAAACATGAGCGAAAAACGCCAGCACTTTTTAAAAGAGTATGACTGGATACGTACCGGCTTAATGTTTGAGCCACGTGGGCATGATATGATGTCGGGAAGTATTTTATATCCGCCGCATAATCCGGAAAATGATGTGGCTGTTTTGTTTATTGAAACAAGTGGTTGCCTGCCTATGTGTGGCCATGGTACCATTGGAACAATAACCATTGCGGTGGAAGAAGGTTTGATTCAGCCTAAAATACCCGGTATCATCCGTATGGAAGCACCTGCGGGTTTGGTGATTATTGAGTACAAGCAGGAAGGTGCAAAAGTTACTTCTGTTAAGCTCACCAACGTGCCTGCATATCTTGCTGCCGAAAACTTACAGGTTGAATGTCCAGACTTAGGAACATTAACTTTTGATGTAGCTTATGGCGGTAATTATTATGCCATAGTTGATCCTCAGCCAAATTTTAAAGGGCTTGAAGATTATACAGCCGGGCAGTTAATTAGTTGGAGTCGCACCATCCGTCAGCGCATCAATGAGCAATATACTTTTGTTCATCCGCAAAATCCTACCATAAATACCTGTACGCATATACTTTGGGCCGGTGAAACATTATCTGCCGGCGCTACGGCACGCAATGCTGTTTTTTATGGCGATAAGGCAATAGACCGCTCACCCTGTGGTACGGGTACTTCGGCCCGCATGGCCCAGTGGCATGCAAAAGGCAAGTTGAAAAAAGGTGATGTGTTTATCCACGAAAGTATAATTGGCAGCAAGTTTACCGGTAAGGTGGAAGATGTAGTTAAGATTGGTGATATTGATGCAATTGTGCCGAGTATAGAGGGATGGGCCAAGGTTTATGGCTATAATACCATAAAGATAGATGATGATGATCCTTACGCACACGGCTTCCAGGTAATTTAATAAAGAATTTAATTTTAAAACTTAAGCTATGGTTTAAGTTATGTTACGATATTTTCTATGGCTAAAGTATTAATTGTTGGTGGTGGTATAATGGGGCTTAGCTCTGCTTATTATTTGAACAAAGCAGGGCATGAGGTTACCATTGTAGATAAAGGCGATTTAAGTGATAACTGCTCCTACGGTAACGCCGGGATGATAGTTCCAAGCCACTTTATACCGCTTGCTACACCGGGGATGATAAGTCAGGGGATCAGGTGGATGTTTAGTAGTAAGAGTCCATTTTATGTTAAGCCGTCACTTAACCCTGATCTGATTTCATGGGGTATTAGGTTTATAAAGCATGCGAATGCCAAACACGTGGAAGCATCAGCCAAACCATTGATGGAGATTTCCATGCTAAGCAAAAATCTTTATAAAGAACTTGCAGCTGAACCCGGCTTTGATTTCGGTCTTGCTGAAAATGGCATTCTGATGTTTTATAAAACAGAGAAAGCTGGTGAAGAAGAAGCACATATGGCCGAAAAGGGGCGGAACCTGGGGCTTGATATGGAAGTACTTACTGTTGCTCAATGTAAAGCATTACAACCCAAACTGGAACTGGATGTTTTAGGTGCTGTACACTACCGTTGCGATGCTCATTTATATCCTGCACATCTGATGGCCGCTTTATTAAAGCATTTAGCAGCTAGAGGGGTAAATATTGTAAGGAACCATGAAGTAACAAAAATTGAAACTTCAGGAAATAAAATAAACAAGGTATTTACAGGGACTAAAGAATGGACTGCCGATAATTACATTATTGCAGGTGGTTCATGGTCGCCGTCTATAGCTAAGCTGGTTAATATTAAAACGCCGTTAATGCCGGGTAAAGGCTATTCGTTTATGGTTAACGAGCCAGAACAACGCATGCATATTCCAGCGTTATTAGCAGAGGCCAGGGTAGCTATTACACCGATGAATGGTAGTCTGCGTTATGGCGGTACCATGGAGCTTGATAAAATAAATAAACGGATAAATATGAACCGTGTAAAGGGGATCGTAGAAGCCGTCCCTAATTATTTCCCCAATCTGCATCCTGAAATACCGGCCGAAAGAGACATCTGGTTTGGTTTCCGTCCGTCCTCTCCGGATGGCTTACCTTATGTAGGCAGAAGCAATAAATACGATAATCTAATTATAGCAACGGGCCATGGAATGATGGGTTTGAGCCTTGGGCCAGCAACAGGCTTATTGGTAAGTGAGGTTATTGACGGTAAAAAGACAAGTATTGCTATTGATTCATTTTCTCCGAACCGTTTCTGAGTGATGTAGAAAAAGCACCGATTTTAGCCAAAACTTCTTATATTTTATCCTTAACAGAATAATAATTGGAATTTGAAGTTAATTAATTGTAAATTATACACGAATTAATTAATTGGCCGCTATGAAGATACTTCAATTTACAATTCCGGTTGCGCACGATAAAAGTGTCATAATTGATCAGGTTGAATTGCCCTATTTTTATCCTTATTTGCATCGCCATAAAGAAGCGCAGATAACCTGGATTCAGCAGGGCGAAGGTACTTTGATAGCCGGAAACAACATGCACGACTTTGCATCCGGCGAGATCTATCTGTTGGGAGCCAATTTACCTCACCTGTTTAAAAGCAGTCCTGAATATTTTAGTCCTGGAAGTGGCAGGTCGGTAAAAGCATTTACCTTGTTTTTTAATCCTGACGGAGTATTATCGGGCTTGTTTGATTTGCCCGAAATGAAAGCTTTTAAGATTTTCCTGCAACAACATCAGCAGGGTTTTAAAGTTCCGGATGCGTATTTTAATGAGGTTTCCCAATCGATGAATGCCATTAAAAATAGCCATGGCGCTGATAATTTAATGCAGTTTTTCAACCTGCTTAAAAGCCTGTTTTCTATAAATACCAGGCTTGAGCCATTGTCTACTTATGGAAGTATACCCGCTATTACCGAAAATGAAGGCATCCGCATTGGTAATATTTACAACTTCATTATGCAAAATTACAGCGAGGCCATAACCCTTGAGGATGTTGCCAAAGCTGCTTGTATGACACCCGAATCATTTTGCAGGTATTTCAAAAAGCATACCGGGCATACCTTTATCTCCTTTTTAAATGAGATAAGAATAAATGAAGCCTGTAAAAAACTGATAGCTCATAAATTTGAAAGTATATCAACAGTGGCCTATAAATGTGGTTTTAAAAGCATAACCAACTTCAACCGCGTGTTTAAATGTGTAATAGGCACATCCCCTCGCGAATACCTTGACAATTACCATAACAACGTGAACAATCTCACTAAAATAGCAAGCTGATTTTAGGTTATCTGCTTGTAAAAGCTAAAAAATAAGAAATAGAGGATAAGTTAGGCCATTATGCCAAAGCTTATCCTTTTATTTTTGCTAAGGCTTTAATATTCAATTTATCATGCACATTTCTAAAAACAATCACTTACCTGATATCCGGAGTATATTTATTATATCTGCTTTAATTCTGGGCCAGCTTTTATTTATTGGTACCAGTTTAAAGGCGCAAAAAATAATACCCGACTCAGAAATGTACGAACAGGCAACTGAGGTGAGTGGTAAGTTGATTCAATACGAACAGGATATTAATGCTATAAAAGAATTTTATACGCCATACCACTTAAATCCAACGGGCGAAGAACAGTACAAAGACTGGGTATTAAACTCACCGGAGCAGCGAAAAAGATTAATAGAAGTAAATAATGATTATCTGCAAAAACTGGCCGCCATCGATTTTAACTCCATAAGTGTTTATGGTAAGGTTGATTATATCCTGCTAAAGAAAAAAATAAATCTGGAGCTTGAAAATCTGCAGAAGGAAGAAACACAATATAACAGTATTAAAAAATATATCCCTTTTGCTGATGAAATTTATCTTTTGGAAAAGCAGCGTCGCAGAGGTGTTTCGTTGGATGGGCAGCAGGTTGCAGCTAAACTGGATTCTATTTTAAAAGAAGTAAAGACTGATGAAGCTTCCTTTAGCAAAACACCCTCATTGGATATGACGCTTGCTGTAAAAGCCCAACAGGCTGTAATTGGTTTAAAAAGCCGACTTAAAAATGTATACGATTTTTATTACAGTTACGATCCCATGTTTACCTGGTGGGTGCCTGCACCATACAAGTTATTGGATAGCGCCTTAACTGTTTACAGCAAACAAATTATCCAAAAGGGAAAATTACTCACCACTCAAAAGCCCGATAGCAGCGGCATAAAAGGCGTACCTATTGGCCGCGATGCTTTAATAAGCCAGCTAAATGCCGAACTGATACCTTATACGCCTGAAGAGCTCATAGCCTTAGCCAATAAGGAGTTTGCCTGGTGCGATAAAGAAATGTTAAAAGCCAGCCAGGAAATGGGCTATGGTAATGACTGGAAAAAAGCTTTGGAAAAAGTTAAAAACAGTTACGTCCCTGCCGGTAAACAACCGGAGCTGATAATAAAGTTATATAACGATGCTTTAACTTTTATAAAAAACCGCGACCTGATAACCATACCTCCGCTGGCTGAAGAAACCTGGGGAATGATTATGATGACCCCGCAAAGACAATTGGTAAATCCATTTTTTACGGGTGGCGAAGAGATCAGCATCTCTTACCCAACCAATACCATGAATGAGGGCGATAAGTTGATGAGCATGCGCGGTAATAATCCGTATTTTTCAAGAGGCACCGTGCAACATGAATTACTACCGGGGCATAACCTGCAATATTTTATCAACAGCAGGTATAAACCATATCGTCAGGACTTTCAGACACCTTTTGCTATTGAAGGATGGTCGCTTTATTGGGAGTTATTACTGTACGACCAGGGTTTTGCAAAAACGCCCGAAGAGCGCATTGGTATGTTGTTTTGGCGGATGCACCGTTGTGCAAGGATCATTTTTTCGCTCAATTATCATTTAGGCAACTGGACACCACAAGAGTGCATCAATTTTTTGGTTGATAGGGTAGGCCATGAAAAAGCCAATGCAGAGGGCGAAGTAAGGCGTTCATTTGAAGGTGGTTACAGTCCGCTATACCAGGTAGCTTATTTAACCGGTGGCCTGCAATTAATGAGTTTAAAGCATGAACTGGTTGATGGCGGTAAAATGACCTATAAACAATTCCATGATGCGGTGATAAAAGAAAACCTGATCCCGGTTGAATTAACAAGGGCTACGCTTGAGGGCACACCTTTAAACAAAGATTTTAAGACCAACTGGAAGTTTTACGATTTCAATAAATAAGCACAAACTATATCAATATACCCTGGATATTTAAACCCCCTGATTTTATAAATGGATAACAACTCCTCTTTTAAGCCATCGCTAAGACTGATAGACGCAACCATGCTGGTGGCCGGCAGTATGATTGGTTCGGGCATATTTATAGTAAGTGCTGATATAACCCGTAATGTGGGGAGTGCTGGCTGGTTGATATTTGTTTGGCTGATAACCGGCTTTATGACGCTTACTGCTGCCTTGAGTTATGGTGAGTTAAGCGCAATGTATCCAAAAGCCGGCGGTCAGTATGTATATCTTAAAGAGGCATATAACCCGCTTGTGGGTTTTTTATATGGATGGAGTTTTTTTACGGTTATACAAACCGCTACGATAGCTGCCGTAGGCGTGGCGTTCTCTAAATTTTTGGCTTACCTTGTTCCTGCGGTAAGTGAAGATAATATATTACTAAAGCTTAAAACAGGTACGGGTGATGCTGGTGTACCAGAGTTTTTTACTTTTAGCGCGGCCCAATTGGTATCGATAGGTTTAATTGTACTGCTTACTTTTATTAATACCCGTGGTATTAGAAGCGGAAAGCTTATCCGAACTACTTTTACCTTAACCAAGCTGCTTAGCTTATTCGGGCTGATTATTTTTGGTTTTATTGCTTTAAACAGTGGTATATGGAAAGCCAATTGGAGCAATGCCTGGAATTTACATAGCTTAAATAAAGATGGCCGCTTTTCAACCTATACAACGGTTGCTGCTTTGGGAGCCATAGCATCATCAATGGTAGGTTCTATTTTTAGTAGCGACTCGTGGAATAACGTAACCTTTATAGCCGGTGAAATTAAAAACCCTAAAAGAAACATCGGTTTAAGCCTGGCTTTAGGTACACTCATAGTAACGGTAATATACATTGTTACCAATATTATGTATACAGGCGTATTATCCCTCCATGATATCGCTACTGCTGATAAGGATAGAGTGGCAGTTACGGCATCGCAACAAATATTCGGGCATGCGGGTACGCTGATTATTGCATTGCTTATTATGGTATCAACTTTTGGCTGCAATAATGGATTGATAATGGCCGGAGCCAGGGTATACTATTCCATGGCGAATGATAAACTGTTTTTCAATAGAGCGGCTACGCTTAACAAGAACTCGGTACCGGGATATGGTTTATGGATACAGTGCCTATTTGCCTGTTTGTGGAGCTTAAGTGGTAAGTACGGCGATCTGCTGGATATGATTTCATTTGTTGTTGTGGTATTTTATATGCTAACTATTATAGGCATTTTTATTCTGCGTAAAAAACATCCAAACGTTGAGCGTCCTTACAAAGCTTTTGGCTATCCTGTTTTGCCGGTATTGTATATAATTATGGGCCTGGCGTTTTGTATATTGCTGATAAAATTTAAGCCAAATTATACCTGGCCCGGCTTAGTCATTACACTGGCAGGCATCCCGGCTTATTACTTAATTATGCGCAAGCAAAACGCTTTGAAATAGTTGCTGAGCTTTCTTTAAATTATAAAATCTTACATGTTTATCAATAATACCTTATGTATCCGAATGCTTACCCAAAAAAGTTTTTTTGTACTGCTTGTATTTTGTTTGATTGCGACTAGTCACGCAGCTATGGCACAGGACCCATGGAAAGCTTTGGAGGCAAGGCCATCCACACTTGGTCTTGAAAGCGGGATATTAACATTTCATACACCAGCTTTCCAATTACAACTAGTAAAATCATCACAAACAGTAGCGGCATTAAATCCGAATAGTGAAGAAAAGTTTGATTTTACACCCGGTAACAGGCTGAAACTACGAAGCAGTGATGGCATGTATCAATTGGGCGATCTGGATCTTCGTTTACGGGTTGAAGGTGAAACGGCCTGGCAAAAGTATTCCACCGCGGCAAAAAGGGCCCCGGTGAACGCTTTAATAGTTAATGATGATAAAGTACTCGCCGCGGCAGATTTATCCTCCACACTGCCTTTAGAAATCCCCCTAAATGTACAACGCTATTGGCAGGTAATAGATGGACATTTGGTTTTATTGTTTAAGCTGAAAAATATAAGTGATAAAAGTGTAGAAATAGGATCGATAGGTATCCCAATGATCTTTAATAATATAATGCAGGGCAAATCATTGGAAGAGGCGCATGCCGAAAATGTTTTTTATGACCCTTATATTGGTAAAGATGCAGGCTATTTGCAGGTTACCCGCTTAAACGGACATGGCCCGGCTTTACTGGTGGTGCCCTATGGTAAAACACCATTTGAGGCTTACAACCCTTTACTGGATGATCCGACGCCGCGCGGAATTGATTTTGAAGGATTTTATGAATGGATGGCACATAGTAAAGCATATGCCGAAAATGAATGGAAAAAGGCAGAGCCATGGAACACACCAACCTCCTTTATTCTTAAGCCAGGTGAAACAACAGAATACGGGCTGCGATTTTTATTGGCCGATTCCATTAAGGGTATCGAAAGTAAACTGATTGAGAACAACCGCCCTGTGGCTGTTGGTACGCCTGGATATGTGCTGCCGATGGGAACGCAGGGCAAGTTGTTTTTAAATTATCATGAGCAGATAAAATCATTACAGGTAGAACCGGAAGGTGCTTTAATAATTAATGAAACATCATCCATCAATAATAAATGGAAAGCGTATCAGGTAGAGGGAAAAATATGGGGTAGGGCACGTTTAACCATTACTTACGCAGATGGACTTTCCCAAACCATTAATTATAAGGTTATAAAGTCTGAAACGGATATGTTAAAGGATTATGGTCATTTTCTTACTCATCAGCAATGGTATGAAAATAAATCAGATCCCTTTCATCGCGACCAATCGGTAATTACTTACGATTATGAAACAAAGAAGCAGGTAACGCAGGATAGCCGTGCATGGATAGCAGGCTTAAGTGACGAAGGTGGTGCAGGCAGTTGGCTTGGGGCCATGATGAAAGAGCTTATTCAGCCTGATAAAGCAGAGGTTGCTCAATTGCAGCATTTTGTGAATCATACGCTTTGGGGTGTAATTCAGCATGATGGGGGTAAGCAAAAGTATGGCGTAAAGAAAAGTGTGTTTTATTACGAGCCGAAAGAAATGCCGGCCGGTACTTATGGCGACAGTATAAATTATAAAACCTGGGCAGCGTGGAACCACGAATCTGCCAATGATGTTGGCCGGTCTTACAATTATCCGCATGTGGCTGCGGCATGGTGGGTTTTGTATCGTTTATCGCGCAATCATACTGGTTTGGTTACCGAACAAAACTGGCAATGGTATTTGGATCATGCTTACCAAACCACTATGGCTATGGTTAACCAGGCACCATATTACGTACAGTTTGGACAAATGGAGGGCACCGTTTTTTATATGATTTTGATGGACCTCAAGGCCGAGGGCTGGAATGATAAAGCAGCCATATTTGAAAAGGCAATGAAAATACGTGCCGATCATTGGAATACATTGATGTATCCGTTCGGCAGCGAAATGCCATGGGATTCAACCGGGCAGGAGGAAGTTTATTTGTGGTCGTCATATTTTGGTTACACCAGCAAAGCAAAAGTTACTATTGATGCGATATTGGGTTATATGCCAACCGTACCTAACTGGGGCTATAACGGTTCTGCACGCCGCTATTGGGATTTCCTGTACGGTGGAAAGCTTTCCCGTATTGAGCGTCAGCTTCATCACTATGGTTCAGGTATAAATGCTATACCTGTTTTAGCCGAGTACAGAAAAAATCCTGATGACCTTTATCTATTACGTGTAGGTTATGGCGGTTTGATGGGATCTGTTTCCAATATTACTCAGGATGGTTTTGGCCCGGCTGCTTTTCATTCCTTCCCGTCGACCCTTAAAATTGATGGATTGTCCGGCGACTATGGATCAAACTTTTTTGGCTACGCTATCAATACTGCAACCTATATAACTCATGACACTAATTTCGGGTGGTTAGCATTTGGCGGTAATTTAGTTGAAAAAGATAACCTGATAAGTGTTAAAATAACTAATGGTTCAAAATCGCGCGTATTTATAGCACCGGCAGGACTTTGGCTTACACTGGATGCCGGAACTTTTAATACAGTATCCTACAATAAAGATACCGGGGAAGTATCCATATTGCTTAACGCTGCCGATAAATATACTCCTAAAGCTTATTTAAGGGTGAAGCGTAATGCCAATACTGCTATAACAGGGAAGTATGTTTTAGCCGGGAATACTCTTATGCAACGTGGCGCCTATGTTATTTTATTAAAGAATAAAGTATCAAAAATAAACCTTGTTCATCATCAATAATTAGCGAGTGTATTATATAAAAAGAAGCTGTAGCAAATCAAAAATAAGCCCGGCTATGACCAGGTTGATTCATCCATTTAGGACAGGGTAGTAACTTTTTTATTATTTATTGTAGTTTGCGAAAAGACGACGCCCCTCACTGGTAATTATACCGTTTATGAATAGTTGAAGTGCTTCAAATATGTCTTCCTGGGACTTTGAATTATTAAACAGATAAAAATCTGTTACCGAAACGTAGATGTCGGCAGCGCCCGCGACATCCAGACCTTGCCGGTACAGCCCCTTTGCTATTCCGTCTGATAAATTTGATTCAATAACCGTCTTCAGATAATTTATTTTAAATTCATGAAGCGTTCTCAGCGCCCTTGGGTACCTTCTTAACATAAAGTCGTTAAAAAGGTACCGTAAGGCGATCAAATGTTTAAAAAGACCTTGTTGAAGAACCAACTCTTGTACAGGGTCATCTGAGGCATCAGTATTTGAGCTGATGATGTTTTTAGATTGTCCTATCAACTGGTTAACCACTGCTTCGACAAGAATTCCTTTATTGGTAAAACATTGGTAAACGGTTTTCTTCGACATGCCGGTTGCCTTCGCCAATTCATCCATCGTTACACTGATGATACCATGCCTGATAAATAGTGCAATTGCACTATCAATCAGACGTTTTCTTTTATCTTCCATTCCGCTTGCTTTAGAGGTCGACTTCTATGGCTTCAAGGATGCTGTTTTTTAAAAGATGGCTTTAGGGCTAATTTTCGGTTTTCGCAGTAACATAATTGTATATAGCTAACCTCACATAAAAATCAGCAAACGAGGTAGCAACAGTGCTTGAGGCCTGCTGGTAAGCAGTCTGGGCATCCAAAACCTCAGAAATGGTAGCCAAACCAGCTTTGTAATTATCCTGATTGACTTTCAGGTTTTCGGTGGCCTGTTCCAGGTTGTCTTTTGCATAACTGATCTGTGTAAGCTGATCCTGCAGATCATACCAATAGCGCATAATACCTACCTTCAGTTGATTTTGTCCGTCGTGGAAATCGTTTTGAGCTATTTGCTCATTGATTCTTTGCTGCCGCACCTTTTGTTTACCCCGGCCCCACAAACCGTTGGAGAGGGGAATACTCAATGTAACAAAGCTGGCCGGTACAAAATTGCTCCCGATCCCGCCGTTGATCGATCCGGTTTGTGATGCACTTAAACCAATTGCCAGGCTCGGCAGGTTGTCGCCATTTGCCAAACGGGTCTGCAATTTTTCGCCGTCTATCCGTTTGGTCAATAACTGATAATTGGCATTGCGTGTCAGGTTGGTATCGGGCTGCAAGGCAGGCAATACGGGGGTGCTGTTTTTATTGACGGTATCCTGCATCACCATGAGTGAATCAAAGGCAATACCGGTATACATAGAAAAATCCAACAGGGCCACCCGGCGGCCATTCTGCAGTTTGCTTTTATTAACCAGCAACTGGCTAAGCTGAACTCTTACCTTCAGCAGGTCATTCCGGGCAATCAGGCCGGATTGCAGCATATCTTTTTGGATCTTCAGTACCGAATTAAGAAATGCTTCATTGACCAATATGGTTTTCTGCTGTTCCTGTATGTTTACCAGGTTCCAGTATTTCTGCTCAGTAAGTAATATCACAGAATCTGCTGATTGTTTTTTTCTGATCTGGCTGACCTGTAGCTGCAATGCCGCTAACTGGTTACCCGTTTTAATTTTGCCGCCGGCATACAGGGACTCTTTACCGGTTACACCTACCAGGTAAAAATTATTGATGCCTTTTTCTAATAATGGCGGCATGGCAGACACGAAATCTTTAAACCCGAATAGCCCCACTCCGGTTGCGCTAACCGAAGGAAAGTAATCTGAATGGGCTGCAACTACATCGGTTTTTGCTGAACTTATCCTCAGCTCACCATTTTTTAAAGTGTAACTGTAGGCAATGGCCGCCTGCTTACTTTCCTGCAAGGATATGATATGCTGCTGGGCACCTGCCTGCAGACATGTAAAAATGAATATTGATAATAGGAATGTTTTCATGATAATGGACTTATGGGGTTACAGGTTCCGGTGTTTTATTTTCCGGCTCGTTTTGATCCTCTTTGCGGAAAAACAGCCAGTACAACGTTGGTAATACGAATAGCGTCAGCAGCATAGAAACCAGTAAACCAAAGCAGATCACTGTACCAAGCGGCCCCCAAAGTGAAGACCTGCTGATCACCATTGGGATTACACCAACAGCTGCGGCAGATGAGGTAAGGAAAATCGGCCGCATTCGGCGTTCTGCAGATAATTTTGCCGCCTCGAATGCAGATTTACCTTCATGTATCCGCAATTCATCCGCAAAGTCTATCAGGATGATGCCATTACGTACTACAATTCCGCAAAGGGCAAGCAACCCAAGAAACGAAGTAAATCCAAATGGATATCCCGCTACGAGCAGACCAAATGATGCACCGAGTAAACTTAACGGCATCGTAGTAATGCTTAAAAGCGCATGTTTAAGGTGCTTAAAATGCCAAAGCAGGATCAGGAATATCAATACAATACTTACCCCCAAGGCGATGCCCATGGGCCCCTGATTTTCTCCCTGTAACTCAAATTCCCCTCCATAACTGATCTCCACACCCGGCGGCAACTTGATTTTTTCAATGGCTGGCTGAAGATCCATTAAAACACTATTCGCTACCGCATCCTGGGTTACGTCCATTCGGACGGTTAGTGTACGCACGCTGTTTCTGCGGGTAATTTGCCCATCATTCCAGGTGGGGTTTATATCAGCTACCTGCCTTAGCGGTATAACCGATTTTGTTTGGGGCGAAATAATATTGAGGTCCCGTAAATCTGAAAGGCTGCTCCTGGCAGATTTTGGAGATTTAATTTTTACATCCACAGCATAAGTATCCTCCCATAGCTGGGTAGCGATAATGCCATCTGAGTGCATTGATACCGCATTGGCAATATCGCTTTTGCTTAGTCCAAGTCGTGCCGCTTCTGCCGTTTTCACATCAACCTGGAGAGTTGGCTGCATTTCATTGTAATCTGTTCTGGCCCAGGTTACCTGTTTGTGCGTTTTGCCGATAGCTAAAACCTGCCTTGCAACCTGTTTTAAAGCCTCGATGTCGTTTCCGCTAATCCTCACCTCTATCGGCGCAAGCGCATTGATCATGTTCAGCTGCTTCATACGGACGTAGGCGGACGGAAACAGGTTACTATACTTGTGCTGATAGTCGATGATGACCTTTTCGGTAGCATCCTCGGATTCTGTTTTAATCAATATCTGTGCATAGTTTTTAGCCGGAAGATTAGGGGCATATACCGAGTGAAAACGCGGCGAACTGCTGCCAATGAAACTGGTATAAGTAATGATGCGCTTATCCTGCTTTAATATCCGTTCCATGCCTTTGACAACGCTGTCCGTCTGCGACAGGTTATAGCCGGAAGGCAGATAGATCTCCATTGCGAACTGATTGCGTTCTACTTTAGGAAATAATTGCTGTGGTAATACCCCCATAATTGCAATCGCAGTGACCACTGCCATGATGGCAAAGAATATGGTCAGTTTATAATGTTTCATGGAGTTGCCGATATGGCTGTTAAAGAAACCCTGCAGCCTGTCCAGAAAGGACCTTTTCTCATCGTTTTTATCATGTAGCAAACCCTTTTTGATAAAAATGGTATTGAAAAATGGCACCAGCAACATAGATATCAGCAACGATAAAGTCAGCGCGATCATGATCGTTACCGGGAAGAGCCTGATGAAATCTTTGGATACCCCGGTCATGAAAAAGGCCAGCGGGACAAAAGTGGCCGATATAGCCAGCGTAGCCGTGAATACGGAAGGGAACAATTCCTGTGCGCTGCTTTTAGCAGCATCCCAAACCGACATGCCATGATCCAGCTTTTCCACATGGTTATCGATTACTACGATAGGGTCATCAACAACGATCCCCAGCACTACAATTAAAGCCGCAAGCGTTACCGTGTCGAGTTCTATACCAACCATATACATAATGGCCAACGTTGCAGCAATAGTAATAGGTATGGTAGCAGCCGCAACAGCTGCAACTCTTAATGGCAATAAAAGCAGTGCCACAAGTATAACCCCTACAAGAGCAAAAGCAAACTCCTTCATAAAGTGGTTGATCGAATCATCCACCACCTGGGGTTGATCTGCCAGTTTAACCAGTTTGATATCCGGGGGCAGATGCTTACTTACTTTGTCTATACGTTCATCCAATTCTTTGCCGAATTGTACAATGTTTTTGCCGGTTATCATCTCCAGGGAAATCACGATAGATTTGGTGCCGTTTGAAGTTACATAACTGTTTGGCTCATCATATTCACGTTTCAGCGTGGCTACATCCCGCAGGCGTACCGAGTTTCCGTTGGCATCCTGTCTGATAATCTGCTCTGCAAGCTCAGCTTCCGTTTTATAGTAGGTACTGAGATGAATGGGCTGGTCAACTACGTCGCCTTTTTCCTCGCCGCCAGGACTTATAGCACCTTCGTTTTGCAGTATCTGCATAATATTGTTCACGGATACGCCTTTTTGCAGCAGTTTATTGTTGTCAACATAAACCGTGACTTGCTCGTTCAGGTCTCCGGTATGCGAAATCTTGGCGACATCCTGCACTTGCCTGAGTTCAGCCTCGATATCTTCGGTATTGCGGAGCAGCTCCTTGTAAGGCCTGGTTTTTGACTCAACAGCTAACAGCATAGCCGATGTGTTTCCAAACTCACTGTTGATATAAAATCCTTTAACCTCTTTAGGTAGCTGGCTTTGTAGCACAAGCATGCCGTTTTTGATCTTGTTCCAAAATGCCTTGGTTTGGATGGCATCTAAATTGTCAGCAACCTCAACAAATACATACATCACCCCATCACGTGAATAGGAATATGTTTTTTTCTTATTGACCTCATTATTGCTGAATAAGTATTCTTCTACTTTTTTAGTCAGTTGCTCTTCTACCTGTTTTGAGGAAGCTCCAGGATACTGCCCGATGATCAGGCCCTGCCTGATGGTAAAATCAGGGAATTCGTTTCGCGGCATGTTGAGAAGCGCAGCGATACCGAGCATAAAAAATATGGCAGCGAGGGCAAGCGGAAATACATGGTACTCCATCGCCCATTCAATTAAATTACCTTTCTTTTTCATGATCTGTTATTATTTAATGACGATGACAGGTGTTTGATCAGCAAGTTTCTGATAGCCAGAGGTGATCACCTGCTCATTTCCGGTAAGCCCGGACTGAATAGTAATACCGTTACTATAGAGTTGGCCGGTGGTTATATTTTTTCGCACAGCCCTATGATCTGCGTTCACTATATAAAGGAAGCTGGCTCCTTTTTCATCCACCTGGACGGATTGCACAGGAACAATAATTTCTTTAGCATCGCCGGATGAGGTGGCAGCACCTGTGGTTGGGTTAAACACCACTTTACAAAGCATGCCGGGCTTTAATTTTCCATCATTATTGATCAGCGATATTTTAAGGTTATAATTCGCACTGCCGTTAAGCGCTAAAACGCCAACTTCGGATACCTTGCCCTCCAAAGGCAGACTCCCTAAAGCGTCAATTTTTACCATAGCCGAAGTCCCAGCTTTATAGCGGTTAATTTCACTTTCGGGTACTACAACCAGTACCTTCACCGAACGGGTATCCAGCAACTGCAAAACCGGCTGCCCAGGGTTGGCCACAGCCCCTGCTTCGGCTTTCTTTTCACCAATATAACCGCTTACCGGTGCATAAAGATGGGTATGTGCTATATTCTGATAGGTTGCGCGGGCGGCAGCGGTTGCCTGTTCATAATTTGATTTGGCCTCCAGCATTTTTATTTCAGCAACACTGCCTTTTTTAAATACATCGTTGATGCGGGTATAATTTTCTTCGGCAAGTTTAGCCTGGGCCAGCTGTGCGTTATACTGGTTACGGTATACCGTTTCATCTACTTCTCCCACGAGTTGCCCTTTTTTTACATAATCGCCGGTTAGTACAGGGAAAGACAGAATAGTTCCGGAAACCTGAAAGCTTAAATCGATCGTTTTGTCGGCTTCCAGTGTTCCATCGTAAACAGTACGATCGCTGGTTGACATGGAGTCCGTACGCAGATTAAATACGTTTACCGCTAACGTGTCCGGACCGTTCTTTTGCTCTTTTTTGCCTGAGCAGCCGGAAATCCAGATAGCAGCCATCATCGCTGCCGCAAGTGTAAGTTTGGTTTTCATATAATTTAATTGAACATAATTTGTATTATTGTCGATTGTTGTTTCGCTGTTTACTAACACCGGATTTGCTCAATCCAGGCTCCAAAAAAACCAAAATGAACTTATTATTTAATCTTTATCCTTATTCAGAGAATATATTTTATTAAATAATACATTCAAGTATTTTCGACAAATATACATTATTTGTTTTTATGACAAATATAATAAATTTGTCATAAAAATAATTCAGTCTGGGCCAGGCACCTGTAAAGGGCAAAAAAGTCACAAACAAAAATTGTATTTTTGTCGAATCATGAAAGCAGATCAAAACGACAGTATAAAAGAAGAGATTATAGCGGCAGCCGATGCGGTATTTGAACGGTACGGTTTTGTAAGGGTATCTATGCAGGACATATCAAATGAATGCAAAAAAGGCAGAAGTACACTTTATCATTATTTTAAAAATAAAACAGAGCTGCTTGACGCGCTATGTCACAAAATATTTTTCCAATGCCTGGAAGAAAGTAAAGCCACAATAAGCAAACGGCGCTCTTTTTCTGCCAATATCGAATCATATAACGAGGTAAAAGTCAAACGCGTGCGTGAATTGGTTTTAAAGTACAAGCTGGTTATAGAGGATATGAGGCAGGACCCCTCTCTGCTGATTATGCAGTCCCGCATTATGTCTGAAGAAGAGACTGTGGCCGTGAAACTCATGATCAAATGGGCCATGGAAAACAAAGAAATAGCGGAACTGAATGAGGAAGACAGCCAGTTTTTGGCGGAGACCTTACAAACTGTTTTCAAGAGTTTCGATCAGGAAATCATACTTTTTGGCAGGTTTCCGCAATTCGAAAGCAAAATAACCTGGCTGGCGCAAATATTACATAAGGGCCTTAGGTAATTGGTTTGGTTTTAACTGGATGGTAGCGGCAATTCTGTTTGTGTATTTCTTTCACGAATAGCTTCTTCAGTTCGTGGGATAAGAAACTCCACACCAAATTTTGCCGCATTCGCCTGCACTTCCTCTAGAAAAGGACGGAAACCCCTGTTATATTCCTGAAATGCAAGTTCAAAATTGCCGTGGCACTTTTCAAAGGCATCAGCCAGTGCGGCCGCCCCATCTATCGCCAGCGATCCGCCCTTACCGGCAGCTGGGGAAGCACAATAGCCAGCATCACCAACCAGCGCTACTCTGCCTTTTGTCCAAGAAGGCATTTTTATTTGGCACAGTTTGTCGAAGTAAAAGGTTTTCGACTTCTTTACTTCGTCCAATAATTCCGGAGTTCTCCAGCCAATTCCGGAAAACTGATCCAAGATCATATTGCGTTGCTGTTCTTCGTCTCGGTAGTCGTAAGGGATTTCCTGCTTCGAAAAAAAGCAAAGAACGATATCGGTTTTACCATTGTAAGCATTCAGCATAATCGCCTTACCCGGCTCATTGTACATTTGTGTAGTATTCTCACGGATCAACAATTTATTTACGATAGTTATAGAGAAATATGCCTCAAGGAAATGCAAAAACTCCGCCTCATCACCGAAGCAATATTTTCTAATGGCCGAGTGAATACCATCGCAGCCAAATACCAGGTCGAACGAACGCTTTGAGCCACTTTTAAAAGCTACGCCGATACTATCATTTTCTTCCTTTAACGACACCGTGCTATCGCCAAAAATAAACTCGACATCGTCTTTAACAGCTTCGAACATAATATTTAATAATACATCCCGCTCGATTTCGTATTCACGTTCCGCAGGCTCCTTATCATCCTTGTGAGTTGGGCTCGATCTTTCGGTGATATTATCGGAATTTTTAAATTCAATCATTTCCATAGATAGTTTGTTCGATACGATCTGATCGAATATCCCCATACGTTTTACGATGCCGATGGTATTTCCATCAATATTTACAGGTGTGCCGCCTTTTTTGAGACCACCGGCGATCTCAACAACGGTCACCTTGTAACCTAATTTGTTCATCCAGTAAGCGGTTGAGAGCCCTGCAAAACTTGCACCGGAAACGAGTACCCTTTTTTCTTTTTTTGATTCCATTTTGTGTGCGATTTAATTGACGGTGCAAAGGAACACCGTATAGAAACGGCAATCAATAACAAAACAAAGCAGGTATTGTATTATTCGAGGTTTTTATTCCGAAATGTCAATGGGGTCATTCCCGCAGCTTTTGTGAAAAATCTGGAAAAATAAGGATAGTCATCAAATCCCAATTCGGATGAAATTTCTTTTACAGATTTATCGGAATGATAAAGCAAACGTTTTACTTCTAAAATAATGCGTTGTTGAATGTGGTATGAAACGGAATAGCCGGTAGCATTTTTGACACATTCGTTTAAATAGGGAGTGGATATATTCAATCTTTGAGCATATGCAGTTGGACTCTTAACGCTGATAAAATTACTTTCCAGCAATGATTTAAAGGCATCTGAAATAAGCTTAAATCGCGAAAGTGTTTCTGTTGATTTAGCCAATGCCAAATATTGTGAAGTAACCAGCGCGATCAATGCGTTGCAGCTATCTTTTAGTAACGAATGGTAGAGCTTTTCGTTTTTAAGTTTGGAAAATTTTATACAAAGTGATATGGCATCAGAGATTAACGTAAAAGTCTCTTGCTCCAACACTAAGGGTTTTGCGGGCGTAAGGCTTTCCAGTAGTTTTAGATATTCTGGATTTAGGCTTTCGTTATTGATTGCCAAGCTGCTGACGGTCACATTTTCAAATTTTAACAACCGATGAACCTGATCAGGATGCATATAAACAACCGATGGCGCCACAATTTTATATTCCTGAAAGTCAATTTCCACGATGACCGTTCCGCTTTCCAGCAGGAAGAATGAATGCCGGTCTTCTCGGTGCGCTAATTTTGCCTGGTCCGATGAGTTCAATTTTGCTTCTTCCGAAGTGCTGAAATGAATTCTTTCAATGGCAATACCCGCATCGAAATGCTCGGCAATTGTATTTACGGGAATGGACTGTATTTTTTTGGGCACCGTTCTTTTAATTCTGGATGCAAAGATAACTGTTTATATTTTGCAGCAACCGATGATAAATAATCACCGTTGCTCACATCCCTCAGTAAATACCGAGGATATTTAAGCCAATTAATTAACACTTTTTACTAACTGTAGTATACAACTAAAAGGAATTACCAAGTGGTTTAAGTATAAAGAACAGAATAGATGTCTATTAGTTTGAAACAGTTACCGTCACCATATTTAAAATCTATACTTATTATGCCGTCAGGTTAATTAATAGTTGCAAGTCTTCAATAAAATAGTTTGAAATGGGGGCCTGCGAGACCACAAAAAATCGAAAGCTTTTAGAATAAGTTCTGAAAGCTTTTGTGTTTAGCTTATATAAGGTGGATAATAATTATCATATTAGTCTATCAAAGGTCTTTAGCTTTTTTCAATATGGCCAACACTGATCTGGCGCAAGATTTAAAGTTGATAAGCCACTTGGTCTGCTTATGTTTCGAGTGAAGCAGTGTCTTGAATTGATGAGCCGCTAATTGAGAGGCATTCACTGCTGCTTTTTTGAACGGGCACGTTCATAATTTAAAATTGGGGAGATAAATATAAAAATTCTGGTAAATTGTATACTGGAAAATGCAAAACTTTATTCCATGATTATTGAAAGAATAGTTAAAAACAAACAGAATATACTATACGGGGTATCCCTCGCTCTGTTACTGCTGTTATTAAATTGGCTGGAATGGCACTTTGTAATTATTAACCATGCTTTTGAAATTTATGCAGGAACTATCGCGCTTATTTTTACCGGGCTAGGTATATGGCTTGCTATAAAATTGATAACGCCCAAAGTAAAAACGGTGATAATTGAAAAACAGGTGTTTGCCAGTCCTGGTTTTATTTTAAATGAGGCCGAATTAAACCGCCTGCGTTTAAGTACCCGCGAACTGGAAGTGCTGCAACTAATGGCTGACGGCTTGAGCAACCAGCAAATTGCCGAAAGGTTGTTTGTATCATTAAATACTATAAAAACGCATACATCCAACCTGTTTTTAAAAATGGAAGTAGAACGGCGTACGCAGGCTATTGAAATGGCAAAGCGGTTGGGGCTGATACCCTGATGCGCATCATTCTTTAGGGTGATAAGTACCTTTTTTTTTAAAATCACCCGAAAGTATGACTAAAAATATAAGCTGTTAATTCAATTTTGAGCAGGATTTAAACTTAAAACCATAAAAAATGAAAAAGATAATTTGGGTTTGCGGAGTAATAGCAGGTATTATAAGTGTATCATGGGGGGTACTTGGCGAAGCCGTATTAAGCGATAGCCTTAGCCTGAACACCAAGATGATGTTTGGCTACGCAACTATGCTATTGGGCTTTTCCCTCATTTTTGTAGCCATTAAAAATTATCGTGACAATTATAATAGCAGCCAGATTACTTTTGGTAAAGCGCTGCGCATTGGCCTCCTGATAACGCTCATCGCGTCAACCGTGTACGTGGTGGTTTGGATGATTGACTATAGTTATTTCGTTCCTGATTATGGCGACAAATACCAGGCCCAGGCTATAGCTGAGTTGAAGGCAAGCGGAGCAAGCGCCGCGGAAATACAAAAGCAGGCAGCTGAAATTACATCCTCGATGGCCAAATATAAATCGAGCGCCGCTTTTAGGGTGATGTTCACCTACCTGGAGATTGTGCCGGTTGGCATCGTGGTATCATTGATAGCTGCGCTTATACTTAAAAAAAGTGCGAAACCAGCTATAGTAAACGTATAGGTTAAATTAAAGCTGATTAAATATGAAAAAAGTGACAGGCCTGGGCGGCGTATTTTTTAAATGCGATGACCCGAAAAATATGAACGAGTGGTATGCCAAAAACCTTGGACTGGAAACCAGTGAATACGGGACGACGTTTGAGTGGCGACAAGCTGATGATCCGTCGAAAACGGGATCGACATCCTGGTGTGCATTTCCAAGTGACACGAAATATTTCAATCCGTCGGCAAAGCCTTTTATGATCAATTACCGGGTAGAAAACCTCGTTGCATTGCTTGATGAGCTAAAAAAGGACAACGTGACCATTGTTGATGAAATATCCGAATATGACTACGGCAAATTTGTACATGTGCTGGACCCGGAAGGCAATATAATTGAGCTTTGGGAACCGAAGGATGACTAGGAACAGGATAATGTGGTAGTCTTTATTATGCCGTTAGTTAATAGCTGTAAATCTTCAATAAAATAGTTTGAGATTTTTAAGACCACATTTTAAGCCAAGAGCCTTTAGTCTTGAATCCGAAGGCTCTTTTTTATCCAAACAGAATACTTGCAATATTTTAGGTCGAAATTTGTAAACTTCGACCAGTTGGGGGAACCTATCGCGAAACCTGGTGATAACAAAATAATGCTTCGAAAATTCATTATCCTGCCATTTCATTTGCGCCCGGTTTACTTAACTGCTTTAAGATAAATGCCGGCGCAACCCGGCTCATAATTTTTATCATACGGGCAATACCCGGATATGTTTCATATTGATCCTTTTCCAAACCTTTTATTGCCGCATGCACAATTGCCTGGGGTTCCATTAACTTTACTTCAAATCCATCCATACCAATAAATGGATCATTTAAGGGCGTTTTTGCAGCGGGAGCAATTAGTTCGAAAACTTTTATTTTCGTGTTTTTCAGTTGCACCCGTAACGATTTGGTGTACGACCTTAAGCCGGACTTTGTGGCGCCATAAATTGGCGCTATTGGAAACGGAACCAGGGCGAGGCCCGATGTTACATTTAATATAGCTGCGGATTCCATTTGCTTCAAGTGTGGAAGAAAAGCCTGCACCATACGGATAGGGCCCATCAGGTTAGTTTCCACTTCACGGGTAATATCAGAAATGCCTATCGAAGTGTCGTGAAGGCTCATTCTGCGCATTTGGCCTGCGTTATTAATCAATATATTGAGTTGAGGAAATTGCCCGGTTACCTTTTCATAAAGTTCGGCTATTTCTTCCGGGTTGCTTACATCACTTTGGAAAGTATGTAAACCAATTAGATTTTTCTTAGCCGATGCCAGTTTAACGGGGTCTCTGCCGGTTACAATTACGGTGTTGCCTAATTCCAGCAGCCTTTTAGCAAATTCCAGCCCGAAGCCACTTGTTCCCCCGGTTATTAATATGGTGTTATTTTTAAGTTTCATCTTTTTCCTTTTTTTTAATGACACAAAAGTAAGCTGGCTCCACTCGCCTTGTTTATTCAATTCAATCCATTGTTTATCAGATTCAAATAAGACATATAATTAAGTAATACGAAAGCGTACATTTGATAGGTAATGATAAGAAATAGAGTTATTTGATTCAGTTATCTATCAATTAAACAATTGAGGAATGAAAGCACTAACAATTGATGACTTTTATAAAGACACCGCCAGGGCAACGCAGGAAAATGTAGATTCATTGTTACCGCCTGGAATAAAAAAGGAAATAGGTCATTTCAATGTATTCAGTGTTGCTGATCTCGTTACCAGGTACAAAGCAGATCCGCGTACAATGGTATATAACCAGCGGGAGTACTACAAGGTCAGCTTGATCAGGGGGAAAAGCATTGTGGAATATGCCGATAAGGTAATCGAAATAGCGCAATATGCATTGTTGTTCGCTACGCCTAAAATTCCTTACCGTTGGGTGCCTCAGAATGACGACCAGAAAGGCTACTTCATTGTTTTTACAAGTGATTTCCTTTTGCCTTCGAAAAGCGGTATGGTGCTGGATGAACTTCCTATATTTCGACCGGGAGGATGTCCTGTCTTCCAGATTTCGGAATCGCAGGCGGATGAGATGGTTTTGATTTACAAAAAGATGCAGGAAGAAATGGCTTCGGCGTATTTATATAAATATGACCTGATCAGAAACTTCCTGATGGAACTGATCCATTATGGACAAAAGCTTGAACCCTTAACCACTTATAACTATACCCATAACGCATCAGCCAGGATTTCTTCCCTATTTATCGAGTTACTGGAAAGGCAGTTCCCAATTGCTTCACCGGAACAAAAGTTCACGTTACGGACAGCAAAGGATTTTGCAGACCGGCTTTCTATTCACAGCAACCACCTGAATAAAGTGCTGAAAGAAAATACAGGAAAAACGACCACTGAACATATTACTAATCGTTTGATCCAGGAAGCTAAAATATTGTTAAAACAAACAGATTGGAATATTTCGGAAATCGCTTATAGTCTCGGTTTTGAGCAATTGTCTCATTTTTCCAGTTTCTTCAAAAAACAAACCCATTTATCACCCATCGAAATCAGAACCGAAGCGATTTGAATTTGATAAACAATAGATGGATATTTGTAAACTTCCGGTAGCATTTATAAATAATTTCCTGTTTCCACAGAGGGCCTCCTGATAAATTTAAGTTAACCTATAAAATCGACGCCTGCTGAATTGTAAATCTTTAATAAAATAATCACGGCTTTTCAGATTTATCTAATTCATGAAAAATTGCTGGAAATATCCGGGTGGTAAAAGCGATGGACTGCTTTACTGCATTTGCATCGGCAATATTTTCATTGGCGACGATCACAGCATTTAATGATGGGATAATGATCATAAACTGACCGCCCCAGCCCATTCCGTAAGTAATTTGGGTTCCTTTATAGGTAGTATGGTAGTAGCAAAGGGCGTAAGTAGAGTTCTTAAATCCCCAATCAGCATTGTAAAACACATCCGGATTAAAAATCAGCTTCACCCATTTTTTAGGAACAATTTGAATATGATCGTAAACCCCGCCATGCAAAAGCAATGAACCGATTTTAAGCAAATCTGCCGATTGTAAGCTGATACTTTTAAGGCCACTGCCATCATAATAACCATCCTGCATCCTGGCCCATTCAATTTTGGTGATGTTTAAAGGTGTGAACAGATATTTGGTTGCAAAAGTCTTAGTATCCATATGCGTAACCTTAGTAATAATAGCCGAAAGTAAATGGGAGGCAGCATTATTATAATGCCATTCTTTACCAGGTTCGGTAACCAATGGGGCTTTTAAAACATATCCGGATGGATCAGGTAGCTTCAGGAAATTGTATATACCCAACATACTTTTCAAATCCTCATGATAAAGGCCTGATGCCTGGTTCATCACCTGACGTATGGTTATACTTTGTTTTCTTTTATCCGTATCGTTCTTCAGCTCTGGGAAAATATCAACTAGTTTCTCGTCCACCGAAGTCAGGTATCCCTTGTTAATAGCAATACCGATCAATAAAGAACAAATGCTTTTGGTAAGCGATTGATCGCTGAACAGGGTATTGGCATTATATTGTTTAAAATAACGCTGGTAAATAACATGGTCGTTTTGTGAAACCAAAAGCGAATAAATTCCTGGGTTACTCTCTAAATGTGCAGAAGTATCGATAGTTAACTGTGCATATAACTGCGTGCTGAATATGATGATTAAGCTAAAGAATAATAAATTTTTTTTCATGGTGAATTGACTATAAAATAGGGATGTGAATATCTGTTAAAAGGTCTGCAGGTTTTGTTTGCCGCGGAGAATTCAGGTAAACCTCAAAAGGATCTGCATCCCTGAATTCAATATTTGCCGATGGGTACCAGTAGCGATAGATCCAGTTCCAGGTTTGCCACAAAGTATTATAGGCACCATGATGCCTGAAAACAGCCCACTTGCCGGCATCAATCATTTTTTCATTTACTTCTGTTGATTGACCAAGCGCAGGGTTGTTTTTAAGACTGAAGCATGCCTCATACCTCGACTCGCCCGAATCGATTCCTTCCATATCGCGTAGAATGCCTAAACGCAAAAGGCCTGTTGTATTAATATTGTTGCTGTTTAAATAGGCATACAGAATGTCAAAAGCTTCATCCGCCGCTTTGTTATAGTTTTCATTTACCCGGCCTTTGCGGGTAACGTATAAAATAGGTAGCGAAGGTAAATCCCTAATAATTGGCTGATGATGAACTACCGCGTGATTTTGTGTTTCTTTTGCGTAGGCTATTTTGTTTGATAAAAACTTTCTTTTATAAGCCGTTGGCGAACATCCAAAGGTCCGTTTAAACGCTTTGGCAAAAGCAGCGGTTGTTTGGTAGCCCGTTTCGGCCGCAATTTGATTTGACGAACGATGGGCCATCAACAACTCAACAGCTTTTTTCATACGTGTGCGGGTCTGATATTCAAAAATTGTTTCGCCTGTAAAAGCGAAAAATATCCGGTGAAAATGAAACGGCGAAAAATTTGCTGCATCAGCAACTTCTTTAATGGTTACCTGCCTGAATATGTTGTTCTGAATAAATACGGAAGCCTGGTTGATCCGGTTGCGGTAATCAACCACCACATTGCTGTTAGCTTCCTTTAATAAATTATTCATAGTGCAATTTTAAAGAGAATTTAAACACCGAGATGTTCCGATCTTGCTAAAGCTGGAAAACACCCGCAAATAAAAGTACCTTTTAAGTAGCTGTTTTGTACGTGCTTTTATGGTATTTACTGCAACCCAAAATCAACTAAACCCGGTGATCAATTGGCCCGGAACTCAGAGATTATGATACACTATAAAAAAAGACTACAGACTGGTCTGTTTATTATAAAATTTATATCTTTGTGTATGAGAAAAAATGCAATCAGACAAGATGTTATTGATACTGCGTCTCGTTTGTTTTATAAACAGGGTTATGCCAACACGGGGATTAATCAGATTATAGAAGAATCCGGTGTGGTTAAGTCGTCATTGTATGCAAGTTTTCGCTCAAAAGAAGATATCTTAATGGCCTACCTGGAAACATCCGGAGCCGCAACTGATGAGGCGCTAAAAACTGCTTCAGAAAAATTTGAAGACCCCAAAGATAAAGTGCTGGCTGTATTTGATTACCTGGTTGACCTTGTTCAACAAAAAGAATACTATGGCTGTAATTTTCTAAATATTATTTCCGAAATACCAAAGGATGTGGAACGTGTGCGAAATCAGATCAGAAAACAAAAGAACGGCGTTAGAAATCTTTTTGCCAATATACTCCGGCCTGTTCATAAAGAGGATTTGGCTGATGAAATTTATACGCTTTTTGAAGGCGCTTTGATCGCTAATAAGGTACATGATGAAGTTTGGCCAGTACTTAGTGCGCGAAAAATTGCAGATCACCTGCTTAAATAAAAAATAAATTTACTGATAATCAGGTGTTTACCTTGTTTCTGCTAAAAAACACAAATAAATTAAAAACAGACTTGTCTGTTTTTAATTTATTTGTTTATCTTTGAGTCATGAGAAAGATACCAGTCAGAGCGGCAATCGTTAAAACAGCATCCAGGTTGTTTTACCAGCAGGGTTATAGCAACACGGGTATTAACCAGATTATTGCCGAGGCCGGTATTGCCAAGTCGTCGTTGTATCAGCATTTCCGCTCAAAAGAAGAGCTGCTTTTAGCTTATCTGGAAGAAACCGGATTGCAAACAATTGAAGCACTTGGCAATGCTGCAGAGCAAGGCAATACACCGAAAGAAAAACTGCTGTCAATTTTTGATTACCTTGAAATACTGGTTGATCAGCCCGACTTTTATGGATGCCATTTTTTAAATATGGTTTATGAATTGCCGGCCGGTGCTGTAAGAGTGCGGGAGCAAATAAAAAAACAAAAGGATAGTATAAGGGACCTGTTCCAACAAATTTTAGCACCCATCCATAAAGAAATATTGGCCGATGAAATCTATACACTTTTTGAAGGATCATTGATAGGAAATAAAATTCATAATGACTCCTGGCCGATTATCTCGGCAAAAAATATTATTAAAAAGCTTTTATAATTTTGCATTGATAAAAACAGACCTGTCTGTATTGAAATGAAAATAGCAGACAAATGAAAACGATAATCTAAAATCAACTAAAATGAAAAAACAAACCATCTATTACAAAACCATAAATGTTGATGGGATCAACATTTTTTACCGGGAGGCAGGTGATAAAACTAAACCGCAGATAGTTTTATTAAATGGGGTACCGAATGCGTCAAGCGCCTTTCAGGAATTGATACATGACCTGAAAGAAGATTTTTACGTGATTGCGCCTGATTTTCCCGGTTTTGGAAACAGCGATATACCTGACAAAAACGCTTATGCCTATACCTTCCATAATATTTCTCTAAGTATGGAGAAGTTCATCGATCAGTTAGGATTAATTCACCCAACTGTTTACGCATTGGGTTACGGCGGCCCGATAACTTTCAGGATAGCATCACGCAGACCGGAATTATTTGCTAATTATATTCTTCAAAACTCTAATGCTTATGAAGAAGGCTTAGGCCCTGCAATGCTTAACGCCGCGCCGTTTTTAGAAAAACGCCACGAAGAAACGGAAAAGCTGGTGAAACCATTACTAACACTGGATGGCATCAAATTATTTTTCCTGAATGGTGCAAAAGATGAAACAAAAATTAATCCTGACGGCTATTTGAATTCCTTGTTCTATTTAAGTCGCCCGGGTCAGGAAGAAATTCAACTGGATCTGCTTTATGATTACAGAACAAACATTGCAGAATATCCAAATTGGCAAAAATTTTTAAAAGAAAAACAACCGGCGATATTACTTGTTTGGGGTAAAAACGATGTGTTTTTTCCATTGTCGGCCGCAGAAGCCATTAAGAGAGAAGTTCCTTCAGCAGTGTTACATGTTTACGATACCAGTCATCTGGCTTTGGAAGAACATCACAGCGATATCGCGGAACGCATAAAAGAATTTCTACTCAAATAGAAAGAGCGGATATTTTTTTCATTCATTAAAAACAAACTTGTCTGTTTTAATAAAAATCTACATAAACCATAAAATTAAGATCATGAAAACACCAACAGTAAATTATCGCAAAGAAAAAGTAGCGGATTTAAACATCTTTTACCGCGAAGCCGGTTCAGCTGATGCGCCCGTAGTACTCTTATTACACGGTTATCCTACATCATCTCATATGTTCAGGAATCTGATTCCGATATTAAGCGAAAAATATCACGTGATTGCACCGGATTTGCCGGGCTTCGGTTTTACTGATGCGCCGAATTATAAGGAATTCACTTACACTTTTGATAACCTGACCAAATACATACAGGGATTTATCGACCAATTGGGCCTTAAACGTTTTGCCATTTATGTGTTTGATTACGGTGCACCGGTAGGTTACAGATTAGCCGTTGCCAACCCTGAAAAAATTACAGGTATCATTTCGCAAAACGGAAATGCTTATGTGGAGGGCTTAAGCGATGGCTGGAACCCGATTCAAAAATATTGGGCCGAGCCTAGCGAAGAAAATAGGAATAATTTAAGAATGATGGTAGCGGCAGGCACCACGCAATGGCAATATTTTACAGGTGTGAGCGACCCAACGCTGATTGCGCCCGAATCCTATTCATTGGATCAATTCTTTCTTGACCGTGATGAAAATGTGGAGCTGCAATTAGATCTTTTTAAAGATTATGCAAGTAACGTAGCGCTGTATCCAACATTCCAACAATATTTCAGGGATAAACAGCCGCCTTTTTTAGCTGCATGGGGCAACAAAGATCCCTTCTTCCTTCCACCGGGTGCAGAAGCATTTAAACGTGATATTCCAAATGCAACCGTGAAGTTTTTTGATACCGGACATTTTGCCCTTGAAACGCATGTAAATGAAATTGGGCAGGAGATATTGGATTTCCTGGCTAAACTCCCTAAGTAAGCAATAAATAAATTGGCATATCATCGCCAGGGTGGGGCATAGCTAACCACCCTGACGATTGAAAAAAAACAATCATATGTTAAGTAGAAGCAGAAATATGGCGCAAGACGATTTTGCTACGCCAGAACGGTTAAATGCCTTTTCGGATGGTGTATTTGCCGTGATAATTACCATTATGGTTTTCTTGTTGAAGCCACCCGTGGAGCCAACATTTTCGGAGTTGTTGAAATTGTGGCCTACTGCATTAAGTTATGGATTGAGTTATTTATTTGTTGCTATTGCCTGGGTAAATCATCATTACTTGCTAAGGCACGCAAAACTTGCAACCATGCCTTTGATATGGAGTAATTTTGCACAACTTTTCTCTGTATCCCTGGTTCCGTTTTCTACAGCATGGATAGCGCAGACCAGGCTGGCGCCGATACCTGTGTTTATTTATGCAACTATATTTTTACTGGTGAATGTTACCTATCTCATTTTAGTATGGGAGGCACTGTGTACTGAACAATCAAGAGGGATAACCATGAAAGGTATGCGAACTATGAACGTACGGTCATTCTTTACCATTGGGCTGTTTATCATCGCTATGTTGCTCGCATTTAAATTTCCTTTATGGAGCCTGGGTTTAATATGGTGTGCATTGCTTTCTTATTTGAGACCGGCACCTCCGCAAATAAAGCTCAAAATGTAAAAACAGTATTTGAACAGATTACTAACCAAAGATAAAACGAAAATATTATGAAAAATTTAATTGCTATAGTAACCGGCGCCAGTGCCGGAATCGGAGCAGCAACTGCAATCAGGCTGGCTAAAGATTTCTCGGGGATAGCATTAGTTGCCCGCAGGGAAGAAGAATTAAAGGTCACCGCGGATACTGTAAAAGCAGCAGGTGCCGAGCCGTTAATTATTCCGGCGGATTTAAGGCAAGTGGCAGCAGTTGATTTGGTGATCAATGAAACCATTAAAAAGTTCGGGAGAATTGATGCCGTAATCAATATTGCCGGAGATGTACCTCAAATTCACTTGTTTGAGATGACCGATGAACAATGGAACGACGGGGCTGAAATGAAACTTCACGGCGCCCGTCGGTTAACGATCAAAGCTTGGCCTTATCTTAAAGAATCAAAAGGTTCAGTTATCCTCACTTCCGGTAATTCTGCCGAGGATCCGAAGCCTGGGTTTGCCGCTGTGGCTACAATAAACGCTGCTATAGTGGCGCTTGCAAAAGCATTTGCAGAGCAAGGTATAATAGATGGTGTTCAGGTAAACAGCATATTACCGGGACCGGTAATGAGTAATCGACGGATCGGTTTTTTGAAAAAATGGTCGGCCACAAACAATATGACACTAGAGGAAGCTAAAACAAAATTCCTGGTCGACGCCCATATTGAACGATATGGTGAACCCGAGGAGATAGCTGAATTAATGGCATTTATGGTATCGCCTGCGGCAAGATGGATGACCGGTACCGCTGTGAGAATGGATGGCGGTGAAGTAAAGGGGATATAATTCTGGAAAAAGGGGTGTCACCCAGAGGTACTCGAAGGGTGAGCGCAGAGGCCTTTGCCCGCATGTTTCGAGCGCCTACCCATGACACTGTCCATCCGATTAATATAATAACATTAAACAAAAAAATAAACATTTAAAAAGATGAAAACTTTATCAACTACAGCACAAGACCTGGATTCTTCTGCTGATCTTACAAAACAGGCCAAAAGCGGTTTAACCAAATTAGCTGCATGGACAATTGATCGTAATATTTCTTTCCTCATTACCAGCATAGGTATGATTGCTATGCTTCTTTGGGCGGGTTCTTATAAAATGACTGCACCCGGCGCCGAAGGTATTATTCCCCTGGTTTCTAACAACCCGTTAATCAGCTGGCACTTTAAATTGTTTGGCCCTTATGTTGGCTCCGATCTCATCGGCCTTACTGAAATAATAGCCGCTTTATTGATTTTAACCGGCTATTGGAAACCTAAAGCCGGCATTGTAGGCGGCCTTATTGCATCGTTAATGTTCTTTATAACCAGTACTATGGTTATAACTACTCCCGGCGCTATTGTTCCGGTTAACGGAATAAGCTACATGAGCTTTTTGGGTCTGTTCCTTTTTAAGGATATCATATCACTTGGGGTAGCCTTTTACCTGATCAGTTATTTTGGTAAAAAAGCTATCCTTTCAGAAAATAAAGGCTAATAATGCAAACCATTAAAATATAAAATCATGAAAACTTTCCCCGTTCCAACCAGAGAAGAGGTTTCGCCTGCGAACCAGATTCTATTTGATAACCTCACTAAAATGGCAGGTCATGTACCTAACCTGTTCGCCGTATTTGCCCATTCGGAAAATGCGTTGGGTAATTATCTTACACTTAATGGCGGCAAAACATCTCTGCGCGCCAAAGAGCGCGAAGTGGTTAACCTGGTGGTTAGCCAGGTTAACAAATGTTTATATTGTTTAAGCGCTCATACGGCCATTGGCAAAATGCAGGGCTTTACAGACGAGCAGGTATTGGAGGTGCGTAGAGCAGAAATTAAGTTTGATGCTAAACTGGATGCACTGGCCAAATTGGTTAAAGGTATTGCCGAGAATCAGGGTCATGCTGATCCGCAACTGGTAGAGAACTTTTATGCCGCCGGTTATAACAAAGGCAGTTTGATGGATGTTGTTATTGCCGTGGGCGATAAGATTATCAGCAACTATGTATTTGCTTTGACAGAGGTGCCTATAGATTTTCCAATAGCTCCTGAATTATAAGGATGGTATTTTGATAATGATGGCGAAGGATCACATCGGAAATGTCCCTTTACTGGTCTAAGTTTAGCGATAGCGTAACTTAGACCTAAAATATGACAAGCATTCTGCTTGCAAGGATGTATAATCATTTGCCCGTTATATTGGGACTGACCAAAACAGTTTATCTTTTTGGTCAGCCCCAGCGGGCGCAGTGAATATAGTATCAATAAATTAATAAGATACTATATCCATTGCATACACAGAACCATAGTAACTGCTAAGCGGTATGCGGGCGCCATTCTTCCAGTAAACCGGTAAATATTGATTACTGCCGACTACATATAAGTTATTGTCCTGAACCGCCACTGCCATAGCCCATGAATGGCTTGTATTAGCTAATGTATGTACTACTCCGTTTTTCCAATATACAGGCGTATCGTGGAAAGCGCCACAGGCATATACATCGTCATTTTGAATAAAAATGCATTGAGCTGAGCCTTCAGGAGCGGACAGTGACACAATGTGACCATTTTTCCAGTATACTGCTAAATCTTTTCCAGAATTGTTATAACCAAGGCCGGCAATATAAACATCACCATCATATAAAAACAGGTCGCTTGCATAGGTCTTTCCCCCGGTGGTATCATTAAGCGGTAATCGGGTGTTGTTTTTCCAATAGGTTGCCGCCTGCACATCAAGCGGACTGTTGTAAATCCCCACTCCGGCCATATACACATCATCATTCTTAACCGTTAAGGAATATATTGTTCCGGGGCCAATTACGGTTGCAACTCCATTTTTCCAATAGGTTGCCATGTCTTTACTCCAGCGCTGTTTCTTGCTCACACCGGCCACATATACGTCATGGCCAACTATTTTTATCGCATATATAATTCCATAGCCTAAATTTTTAGCAACTCCGTTTTTCCAATAGGTTGCAATGTAGTCAACACTTCCGCCTACGTAAATATCTTTATTATCTACAGCGATAGTATTTGCTACCGCATTTGTTAAGGAATCTGTTAATTGGGTTAAAATGCCATTTTTCCAATAAACAGCCGTTCTTAAAGGGGGGCCTTGTGTCGTGTTTTTGTGATATTTGTTCAGTGCTCCCACAAAATAAATATCGCTGTGGGTTGTTGTGGGTTTTTTCTTACAGGCAGTCAACGAAAACAGAATAGTCAGAATAGAAAGCGATGCGGGAAAGAATCTCATAAAAAACAAATATTATATCTCCATGGAAAAATAAATAAATCCATCGACTTTAAGCAAAAAAACACTCATTGATCTAAGGTTTGTGGCCTTATCTTGTACCTAAAACAAACTTCCCAGAAACAGCAAATTGCCAAAAAAACCACTTTTTTTGCCCCATTTTGTCCCAACCTGGCCCGACCAGGTGTTTAACAACTTGATTTACAATGCACGTTGTCCCAGCTGTACCGGCTGTTTCTTTTTGTGTCATATCTCTTCGGGACAGGGCATCTTAAATAAAAAGCCCTTAGATATACATCCAAAGGCTTTTTATTTAACCAGCTGTTCTGCTATTATTTTAAACCTTGCAGGTATGCCACTAGTTTCTCCACATTTTGTTTCAGCCCCTCGTCAGCTTTGTGCGCCTTAACAACGGCCATAAATACCTCTTCCGATTCAAACAGCATATGCCAGTTGAGGTGTGTTTTATCGCCCTGCTCCTCAAACTGAATTGTTGCAGTAAAGTTGGGGTTAAAGTGTTGCAAAACGATTTTTTTGTGAGGTACCACTTCTTTAAACACACTTTTATTTTGATAATCGGTTCCATCGGGGCTATGCATCACCAGGTTCCACTGTCCGCCAGGCTGTACGTCCATAACGGTAATGGTATTGGTAAATCCATCGGGACCCCACCAGTTGGCAATATGTTCGGGCTTGGTCCAAACTTCCCATACCAGTGCTACGGGAGCGTTTATAGTTCTTGAAATAAAAATCTCGCGGTCTGTTGTGTTACTTGTTGTGTTTTCCATCTCGTTCTTTTTTTAATTTTTCGATATATGTTTCCATTGCGTCTAATTTCTTTTCAAAATGCTGGCGGTACTGGTCAACCCACATGGATACCTCGCTGAGCTGATCCAACTGCGCCTCACAAAGCCTGTCCCGGCCCTGTTGTTTAACCGCAATCAACCCACAATCAATCAGGATTTGAATATGCAGCGATATTGCCTGCCGGGTTATATCAAATTTTTGGGCTATAGCATTTACGTTATGCGGTTCGGTGGCAATCATATTAATGATCGCCCTGCGGGTAGGGTCGGCTATAGCCTGGTAAACGTCTCGTCGCGCTTTCATATAATGCAAGTAAGTGCTTGCAAATATATATGCAAGTATTTACTTGCGCAAGTTTTTTTGAAATTATTTTTTGGATTGAATTATTGGGGAGATTTTTTGAGTTCGGGCGGGTTACTTATATTGATATACACCGGAAATTTAATAGTAAAATTAATTATTAAAGGGTGCCTGCCTGTTCGGTACCAGGATCCTTTTAAAAATTAACTTGATACCATCGTTTTAATTTAGCTATTGATAGGCACAATAGGCCGGGTTGTCGATTTTAACATTCGTTAACACGAACTTTTGAACGTTTGTATCACAAAATAACGTTTAGATATTCCAGCAGGGGAACCTGCCAGGCACAAACAATGATCGTTAAATAAATATTTTAATCCGCAAGCAAGATCTATGAACTCGTTTTTTACGCATTAATCAATAAGTTTTTTATTTAAAATCAAATATGAATAATCGTATGAAAAGGATCAGCAATAATATATACCAGATCAGCTTAGGCTGGGTCAATGCTTTTGTGATAGAAGATGATGGCCTGACCCTGATAGATACCGGTACCAAAGGTAGCGCGGGAAAAATTTTCAGCGCAATTAAAAACTCGGGCAAGAACCCCTATGATATCAAACGAATCATCCTGACCCATGCACATCCTGATCATGCAGGAAGTGCCGAAGAGATAAAGCGGATGTTAGGAGTTCCGGTAATGGCACATCGCGAGGATGCGAAGATAATGCGCTATGGCATTGCCTGCCGCAAAGAGATATGCCTGACACCCGGACTAAAAAACTGGCTGATCTACGAGCTGGCCATCAAGCGCTCTGGCATCAATATCGAGCCGGTTAATATAGACGAACAGTTGAGCGACAACGATTTGCTGCCTTTGCTGGGGGGCATTCGGGTTATCCATACACCAGGCCATAGCAAGGGCCATATCTGCCTGCTGGCAGAAAACGAAGAAGTACTGTTCGCAGGCGACCTGTTGTCGAATAACACTGGACTGGGCCTGAGCGTCATCTATGAAAATATGGCAGAAGGTATCAGCAGCATCCTGAATGTGACGGACCTTGACTTTGATAAAATGGTATTCGGGCATGGCAAGCCGATTTTGAAGGATGCGGGCAGCATCATGCGGCAGACCTTCGTTAACTATGATTATATACTCATTTAAGCCGGAAACCAAATATGAAAGTCATCCAAATCCTGTTATATTAATACCGCCGGATTGTTTATTTTCGTAACGCACAACAGGTATATTTTAAGTTTATGAATCCGGAATCACAGAATGTAACAGACTACACAAATAACAATACCATATTTATGGTTTGGGATTTTAAGGATAATCTGGAAGTTAAAGATGTTTTTAGCAGGCTTTGCAAACTGGTTATTAACCTTAATAATTCTGCTAATGTGCGTTTTCCTGTTTCCAGGGCGAGTTGCGTAATAGGAATTGGATATGATGCCTGGCTCCGGCTTCAGCTCCCGGTCCCCTCACCCAAAGAATTAGTGAATTTTGTTCCCATAATTGGCAAGAAACACACAGCAGTTTCTTCCAAAGGACATCTGCACTTTCATATAAGAGCAGATACCACCAGTATATGTTACGATATGGCATCCGCGATATCGGATGTTTTAAATCCGGCGGCAATTTGTACAGAAGAAATTCACGGTTTCAGGTATTGGGACAGTCGTTCTATTTTAGGTTTTGTTGATGGTACAGAAAACCCCCAGGGGCAGGATAGGGAACTCTTTAGCATGGTGGGGAATGACGACCCTGGCTATAAGGGAGGAAGCTATCTTTTTGTGCAAAAATACATCCACAATTTAACATCCTGGAAAGAACTCTCCACCGAACAACAGGAAAAAGTAATAGGAAGGTACAAATCGAATGATATAGAAATGGCAGACGATGTAAAACCTTCAAATTCTCATATAGCTTTGGCTAACGTTGGCGATGAGTTTAAGATTGTGCGTGATAATATGCCTTTTGGCAATATGGCTACTAATGAAATGGGCACTTATTTTATAGCTTATGCAAGTACATTCAGCACCGTACAAAAAATGCTGAATAATATGTTTATTGGGTCTCCTATCGGGAATTATGATAGGATATTAGATTTCAGTACGCCCAAAACAGGCAGTTTATATTTTGTACCAACGTTTAACATGATAGATGATTTTTCATCTGATTAAAGTTTCTGCCCGGCTATAAATCATCTTCAAACCCACCGCACAACCCCAGTCAATCATAAAGAAAGTGCATAAACGCCAAAAACCCTTAGATTTCCATCTAAAGGCCTTTGAATATAATTACCCGTCAATTTATTTTGATACGGTTAATAAAATAGCGGCCAATTTATCAGACATTGATATAAAAGGGGTATGGCTGCTTGCTAATGAATATTCCTTACTGATATGACCATTGTTTTTTACCATCATTTTTTGCAGTGTAAAGCTAACAGCATGGTCATTGGTAGTGTGGATATAAACTTTCTTCACAATTCCGAAATTTGCGTCTGTTAAGGTAACCGGGGTTGCAAGGGGTGCTAAAGGCTCTGGTTTAATGTTGTTAACCAGATAATCGGCAACCTGCGCAGGTGCATCAGCTGCAAATACGTCTACTACGCCATCTTTTGCCACGTTGGCAGAACCGTTGGTTTGATCAATTTGCAAATATTTACCAATATGGCTGTCAGCATCTTGTTTGGCAAGTGATAATAAGCTTTCGCCATTTTGTGGCAGGTAAGCGGCCAGGTAAACTAATTCTTTGATTTGGCCCGGGATCTCTTCTGCCACCTGGCTGATAACGATGCCTGCCATGCTGTGGCCCACTAAGATCACATTTTTCCTATCGCCGATGGCATTCTTTACCGCATCTACATAAGATTGTAAACTGATACCGGCAAATGAACTTGCGTCGGTTCCGTGACCTGGCAGATTTACGGCGATTACTTCATGACCCTGTGCTTTTAATAGCGGCACTACGGCTTGCCAGGCTGTTGCATCAGACCAGGCTCCATGAACCAAAACGATAGTTGAAGAATTTGTGTTGTTTGTTTTTGCGGCTTGAGAAGTAAAACCTAATACGCTCATTGCCATTGCTAATATTGCTGTTTTCATTTTGTTTAATGCCTAATTGTTTAGGACAGCACAAACATCGGCCTAAGTTTGCCGGATAATTTTAACCCAGGTTAAAATCGAAAATGAGCAGCAAAATTTATTATTTGCCCACCATCCGTTTACGGATACGGCTTAGTGATGGGCCCTGGATACCCAGATAAGAGGCGATATGATAAAGCGGGACCGAATTAAAAATATCAGGATGTTTTTCTATCATATCGCGGTAGCGGTCTTCGGGTGTTTTAAATAAAAAACCTTCGGTGCTCCGCATCACCTCATGAAAGGCCGTTTCGGCAACCTTCCTGCCAAACCGCTCCCATTGGTGCGAAGCACCATAAAGCTCATTTAGGTGATCAATATGGATATATAAAATAAGGGAGTCGGTCATGGCTTCTGTATAGTATTCACAGGCGGTTTGACTAAAAAAGCTGGTAAAAGAAGTTACAAATTGATGGTCGGTAAAAAAAAGCATGTTCTTTTCTTCGCCTGTACTTTCATTTGCACGATAGATCCTAAACACGCCGCTGATGATGAAGCCAAGGTGTTTACAGACGTTTTTATATTCGTTATAAAACTCGCCTTTTTTATATCGCTTTAGTTTCCAATGCGGCAATGACAGATCGAATGCTTCGACTTTCATACCGGTGGAACACATTGCCGTGCGTAATAATTCTATTTCTGTTGCATCATTTGCCATGCTATAAAAATATCGCTTTTTCTTTTAAAGGTCAGGGTAATTGATGCCTTCAGCTACTTTATCTCAACTACCCCATCCGCCACTTTCGGGAAAATGGAAAATACTTGTGCATCATGGCCAGGAATAATAAATTTAACGTCCGATACCATAGTTTTCATCCGCTGCATGGCTTTTACATAACCTGCTGGGTCGAGCGTACCACCGTCCGAAGCCGGTACCATATGTTGTAGACTATAATAGATCCAGATATTATCAGAAGCCAGCACAATTTTATTAGTCCCCGTTTCAACCAATACATATTGCGAATTATAAGTATGCCTTGAACCGGTGAATACTTTAATACCCGGCATAATCTCCTTATTATCCCCATCGACAAGGGTTACTTTGCCTGCCAGGTTTAAATCCAGCAGCTTGCGCACATCCCTTTTATTAAAACCACCGTTTTGTCCATCTTTTTGCCAGGCCCCGCCTACAAAATAACCATAATCTTCCTTTTGAATCCAGATGTGAGCATTAGGAAACAGGCCAATTCCATCAATGTGATCCCAATGCGGATGACTTAAAATAATATCACTAATATCCCCCGGTTTAATGCCCAGTTTTAACAACGCTGAGTCGGGCCGTATATAATTAACCACATTAAAGTCGGCCGCATCAGGCGTATCATTTATAAATCCGGCATCGACCAATATATTTTTGCCATTGCTACCTTTAATCAGCCAAACCATAAAGTTAATGCGCACGCTGTCGGTTGTGGGGCCCTTATCGGCCCAGTCGGCAATGGCGAAGGGATGTGCCGTTGAGGCAAAGCGGACTATATAAACTTTATAAGCCGCAGTTTGGGCTACAACACAAATGGAAACAGACAGGATGACAATGATAGTGAGCGTGATTTTTTTCATGAATTGAATTTAATGGGCGGCCATCTAAAAATATAAAATTTATTAATTGCCTGCAATCTGTGGCTATTATAATAACAAATTAGGGTAGTTGTTATTTAAATGGCCCCCAAGTGGTATTAAGTACCTAATAATTAATGTTTGATAAACAAAAAAGCAATATTTTTAATGAAAACCCCATTAAATCTATATATTCTATATAATTAGTAGTTTATTTAAATTTATTTATATATTTGGATCGTAAAACAAACGTAATGAAAGCTTTTTTACTTTCTCACAGCAGCTCATTAAAATTATCAGGCGCCCTTCAGGTACGCATGATGTGCTGCTTATGTTGTTGTTGCTAAACTGCACAACGCCACACCAATAACTCTTTACAAATATTTTCAAAAAATCATATTGGCAAATTGTGTCTTGTACGGCCACAGGCGGGGAAAGACCAATCACTTAAAAACTAACAGAATGAACTCATAAACAATCACCTCAAAAAGAAAACCGGCAAGGAAGCCTTGCCGGTTCATGACATGACAGATCAGTCAGACCGCGAATCACATACTGATTGTCATCCAGTTTTACTAACGAATAATCATTAACATAAAACCATTTAAATATATGGAAATATATATCCATGCCAAACACGTACTTAATAAGCTCTTTCTTGTATTCATTTTCTCTATAAGCTCGCTTACTCTTTTTGCACAAAAAGAAACCCCCATTATTAATTCAAAGTTGGAAGGCAGAGTTACCGACAGCGTAACCAAACAGCCAATAGCAGGTGTTACCCTGCGCATAAAAAACGTTACTCACGAAGTTATTTCAGGCTCTGATGGCCGTTTCTCTATCATTACCGGGCAAAAATTCCCATACACGCTGGTGGTAACGTTTGTTGGTTACAAAACCAAGGAAGTAGTTGCAAATGGCAGCCCGCTGAACATACAGCTTGCTGAAAACCTGGCCCAACTGAATGATGTAGTGGTGGTAGGCTATGGCACCCAAAAAAAAAGTGATATTACCGGTTCTGTTGGATCGGTACCCAAAAACATCCTGAATCAGCCAGCGGCTTCGTTTGATAATTTGCTGCAGGGTGCTGTTCCGGGAGTTGCGGTAACACAAAACTCTGGTCAGCCAGGTAGTACTGCAACCATCAGAATACGGGGTGGTAACTCTATATCATTTGGTAACGCACCTTTATATGTAATAGACGGTTTTATTATTTATAACGATAACGACTATACCAACGTAGGCTCAAACGGAACCAGCGTAAATGCGCTATCAACTATCAATCCAAATGACATTGAATCGATAGAAATATTAAAAGATGCTTCGGCTACTGCCATTTACGGTTCGCACGGGGCTAACGGTGTGGTTATCATCACCACAAAAAAAGGTAAAAAGGGTACTAATAATGTAAACTTCAGCACTTACTATGGTATTCAGAAAGTAGCTAAAACTTTAGATCTCCTTAACGCATCGCAATGGGAATCGTTGGTAAACGATGTGAATTTGAGCGATGGTGTTAAATCTACTTTTACCGGAGCTCAGATAGCTGCAGCCGGCGTTGGTTCTAATTGGCAACAAGCCGCATTGCGTAATGCACCAGTAACGAATGACGAATTAAGCATTTCGGGCGGTGATGAAAAATCGAGGTATCTTATTTCCGGTAACTATTTTAACCAGGAAGGCAATATTTTAAATACCGGCTTTAAAAGATATTCGGCCCGTGTAAACTACGAGAAAAACGTAACCGACAAATTCAAAATATCAACCAACATTTTTGGCAGCCAATCAATAGAAGAAAAACTTTACGGAAGCGCCTATAACAGTATCAACTTTAGTAATGCCTATGCCAATTTATTACTTACATCGCCCCTGGCTTTAATCAGAAACCCTGATGGAAGTTATAACACCACCAACCCTTACCTGGCCACACCCACTAACCCATTGCAGGATATTACTGCTACTACCAACACCACCACGCTTACCCGCATTTTAGGAAATGTTGCCGGCGAATATAAATTGCTTACCGACCTTACCTTAAAGGTAACCGCAGGAGTTGATATATTAAATACAGCACAGGATTATTATGCACCATCATTCACTGGCTCACCTGCCGGTAGCTCAACGGGCTACGCCGCAGGTGGTTACGCTTCGATAGGTGCCGGAAACGAATTAAGCTGGTTAAATGAAAACACACTTACTTACGATCATAATTTTAACAATACACACTTCTTAAATATACTGGCGGGTTATACCACGCAGTTTACAAAGTTTAACTCATCTGTTGCGGTAGCGCAAAAGTTCCCTAATGATTTGACCACCTACAATAACCTTTCTTATGCAGGGATAGCTGATCTGCCATTGTCAAGCGGTTCAAGCGACGCCCTGGATTCATACCTGGCAAGGGTGAATTACTCCTATGAGCATAAATATAATTTCACCGCTTCGGCACGTGCCGACGGTTCCTCGAAATTAGGAGCCAATAACAAGTGGGGTTATTTTCCGTCTGCGGGTTTTTCGTGGAATGTCAATAAGGAAGACTTTTTTAAACCGGTTAAAGAAACCATCAACAGCTTAAAACTAAGACTAAGCGCCGGTGAAACAGGTAACTCTGAAGTGCCGCCTTACAGCTCATTATCAGCCCTGGCACCTACCAATTACTATTTGGATAGTAAACTGGTTACCGGTATTGCACCGCTTCAATTGCCTAACCCTGATCTGAAATGGGAAACAACGGCGCAATATGATGCCGGTCTTGATGTGGGCCTGTTTGACAGCCGTATCAATTTAACGTTTGACGCCTATTATAAAAAGACAAGTGATTTGCTGCTTAACGTGCCGCTGCCCCTTTATACAGGATATGCAAGCGAACTGGAAAATGTGGGTAGCGTAGAAAACAAAGGTATTGAGCTGGGCATAAATACCGACAATATTAAAACAGATAATTTTGACTGGAAGACCAATATTCAATTTGCCGAAAACAGGAACAAAGTGCTGAGCCTTGGCCCTGGCGTTAACAGCTATTTCCCGCTAGCGCCAACAGGACAGGTGTCGCCTGTAATTGTTCAGGTAGGCTTGCCTGTTGGTACTTTTTGGGGATACTCAACCAACGGACTTTTAACGGCTGCTGATCTTTCAAAAGGCGTACCGCTGCTGGCCGGTGTACCGCAAAAAGTTGGCGATACCAAATATGTTGACTTTAACCACGACGGGCAGGTAACCACTGCCGATAAACACAAGCTGGGCAGCGCACAACCCAAATTTACCGGCAGCTTTACCAACACATTTACTTACAAACAGTTTGACTTGTCTATTTTCTTTGCCGGATCATACGGTAACAAGATCTTTAACCTGTTACAGCAAACTTTAGAAAGACCAACACTTACCCAAAATGCTTCGGCCACTTTATTAAACAGGTGGAGCCCGTCTAATCCGAATGGAACGGTTGCAAGGGCTACCGATTCACCGGTGCCGCAGGTTACTGACAGGTATATTGAAAATGGATCATATCTGAAACTGAAAAATGCATCCTTCGGCTATAATTTCGATAAAAGCATTGCTTCAAAAATAGGTGCCAAACAGCTAAGGGTTTATGTTTCGGCCCAAAATATTTTCACTATAACCAAATACACAGGTCTTGACCCCGAAGTGAATTTCTATGATAACGATAACACCAAACAGGGTATAGATTATGGTACTTATCCGCCGGTAAGAACTTTCCTTGCGGGCTTAAGTGTCACTTTTTAATAACCTAAAGATTAAAGCATAATGAAAAATATAACATCATATAAAATCAGCATATTAACCGGAGTATTGGCATTGGGTGCCCTTATTTCGTGCAATAAATTAACCGAAAACCCGAACTCTATAATTGTATCCTCACAGTTTTACAAAACAACTTCTGACGCAGTTTCGGCAGTAAACGCGGTTTACAGTACGCTAAACAGTGACCCTGCCGCAGATTTCCCCTTGTATGGCCGCCAATTGAATTTACTGGTCGAAAACGCAAGCGATAACCAGGTTTACAGTCCAAGTAATACTAATCCCGATGTTAGGGCATTAGGAACAGAAACCTATATTTCTTCAAACAGCAGGGTACAAAAAGTTTGGCAGCAGCTTTACTATGGTATTAACAGAGCCAATATTGCTATTGATAATATCCCGGCAATACAAATGGATACCGCACTTAGAGCGCGACTGGTAAGGGAATCAAAATTTGTAAGGGCGCTGTTGTATTTTAACCTGGTTAGGCTTTATGGCGATGTGCCGCTGGTATTGCACAACCCAACCAGTATTGACGTAAGCCAACTTACTGTGGGTCGTACCCCATCAGCCCAGGTTTATACCCAGATTATAACTGATTTACAAGACGCCACCAATCTGCCCAAATCATATGCAGGAGCCGATATTGGCCGTGCAACAGGTGGTGCTGCACATACTTTATTGGCCAAGGTTTATCTAACCCAACAGGATTGGACCGATGCGCTTACCCAATTAAAAGATGTAATTAACGGCGGCTACGGCTACAGCCTTTTCCCTAATTATTACGATGCTTTTCAAAAAGCTACCAAAAACGGGGTAGAGCACATATTTTCTGTGCAGTTTGAAACCAACCTCGGCGCTGCAAACAGTACTCAATTTTTAAGTGAATCGTTTACTTCATTCAATACTGGCACATTCCCTATTGATATACCTGCCGATAGCAGCGTTTATAAACTATTTAGCGCCGCCGATAAACGCCGAGCCGTTACTTTTTATAGCTCTGTTTATAACGCAGCTACCGGCCAAACGGTTGTTTTTAATAATTCATACGCACCTTATTTTAACAAGTTTGTTGACTATAGCCTATCGCCTTTAAGCATACAGGTACAAAGCGGTATCAACTACCCCGTATTGCGCTATGCTGATGTATTGCTGATGTATGCCGAAGCACAAAATGAGATAAACGGCGCGCCAACCAGCGATGGGTACAGTGCCATTAACCAGGTAAGGCAAAGAGCCGGTATCCCCAATTTAACAGCAGGCCTGGGTCAGTCTGATTTTCGTGATTCTGTCTTTTTAGAACGAAGGAAAGAGTTTATACAGGAAGGTCACCGCTGGTTCGATTTAGTGCGCCAGGGTGGTACTGTATTAGTTGATGCATTGCATAAACTGCCGGCAAAATCTGCGGCAAGTGCTAAAAATAATTTATTCCCTATCCCGCTGGTTGAAGTTCAGCTTGATCCGAAGTTAACGCAAAACCCGGGTTATTAATTTTTAAACCATTAAAAATCAATATATATGACATTATCAGATGTAACTCTTTTAGGAAAAAAGATACTGGTTGGCGTAATTGTAACCATTGTACCTTTTGTCATTATTGCTGGTGGTCTTTGGCTAACGCAAAAGCTGTTGACCGACCATCCCTCGTCAAAACAAGCTGTTGTTAAACCCGTTAAACCCGCAGTATCATGAAAATTGAACCTGAAGTTAAAAAGCAGATAACCAGGAATGTAATTCTCAGCCTGTTTATTTACCTGCTCCCAATTGTGCTTATGTTTCTCACCTTTTTAATTACCGGCGACAGGCCGTGGGAAAAGAAAGTACATAAAACAGAAAATGTAAAATCAACAAACAATAAAACCAACTTAAACAATGGAAGCAACGATTGAATTCATCAAAAAAATAGTGGATAACCTGAACGGTTTCGGTTTTCCATTTTTAGTATTTTTTATTGGCATACTCGAATTTTCATTCGGTTTATATAAACGGAAATGGCCCAAAAACGAACGCTATGTTGATATAGCCTGCTTTGTTTTACCGCGGCTTGTGGTGCAACCCGCTGTTGCTTATTTCAGCGTAACACTTTTACCGCATATATTTCCGGCATTTAAAAATGTATTTAGCTGGGTGCCCTTTATATGGGGATTTGCCATTATAGCGGTTGCTGATGATTTAACGCAATACTGGTATCATCGCTTGCACCACCAGGTTCCCTGGTTATGGCGTTTTCACCGTACGCACCATTCAGCATCATACATGGGTATGGCTATGGCCAGCAGGCAGAATGTAATTTATACCATCTTTTTTTCGCAGATATATTTAACTGCTGCATTGGTTTACCTGGGGTTGGGTATTCCGGCTATTGCAGTAAGGGTGATTAAATCAACTATTACAACGCTTGCTCACTCAAGTATTCCATGGGATAAACCGTTTTATAAATATAAAGTGCTGCATCCTATAGCCTGGGTATTGGAGCGGTTGATATCAACCCCTGCAACGCACCATGCGCATCATGCGGCTACTACCGATGATGGCGTAGGCTATTATAAAGGTAACTTTGGTAATATGTTTTTTTTGTGGGATATTATTTTCGGTACCGCGTTGATATCACGCCAGTATCCTAAAGCCTACGGCATATCGCACTACGAGGGCGACCAATGGTATGCGCAATTGCTATGGCCCATATTTAAATCAAAAGTTGAAGGCAGTGAATTAGCGCCAAACGGCCCCATGGTTCGTATCGATCTGGATAAAGAAGAACAACATTTAAACGGAAATAATTCCGGAAATTTAAAACACGATGCTGCTGTTCTGCAACCATCATATTCAAATAATTAAGATGATGAAAAAAAATAAAATCAAATACTTATTGGCATTTACGGGTGTACTGGCTTTCAGTTACACCCATGCTCAAAACTATACGCAGCAGCAGCAGCCGTTTACCGGTGTTATTGGCAAAACCACAGCCGATTCAAAAGAAGCATGGACACCTAATGTAAAAGCACCAAAAGGTGCGCCCAACGTGATCTGGATCTTATTGGATGATGTAGGTTTCGGCGCTTCATCAACATTTGGCGGTGTTATCAGTACACCCAATTTTGATACATTGGCCAACCAGGGTTTAAGATATACCAATTTCCATACGGCTGGTATTTGCGCGCCAACGAGGTCGGCGCTGTTAACTGGACGTAACCATCACTATGTGCACGAAGGTGGTTTTTCGCATACAGTTTTATCAGCCGGATATCCGGGTTGGGATGGACGCATCCCTTCAGATAAAGGAACAATAGCCGAAATTTTGCGCGAAAGCGGCTACAATACCTTTGCAGTAGGTAAATATGGTTTAACGCCCGATGAGGATGCCACAGATGCCGGTCCGTTTGACCGCTGGCCAACCGGTAAAGGATTCGATCACTTTTTTGGTTTTCTGGGTTCGCAAACAGATCAATATCAGCCAGACCTGGTTGAAGATAATGCTCACGTAACCCCCGACGGACGTAACCTGAATGAGCAAATTACCGACAAAGCTATATTTTACATTAGCCGTCAGCAGAAGGTAGCGCCTAATAAACCGTTTTTCTTATACTACGCCCCTGCAGCGACACACGCACCACACCAGGTAAGTCATGAATGGAGCGATTTATATAAAGGTAAATTTGACGAAGGATGGGATGTTTTCAGAAAACGCGTTTTTGAAAATCAGAAAAAACAAGGCATAATACCAGCCAATGCCATTTTGCCCGATCGTAATCCAAACATTAAAGCATGGGATTCGCTTTCGTCCGATGAGAAAAAACTGTACGCCCGTTTTATGGAGGTATATGCCGGCTATTTAACCTATGCCGATGCGCAGGTTGGTCGTTTAATTCAATACTTAAAGACCAGCAAACAGCTCGATAATACCTTAATATTTGTTGTTATTGGCGATAATGGCGCAAGCAAAGAGGGTTCGTTAAATGGTGACATCGACCGTCAGGTTTTTGCACAGCCACGCGACGAACAGGAAAACATCAAACATAACCTGGATAAGATAGGGGAGATAGGAACGCCCGAAGGCAAGCAAACCAATTACCCTTTAGGTTGGGCACAAGCTGCAAATACACCGTTTAAATACTGGAAACAAGATGCCAACGCAGAAGGAGGTACCCGTAATCCTTTAATTGTTTATTATCCGAAAGGTATAAAAGATGGTGGAAGCATCCGCACACAGTATGGCCATGTGAATGACCTGCTGCCTACCACGCTGGAATATTTGGGTATTACTCCGCCGGAATATATCCGTGGTATAAAACAGGATACCCTGCAGGGAACCTCATTGGTATACTCTTTTGATAATGCTAAAGCACCTTCGCGTCACCGGGTACAGTATTATTATATTTTTGGTTCCAGATCTATTTATAAAGATGGCTGGAAAGCAGAAGTATACCACCACCCTGATTTTACCGACTATGGCAAATTTAAACCAGGCGTAGACACGGTTAATAACTTTAACAAAGATGTTTGGGAACTGTATGACTTAAATACCGACTATACGGAACGCATTAACCTGGCGGCAAAATACCCTGAAAAATTGAATGAGTTAAAGGCTTTGTTTGAAGAGCAGGCGCAAAAAAATCATCTTTATCCGTTTATTGATTGGGAAGATGTACTGAAAGGAAGAATACATCATACCGAAGGTCCGGTAAATAATCCTGGAAAATAAATTTAGTTTATGTTAAAAAAACTTTTGTTTATAGGGCTGATATTATTGGCAGGATGTAAACAGAAAAATGATATCACTACCGGCATTGCTTCAATGCCGGTAGCTGTTTGTGGAGCCCCAAAAGCAATTTGCTGCGAATCCAACATCCCTAAAAGATTTGCGGCATTACATACCAAACCAGTTGTGGTGCCCAGCCTGAATACCGACGATACCCACAAAGGCATGGTTTGGATAAAAACCGGAACCTTTATGATGGGTGCCGATAATAAACAGGCGCTGGACGACGAATATCCTAAACATAAGGTAACCGTTAGCGGCTTTTGGATGGATATTACCGCGGTTACCAATGCACAGTTTGCCCGTTTTGTAAAAGCAACGGGATACCTTACAACAGCCGAACGCAAGCCCGACTGGAACGAATTGAAAAAACAATTGCCGCCGGGCACGCCAAAACCTGCCGATAGTTTACTGGTTGCCGCCTCGCTGGTATTTGATCCGCCAAAAGGTGCAGTCGACCTTAACGATTATACCCAATGGTGGGAGTGGAAAGCCGGCGCAAGCTGGAAACATCCGCATGGGCCGGGTAGCAGTATTAAAGGGAAGGACAATTACCCGGTGGTGCACATATCCTGGTACGATGCCGTGGCCTATTGCAAATGGGCCGGTAAACGACTGCCAACCGAGGCCGAATGGGAGTGGGCTGCAAGAGGTGGGTTGCAAAACAAAATTTATCCCTGGGGTAACGAACCTGTTGACGTAGGCAAGCCTAAAGCCAATACCTGGCAGGGCCATTTCCCGGACAATAATACCGTGAAGGATAAATTCTATGGTTTGGCCCCGGTAGCCTCATTTGCCGCCAATGCTTACGGATTGTATGATATGGCAGGCAACGTTTGGGAATGGTGCGCCGATTATTATAATAATACCTATTATCAAGCCATAAACAAACCCGGCGGCATCAGCAACCCAAAAGGCCCGGCACATAGTTATGACCCCGATGAGCCCTATGCCCGGAAACGGGTAGTAAGGGGCGGTTCATTTTTATGTAATGAAAGTTATTGCACGGGTTACCGCGTGGCAAGGCGCATGAAAAGTACCGAAGACAGCGGCATGGAACACCTGGGCTTCAGGTGTGTGCAGGATTAAATTTTTTAAAAGTACCCGGATTATTTTTCAGGGTACTTTTTTCATTTCATAAAGCTATTGAAAACGGAATTGCTTAAAAAGGAAGATTCAAAGCAAATGAACAAACTTGAACCGGAATTGAACAGGTAAGGTTGTGCAGATGCATTAAGTTTGATACCATATTTCACTTAATGCAAAAACCATGATCAAGCCTTTTTATTTGTGGATGATTTTTATGACTGGTTTTAGTATCAGCCTCAACGCACAATCTAAATTTTGGAATAGCAAGGATGCCTACCTCGGCCAAAAACCGCCATTGGATACACCGAAAATTTTCGCCCGAAATTTGTTAACAAAACGGGATACTTTCCCGCTCGACAGGGTGGCGTTTTCTAACGATGGCAAAGAGTTTTATTATCCGAGCAATACCACCTGGTTTAGTAATAAGGATTCTAAAATAAGATACTTTAAATATGAACACGGCAAATGGAACGGGCCATTTGTTTTAAATGCGTTTTATTACGCACCTACTTTTTCAGCAGACAACAAAACACTTTGTTTTTTAGGCGGAAATGGCGATGGTAAACATGCTTTTGTATGGCAATCAAAACGAACCCCAACTGGTTGGACGGAGCCGGTTGTTTATTTAGAAAAAGATTATGGCCTATATGATTTTATGCCTACGCGAAGCGGGGTTTGTTATGTGGGAAGCAATGCGCACCAGGGTGATAGAAAAGATTTTAGCACCTATGATATTTGTACGCTTACTATGTCTGCAAAAGATACGGTTATCAGGAGCCTTGGTCCGCCAATAAATACCCCCGGTTTTGATGGTGATTTTTATATCGCCCCAGATGAATCTTATATGATTGTAAGTGCTAAGGAGACTAAAACATTTGAATGTGAATTAGACATTAGCTTCCGGAAGGCAAATAAAACCTGGACAAAACCGGTGAGCCTTGGCCCTTTAATTAATGATGGTGTTGCCCACCGCTGGGGTGAATACGTTACGCCTGATGGTAAATATCTTTTTTATTCGAGAGGTACAAGCCCGGCTGATTGTCATATTTACTGGGTTCGGTTTGATAAATTGCTTAAGAAATTGAAGCCATCCTTGTAAATCAGCATAAAAGGATGTTGCTATTATTTACCTTATTAAAGTAATGTATCCCGAAAGTACCAGGCCGTGAACCTTTGTATCAATAACATAATAATACACACCCACAGGTAATCTTTCGTTATTGAGGGTTCCATCCCAGGGCCTGTCATATCCAATGGAATGATAAATTTTTTGTCCGTACCGGGTAAATATGTCGACCGTAGCGCGTTCATAGGCCGTTAAACCAACTATATCCCAGTAATCATTTATGCCGTCGTTATTCGGCGTAAAGGTATTTGGGATAACCAGAGGCGGGGCTATCTCCACTAAGATTTGAACGGTACTGGAGCACCCCAGCTTATCAGTTACCGTTAAGGTATATGTCTGATCAATATCTCCTGTTATTATCGGGTCTTTTACGGTAGTATTATTAATATCAATATCAGGCGACCACAAATAAGTTACATCGGTTTCGTTAACTGCCGGATCAAGGGTATAGGTATAGCCTTTTAAGATGTATTGCGGACTTATGGCGCTGACAACTGGCGGTGGTTCAAAGTGGATAGTGAGGCTATCAGTAGGAATATAACAAGCGTTGGCCGCAGTGGCACGTAGTATTAAGGTGACAGAGTCGTTTTTCAGATCCTGCGCACTGGGGATATACTGGGCATTTAACTGGTTGGCCGAGGGGCTGAAGGTTCCTGTGCCGGATGTGGTCCATTCACCACCGCCGGGAATCAATATATTGCCATTTAACGGCACGCCGACAGTTTCGCCACAAACAGTTTGATCGCTGCCAGCATCCACAGCTGGAACGGGGCCGAATTTAATAGTCATCTCCGACGTTGAAACGGCGCAATTATCAGGACTTGTTGATGTTAATGTGAGTATCACCGATCCGGCTGTTGTGTCAGCCGCTGATGGAATATATTGTGCATTAAGCGTGGTATTGGAGGGTGAAAATGTGCCACTGCCCGCGGTTGACCATATGCCGGTTGTGGTGCCCCCGGATACGTTCCCGGCAAGCTGTATTGATGGAACTAATGTACAAACCAACTGATCAGGGCCAGCATTTGAAACAGGTGGCTCATCCACAGCAACAGCAATCGTATCCAAAGGGCTTGAACATCCGTTTACTGAAATGGCAAGGATGTATTGCCCCGCATTTGCAGTGGTGACATTGCCAATAGAGGGCGTTCGTGATGTTGAGTTAAACCCGTTAGGGCCCGTCCACAAGTAGCTTGCATTTTGTACAGAATCAGTACTTAAATTAATGGTGCTGCCAACGCAAACCGGCGAGTTGCTTGTTGCTGCCGGAGTAAGCGGGAATGGATTTACAATAGCGCTGTACTGAAAGGGCGTGCCTTCGCAGCCAAATGCATAAGGAGTTATATTATAAACCACTCTCACCGGTACGTTAGTGGTATTAATGAGCGTTTCGTTTATGTTGTTAGATGTTTGGTTAGATACCGGGGGATTACTTATGCCTCCTACGACATCCCGGCTCCATATATAAGTGGCCGAGGAGACGTTTGACTGGATGGCGTAACTTACCGGCACCCCGGTGCACACATTCTGTGACGCGGCGCTGGTTACCATTGGGTTAGGATTTACAGTAACTGCCAGGTTAAATGTTATACCCGTACAAGTACTGGTGTTTGAGGCAATAACATAAGTAACATTAACCGGAGAATTAGTTGTATTGTATAATGCCTCTCCAATCATTCCGGCATTTTGACCAGACACCGCTATGTTGCTTATCCCCGGCACGGCAGCGCGGCTCCACGTAAAATAGGTTGATGGTGTATTAAATGTTATAACATAGTTAAGCACATTGTAATCGCAAGCGGTATAAGTGGCCGCGCTGGTTACCACAGGGGTAGGGTAAACCGTTACCACATAATTAAATGATGGACCTGGGCAGTTGCCGTTAATTGGGGTAATAACGTACGTTACGTTTATAAAATGATTACTGGTATTAATCAATGTTTCTGTTATGGTGCCCGATGTTTGGTTAGATACCGCCGCATTACTTATGCCTGCAACCTGTGCCCGGCTCCATAGAAATGTAGCGCTTGGCATATCGGCAGTAATGGTATAATTTAAGGCATTTCCGCTGCAAATGTATGTTGTTGCTGCACTGGTAATATGGGCTACAGGGTTCACCGTTACATTAACCAGGGTGCGCGAACTGGTGCAACCATTATTGTTTGCCTGTACATAATAGTTAGAGTTAGTGGTTAATATGGGTGTTGTATAGTTGTTGCCTGTTGCGATAAGGTTGCCACCGGTGGCCGCATTATACCACTGATAGATGCCCGTTGAACCACTTGCCGTTAAGGTAGCGGTGCTTCCCTCGCAAATTGATGCAGTTTGGGCAATTGGCGCAGATGGAATAGCATTTACAGTAACTACAACAGGCGTTCGATTGCTGGCAACACCGTTAGTATTGGCCTGTACGTAATAAGTTGTGGTTGCGGTAATTGGTGGCGTATTGAAAACAGCCCCGGTTTGTAGCATTGTGCCGCCCGACGCAGCATTAAACCATTGCAGGGTTCCACTTGTTGCTGATGCCGATAGAATGGCGCCGCTGCCTGAGCACACCGAGACTCCGACTGCTGTAGGGGCATTTACAGGATTTACAAATGTGATGACCACGCTGCTTGATTTTGGTCCGCAGGGAGCCGTGGGGCTGGCAGATGTTAAGGTTAGCGTTGCCGCAGTTTCACCCGGGCCCGGTGTATAGGTAGATGTCGGCGAAGCTGCATTTGAAAAGGTTCCGGTGCCACCCGTCCATGTTCCGCTGGTTGCTCCTCCGGTAATGCTGCCGCCCAACTGGACGATAGTACCTGCTTTTACCGTTTGCGAAGGCCCCGCGCTAACATTTACACTTTGATAAATAGTAACAGGGGCAGTAGAGGTACTTGCCGGACAGCTCCCTGTTGCTGAAATGGTATTCGTTACCGTATACCTGCCCGGACTGCTTGCTGCAAGATCAATTTGCCCGGTGCTGGTGTTTATAAAAACCAATCCGGCAGGAGTTGCACTAAAATCACCTCCGCTGGCGCCATTAAAATAATTAGGTAACGGATATGCTCCATCCTGGCAATAAGGGCCGTTATATGAAAATCCTGAAGTGCCTGTTACAGCGATGGAAACCGGCGCTGTTGAGGTTGTGGAGCAGGCATCGTTGGCTACAAATCTGATGGTGTATTTGCCCGGTGTGCTGGCTGCAATATTAATTTGCCCGGTGGTATTGCTTACAAAAACTAATCCGGCAGGAGTTGCACTGAAAGTGCCTCCCGCATTGTTATTTATTACCGGAGAGGGATTGCCTCCCGCAGAACAAAAAGTTCCTGATGGATACTGAAATTGCGGACTGGCCAAAGGAGTTATAGTAACTGTTACAGCAGTTAGCGTACTTGTGCATTGGCCGCCCGTGCTGCCAACATAATAGGTGGTACTTTGTGTTAATACGGGGGTGGTAAATGAACTGCCTGTAGCAAGCGGCGTACCGCCAGTTGCAGCTCTATACCATTGAATTGTACCGGTTCCGCTGGCTGTTAAAGTTGTTGAGTTGCCTGAACAAATAGTAGCGCCATTGGATGTTGGCGCCGCAGGTACTGCGTTTACAGTTACAGTTACCGGTGTGCGCGGGCTGGTACAGCCATTACTGTCGGTTATTTGTACATAATAAGTTGTGGTTGATGTTAAAGCAGGAGTGAGGAATGCCTGTGACGAGGATAATAAATTACCCCCGGTATCGCTATCATACCAAGCATAACTATTACCCGTGCCCGAAGCTGTAAGGACTGCCTGGTTACCCGAGCAAATACTGGTGCCCGTAGCCGTCGGCGCTGCCGGAGGTTGTAGTATGGTAACAGTTACTTTCGCTAAAGGGCTTGTACAGCCAGCAAAGGTATTTTGAACATAATAGCTGGTTGTGGCTGCGAGCGCCGGAGTGGTATAGGTAGCTGTTGTTGCTAAAAGATTTCCACCGGGAGCATCGTACCATTGGTAAGTGCCGCCCTGCGAAACAGCAGTTAAAGTTGTAACAGAACCGGAGCAAACAATAGCGCCCGAAGCGGCAGGTGGCGATAATTGCGGTTTTAAAATAACATTTACCGGCATGCGCGAACTGGCGCATTGCCCGTTGGTAGTCTGAACATAATACGTTGTTGAATTGGTTAAAACAGGCGTATTATAGGTTGCGCCCGTCGCCAAAAGGTTGCCGCCGGCAACGGCATTAAACCACTGGTAAATTGCACCTGGAGCATCTGAACTTGCTGTTAGTGTTGCACTTGTGCCATAACAAATGGTATCGGTTTGTGCCGATGGCGCATCGGGGATGGGATATACAGTTACCGTTACGGGAGTACGCGGGCCATCACATCCGTTGGTGTGATTGTCAACATAATAAGTTGTTGTGGCTGTTAACGGCGGCGTTGTGTAATCGGGGCTTGTTATCAATGGCGTGCCCGATGTTGGACTATTATACCAGTTAAAAATTGGCGATGTACCGGTGGCATGTAAATTAGCGGTTGAGCCCGAACAAATAGTAACGTCAGCAGCCACTGGCGGTGGCGGCAGAGGAGTTACATTAGCAGTTACGGCGAGCGGCGCACTTGTGCACCCATTTAAAGATACTACAACATAGTAAACGGTTGTGCTGTTCAATGCCGGTGTTGTATACGTTTGTCCCGTACCCAATACGTTTCCGTTTGCGGCAGCATCGTACCAGGTATAGCTATCGCCACCATTGGCAGATAGTGTGGCTATATTGCCGGCGCAAATACCAACCGATGGCTGAGAAAGCGCAACATTAAGCGTACACTGGCTATAGCCACTGTATGATATTAATAAAAGAAGAAGGCAGATGAGTAACCAGTTCTTCATAAAATGGATACCGGTTTTTAATACACACTATTATTAATTTTTTATCGGAACTACCTGTTAGCTGAATTACAGCAAACGGCCCAAACCCAAGGGGTTTAACATTTATTAAATTAAATTGTTCGGTAATTAATAGTAGAAATAATCGTAAGGGGAATATTATTATTATCAAAATAACTTTTGACAATAAACCATCTTAAATATTTAGTGTTTAAAGATGAGATGGATTTGTGGCTTATTGATGCGAAATTTAAATTGCAAATATTAGGGTAACATTAACTTTAAATGAAATCAGCATGTTTAGCATTTAAATAAATAAATGTCTAAAAAACGGGATAAAATAAATTAAGGGATACTGTTTTACAATAATTTAAGTTTAATATACTAATTATATTTTTTGATGGTAACTAAAAGGCTTGTTTTTATTTTTATTCCACCTGTTTATCCAATTCATGAAAAAAACAATCCTTTTTAGTTTGTTGCTACTCGGGTTTTCAGGAGTAAAAGCCCAGGATAAGTGGGAGCTCAAAAGAAATGAAGCAGGTATTGAGGTTTATACGAAGAAATCGCCGATAGGTAATTTAAAGGAATTGCGGGTTGTCTGTGTGCTCGATGCAACCAAAGAGCAATTGATCACTACACTACAGGATATCCCTAACTATAATCAATGGGTTTTTTCCAATAAAAAATCGGTCATTCTGAAAGCCATAAGCCCTCAAAAGATCATCTATTATACCGAATCAAATTTACCGTGGCCCATAAAGGACCGCGATTTGGTTGTTGAATTGGATATCAGCGATACGCCTGATGTTTTAAACATACAAGCCAAAAGCCTGCCCGACTATCTGCCCAAAAAAAACAAATTTATCAGAGTGCCCTACTCTCTGGCAACTTGGAAAGTAACGCCAATAGCCAGCAATAAGTTAAAGGTTGATTATACTTTTAGTGTCGATCCCGGCGGCAGCATCCCAGTGTGGCTGGTTAATGCAACTTTGGCAATAGGGCCGTATAATTCATTCGCAAAGCTGAGAGATGTGCTGAGGTTGAAATACCAGAAATAATATCATAGCCTGTAAAACCGCGGGGCACTTTTTAGAAGAAGATAATTCGTTTTTATTTTAAGCTCATATTAAAAGTAAAATTTCATTTAAATGTTGCCACAGGTTTCGTTATTTTAGCGGAACCTTAATTGCTCTGTTGATAAATTTTAACAACTGTTATTGCAGTTCAATTTCCTTTTATGAGCTCATCTATCACTCACAAAATATTAAAAACAGTAAAAATCGCCTTTATCACTATTGGCTGCCTGCTGCTGTTGTTGTTTGCTTTGCCTTACTTGTTTCCGCAAACGGTTAGCACTAAAATTAAGCAATGGGCCAATGGCAGTATAAACGGTCAACTGCAATTTTCAGGTACGGGGCTATCGTTCTTTAAGCATTTTCCGAGCCTTACGCTTACGCTTTATGATCTGGAGTTAAAAGGCAGCGCGCCATTTCAGAATGATACCTTGATTGCCGCCAAAGAAGTTTCTTTTGGTATTGACCTGAGCTCCGTTTTTGAAAAAAAAATCACCATAAATAAAATATTCCTTAACCAGGCTTTTATAAATATCCAAGCCGATACAGCCGGGCACGTAAATTATAACGTTTACAAATCAAAACAAGCTACACCTGCATCGCCGGCAGATACCAGTAGCGCATCGTTAGGCATCAACCAGATATTAATTGAAAACAGCCGTCTGGTTTATAATGACCGATCGCTGCCCATGCAATTTATTGCCCGCGGCATAAACTATACTGGCAAAGGCGATTTGAGTAAGGATGTTTTTGACTTGTATACCCATACCGAAATGGCATCTGTTGATTTTATTTATAACAACAAGGCTTATGTGATTGACAAAAAGGTTAATGCCGATTTAATAACCAAAATAAATACCAAATCGCTGGCATTTGTTTTTCAAAAAAACGATTTGTTGATTAACCAGCTTCCGGTAAAGTTTATCGGCAAGTTTGCGTTTTTGAAAAACGGATACGATATGGATTTTAAAATAAACTCCAACGAGAGCAGTTTGCACGATATGATTACCGCCCTGCCGCCCGAATATTTAAAATGGCTGGAAAAAACCGAAGTAAATGGTATTGGTAATTTGCAATTGGAGCTTGCCGGTAAATATATTGCTGCTGATAGTATTATGCCCGACCTCAATCTGAAAGTAAATGTGCGGAACGGTTATATCAATAATGAAAAATCGCCTGTGCCGATCAGCAATCTGTATGTGAATTTTGAGACTAAACTGCCCGGTTTGGACCCGGATAGCTTACAGGTAAACCTCGATTCGCTGTACTTTAATATGGGTAAGGATTATTTTAGTTCGGTATTGCGCATAAAAGGTGTTAAGAAGCCGGTTATTTATGCCAAAGTAAATACAGAAATAGACCTCGAAAAGTGGAACAGCGCCTTTGGCGTAAAACCAGTTAAATTAAAGGGACGATATTCGTTGCACCTGTTGGCCAGCGGGACATACGCAACCGGAATTAGGCGAAGCGGCATAAGAAAAGTGGATACCGTTATTACCAGCATCCCCAAATTTAGTCTTAAATCATCTTTCACCGATGGCTATCTGAAGTATGCATCGCTGCCTGAGGCTTTGCAGCACATCAGCTTTAATATTGATGCAAACTGTCCTGATAATAACTATCAGCACGCTACTTTTGAAATAAAAAATTTGAATGCAACCGCATTAGATAATTATTTAAAAGGCAATTTTAAAATAAGTGCGCTGCCCGGTAGCCCAATGGTTGCCGCCCTTGATGCCAAATTTAATCTGGCGGATATTAAAAAGTTTTATCCCGTTAATGAAGGCTTCGATCTTTCAGGCAACTTGCTGGCCAACATGCAGGTTAAAGGGAAATACTTGCCCGCAAAAAAAATATTCCCGGTAATTACGGCAAACGTTAGCCTGAAGGACGGATCAATTCAGACTAAATATTATCCGCACCCTATTCAGAATATTCAGGTAAATACCGAAATTACAAACAGTACAGGAACGTTAAAAGGCCTGAAAGTGGCCATAAAGCCGGTTTCATTTATGTTTGAAAATAAGCCATTTTGGCTGAGTGCTTATTTGAATGATTTTAGCAATCTGCAGTATAATATACAATCGCACGGTACATTAGATGTTGGCAAAATATACCAGGTTTTTGCCATAAAGGGGTATAATGTAAAAGGACTGGTAACCACGCAGCTATCGTTAAAAGGCAAACAAAGTGATGCCGTGGGCGGGCATTATGATAAGCTGTCGAACTCCGGCTCCATGCAGGTAAAAGATATAGCTATAACTACGGAGCTTTTCCCCAAACCATTTTTTATTAAAAACGGCACTTTTAGTTTTAACCAGGATAAAATGCAATTTGATGCCTTTAAAGCTACCTACGGTAAATCGACTTTAATAATGAACGGAGCGCTTTCAAATGTTATTGGGTATGCCGTAACTCCCGGCGCTGTTTTGAATGGCGATTTTAACCTGACCAGCAATTTAATTATAGCCGATGATTTTATGGCTTTTTCCAGCCCCGAACCTACGAAAAGTGGTAAGGCGGCCGCTGGACCCTCGGGAGTGATTATGGCGCCTAAAAACCTCAATTTAAACTTTACTGCCGATGTTAAAAAGGTAAAATATAACGGGCTGGCGCTTCAGGATGCAAAGGGGCAAATGGGTATCACTAACGGCAATATTGTTTTAAAACAAACAGGCTTTACCTTAATTGGTACACCGGTATTGATGGACGCCACTTATAGCAGCGTTAGCCCTACAAAAGCAACGTTTGATTACCACATCAACGCAAAAAACTTTGATATTAAAAAAGCCTACCAGCAAATAAAGCTGTTTCGTGATATGGCAACATCGGCCAAAGGTGCCGAAGGCCTGATTTCACTTGATTATAAGCTTGCCGGACGGCTAAACAGCAATATGCAGCCTGTATATCCATCACTAACTGGTGGAGGCGTTTTATCGGTAGAGAAAGTGAAACTAAAAGGATTTAAATTGTTCAGTGCGGTTGGTAGCAAAACGGATCATAAAGGTATTGATACCGGCGATGTTTCAAAGGTCAACATTGAATCGACGGTTGCTAATAATATCATCACCATTAAACAAACCAAAATGCGAATGGCTGGCTTCAGATTAAAATTTGATGGGCAGGTGAGCTTTGATAATGCTCTCAATCTTCATTTCAGGCTTGGCTTGCCACCACTGGGTATCTTTGGTATCCCGATGACTATTACCGGCACCCAGGCTAAGCCCATTATACATTTAAGCAGAGGCAAACAGGGCGATGAGCTGAAAGAAACTGAGGATACAGATACAGGGAGTTGATTGGAGGCGAAGGGGAGAAATAATATTTACTTTTTCTTAAGAGCAGCGATATCTCCCAGGTCTTTTTTTCGCCCGGAAGCTTCTTTGTTTTGTATAAATTCAGCAATGCTAATGAAATTAACATTGAGATCATCTATATTGCCTACTACTTTATTTGAATAAGCATCATCAAATTCAACCCCCGAGATGGTGTTTAATATATCTATTCGTAGTGGAGGATACCCTAATTGTGTAACGTAATTTTCCTTCAAAAAATCAGCTTTTGTTAGGCCAAGGGAACCAAAGCCAAAGTCATCTAGCACAGCAATCAATTTATCGGCATTTTCATTGCTTGGTTTAATCCAGATATCCAAATCGCCGGTGTGTCTTGGTCGTCCATGAAAAGCCAACGCATGTGCACCAACAATCATATAATCTACCTTATGCTGATTTAATAATTCAATAAAATCTTTAAAATCCTGTTCAAAAATCATTGCTTTTTTTGATGGACTACTTTTTCAATCCTTAATGGGAATGGGTGATTGGGGCGGGCAAAGTAATTTCTTCTTAAACGGAAAACTTCAGCTAATCTTTCAGATGGTGTTTTAGTTAACCAGAATTCGACATCAAGAATGTCCTCATCTTCCATTTTTACATGGTTAACAACCATTGCTATTTTTCTTTCCATTTTTACTTTTATTGGAACAAAAGCTTACCTCTGTACTTATAAGGGCGCTAACCAAATTTACAAAAAAACAATCATTTCATAAATTAAATTCGAGGCGCGGGCAATGCGTTTAATTTTCCGACGCACACACCTATACCGAAAACTTTATCCATCCATCACCCTCATACCCAAAGCTGAACTGTTTAGGGTTGATGATTTCGGCTAGTATCTCGATGGAGTCCACAATACGGGGGCCGGGGCGGTTAAAATACTGGTTGCCGTCGGCAATATAAACACGGTTGTTTTTTACAGCTTTTAGTTCGTTAAAGCCCGGTAGTTGGAGCAGCAGGTCAATTTCTTTTAAAGTGCGATGAATGGGAAAACCACAAGGCATCACCACTAAAATATCCGGGTCCTGCAAGCGGATATCAGCCCATTCCACATAGGGCGAATGTTTGCCGGTTTCGGTCAATACCGAAGTGCCGCCGGCTATGCTGACCAGATCAGGCACCCAATTTCCCGATAACATTAGTGGTTCCAGCCATTCAATACAAGCAACTGTTGGTTTATTTTCAATAAACTTTAGTTTATGGCGAATAATGTCAACCCTTTCGTGCAGGTCTTCCAGTAAATTATTTCCGGCTTCGGTTACATTCAGCCCGTCGGCAATGGTTTTTATATCATTAAAAATATCATCCAGGCTATTAGGCTGCAGCGATATAATATGGGCGTCTTTATCCAGGTAGTTTTCAAGCGCCTCTTCAACTTCTTTCAACGACACCGCGCAAACCTCGCATTGCGCCTGGGTAATTACCACATCGGGAGCTAATTGTTTGATTACATCGCGCTTTACCGAATATACGGAAAGAGCATCGGCCAAAATTTCTTTTACCTTCACGTCAATCGCGGCGCTGCTTAATCCGTCGGGGAAATTTGCTTCGGAGCACACCGGTAATTGTTTTACCGTTTCCGGAAAGTCGCACTCGTGCGAGCGCCCAACCAGGCTTGCCTCAAGGCCCAAAGCGCAAACTATCTCAGTTGCAGCGGGTAATAGGGAAATTATTTTAGTTTGCATATTTTAGCTGTGCAAATGTAATTATTGTTAATAAAGAAGAAGCTAAAAGTGGAAAGCATAAAGCCGAAAGCATAAAAAAACTACAATTTGTTGTACAACTGCTACCATTAAGTGTAAAACCTGTTACTTTGGGGAATGATATTGCTAACTTTTTTCATCGGAATCATCGCTAACTTTGTAGGGTATATTCCGCCGGGGAATATAAACCTTACCCTGGTACAGATCACCATAAACCGTGGCTTCAAACAGGCTATGATGTTTATCACCTCTTTTTCGTGCGTTGAATTCTTTTTTACTTACTTTATAATGCATGCGGCCAAATGGCTCTCGGGCGAAGTTAAACTGGATACGATAATTGATTGGGTAATGGTGGTTTTATTTGGCGTATTGGGCACTATTACCTGGATCCACCGCAAAAAAACACCCGATACCCATTATTCCGACCAGGAAAGTATAAAGTACGGCATATTGCTGGGCTTTTTAAACCCAGTGCAGGTGCCCTTCTGGATGATTACAGGCACCTATCTGATTACCCACGAATGGATAGAGGATGGTAAGCTGGCACTCGTTATTTTTAGTATAGGTGCCGCTGCCGGTGCATTTCTGGCGCTATTTCTTTATGCTAAATTTGCCAAATACATACAAAGTAAATTTGCCTTAAGCAACAAGTTTATCAATACGGGGATAGCCATATTGTTTTTTGCATTTGCGGCGTATCATATAGTTAAGCAGATTTACCTGGTGTTTTTTAAGCACTAATTTAAAGGGTCGTTATTTGCTTAAAATGTACTTGATGTTTTTTACAGTATCCGTTAATGACATTTCTTTTATGGGGATGTTATTAAAAAGAATCAATTTATAATTGCCGTTATCTAAAATACCATCGGGTTGATTGCTGTTTTCCTGGTGGATGATTAATTCGTCATTATCTATTTTCCATTTAAAATAATATAAGCCGGCATCCTGGCTCTTAACATACCCGGTGTAATTTTTGGAGAATGCTATTTCCGGACATGTACTGCATTTTACTGCTGCTGAGTCATCATTGTTTTGAAACTCCACTGTTTCATATACCCGCCATTTTCCGATAACACTATCGGCCGTTTTTTCATTGGCCACCATGTTTTGCTGACAGGCAGATAAAAGCAATAAACAAAAGAAGACAATGGACAGGTTTTTCATTTTGAAAATTTAGATGCTTTGTTGATTTGCGCGGGCCTTAAAGTTCCATATCTTTTCGGCTTTGCTGCCAATAAGCCAGAACGAAGCAGCCAGGATAGCAAAGAACAGCGTTTTATTGGTATGATCCCAAAAGTATTCGAAGTATTTGGTGTAAATAAAAATGAGCAAAAAGGTTATACCAAATTCGCGGGCTATAACATCTTTTGTTTTCAATCCATAAAATAAAAAGGCGGCAGCAGCGGCCCCGGCAATTATCCCCCAATAAAATAAACTAATTTGCCTGATGTGCCACCAGGTATCAATACTCCCCAGGTTGCCAAATATGCTTAATAGCCACAGGGACATAAACAGGTAAAGTAAGCCTACCACATAGGTAAGTTCCCAAAAGAAATGAAACCACGCTTGTTTTTTTAAAATGTGGCAACTGCCTACCAAAACCACGCCGAACAATACAAAGCGCAATGGATAATTCATTCCTAAAAAATAATAGCTCCAGTGCGTTTGATAGCCCGTTTCGGTTCCGAACCAGCTGCCAAGAGATACTAATGCAAAAAGCCATATGAGGCGCGAATCCATTCGGTAAGCCAAAAAGCCATAAACAAATACGGAAAGCAGAAATAATAAGGAAAAATGACCTGAGCCATTGTCGAAGGTTTTGCCGAGGTAGGCAATGCAGCAGGCAGTAAATAATACCCCGGTAAAAATAATGGCCTCGTTACTAAAAACCTTTTCGGGATATTTCTTTTCCCATCGTCTGCCAAAGTAAAAAGCTGCTGCTGCCAGGATGCCTGATACAATGCTGATTACAATATCAGGCGTATAGTACAAGCTCTTTAGCCACTCAATAACTTTATTGTCTATAATAAGCGAGCCAACGGCAATCATGCCGCAAAACAAAGCTATCCAGAACGAGTATTTTGCCAGCCGCATCCAGTCAAAACCTTTAACCTCGTATGTTTTACGGAGGTTTTGGGCGAGGCCAGCATCAATAAGGTGTTCTTTTTCCCAATGCGAAATGGCTTTGTTTAAAAATTCACTTTCCTGCTTATCGAGGTTAAGTTTATTCATAGTTGGCGTAACTGGTTCGTAGCTTAACAAAGCCACAATAAAACTGTTCGCCCAAGATAACTGATATTGAACAAAATAACTAATAGGCAAGCAAAATAGCAATTAGCTCAGCAAAGCGGCAACATCAATTTTATCCTTCGCCAATTGCACTTTTAATTCACCAAGTGATGAAAATTTTATATCGCCACGTACAAAATGAATAAACTCCATACGAATGCGCTGGTTATAAATATCCTGGTTAAAGTCGAAAATATTTACCTCAATATTTCGGGTTAAGCCGTTTACAGTGGGGCGCGTGCCAATGTAGGCCATCCCTTTATGGGCTTTCCCGTCAACGACCACGTAAACTGCAAAGATGCCATCGGCAGGAATTAGTTTATACCTTTCTTCAATAACAATATTGGCGGTAGGATAACCAATTTGCCGCCCAATTTGATCGCCGCGAATTACAGTGCCCGTAATGAAAAACGAATAGCCTAAAAAAGTATTTGCCTGGTCAATGTGGTTGGCCAACAAAGCCGAACGGATGCGGGTTGAACTAACGGCAACTTCATCAATGTCCTGTTCGGGTATTTCAACAACATCGAAGCCATAGACAGGACTTAGGCGCAAAAGATCTTCGAGACCACCCTGACGGTCCTTCCCAAAACGATGGTCATAACCAATCACTATTTTTTTGGTGCCGATTTTATTCACCAGTACATCGCGGATGTATTCTTCTGCAGTTTGGTTAGAAAAATCGCGGGAGAAAGGGGTAATGATCAAATGATCGATCCCTATTTGTTCAAGCAGTTCAGCCTTTTCGTTGATGGTATTGATCAGTTTGATATTTTCATCTTCGGGATGCAATATCATCCGCGGATGCGGGAAAAAAGTAAGCAAAACCGTTTCGCCGCCTGTACTTTCGGCCAGTTCCTTTATGCCTGCTATTATTTTGCGGTGTCCCTGGTGTACCCCGTCAAAAGTACCTATGGTAACTACTGCGTTTTCTAATCTTTCAAAGTCATCAATATGATGGTAGATTTTCATTTTTTTTATTTGGATTTCACCGATTACCGAAGAATGATTTCACCGATTTTTGATTTGAGTTAGACTGATATTCTTTTTACTTCGCAACTTGGATTGCCGAAGTTAATCAATAGTCCTGTTTTTACTTTACTTGCCTTTAGATATGAGAGTAATTGGCCTTTAAACAAAACCGGAATGTACCCGGTTACTGATTTAAGCTCAACTATTACTTTATCTTCAATAAAAAGATCGCACCTGAATTTACCAACAAATTGATCTTTAAAAATGACATTGAATTCTTTTTCAGCCACAAAGCTTAAGTTTTCGAGCATTAATTGATGTTGTAATGCTTTAGCGTAAATTTTTTCAATAAATCCTGGACCCAGTAAACGATGTACCTCATAACAACAACCAATTATTTTTTCAGTAAGCTCATCATGTTCAAATGTTTTATTGCTATTCTGGGTACGCATTGTTTAAAACTGTGCAATTAAAAAATCACTGCAATCATATACATAATCGGCGAAATCGTATCAACATAATCGGTGAAATCATTCCCCGACAATCGGTGAAATCACCTTCAATTCCCGGATAATAGTTACCAGTTCCATTACTTCCCATGCATCATCAACTTTATAATCGCCGCTGCGGGTACGTCTTAGTTTTGAAAGATAGGCTCCATTATTCAGCGCTTTGCCAAAATCATTCACTAATGAACGGATGTAGGTGCCCTTGCTGCATACCACACGGAAATTAATTTCGGGCAATGCGATGGCGGTTATTTCAAACTCGGTAATGGTTACGTTGCGCAAACGCAGCTCCACATCTTCGCCGCGGCGGGCTTTTTCATATAGGCGCTCCCCGTCAATTTTAATGGCAGAATGGGCTGGTGGATATTGTTGTATATCGCCAATAAATTGCGCGCAAGCGGCTTTGATTTCCCCTTCAGTAATATGGCTGATGTCGAACTTTTGATCGCTTTCGGTTTCCATATCGTACGATGGTGTAGTTTCGCCTAATACCATGGTTCCGGTATATTCTTTTTCCTGCGCCTGAAAGGTGTCAATCTGTTTGGTCATTTTACCGGTGCAGATGATTAACAGGCCAGAGGCCAATGGGTCCAGCGTGCCGGCATGGCCCACTTTTAATTTTAGCGGTTTAAAAGCATTACGAATTTTACCAACCACGTCAAAGCTGGTCCAGTTATAGGGCTTGTTAACTAAAAGCAACTGCCCTTCGGTAAAGTCGGTTATGCTGGTAAATGGGTTATTCAATATGTTGTTTTTTGGTCAGAAACGTTGCAAATAAAATGCAAAGGTAGCTGTCTGGACTATGATTTTTAGGATTTTGGGATTAAAAGATGTTTTTGATCTATTTATAGCTGATGGTATCAACCTAAATCCTGTAACTTATGCCACCACATCGCCCGTTAAAAAGATGTCTTCGTTAAACTCAGGAATAATATTTTTTTCAAGTGCGGTATCAAACATCAGTTTAATAGCCTTTTTACCTTCAACACCCAAATCAACCGAATATTTATTTACATAGAGGTCAATGTGCTTATACATTACTTCTTCGCTCATTTCCTGTGCATGTGAGCGGATAAACTCCAGGCCCGATTTCGGGTTTTCAAAAGCATACTCAACCGAGCGACGCAGTACGCGATTAACGGTATGCTGAATATCCAAAGGTAAATTCCGGTTAGCCACAATACCACCCAGCGGAATGGCACAACCGGTTTCTTTTTCCCAGTAATCGCCAAGGTCGATGATTTTTTTCAGGCCCTTGTCTTGATAAGTAAAGCGGTTTTCATGTATAATTAAACCAATATCAACCCGGCCATCCAACACAGCATTTTCAATATCCGAAAAAACTAACTCAACTTTGTTGCTGGCATTTGGAAAAGCCAGTCCCAGCAGAAAATTGGCTGTAGTATACCTGCCCGGAATGCCAATTTTAGGATTTGACACAGTAGATTTTAAAAAGCCAGAAAGTTTGTCGGGATCATCTTTACAGATCAGCATCGGCCCAACGCCATAACCCAGGGCGCTTCCGGCATCCAACAAAACATATTTATCGGCAACGTAAGCATAGGCATGGTAGCTCAGTTTTGAAATATCGAGCTCGCCGCGCATCGCTTTTTGGTTGAGCGTTTCTACATCGTCATAAAATACTTCAAACTCCAGTCCTTCTGTGTCAATTTTATGATGTATTAATGCATCAAAAATAAAGGTATCGTTAGGGCAGGGCGAAAAGCCGAGGGATAGTTTCATAGCATTGGTTGATTAAGTTGAGTGAGTTAAATTGGGTTGATTAAGTTGAAGCGAACATCGCTTTAATCAAATTAATCAGCTAACTAAGCGTACAGCTTTAAAAACTCGATGGCAAATGTATTCAGATTTTTTATGGCTAACCCTATGTTCCAGTTGTCGCGGTTGCGTTTTTCTACATAATTTGACACTGCCCTGATTTGCAGGCAGGGCACATTCATTTGCTGGCATACATAAAAAAAGGCAGCGCCCTCCATGCTTTCCAATTGCGGATTTAGTCGGGCAGCTACTTTCGCTATTGATGTTTCATTACCATGCACCGTATTTACGGTAATTGCCCGGGCCTTTTTCAGGTTAAAAGTATTAAACAGGTTATAAAGGTTTGAAATTTCGGTTGTGGGATAAAACGTGCCGTTGCCAAACCCCAATTGTTCAATGGGTAAAAATTTGTCGTCATCTTCCGCACCCAATTCTGCAAGGGTATCTTCGGTAATTTCCAATACTTCGCCCCAAGCTATATTGCGGTCAAAACTGCCGGCAATGCCCAGGTTAACAACCAGGTCATAAGTGTTTGTTGCCAGATGCTTTCCTAACGCAAAAGCGGTAGCCACCATGCCAACGCCGGTTATAAGGAGTTCAAAGTCGAAAGTCTTTAGTCCTGAGTCTTTAGTCCCACTCCCAACCCCCGATTCCCGACTCAAGACTTCAGACTTCAGACTTTCGACTTCTGCGGTGGTAGCTGCAACAATCAATATCTTCATATTGCAATTTTTTGACAGCTAAGATAAAACATGTTGCCTGTTTTTGTTTTGTATATTTGCAGCATTATTTGTTATGATGATATACATTACACGCAAAGAACATTTTAACGCGGCACACCGTATGTACCGCGAAGAATGGAGCGAAGAGAAAAATGCTGAAGTTTTTGGCAAATGTGCCAATCCAAACTGGCATGGGCATAATTACAACCTTTTTGTAACTGTGAAGGGCGAGGTAACACACGCTACAGGTTATTTGATTGACCTGAAGGATTTAAAAATTATTATTAACGACCATGTGATTGAAAAACTTGATCATAAAAACATCAACAAAGATGTCGCTTTTATGACAGGTAAAATGGCATCGACCGAGTTACTTTGTATTGAAATTTTTAACCAGCTGAAAGCCCCCATTGAAGCACATAAGGGCGTGTTTTTACATTCGGTAAAATTGTACGAAACCGAAAACAATTCAGCAGAGTACTTTGGCGATTAAATCTTAAAAATGATTAACGAAAAGCATGCTCCCGACCCGGATGATGACGACATTGAGGGTTATCTGAAAATAGATCGTTACAACGAGGCGCTTATAAGCAACCTATCGGCACATTATAAAGAAGTTTTAAATCTGATTGGCGAAAACCCGGCACGTGAAGGCTTATTGAAAACCCCCGAAAGAATTTCAAAAGCGATGCTGTATTTAACCCAGGGTTATGAGCTGGATGCTAAAAGTATCCTTACCTCGGCTATGTTTAAGGAAGACTACAGCCAGATGGTTTTGGTAAAAGACATTGAAGTGTACTCGATGTGCGAACACCATATGCTGCCTTTTTTCGGCAAGGCCCATGTGGCTTATATTCCCAATGGGCATGTGGTTGGCTTAAGCAAAATACCACGTATTGTTGATGTTTTTGCAAGACGCCTGCAAGTGCAGGAACGCCTTACCAACGAAATACGCGATTGTATACAAGATACATTGAACCCTATGGGCGTTGGCGTAGTGATTGAATGCCGCCACCTTTGTATGAGTATGCGCGGCGTGCAGAAACAAAATTCAGTTACTACAACGTCGGCATTTACCGGTGGGTTTTTATCAGAAAAAACACGTACCGAGTTTTTGAATTTGATATCGGCAAGGTTGAGTTAGTGTTTTTAATAAATTTTATTATCTTTATGTTTCCCTAGACGTGGTCCCATTATAAATGAATTTTAAGTATAAAAGCAAAATGCTTGAAGCAGGTGTTGGAGATGTTTGTCCTCCAACGGAATCCATTTCTCAAGAAATACAAGCCTTTAGATTTATTTATGAAAAAATAGAAGACGATAGAAATTTCGTACCCGCTTATATAAAAAAACCTCAAAGATTTAATGATAAGTCTGATACTGAAAAATGTAGTGGTTTTGGAGTTTCTTTATATAAGTCTGAGGAACATGCAATAAAAAAATATTCAGCTTTAGCCAATATTATTCAAAATATCGGAAAAACAATAGGAACTCATTTGGCTCAAGGAAAAGTATTAAAAGATTTTGGCGTAATTACTCCAATTGATATAGAAGGACACTTTGATTTACATGAGTTCGATTCTTGCAATTTACAAAACAGTTTCGTCGTAGTTAGAAAGATCGCTTAATGGAAAATTTATCAGAAATAGCTTTTACCAGCACATATTTTCCATACACTGGACTTAACAAAATCAGTGATCTGATTTATTATGAAGGGCCAATTCTTTCTCATTTTACAGATAAAGCCGGCAAAAGCTTGCTTTATTTATGGGTAGACAACGACTCAAAACATAATCGTTGGTTAATTTTTGAAGTTGATAAAAGCTCTCTCGTAAACTATCTTCACCGAAGTATTACCTTAAGAGATTTGATTTTAAGGAACAAAAAGGACTTTTTACTTCTCGCTGATATTAATGAAGATTTAAATATTGAAAGCAGTAATTTAATAAGTAAAGAAAATCTACCTGAAATTTATCTGCCAAAAGAAAGCTCTTATTTTGATTTTTCTATCCCCAACGTTTATGCCGGATCGCTTGAAGAAGAATACCTGCATTCATTATTAGAGTATAGTATAAGCTTAAAAATTGAAAGCAAATCTGATAAATATTTGTCAGTTGTTAAGGTCGACAACTTATTGAGTGTACTTCGAAACGTAAAGCAATCATTTACAAGTTTTATTTCAATAAATTTTAAAAAGGATTTTTCTTCTGAGGATTTTTCAAATCTCAATTTTGAGACATTATTATCTACTGTTATTAAAGACTCGGAACTGTTAATCCCTAATCTGGAATACGGAAGCTTTTGTGCGAGTTTTACGACAGACTATCTAATGTCTAAGGAGATTTCCCCGAAAATCCAAAACTGGAGGAAAGAAACTTTCTTAAAATTTAAGTCCGAAGTAATGGAATCGGACTTTGATAATGATTTGGTACAGGCCTTGATAACAAAATACGATGATTTTGATAGAAAAGCAATCTATTCTCCAATTTTAGAAATTTCAAAAGATTCTAATGATTACAAAATTTCGATAACAGATAATACATTTAAAAAAGTTAAAAAAGCCTTAAAGCCTATTTCTAAACCAATTCAAGAAAAATTAATTCCAAAGATAAAGCAAGTCGAAGCCGAAAAGCAGGAATCTTTATTCCAAATAATTGGTATTGGTGAAAAAGTCAATGAGGAACTTAAAATCAGCAAAAAGAACATTTTGGAAAGTAAAGAATTGGATTATGCTGAATTAACACAAACAACTAACACAATTGTATATAATGACAATGAATTGTACTTAAAGGAGCAATTCGATTTTAAAATTATCTTTGACAGGGGAAATTATATCGTTGACTACCCCCCGTACGAAATCCACGTAGAAGGCATCAACTTTGAGTCAGTAAAAACTGAGTTCTATAAATCTATAATAGAGTTGTTCGTACATTTGACAAATACTAAAGAACAAGACTTGTCTTTAAAACAGATAAATCTCAAGAATGAACTTTTGGACGTCATCTCGATTCCTAATATTAAATTAATTAACTAATCACTAAATTGAAAGCATATATTTTCCCGGGGCAGGGTGCCCAGTTTGTAGGTATGGGTAAAGATTTGTACGAGCAATCGGAACAGGCCCGCACTTTGTTTGAAAAAGCCAACGATATACTAGGCTTCCGCATTACTGATATTATGTTTGAGGGTACTGACGAGGGACTTAAACAAACTAATGTTACCCAGCCGGCCATATTTTTACACTCGGTTATTTTAGCTACAGTTTTGGGTGATGATTTTAAACCTGAAATGGTTGCTGGTCACTCCCTTGGCGAATTTTCTGCTTTGGTTTCGGCAAAAGCCCTTTCATTTGAGGATGGTTTGCGTTTAGTTGCTGCACGTGCTAATGCTATGCAAAAAGCATGTGAAATACAACCATCAACCATGGCTGCTATTTTGGGTCTGGATGATTTTACGGTTGAAGATATTTGCCACCGCATAAGTGATATTGTTGTGGCCGCTAATTATAACTGCCCGGGTCAATTGGTTATTTCAGGCACCATTGCCGGGGTTGACAAAGCCTGCGAAGAACTAACTGCCGCAGGTGCAAAAAGAGCGCTGAAATTAAACGTTGGTGGTGCTTTCCATTCGCCGCTGATGGAAGTGGCAAGGGTTGAACTGGCACACGCCATTGAGCATACCGAAATTAACGAGCCTGTTTGTCCGGTTTATCAGAATATTGATGCCAAGCCTTATACTGATCCTAAATTGATAAAACATAATTTAATAGCCCAACTAACCGGCCCGGTAAGATGGACGCAAACCGTAAAACATATGCTGGAAGATGGAGCCACTTCATTTACCGAAGTAGGACCCGGAAATGTGTTACAGGGCCTTGTTAAAAAGGTTGACAGGCACATCCCAACCGAAAGTGCTGTTATACAATAATTTTAAAAGCCATCTGTTTAATAAAGATGGCTTTATTTTTGTTTAAATTGCACATACTTACATAAACACTTGGCTACATCTGCAAAAATACGTGTACTGCTGGTTTTATTATGTGCCAGTTTGTTTATAACAGCGGTTATTGTTCAAAAAACATATACGCCCGTAAATAACCTTGAGCAAACTGCTAAAACGCTCGAAAATAACATCCATAAAAAAGAAGGTTATGTGAGCGAGGTTGTTAATAACCCGCTTAAGTTTAGCGAGTTAGAAAGCCTGTCCGTCCGCCCGCACCTGGCACTTAATTACGTCCAGTTCTTTACTACCGATAACAGCATATGGTTTATTACTTTAAAAAATAACCAGCTCAGTTTTTGGAGCGGAATAAAGGCAATACCCGACCATCCGGAATTTATAAAAAATGGCTATTCGTTTTTAAAGCTCGCAAACGGGTATTATGATGTTATAAAAAAAACGGACGGCGATTTTTCAGCGATATTTTTTATCCCTGTAAAACTAAACTATGCGTTTCAGAATCAGTATCTGCAAAACACATTTGCCAACGATCTGATTAAAGACAACAATATTGAAATTGCCGATTTCACTGATAAAAATATCTACGAAGTACACAGTATAAACAATGATTATTTGTTTTCTGTAAAGGCAAGACCCGATCTTGTTAATCACACCTTTTTTTATTACGAGATAACTTTGTGGGTGTTGGCACTTTTGTGCGCCTGCATTTTAATGTATGATGTTTGCAGTTATATAGCTTCAAAAGGTTACCTGGCGTTTGCCTTGTTTTTACTGGCGTTGTTTATTGTTGGTGTAAGGTTTGTTAATCTGCATTACGGCTGGCCCAACTTTACCTATAAACTCGAGATTTTTAACCCTGCCATTTACGGATCAAGCTACGCCTTTCCATCATTGGGTGATTTTTGTATCAATATATTGTTTATCAGTTGGTTTGGTGTTTTTTTTTATCGGCACCGCCATCAGGTATTAAAAAAGATTCCGGGTGCAACAGGCTCCTATCTTATTTTAATAGCAGGTACTTCAATATTGATCATTGTCTCGGCGGCGTTTGTTAACCTGTTTTACGGCCTGGTTATTAATTCAAAAATTAGCTTTGATGTAAGCAATGTACTTAACCTGTCGTTCTTTAGTTTGCTGGGCGTATTAATGCTTTGCTTTAGTTTCCTCACTTTTTGGTTATTAAATGAGGTTTTTTTGACTATTGCAATCAAACTACCTGTGCCCAATGCCAACAAAGTGCTTTTATTTGTTTCGGGTATTGTTTTAGTTACTTTGGTAACAACCATAAGCCGTTTTTATACATCGTATTATTTGCTTTGGGCGCTGATTGTATTTATACGGGCTTATGCATACCGTTATAAAAATGCCTATTTAAGCTCCTCATCATTTGGTGTAATCATATTAATATGTGCTCTTATTGCTTCAATTAAGCTGAGTAATTTTGAGGATGTTAAAGAACGGGAGATAAGGAAAGCCTATATACAAAAATTGGAAGTTCCGGATGATGTAAATACCGATGACATTTTAAAAAAGATAGAACATCAGATAGAATCCGATACTTCAATTATTCATTATTTTAAGGACAGCCTGTACAATTCCGATTTTGTAAAAACACGTTTGCAGAAATTGTACTTCAATGGTTATTTATCAAAATACGAGTTTAACGTACATGAGTTTGACAGTAAAGACAAACCTCTTTCGACGGATAAGAGCTACGATCTGAATGACTTTAAAGACGAAGTGCTTTATAGCTCCTATAAAGTATCTGATTATTTTTATCGTGAAAATCAATCTTTCGGCTTCTTAAATTACTTTGCCATTATTCCCATGCATCCGAATAACAATCCGTTGGGAACGCTGGTGATTGAACTAAAAGCAAAGCCTTTGCAATCATTTGCCTCTTTTCCGGGTCTGCTTATTGATGGGCAGGTGAACCTGGAAAATGAATTTAAGGGGTATTCATATGCATTTTATATAGATAACAACCTGCTGAGCCAAAACGGTAATTATGTATACGACCTCGCTAATACCGATTTGCAGGGGAAATTGAAAAGATACGTTTTCAAAAACACAAAGAGCGACAAGCTGGAGTGGTATCTGCGCTTTATTACCTATAGCCATTTAATTTACAAGCCGAGTGAGCGCAATTTAATTGTGGTTAGCAAGGAGAACAATGCGGTATTTTTTGGGGTAACATCGGTCACTTTCTTTTTTGTAATATTTTTATTGTTCGGAGCCGTAATTGTAACTATCCGTTGGTTATGGCTTCGGATTAAAATATTGAGCATTAACAACGACAAAATAAAGTGGAGCTTTAAGTTTAATCTCGATCGGATACTTTATAAAACCCGCATCCAGTTTTCAATGGTGTTTGCCGTAATGGTTACGCTGATAGTAGTTGGTTTTATAACCTTTTTTTCCATAAGCACCCAATATCAGGATCAGCAGGATAAAACAATCCGCGATAAAATTAACCGGGTGGTGAGGGTATTTGAAGCTGGTTCGGTTAACAGGTACATGACCGATAACAATGAAAAAAGCCAGGTAGATTTTGACAATTTTGCAAACACCTATATGGCAGACCTATCATTATTTGACCTGAACGGTGCGTTGCTGATCACCACGCAACCCAAAATTTATGAATTTGGCTTGCTGGCGCGGCATATGAACGGACGGGCTTATATTACATTGCATGGGCTAAAAAAATCGGAATACGTTAATAACGAGGTTGTTGGCAGGTTGAATTATAAAGCAGCCTATCTTCCGGTTCGTAATTCACAAAATGAGACGATCGCCTATATGGAATTGCCTTATTTTTCAAATGAGACCGATTATAAAGAGCGCATAGGCGCATTGCTAAACGTAATGATAAATGTTTATGCATTAGTGTTTATTGCTATAGGATTATTTGCCGTGGTTATTGCCAGGCAAATAACAGCACCCTTAAATTTCATACAGCATAGTTTAAGCCGAACCATTTATGGCAAGAAAAATGAACCCATTAAATGGTCGCGGAATGACGAAATAGGGGCCCTGGTAAAAGAGTATAATAAAATGATTGCAGCACTTGAAAATAGTGCCCAAAGGCTGGCTCAATCCGAAAGAGAAAGCGCCTGGCGCGAGATGGCCAAGCAGGTTGCCCACGAAATCAAAAATCCGCTTACGCCATTAAAACTTGGTTTGCAGCTGCTCGATAAGTCGTGGAAAGATAAGGACCCTAAATTCGACCAGAAATTTGAGCGTTTCAGTAAATCGTTTGTAGAGCAAATTGAGAGCCTTTCATCTATCGCCTCTGAGTTTTCGGCTTTTGCTAAAATGCCCGATACCCGGATTGAAGCACTTAATATTTTTGAAGTATTAACCCAGGCGGTTACCATTTTTAAACAGATGGATAATGTTAAAATTGTTTATCTGCCCCCATCGTCAGCTTTTATGATTAACGCAGACCGAGACCAATTGCTGAGATGCTTTAACAACTTGCTTAAAAACGCAATTGAAGCATCACCTGCGGATAGAACGGCCATCATAGACATCAACTACCTGATAACAAGCAAGAATATTTTGCTCACCATAAATGATAATGGAAATGGCATACCAGAGGATTTGCGGGAGAAAATATTTGAACCCAACTTTACTACAAAAAGCTCAGGCACAGGACTCGGCCTGGCCTTTGTTAAAAACTCTATTGAAAATGCCGGAGGTAAGGTTTGGTTTGAAACTACCGTTAATAAAGGCACCACATTTTATTTGAGTTTGCCCGTGGCTGATAATATTTAAATCAAAAAAGCCATTCATCTTTTACAATGAATGGCTTTTTTGATTTAAGGCGTCATTTTTTATTTCAGCAAAAAGCTTGTTTTTCCCATAGTGTAACCATCAGCATAAAGCAAAACGGTATATGTGCCTTTTTGGAAAGCAGATGGGTTAACCCAATCAATAACATAAGGAGTGCCATCATTTTTAAAGTCGATAGCTGTTTTGTAGGTAAACTGCAGGTCTTGCCCGTCAGCATTAAAATTAGCTGAATCGCCGCCGGTAATTAGGTTTCCGGTAGGGTCAATAATGCGTACAAAAATATCATGCATTCCTTGTTGCGCAATATCATTGCTGGCTACGGTAAAGTTGATTTTTATCTTTTTGGCTGGGCTTGCACGTTTTACGTCAACTTCTTTGCCGCTGCTTTTTATTTTATAAGCAACAACATCTGCGGTAGCTATTTTTATAGCCGAGCCCACTTTAACTTTGGTTCCCAGGTCCTGGTTTTGTTTTTCGAGGTTGGTGGCCTTTTCATTTACTGTTGCCAGGTTGGTTTTCAAGGTGTCCCTTTCGGTGGTGAGCGAAGCGTTTTGTTTTTTCAGCTCCTCAATGTCTGCAGTGTACTTGGTTACAAAATATCTTAGCTGTTTTACATCTTCCTGGGCTTTGGCCAGCTCGGCAACAGTTAATTTGCCTTTGGCCAATTCGCCACGCAAAACTTTTATTTTAACTTTCAGCGAATCATTCTTAGCCGTTAACTCAGCCGACATTTTGGTTTTTCCAACATTTACCTGCTCAATTTGTGCCTCCAAACTGTCCAGCTCGGTTTGTAGTCTGGTTTTTTCGTCGTTTTGGTAGACAATCCTTGTATCTGATTTGTTTTTTTGAAGGTACAAGTAAACATCAGTAGCAAGCAATGCCAATACAACCACTATCAAAAAATAAATGACGTTAGAGTTTTTTTTGGGTGTTTGCCCTGTTTGGTTTTCCATAGCAATTAAATTTTAGTTTATATAGTTATAGTTAGTGCGCCCCGATAATAACCAATAAATTTTACAATTGGTTTTTGTTAGGTGTATAAATTTTAATTAATTATCAATTATAACGTTTAAATATATTAAAAAGTTAAAAATATTAAACAGAATTAATCAATGCCGGCTTAAACATTTAATAGGGAGGGGTGTTAAAATTAACACAATAGTATTAAAACATAAAATAACAGTAATTATTATACCCAATACTAAAAGAGCTACCTTTTGAGTTTTATATCTTTGCGGCGTTTAAAAAATCTTGATTTGATGTACGGTTACAGGCTACTAATTTTTTTAAGTTTAAATTTCTTTCTATTTACAAAAGCGTTAGCCCAGCCTGCAAATACCCCTGTAACCGAAAAACAGGACCCCAAGCGAGAGTTTAGAGGGGTTTGGATAGCTACTGTTGAAAATATAGACTGGCCCAGCACCCAACATTTAACCACCGAACAGCAAAAGGCCGAATTAATAAGTCAGTTAGATGCCCATGAACAAACCGGAATTAATGCAGTGATGTTCCAGGTAAGGCCTGCTGCCGACGCTTTTTATGCCAAAAGCCGCGAGCCCTGGTCAAAATGGCTAAATGGTAAGCAGGGACGGGCACCCTCGCCATTATACGACCCGCTGGAGTTTGCCATAACCGAGGCACACAAAAGGGGAATGGAGCTGCATGCCTGGTTTAACCCCTACCGCGCTACTAACGATGCCAACTTTGCAGCCTTAAGCCCCGGCCACATTACACGGATAAAACCTGAATGGTTTTTTACCTATGGCGGCATCAAGCTTTTTAATCCCGGTATACCGGAGGTGCGCGATTATATTGTAAGGGTGATTTTGGACGTGGTTGATAATTATGATATCGACGGCGTGCACATGGATGATTATTTTTATCCGTACCCTATTGACGGGCAGCATATTAACGACGCGGAAACCTTTAAAACCTATGGTGGCGATTATACCGATATACGCGACTGGAGAAGGCACAATGTTGACACATTGATAAAAATGCTGAACGACAGTATTCATAAACATAAGCCACGGGTAAAATTTGGGATCAGTCCTTTTGGGATATGGGCAAATCAGTATCAAAACCCGGAGGGATCAGATACACATGGCGGCTCATCTTATTACGAACTATTTGCCGATTCGAGAAAATGGATAAAGGAGGGTTGGGTTGACTATATTAACCCGCAATTATACTGGCCCATTGATAATAATTCGGCAGCCTTTAATAAACTGCTCGACTGGTGGAGCAATAATACCTATAACCGGCATTTGTATATCGGCATGGCGGCATACCGCATAAACGAACACCGCAAGGGGAAGTTTAAAGATCCGGCGCAAATGCCGGCACAAATAAGGTATCTGCGGGATAACCCGAGAGTTGAGGGCAGCGTTTATTTCAGCTCAAAATCATTGTTAAACAATCCGCTTGGCTTTACCGATTCGCTTACCAATAATTATTACAACAGCCTGGCTTTGCCTCCGCCAATGCTTTGGCTCGACTCTATACCACCGAATGCACCACGTAACTTTTTATCGGCTCCCGCAAAAAACGGAGTAGACCTAAAATGGGAAACACCCCTGCTGGCACGGGATAAAGAACCGGTTTATGGCTATGTGATTTATCGTTTTGACGGGGATGAGAGGGTAGATTTGACCGACCCAAGGTATATTTTGCACATTCAATACAACGACGCTACATTTTTCACCGATACTACTGCCGAAAAAGGTAAAACCTATTTATATGTAGTGACGGCTATCGATAGGCTGAAGAACGAAAGTGAACCATCGCCAACCATTGCAGCTACGCTTAAATAGTTAACTGTTCATTATTGCGCCGCAATTAATATCAATAGTTTGGCCGGTAATAGAACCCTGACTTAACAGATAAGCTACCAGGCCGGCAATTTCTTCGGGCTGGCTCATGCGCCTGAGGGGCACACTTTGCATGGCAATATCATAAAATTCATCTTTAGTAATGCCAATTCCGTTGGCGATGCCCTGCAAGCCCTCCTGCGACATTTCGGTATCTACCCAACCTGGGCAAATCGCATTAACCAATATTTTTTGAGGGGCATATTGTACCGCCCACGAACGCATTAAGCCCAGCAAGCCCGCCTTTGAAGCACAGTAAGCTGAGTAGTTGGCAACCCCTAATCTTGCCAAAACTGATGATATGATAAGTATGTGCTTTTCGCTTTCTGCTTTTTGCAGCTGCGGCAAAAACGTATTTACAAAATTGTAGGTACCGGTTAAGTTGGTTTCAATAATAGTATGCCACCGGTCGCCATCGCTCCAGTAGTTTTCGCCGCCGATGCCTGCGTTGGCTACCAGGCCATCAATTACTTTATCGCGTAATTGGTGCGCTACAGTGCTTAAATTCAGCTTGTCGGTTATATCAGCTGTAAATACGGCATGGTCGCCCGGGGAAAGGGTGTTAAGTGTTTGTTTTAATTTGGCGGCATTGCGGCCCAGTAAAATGCAGTTATGCCCGTTTTTACTTAGCTGTTGTGCTATTGCTCTGCCTATGCCGCTGCCCGCACCGCTGATGAGATATGTTTTAGCCATAGCTTTATATATTAATCAATGATTTGTTTTTAAGGCGATCCAGATAAATATCGATTTCCATATCGCCCATGCCGTAAATTTTTTCGGTTGCCCAAAAAGCTGTATATATTTGGGGCCTGGTTTTATAACCGTAATTATAAATATCCAGCAATTTTTGTTCGATATAGTTTAAGCCGTTTTCATTTACCTCAAGGCGTTTCAACTGCGCCTGCATGGCCGGTTTTAACAGGTGCAGGCTTCCCCAAAAGTCGGTTTTGGATAAATAGTCTTTCAATTTTTCAGCATCCTTACTCACATAAACTGCCCAAACTTCGGCAGCTATAATAAAATCAAAACCGCTTAACTGAACCCTGATATTATCATATAAATACTCCAGTTCGGCACCGTTCAGCTCACCCATTCCTTTAAAATTTTCTTTTCCTGGATAGTCTGCCGGGCAAATGAGAAAAATGTTGGGCGATGACAGATCGGTTCGTTGTTTCAGATAGGTCATTACTCCGAGCAGATTAACCTGGCAATGAAGATCAAATTCAAACCAAAGGTTTATCTCGTCATACTCCTCATCCAGCTTGGCTAAGTTATTCAGAACCTTTTGCTGGTAATCTTCTGCTGCATCTTCAGATGCGCCTGCAATAAAGTCCATCCGGTTTTTCCAGAAGCTGCCACCCGATATGTCGTCTTCCACCGGGCCTTCGGATAAAACTTCGCGCCAAACCAATATCTCTCCTTCAATACCGGTATCGTTAAAGCCGGCAGCAGTAGCATCGCCGTTAAGAATGTGAAGGATATTCATATTTTAAGCATTTAAAGCGTAATAGTCAAAGCTAAATGATTTTGGGCGCAAGAACTACTTTAAACAACAAATCCCGGCTTTGCCCGGGATTTGTTGTTTGTCTTGCAGAAATTGCTAATTAATTTGTTACCTGACCAGGAGTAGTACTGGTATATTTTGGCTCCAACCCAATATAATCTGTAAGTACCTGTCCGGCTTCTTTTCTTAAAAAGTCAAGGTCCTCGTTTCTTGGTTTTGTCTGCCCCTTTTTTAGCTCGGGTAAGCCCATGGCTACACGGCGTTCATTTTCATCTTCAAAAGCCTTTTTATCATCGGCATCACGCTGCTGTTTTAGCTTTTGCTCGTTAAGGGTGATGCTCTTTTCATCTTCGTGCTTTTTAAACTCGGCAATATCCTGTAAAAGATATTTATAGCTGGCGCTGTTTTCCATACGCTGATCATGCATTTTTTTTAACTGTGGAATGACAGCCGTAAAATCACCAGCTTTTGTATAGCTGCTTTTTGCAATAACATCAAAAGGCATTGCTGATGGCTCAGTATCTTCGCCGTATTTATCCAAAGGAATAATGGAAGGGAACTGAATATCAGGCGTTACACCTTTATGCTGGGTTGAATTACCAGTAATGCGGTAAAACTTGGCAATGGTTAAGTTTAGCTGACCGAAAACACTTTGGCTGCCGGTATTTACCGGTTTATCAGCTTTTTGGGTTAATGCGGCAATGCGTTGAGTTATGGAAGGATTGATTACCCTATCCAAATCAATTGCATTTTGAACTGATCCTTTGCCATAGGTTTGTGTGCCGATGATTAATCCGCGACCATAATCCTGTATTGCTCCCGAGAAAATTTCGGTGGCTGACGCACTGAAACGATCAACCAAAATTGCCAGCGGGCCGGTATATGCTATTGACGGATCTTCGTCTTTATCAACCTCTACCTGGTTGTCTGAGTTTCTTACCTGTACAACGGGGCCGGTTTTAATGAAAAGGCCGGTAAGATCAACAGCTTCCAACAATGAACCGCCGCCATTTTGACGCATATCCATTACAATACCATCAACGCCTTCTTGTTTTAACGAGTCGATAATCAGTTTAACATCGTGGGTTGTGCTTTTGTAATTTGGATTGCCTGATTTGTAATCATTAAAATCAATATAAAAAGCCGGAACCGAGATGATGCCTATTTTTATGGTTTTGCCATTGCTATCATAGGTGCGGATTTCTTTTTTAGCCGATTCATCTTTTAAAATGATCTTTTCGCGCACCAGTTCAATTATTTTCGGTTTTGAACTAACGCTGCTGCCTTTAGGTAAAATCTCCAGTCTTACAACAGTGCCTTTGGTACCTCTTATCAGCGCAATGGCATTTTCAATGCGCCATCCAACTATATTCTGGAATTCACCCTCTTTTCCCTGCCCAACGCCTACAATGCGGTCGTCAACATTAATTTGTTTGCTTTTATCGGCAGGGCCGCCGGCAATAATTCCCTTTATAGTGATGAACTCATTCTCGTTTAACAGCGAGGCACCAATTCCTTCCAGCTGGCGCGACATATCGATGTTGAAATTGGCCGCGTTTGCCGGGTTAAAATAATTGGTGTGCGGGTCAATAGCCTCGGTAAAGGCATCCATAAACACCTGGAAAACATCCTGATTGTTGAGTTTGTTGGCCTGGGTTAACAGGTTTTGATAACGCTTTCTAAGCGTTTCTTTGTTTTTGGCCACATCGCTGCTAGCTAATTTAAGGTTCAGCAAATCGTATTTTACACGCAGGCGCCACAGGTTATCCATTTCGGCCTGTGAAGCTACCCATGGAAGACTTTCCCTGTCGTAAACAAAGGTTTCATCTTTATTGAAATCAAAATTATCATCAATATGGGCAAGCGAATATTGTATATGCTCAATATATCTTTTTTGATATACGTTGAAAATATAAAATATATCATTCAGGTTACCGTCTTTCACATCATCATCCAATACGGTTTTGTATTTGTCAAAATCCTGCACGTCTGATGCCAGCAAATAATTATGACTTTCGTCCAGTGCTTTCAGGTAGCGGGTATAAACTACTTGCGAAATAGAATCGTTCAGTTCAACTTTTTTATAATTATAGTTTGAAATAAACTGGGCAACGGTTTTAGCAACAATACTTTGTTTTTCGTCGGGCTGAATGTCATTTGATCCGGCCACTTTAATGTGTTTCGGAGGGGCGGCTTTGCACGCAAGTGCGGCACCTAGCACCAACACTAAATATAACTTTTTAAACATATCCTTTACAGTCTTTAAGTCGGGGTTTACAAACATCAATCCTTGTGCCTAATTATTTAATTTGCTAATGTAAATAAAAAGAGACAGTGAAAAACCGTCTCTTTTTATCAATAACAATAATACGATAATGTTTTATTTGTTTGTATAATTTTTATTAAACGTAAATGCATTTTACGTTATTGTTACAATATGGTATGTAACGGCTTATTTACTAATAAACAGATGATTAAAGTTTTTCGGCCGGCTTTGTAACACCCTCGGCTTCTTCGGCATAACGAACATCAACTTTGGGGGTTTGTTTAAGCGATAATATTTTTTTCTCAATAATGGCCTCTTCCTCCTTAAAATCTCTTAAACAGGCAATGTCGTGCGCTTCGGTTAAGTCTTGCATGGCTTGCGCATAGTCGCCAAGGCCGGCTTTTATGGTAGCCAGATCAATGAGGTTTGCTATGGTATGATGGTCGTCATTTTGGTTGCGCGAAATAAAGTTGCTTTGCAACAAATACCATTTAGCTTCGGCATACCGGTTTTGCCTGATATAAAGCCTCGCCAAATCGCTAAAGTTATAGCTGGCATCGGCATATACCCTGAAACGCATATTGTGCTGTGCTGTTTTCATTACGATGGCTTCCTGAGCCAGCAAATTATATTCGGTGAAATCGAACGGCTTAAGTACAGGTGATGGGGTATGTAAAGTTATAACCGGAAGACAGGCATATGAATGGTTAACCATTGGTTCAATAGCCACCGGACGCGGATGCTTTTTTAGCAGCATATCAACACGGTACCATTGGGCAGAAGCAGAAAAACTGATGATGCTTAATAAAATAACCAAACGTAATCTCATCAAATCTTTTTGAGGGGTTTAAATTAATCGAAATGCAAAAATAGTAATATTTGGTTTAAAATACTATCACAAAAGCACTTGGATGCCTAAAAATGGGTAATTAATTAAAAAAATTAAATTTTGATGGTGTAAAATGGACGCTAATCAAGTCGCCGCTAATATATTAACAGGTTAATAACTTAAGCGGCATTGTTTTTAAAAAAATCAATATCTTGTTCATAATAATAATTATCACAATTATTTTAATATGGCCGAGGCTTCAAAAAATAAAATTGGCTTATGGCCGGCTACCTCATTTGTTGTAGGGAACATGATAGGCGCCGGTATTTTTTTAGTGCCCGCTGCCATGGCCTCATTCGGGAGCGTTAGTTTGTTGGGATGGGTGTTTGCCGCTATCGGGACGTTTTTTATAGCCCGTGTTTTTAGCAACCTCAGCATATTATTGCCCGGTGCCACCGGCGGGCCGTATGCTTATACCCGGCATGGGTTTGGTGATTTCGCAGGTTTCCTGGTGGCCTGGGGTTACTGGCTTTCAAACATATGCACCATAGCGGCTATTGCTATTTCATTGGTGGGCGCACTAAGTACCTTTTTTCCGATACTTGCAGGCAACGCCCTGGTAGCGGTTATAACCGGATTAAGTTTCATATGGTTTTTAGCATGGATAAATAACCTGGGCATTAAAACATCAGGAATGGTACAGGTAATCAGCACAGTGGCTAAGCTGGTTCCTTTGCTGCTGATATCAATAGGAGGGCTGTTTTTTATCAGGCTGCAAAATTTTCATCCTTTTAACAGTAGCGGCGGGTCGGTTTTAAATGCCATATCTTCATCTGCGGCTATTACCATGTTTTCATTTCTGGGTATTGAGTGTGCTACCATTCCGGCAGATAGTGTTGTGAATTCCGGCAAAACCATATCGCGGGCAACCATGTTGGGCTTGTTTATTACAACCCTGGTTTACCTTATGGGGGCGGTAAGCATTATGGGTATTATTCCAGCAAAAATACTACAGCACTCGGTAACGCCTTACGCCGATGCGGCTGTAATCATGTTCGGCAGTAATGCCCGCTATTGGGCGAGTGCCGGAGCGGCCATTGCCTGCTTTGGTGCATTAAATGGATGGACTTTAGTACAGGGCCAAATGCCTTATGCTATTGCAAAAGATAGATTATTCCCCGCAATTTTTACCTGGGTAAACAAAAAGGGTGCGCCTTATATGGCCTTAGTTATCAGCAGTATTTTTTCGTCTCTTTTTATGCTGATGAATTATACCAAAGGGCTGGTTGAACAATTTAAGTTCCTATTGCTGTTAACAACCTTAACTACTGTTGTGCCTTATCTTTTTTGTGCCGGCGCATACCTGGTAATCAGGCTGAAAAAAAAGCAGCTAAAGGACAAGGGGCAGGCCACGGCCATTTTTGTTGCGTTAGCAGCCTTTGTATATTCTTTATGGGCCGTTGGTGGTACCGGGCAGGAAACGGTTTACTGGGGGTTTTTACTTTTGATGGCCGGCATTCCGTTTTATGTTTGGGCCAGTTATAAAAAACAGGCTGATTCTGCAGAAATAAACCCAAACAAATAATCACTTCGCTTTACAGTCTGTATCCGGACGCTTTTTTTAGAAACCATATTTATCAATATTAATCCTGCCTATCATTTTACTTACAATCAACGATTTGAATAATTTGGCTGGGGGGGATTTGTGCCAGCTTATCAGATCCTCCGCTTTAAGGTAAGTATAATATTGTCCACTTTTTTGTCGTGAAAAACCTGGATCAATAAACTACGGTCATCTTGTGATTTAAAAATGGAGTCAATCTGTTCGAGCGTCATTTGGTATACAGGCTTGAAATTTATCGATAAAATTTCGTCGTCTTTTTCCAGGCCAACTACGTCAGCAGGCGAACCCGGTTCAACCCGGCTAATAAATACACGGTTTAATTCATCGCCGCTGCAGTAATATTCCAGGCCACTCATATCATGTTCAAAAGGCAAATTATAGTTGCCATTGGGTTTTAAGTAAAGGGCACTATCAGGATAATCCAATATAACAACAAACCTTTGTAAAATACCCATTCCCAGGTTGCCATCGCGCTTTACAGCCGGTATGTTTTTAGAAACTACCGGAAAAGAGGTAATTACATTTTTAATTTTAAACTTCCCTATATCCAGTTCGCCAACCCGGCTTAAAAAGCCATCAATAGGGCCGGTTAAACCAACACCCAGATTAGCTGCAATAAACTTATCGGGTAGCCCATGATTTTTGATAATATTTTCGAGCGATAACGGATGGCCGGCACCCAAATCAAGTACCAGTTTGTTATTTACTTTTGTGCCGTTTGTAAAAATAATCTTGGCATTTAAATAAGGCTTTCTGTCTTCAATACTTATGGGGATTTTAACGCCTTTTCTGAAAATGCGCATATTTTTTGGTTGCCACACCGTTAACGTGCTGTCGGAAAAGTCAATTTTAACAGCCAGGTTACTGAAAAACTCGTACCCCAACAAACCATGAATATGTGTGCCTGCATAATTGGACAGACCAAGGACATCTTTTTTTAATATTGCAGCACCAACATCGTAGCTTTTAAGCCCCTGTATGCCAATATTTAAGGGAGATGTAACATAGGCCTCGAAATCTTCTCCTTTACCTAAACCTGCTATTTGTAACGTGTGTTTATTTTGAATATTGATAGAATCAACTAATTTGGGATCGGTAATCAGCATAAGGCCAACTCCTGTATCTAAAATAAAATTAAAGGGGCCTTTATCATTTATAGTGAGTTGAATAACTATCATATCCCTTACCATTTTGAAGGGAATGGTTACGTGTTTACTGGTTCCTGCTATATCAAAATATTGTGCCTGGGTTTTAAAGCTACAACATATAAAAGCTAAGAGAGCAATTACACGAAGGGATTTTACTGTAAAAAATAGCCTACTCAACTAATGTTTATATTTGGTTACTAAATATACAATTTAAGAAGTATAAATATTAATGAAACGTAAAGTATTTGTAATTATAATGCTAATAAGCGGCCTGTTAATACAAGCACATTTTGCTGATGCCGGCCACATTAAAAAAAGAAAAGTTAAAAAACTGTTTAAGCATTCGCAGTTGTTAAACAGCCATTTTACCGGGTTTGCACTTTATGACCTGGACAATCAAAAAATGATATACGAGCAAAACAGCGACAAATATTTTACCCCGGCATCAAACACAAAGTTATTTACATATTATACCTGCCTTAGGATGCTGGGCGACTCTATCCCGGCATTAAAATATGTAATACACGGCGACTCACTTATTTTTTGGGGTACCGGCGATCCTTCTTTTTTACATAGCGACCTAAAGAATGTAAACGCCTTTAACTTTCTAAAAAACAGTCATAAAAAGCTATTCTTTGCTGCAGGAAACTATACCGGAGATATTTATGGAAACGGCTGGGCCTGGGACGATTATAATGATTATTATCAGGCCGAGATTAATGAATTACCTATTGAAGATAATGTTGCGTTAATTTATGCCGATAAAAATGATTCGCTGCAAATAAAACCAGCTTATTTAAAACGCTATTTAAAATGCGATAGCAACTACCATCCGCATAGTTTTAAGGTGAAGCGTGATTTTTTAAGCAATAGCTTTGTTTACCCGGCAATGCGTGTTCCGGCAAGTTTTAAACAGGAAATACCCTGGAAAACCAGTACTGCCCTGGCCATTGCCCTTTTGCAGGATACTTTAAAAGATACTGTAAGGTTAATAAATAAGGCACTCCCGGCAGATACCAAAACAATATTTAGCGAAAAAGCCGATACGGTTTACAAGCATATGTTGCAGCCAAGCGATAATTTCATTGCCGAGCAACTTTTGCTGGTTTGTGCATCAACAAAATTCAAAACGCTTAATACCGATTCTGTTATCGATTATTCAAAGGCTCATCTTTTAAATGATTTGCCCGATGCGCCGCAATGGGTTGATGGTTCGGGACTATCACGACAAAATTTATTTACTCCACGCAGCATAGTAATGTTATTGCGCAAAATTTTAGATGAGGTAAAGAGTGATTCGCTTGTGCATAGCCTGATGCCAGCTGGTGGAGTGGTGGGTACCCTTAAAAAAGCTTACAAAACCGATAACGGGCAACCATTTATCTGGGCCAAAACGGGATCGCTGAATAATAATTATAACCAAAGCGGCTATTTAATTACACGTAAGGGCAAGTGGCTGGCTTTTTCATTCATGAATAATAATTTTATTCAGACGGATAGCCAGGTACGTGATGAAATGGTAAAACTGATTACCTTTTTGCACGATAATTATTGATTAGTTCTTGTTTTTTGACTGGATCTGTTTTGACTTTTTTCGTTTTTTAGTGCGTCGGTGATTTGTGGATGTTGAGGTGGCAGCTCGGTAACTACCTTTTCAACTTCGGTTTGCTGAACGGACACGGCATAGTCGGCGGGTTCAATTTTGCAGCCGGTTGCCTCTGCGTAAACCTGGGTAAACTCGGCCCCTATATAAAGTATGGCTGCGGTGTAATATATCCACACCAATATCACCAATATAGATCCAGCAGCACCGTAGGCTGATGTTTTGGCGGCATACTGGATATATAAATTAATGCCATACTGACCCAGCATAAAAAGTACTGCTGTGAAAAAAGCGCCACTGCGTACTTCCTTCCATCTGATTTTTACATCGGGCAAAAACTTGAAAATTATACCAAATAGCACTGATATTATAATAAATGTTATGCCAAGGTTAACACCCTTTATAATTAATGTGGTAATGGAATGCATAAACTGCTCAATCCAGCTACCTAGAGCATTTATAACTAAATTTACGATGAGCGAAGCCAACAGTAAAAAGCCAAGGCTGATGATAAATGAAAAAGAAAGAAAGCGGTTTTGAATAAGTTTTAGCCAACCTTTTTTTGGTTTTGCTTTAACGCGCCAGATCATATTTAATGACTCCTGTATTTCAATAAAAATACTGCTGGCACCCAATAATAAAGTAATAACGCCAATGGTTGCTGCGGTAGCCGATTTACCTGAAAGCTGCAGGTGAGTTAAAGCATCCTGAATTTGCTGCGCCGCTTCTGCACCGACATAATGCGCCATTTCAGGATACAGCTTATGGGCGGCTACTTCCTGGTTAAAAACCAGGCTGATTAATGAAATAATGAGAATCAACAGCGGGGCTATCGAAAAGATGGTATAATATGCTAGCGAGGCACTTAGCTTTAGTCCATTATCATTAATAAAGCCCATAAACGTGGCTGCCAGTATATTCCAGATGTTTTTGAGGTGCCTTTTATTAAAAAATTTCATACCGGGTTAAAATTGTTTGAGCCAGCGCATTTTATGTGTGGCTCATTGATATTAAAAGATTTAATATCAGAAAATGTTTTGCCAGTATTTTTAATACAGGCCCGGTTATTGAATTTCGGAAAAGGGAATGTCAAGCAGCGGGTAATTTGCCCATCCATTAAAATCATAGTGCCACCATTCAGTAGCTATTACCCTAAATCCGTGTGCCGCCATTATGCTTTTTAATAATTCGCGGTTTTCAATTTCCTGTTTGGGGAGATCGGCATAGTTAGCACCCGCCTTTTTGCTAAAGCTGTCGAAACCGGTGGGCATATCCAGCTCTTTGCCGGTTTTAAGGTCAATCAGGCTCATATCAATGGCACAGCCGCGGTTATGTTTTGACCCTTTGCGCGGATCGGCCACAAAATTAGTATCTGGTGTTTCCTCATAAAACTTCACTGTTACCGCGTAGGGCCGGTAAGCATCATAAATTTTTATACCTAATCCTCTTGTTTTTAAATCTGCTTCTACATCCTTTAAAGCCATCACCACTGGCAGCCGGGCAAATGCTCTTGCCTGCTGGTACATTTTGCGGTGCATAAAATTGTTAGCGGTAGCATACCTGATATCCAGTACTATACCCGGAATATATTCATTAATTTCAACCAAACGGATGTTTGGATCTGCTTTAATTTGTTGCTGATAGCTTTTCAGGCCCATCACTTTTGAGCTATCGATATATTTGTAATGCTGAGCTGATGCTGCTCGATAAAATAGTACCAGAAAAAGAAAGAGAATAATGTGTTTCATATTAGCGATGCGAAACAATAAGGAGATCAAGATCTTTGCAGGGGATAGAAAATCTTTCGCCCATGTGTTTATTGGTTAATTGGCCGTGGTAAATGTAAACAGCATCGCGCAAACCAGCTTTTTGCCATATTACATTTTTAAGGCCGCCATGTTCGCCAATATCCAGCAATATTGGGGTGAAAATATTGGTTAACGCATAAGTAGCGGTACGCGCCACACGCGATGCAATATTGGGCACGCAGTAATGAATTACATCATATTTGCGGAAAACCGGATGCGTGTGATTGGTAATTTCGGATGTTTCAAAGCAACCGCCCTGGTCAATACTTACATCAATAATTACGGAGTTGGGTTTCATACGGCTTACAGTGGCCTCTGATACAATGCAGGGACTGCGCCCATCTTCGGCACGCATGGCGCCGATGGCCACATCGCAGGTAGTGATGGCCTTTTCCAAAACAATTGGCTGCACCACCGAAGTAAATACCCGGGCACCAATGTTGTTTTGCAGTCGCCTTAGTTTATAAATAGATGGGTCAAATACCTTAACCTCGGCACCTAAAGAGATAGCGGTGCGGGCAGCATATTCACCAACGGTGCCGGCACCCAATATTACAATTTCGGTAGGGGGCACGCCGGTAATACCGCCCAGCATTAAGCCTTTGCCATCAAATATATTGCTCAGGTATTCGCCTGCTATAAGTATGGAGGTTGCGCCCACTATCTCGCTCATGGCTCTTACTACACTCAGCGATCCGCCTTCATCGCGCAGATGTTCAAAACAGAGGGCCGTTATTTTTTTATTGAGCATGGCGTGCAGGCATTCTGCTTTTAGCGTTGATACCTGCAGAGCCGATATCAGAATCTGACCCGGTTTCATCATTTCAATTTCGGCCATGGTTGGCGGCGCTATTTTAATGATGATATCAGCCTCGTAAACCTTTTTAGTGTCGTAAACAATCTGTGCTCCCTGTTCGCTGTAATCTTTGTCCTTAAAGTTGGCTGCCTGGCCCGCATTGGTTTCCAGCATGACATCGTGCCCGTTATTAATCAATAAGGCAACAGATAAGGGCGTTAAAGGTACCCGGTTCTCCTGGAAGGATATTTCTTTTGGAATGCCTATATAAAGTTTGTCTTTTTTGTTCTTAACCTCCAGCATTGATTCCTGGGGTTGCATTAAGGCTTGTTTGGCTATATCCGAAAATCCACTGTATTTCCCTGAACTCATTGTGCATTAATTTCTGGATGATGAAGATAGCAAAAAACAGGTTATCTTGAAATTAAATCTTTTCAACTTTTATCCCGCGGGAACTATTGCCGGTAACTGAGATTTGAATTTTTACATAATGATCCGGCAGCAGGTTGGGTATTTTTTCTGGCCATTCAATAAAGCAATAAGCATCTGAATAAAAATACTCTTCGTAGCCCATATCCAGTGCTTCTGATTCATTTTTAAGGCGATAGAAATCAAAGTGGTAAATCCTGTTTTTTGCGCCGATATATTCGTTTACGATGGAGAATGTGGGGCTTGTTATCGCCTCGGTGGTTCCCAAACATTCGCATAAAGCTTTTATAAGGGTGGTTTTGCCGGCGCCCATATCGCCATAAAAAAGAAAAATACGGGAGTTTGCCGAAAATGATACGATTTCGGCTGCGATAGCCGGAAGCTCAGCAGTGGATGTTGCGTTTAGAAGCATGGTGACAGAAAATATTTGAACAGACTTACGAAGTTTTTAAAACTTCGTAAGTCTAATCCGCTCCGCTATAACGTGCGGGTTGACTGCCCAAATTTAAAAAATATCTTATTACTTAGGCCCGTAAACCGCAATTGGGATCAGCATTTCTTCTAACGAGATACCGCCGTGTTGAAAGGTTTCATTATAAAAATTCACAAAATGGTTGTAGTTGTTGGGGTAAACAAAGTAACTGTCTTCCTTGGCAAATACAAAACTTGAGCTAACGTGCAGCTTGGGTAGCATAGCATCATGCGGGTTGCGGATGTGGAATACCTCTTTGGCATTAAAATTAAGGTTTTTGCCTTGTTTATAACGCAGGTTGGTATTGGTATTTCTGTCGCCTACAATTTTGCTTGGGTTTTTAACGCGGATTGTGCCATGGTCGGTTGTTAAAACTACTCTTACCTGTTTTTGCGCCAAAAACTTAAGCAGATCAAACAATGGTGAGTGCTCAAACCACGACAATGTTAACGAGCGGTAGGCAGCATCGTCACTGGCCAGTTCGCGAATCATTTGCATGTCTGTGCGGGCATGTGAAAGCATATCAACAAAATTGTAGACCACCACATTTAAGTCATTAGTCATCAGGTTGCTTACTGAATCATTCAGTGCTCTGCCCTCGTCAATGTTTAATATTTTATGGTACGAGTGTTTAATGTCGCGGCGCAGTACCCGTTTTATCTGATCGGCAATAAACTCACCTTCGTACAGGTTTTTGCCGCCTTCGTCCTCATCGTTTTGCCACATTTGCGGGTAGCGTTTTTCCATATCCAAAGGCATCAGCCCGGAGAATATAGCATTACGGGCATATTGGGTAGCAGTAGGCAGGATGCTATAATAAGCATCCTCTTCTTCGAGTCTGAAGTATTCAGTTATAATAGGGTTAATGATCCTGAACTGATCGTATCTTAAATTATCAATCAAAATAAAAAATACGGGACCCTTGCCATCCAATTTCGGGAAAACTTTCTTTTTAAATAACTGCGGCGAAATAGTTGGCCCGGTTTCAGGGTTTTTAATCCAGTCGACGTAATTCCTTTCAACAAATTTGCAGAACTGTGTATTGGCTTCGGCTTTTTGCAGGGTTAATATTTCGTGCATCCCGGCATCTTCCAGTTGTTCCAGTTCCAGTTCCCAGTAAATAAGTTTTTTATAAACATCCACCCAATCACTAAAGCTCAGGTAATCATTCAGGGTCATGCCAAGGTTGCGGAAATCCTGTTGATAGGCCATAGTTGTTTTTTCGGTAACCAGGCGTTTGTTTTCGGTGAGCTTTTTAATGGTAAGCTGTATCTGTTTGGGGTTTACCGGTTTAATGAGGTAATCATCAATTTTTGAGCCGATGGCATCTTCCATTAAATATTCCTCTTCGTTTTTGGTAATCAAAACAATAGGAACATCGTTATTAATATTCTTTATTTGCGATAGTGTTTCCAGTCCGGTTAAGCCAGGCATGTTCTCGTCCAAAAAAACCAGGTCAAAGTGATTATTTTTAAAAGCATCAACGGCGTCGTTGCCGTTGGTTACGGTAGTAAGTTTATAGCCTTTTTCGGTTAGGAAAAGTATATGTGGTTTTAATAGGTCGATTTCATCATCAGCCCACAATATGGTTGTATCTTGCATGGTACGTTTTTTATTAATTGTCTGAACCCGAATTTATAGAATTTATGAAGGTACAGAATTAATGATCTTGTATTATTAAAGTAATTTACCGAAGACAGAGGAGTATTCTGATAATTTTGAAATTCTATAAATTCGAGTTCAGACTATAAACCCCAAAGCACGGGTTTTGTTGTTGATTAATAAAGTGATTAACATAAATTAACAAATATACTACATGTGTTTTACCTTTATTTAACATTTTTGCACAGATTATATCGCCATTGAATAAAAAGAAAATAATAAACGACCCGGTTTACGGTTTTATCAGCATCCCTACAGAGCTGATATTTGACCTTATTGAACACCGGTACTTTCAGCGTTTAAGGTATATTAAACAGTTGGGAATGACTCATTTGGTATACCCCGGAGCGCTTCATACCCGCTTTCATCACGCCCTTGGCGCTATGTATTTAATGGGGATGGCTATTGAAACATTGCGTAATAAAGGACACCAGATAAGCAGTAAAGAAGAAGAGGCGGTTATTGTTGCCATATTATTGCATGATATTGGGCATGGCCCATTTTCGCACGCGCTGGAAGAAACCATAGTTGAAGGTATTTCGCACGAGGATATTTCCACCATGCTGATGGGACGTCTTAACGAGCAATTTGGTGGCCGGTTAACTATGGCCATTGATATTTTTAATGGCACCTACAAACAGGAGTTTTTGCATCAGTTGGTGTCCAGTCAGCTGGATATGGACCGGATGGACTACTTAAATCGCGACAGTTTTTTTACCGGCGTATCTGAAGGTGTAATCAGCTCAGACCGTATTATAAAAATGCTGAATATCAAAGACGGTCATATAGTAGTTGAAGAAAAAGGGATTTATTCTGTCGAGAAGTTTTTAATAGCGCGCCGGCTAATGTACTGGCAGGTATATTTGCATAAAACGGTTATAGCCGGCGAACAATTGCTGGTTAAAATTTTGAAACGCAGCCGCGAACTTGCGCTTGCCGGCGAACCTGTTTTTACCACGCCCGCCCTGAGTCATTTTTTGAAAAAGCCCATCAGCCGCGATGCTTTTATGAATGAAGATCATCACCTGGAAGCTTTTGCCAGTTTGGACGACACCGATATTATGGCCGCTGTGAAAGTTTGGGCAAACCACGATGATTTTGTTTTAAGCAAACTTTGCCGAGACCTGGTACAACGCAACCTTTATAAGGTTGATATAACCAATGAGCCACCTGATGAAAAATTTATTGCAGATTTGACGGCTAAGGCAATGGATAAATACGGCATTACAGAACATGAAGCTTCGTATTTTGTATTTGACGACGCCATTAAAAATAAAGCCTATAAATCGGGCGATGGCAATATTGGTATTTTGATGAAGAATGGTACCGTAAAGGACATAACCGAGGCCAGTGACAATTCAAACCTGGGGGCACTGGCTAAAACCGTAAAGAAATATATACTTTGCTTTGATAAGAGGTTGGTGATTAGAGATTAGCGTTTGGAGGTTAGTTTGTAGCTATTCACCCTGATCTCTAACCTCTAATTAACGAATCTCCAAACCCAATTAATAATTTTGCTGCTTTAATTTTAACATTTAAATTTGCCCGATGCAATTTACTGCGCACGAATTAGGTTTGATGCTTAACGGAACCATAGAAGGTGACCCTGAAGTGTCAGTAAATCAACTGGCTAAAATAGAAGAAGCCAGGCCTGGAAGCTTATCTTTTTTGGCTAATCCGAAATACGAACAATATTTATACACCACAGAAGCCTCGGTTATTATTATAAATAAAGACCAGGTATTGGCCGAGCCTGTAAAAAGCACGCTACTGCGGGTTGACAATGCTTATAGTGCCATTACTATTCTGCTGGAAAAGTATAACACCATTAAGTTAAATAAAACAGGTATTGAACAGCCCAGTTTTATCCACCCTTCGGCTAAGATGGGCGGTAATGCTTACGTTGGTGCATTTGCTTATATAGGCGCGAATGTGGTTTTAGGTAATAATTGTAAAATTTATCCGCAAACCTATATTGCCGATGATGTAACCATTGGCGATAATGTTACGTTGTACCCCGGGGTTAAGGTCTATTTTGACTGTAAGATAGGGAGCAATGTAATTATCCATTCCGGAACGGTAATAGGAGGCGATGGTTTCGGCTTTGCACCATTGCCCGATGGTACTTACAGCAAAATAAGCCAGATTGGTAATGTGATTATTGAGGATGATGTGGAGATAGGTGCCAATACAACGGTTGACAGGGCAACCATGGGATCAACCATTATACGTAAAGGGGTGAAGCTTGATAACCTGATACAAATAGCCCACAACGTTGAAATCAGTTCAAATACGGTAGTTGCTGCTCAAACAGGCATATCAGGCAGCACCAAAGTGGGCGAAAATTGTATCATTGGCGGCCAGGTAGGTATAGTAGGACATATTACTATAGCAAAAGGTACGCAGGTACAGGCGCAGTCGGGTATAAGTCGCTCATTGCTGGCCGAAGGGAAAAAGTGGGCGGGATCACCGGCAGTATCATATACGGATAATTTACGATCGCAGGTGGTTGTTAACCGATTGCCTGAACTGGAAAAGAAAATAAACGAACTTGAAAAAATAATTGCCGAATTACGAAAGTAGGCCATTAGTGCATTGGATCATCAGTTTTATTGGTGTATGCCAATGGTAAGCTAATGTAAAATGTACTGGTGAAAAAATGGATTACGCTACAATGAATGTAAAACAAAAAACAATAAAGGGACCGGTTTCTGTGTCGGGTACAGGTTTGCACACGGGCGAACGTGTAACTATGACTTTTAACCCGGCTCCTGAAAATCACGGATATAAATTCAGACGGGTTGATATTGAAGGCGCCCCGGTAATTGATGCAGACGTTGATAATGTTACCGATACATCGCGCGGCACAACTATTACCCAAAATGGTGCCAGTGTAAGCACTATTGAACATGTGTTGGCAGCTTTGGTGGGGTTAGAACTGGACAATATTATGATTGATCTGGATGGCCCCGAAACACCAATTATGGATGGCAGCTCAATCCTATTTGTGGAGGCTATTAAAGAGATGGGATTTGTTGAGCAGGAGGCCGATCGTGAATATTACCACATACCCTATAACATTCATTATTCAGAACCTGACCGGAAGGTTGAAATGGTGGCCATGCCACTGGATGATTACCGCTTTACCTGCATGGTTGATTATAACTCGCAGGTGTTGGGTAGCCAGCATGCGAGTATCTCTACCATATCTGAGTTTATAAAAGAAATAGCTTCCTGCCGTACTTTTTGCTTTTTGCACGAGCTGGAAATGTTGTTAAAACACGACCTGATAAAAGGTGGTGATTTAAATAACGCTATTGTTGTGGTTGATAAGGATGTTGACGAAGAAGAGTTACAGCATCTGGCTAAAATATTTAACCGCAAGGATATAAAAGTAGCCCCGCAGGGTATTTTAAATAATATTGAACTGCGTCATCAAAATGAACCTGCACGACATAAACTGCTAGATATGATTGGCGATTTGGCATTGGTAGGCGTGCCGTTGCGCGGCCATATTATGGCTGCAAGGCCTGGTCATGCTGCAAATGTTGCATTTGCTAAAAAAATAAAAGCCCTTATAAAGAAGGAAAGAAGCCGTAAACACATAAAAGTTTACGACCCTAATGCTAAACCAGTGTATGACACCGTTCAGATCATGAACATTTTGCCGCATCGTCAGCCATTTTTATTGGTCGATAAGGTTTTGGAATTAACCAAAAACCATGTGGTGGGCCTGAAAAATGTGACCATGAATGAGGAGCTTTTTAAAGGACATTTTCCGGGGATGCCATTGTTTCCAGGCGTTTTGCAAATTGAAGCAATGGCGCAAACCGGTGGTATCCTGGTATTGAATACAGTGCCCGATCCTGAAAATTATATTACCTTGTTCCTCAAAATAGAAAATGCCCGGTTTAAGGCCCCGGTTGTGCCCGGCGATACCCTGATTTTCCATTGCAGCCTGATTGCCCCGATAAGAAGAGGCATAGCGCAAATGAAGGGTATAGGTATGGTTGGCGATAAAATTGTAGTAGAAGCCGAACTGATGGCACAAATTGTAAAAAAACAAAATACTGAAGAAGAATGATCCAGCCATTAGCATACATACATCCACAGGCTAAAATAGCCGATAATGTGGTAATTGAACCATTTGTTACCATACATAAAGATGTGGAAGTTGGCGAAGGAACCTGGATAGGTTCAAACAGCACCATAATGGACGGAGCGCGGATAGGAAAAAATTGCCGTATTTTTCCGGGCGCGGTAATTTCAGCACCTCCGCAGGATTTGAAATACCGTGGCGAGCAAAGTACCGTATCTGTTGGCGATAACACCATCATCCGCGAATGCGTTACCTTAAACCGTGGTACTGCGTTAGATAAAAATACAACTACCATTGGCAGCAACTGCCTGTTAATGGCCTACGTTCACGTTGCGCACGATTGTGTAATTGGAGATAATGTAATTATTGCCAATTCGGTACAGCTTGCCGGCCACATCAATGTTTATGATTACGCTTTTATTGGCGGTACCTCTGCGGTTCACCAGTTTGTTGAAATTGGTGCTCATAGCATGATATCAGGTGGTTCATTGGTGCGCAAAGACGTTCCTCCGTTTACCAAAGCCGGACGCGAGCCTTTGTCGTACATCGGTATAAACTCTGTAGGCCTGCGCAGAAGAGGCTTTACCGCAGCAACCATTAACGAGATACAGGAAATTTACCGGATTATATTCCTGAAAAAATATAACATTACCAAAGCCCTTGATATTATTGAAGCGGAGTTTAACCCGACTATTGAACGTGATGAGATCATCAACTTTGTTCAAAACTCGCAACGCGGTATCATGAAGGGGTTTGGCAATAGCTAATTTTGTCTATGGTCGATAGTCCATGGACCATGGTAGAAGCTTGTTTTTATGCCCCTGTTGGTGTTGTCACCAACAGGTAACGTAAAGCTTGTATGGCGTATAAGCCCCTCGGTTTGCAGGTGACAACACCAGCAAAGGCAAGTTTTCTATTCTATTAACCATCATCATGAATTGCCCTTACTATGAACTATTAACCATAGGCAATGAACCAAATGACCATCACCCTCGAAAATATTGGAAGGCGTTTTAACCGCGAATGGATATTCAGGGGGATAGATCATACTTTTGTCAGCGGGAAAATTTATGCCGTACTTGGGCCAAATGGGTCGGGGAAATCAACGCTGTTGCAGGTTTTAAATGGCAGCCTTGCACCATCTATAGGGAAAATCTCTTACTTTTTTGATAATAAGTCTGTTGAGGCTGAAGATGTTTATCAGTATCTGAGTTTGGCCGCGCCTTACCTGGAGCTGATTGAAGAATTTACACTGGCCGAAATGATTGATTTTCATTTCAAATTCAAAGCCTATAAAGTCGGGATAAACGAAGAAACCATTATTGATTTACTAGCAATGCCGGGCAACAAAAATAAAATGATCAGGTATTTTTCATCGGGCATGAAACAGCGGCTAAAACTGGCGCTGGCTTTTTGCGCCGATACACCCATGCTGATGCTGGATGAACCCACCTCCAATTTAGATTCGCAAGGTGTTGACTGGTATTTAAGCCTGGTGCAAAAATTTGCCCAAAACCGCTTAACCATCATCTGTTCCAACCAGGAACATGAATACAATTTCTGCGATGAGCAATTAAGTATTGTGGACTATAAAGGGAGCTTAAAGCAGAAAGCTTAAAGCAAAAAGCTTTCTATCATTTACGCTTAAAAAAAAGACTTCCGAAGTTTTTAAAACTTCGGAAGTCTCACAGGCAAAAGCTTTGGTCTTTTCGCTTTAAGCTTTCCGCTCTCTATAAATATGCTTCGCGCAATTTTATCAATCTTATAAAGTGCATGAATTTCATGATCGGGTAAACCGGGTCAAACTCAAACCATTTGGCTGCAAAATTGGCGTTGTTAGGACGTTTATGGTGGTTATTCTGGAACAATTCGCCCAACATAAAAAAGTCAAACGGGGTTGAATTTTTTGATTTGTCACCGTTATCAAAATTGGCATAGCCATATTTATGACCGCACCAGTTTACAATTGCACCATGTATTGGCCCCATCATAAAATGGATAGGCAGCAATAGGAACATCCACCAATGGGTAGCAAAAAAAACATAGAATGCTACATAAAGCAAACCAAACGTAATACGCGAAACAAAAGTTGAACCCCAGTAATCGAGCAAACGCCACTCAGGGTAACTGCCTTTAAACTGTGCTTCAGGTTCTTTTAAACGTTTTTCGTAAAGTTTATAACTTAAAGCGGTGCGCCACATCATTTGAAACACATCCCTGAAAAAATAAGGAGAATGCGGATCTTTTTCGGTATCACTGTAAGCATGATGTTCGCGGTGCATAATAGCATAAGCACGCGGATTTAAAAATGATGATCCCTGACAAATAAATGTGAGCAGGTGAAAAATGCGTTCGTTAAATTTATTGGTGCTGAACATTTTATGAGAAGCGTAGCGATGCAGATAAAATGTTTGGAAGAATAAAGAAAGGAACCAGTGGGCTAAAAAGAATATTAAAATAATCACTAGGGTACTATATAAAAGGAAAATAAACTGCTTATAATCTGCGTCAAAGATACAATTAAAATAATTGGAGCGATGCAAAACTAAAAGACACTGTTATATTTAAACGATGGTCTCTTTCAGATATTATACCTTGTTGATAATTAGCTCCTATATATTGCTATCAAGGGGCGTTTTTAAATGGCATTAGTTAAAAACTGGCCAGCCAAAAGCTTATAAGAGGTTAGCCTGTCTTCAAAGCTTTCGGTAATGGTAACGCAAATAATTTCGTCAACCTGGTAATCGTCGGCCAATTTGGTTAATTTTTGTTTCATTTGAGCCGGCGTCCCTGTAATAACACGTTTGCGGTTATGTAGTATTCTTCCCTGTTCGGCTTCCGAATAAACAACATCTTTGATATCTTCATAGCCAACAGGTGTAAGTCCGCCGCCCTTTTCAAACTGGTTAAACCGGTAATCCATCAGGGCCTGGTGCTGAAAAATCTTTTCTTCATCTTCCGAGCAAAAGACAAAAATAGCCACATTGGCTTTTTCTTCCGGCTGCTCTTCTGACGGTTGAAAGCGAGCCCGGTATGCCGCTACCGCTTCGGGGCCGCCATTAGGGTTTATAAAATGGGCAAATGATAAACCCATGCCGAAATGAGCAGCAAAAATACCGCTTTCGCCGCTTGAGCTTAATAGCCACATGGCAGGTATGGTTTGTATTTGCGGTATGGCTCTTATTTTTGCCATTGGTGTGCCCGGCTCTCCGCGATCGTGAAAAAAGTTGTTCAGATCGTATAATTGTTCAATAAAATCCTGCTCGCGAAACTGGTTTGATGGATTAAGCATCGACGCAGTAAGCCTGTCGGTACCCGGCGCACGACCCATCCCCAAATCAATACGGCCCGGAAACAGCGCTTCCAGCATCCTGAAGTTTTCGGCAACTTTTAATGCGCTGTGATTAGGCATCATCACCCCGCCCGACCCTATGCGGATGTTTTTGGTTTGCCCCGCCAGGTGAGCCATAAGTACTTCGGGAGTTGAACCGGCCAGACTGCCGGTGTTATGGTGTTCAGATACCCAAAAACGGGTATAGCCTAATGCGTCAGTATATTTAGCCAGTTCGATAGTTTCTTTAACTGCCTGCTCTGCGGTAACTCCCTTGCGTATGGGTGATTGATCCAATACGCTAAGGCGAATGTTTTTTGTGTTCATAGTATCGTAAAACACAAAAATATGGAATGACTTGTGGAGCCATTGTAAAGATTTGGTTTATGATATAACAACCGCTTAACCAATCGACTTAATCCAACTAATCATTGAAATGGTAAAGGAACACTACCTCACCGGTATAAGCGGGTTTCTTTTGGTCTTCAATTTCCATAGTAACACCAATAGTAGCCTTGGTGATACCGCGAAGGTTAACTATAGCATCCAGTTTTGCGTGTAGGCACACTTTGCTGTTTACCAGTACTGCTTGTGCAAACCGGATATTTTCGATGCTATAATTAATCTGCATCTTCAGGTTTTGCACGTCGGCTATCTGGTGCCAGAAATAGGGCAGCAGCGATACGGTTAAATAACCATGCGCAATAGTCGCCTTAAATGGGCTTTCCGTTTTTGCGCGTTCTTCATCGGTATGTATCCATTGGTGGTCGATAGTAGCTTCGGCAAACTGATTTATTTGCTGCTGGGTAATGATGTGCCAACCGGAAATGCCTATTTCCTTACCTAATAAAGCTTCAAATTCGGGATAGTTTCTGATGATAACCATGGATAATAACGTGTTTATAATTGCGTATGTAAATTCTGTGTAAAAATAGCAATGTTAAACAATTTGAATAAAAAAAGACATACTAAGTTTTAAAAACCTGGTATGTCTTTTTTAAAATGGCTTTTACTATTTCGCTGTCTAACTATTATTCTCAAAAAAACTTGCGAAGTTTTCAAAACTTCGCAAGTTTAAACGGACCCTAATTATTTCTATTATTTAGCTGTCCAGCTATTATTACTCACATCGGCATCCATAAAAATGCCGCCATCAATTACTACCGATTTGATGGTTTTGTTATTTTTTAGGTTGATGATTGCCTGTTTTTGGTTGGCTTCCCAAATGGCCGGTGTTTGGTGGATGATACCGGTTGTTCCATCGCTATAAGTCAATTTTATATTAAACGGAACGGCAAAACCGCCTACATTGTCAACAGTGATTTTATAACCTTCGCCAATTTTACTTACGCTTTTAACGGCCAGGTCGATATAGTTATTGGTGAAAAACCAGTTATAAAAAAACCAGTTCAGATTCTTTCCCGATCCGCTATTTATAGAGTTAAAATAGTCCCATGGAATTGGATGCTTACCATTCCAGTTATCCATATAGGTGTGCAGCGCTTTTTTAAACAAGGCATCGCCCAGCATATCTTTTAAAGCCAGGTAACTTAACGATGCTTTGCCATAGGCGTTATGTGCATAGCCGCCTTTCAGCTCACTGGTTGGGGTAATAATTGGTAGGTCTTCGCTCTCGGAAGGATCATTGATCCAACCGGCCACCCTGAATCTTTTGTAATTTTCTTCGGCTTGTTGTTTACCTACTTCGGTTTGATTAATAAAGTATTCAAAGGTAGTTGCCCAGCCTTCGTCCATGTAGCCGTAACGGGTTTCGTTAATACCCATATAAAACGGGAAATAGGTATGCGCCATTTCATGATCCTGCAGCAATTCTGCATCAGCAATATCCGGATCGTGCGAGTCATTCACCATCATCGGGAACTCCATATCAGCAAAGCCCTGAAAGGCAGTCATTTTTGGGAACGGATATGGAACTCCGGGCCAGTTGTGTGAAAAGTAGCTTAAAGCATGTACGCCAAACTTAACAGCCTGGTGAAAATCAGCAGCATTATCATTATAGGCAGCTTGCATACTGGCGCGGCGATGTGCAGCATCATCAACCACAACACTCGAAGCATCCCAATTATAATGGTTGCTAATACCTAAACACATATCACTGATATTGTTCGCTTTCCATACCCAGGTATTGGTTGCGTTTTGAGCGGTAATGTTATTTTTTGCGACATCGGCAGGCGTAACAATATGGATAACCGAGTCGCTAGTCATTGAGTTGCTCAGGCGGTCGGCATATTCCGGCTGTAAAACATCCGGGGCGTTTTGCAGGGTGCCGGTTGCCCAAACAATATAGTTTTTGGGTACGGTAACGCTAAGCGTATAATCATTAAAATCATTATAAAACTCCTGACGGTCGTTAAACTCCAGTTTGTCCCAGCCGTTATAATCGTCATAAACAGCAACGCGGGGATAAAAATAACCGATATAAAAAGTAGAGGAATCAATCACCCCTTCGCGCCCTGCGCCGGTGGCCAGTTCATAATGCCATGCAATGTTCAGTTTTACAGAGTCGTGAGGTAATACAGGTGTTGATAAGGGCAAATCCTGGTTGGTGGAATTGGCCGCGGCATTGTCCCACTTTTTTGTTGATCCATTTACAGTGATATAGTCAACTTGCATACCAGGAGTGATGTAATCGGGTATGGTTCCCCGGAACCGGGTTGCACCTGCCCGGTGAATGTTCATGATCAGTTTTATATTGAGTGTTTTAAGCGTATCGGGGCTGTTGTTAAAATAGGTTATTTGTTCAATCCCGTTAACGGTACGGTTAGGAGGTGTAACGGTAATGGCAATATTATAGCGGCCGTGGTTTTGCCAGTAATTTTTACCGGGCTTGCCATCTGCTGAGCGGGTTTGGTTTTTATAGGCTTTTTTAACATCGCGCGGGATGTACAGGCTTTGCGCACTAACCTGCGCCAAAAAGAGGCACAGCAAGGCAGAAATATAAAGTGATTTTGACATTTTGTTTTTTTTGAGACGGTTACTGCGCTAAAGATAGAAAGAAGAATTAAAATGATAGGACTTGTTGCTGGGACGCTTTTAGTTAACGATGAGGAATTGCTATCTTACAGAGCATATTAAAATAGAGAAGAAAATGGAAAAAGATGCTTTCAAATTTTCGGGCGAGTTGGCTTTAAATTATGACAGGTACCTGGGGCCGATGATGTTTGAGCCATACGCAGTGGACCTTGTATCACGAATAAATACCGAAGGTGTAAAAGCTGTGTTGGAGATAGCCTGTGGCACCGGACGGGTAACCAAGCACTTACGGAATCATTTTGCACCTGAAGTTAAGCTAATAGCAACCGATTTTAATGCCGATATGATGAACGTTGCAGAAGGCAAGTTAAATGATGGTTCGGTTGTGTTTGGCATTGAAGATGCACAAAATTTGTCATTTGCTGATAACACATTCGATTTGGTGGTATGCCAGTTTGGTTTGATGTTTTTACAGGATAAGAAAAAGGGATTAAGCGAAGCACTGAGAGTATTAAAACCGGGCGGCAGATTTATTTTTAATACCTGGGATAAAACGGAAAATACTCCTTTACTTAAACTGATTTTTAACGATATTATCCTGCCTTATTTTAAAGATGAAGATACGTCCCGGTTTCTGGTGCCGTTTTCATTATTCGATGCTGCGTTATTGAAGGGTTGGATGGAAGAAACCGGTTTTGTTAACGTTGAAACTAACCAGGTTTTATTAAAAACGAGTGCCCCATCGGCTGAAGAAATTGTAAACGGTTATTTCCGGAAACATGCCTTGGGTGCTGCAGTGACGGCTAAAAATCCGGCCGACTTTGACGTAGTTGCTGCAGAAATGGAAAAACAGCTGATAGCGCAATTTGGTGAAACCGATATTAAACTCCGGTTTTCGGCTAATTTGGTGTCGGGTATAAAGCCCTGATTTAACAGGGTGCCAAACCTGCGTTGAAATTTGCCTTATCTATTTAAAGATTTAACCAGTATATTCGTTTATTAAGCCTTAAAGCATGAGATATATCTGCCATTTGCTGGTACTGTTGTTGTTCCCTTTAATCAGTTTAGCCCAATTTACCATCTCCGGAAGGGTCTTAAACCAGGCCGATACGAAGCCGGTTGCAGGGGTAAGTGTGTTTTTAAGCGGCGCTACCGCTGGTGATAATACAGCTGCCGACGGTACTTTTACTTTAAAAAATATAAAAGCAGGCAAATATGAGTTAGTGGTTTCTATTGTTGGGTTTGAAAGGTACAGCCAGCCGGTAGTTGTAAATACTGATATGAGGATACCGGATCTGGTTATATTTCCAAAAGCCATCTTATTAAATGAAGTTAAAATTAAACCCCGGGATGATGCGGAGCAGTTGCATGATCTGACGCTATTCAGGAGTTATTTTTTAGGCACAGATGAACTCGCTAAGCAATGTACGATTATCAATCCGGAAGTGCTTGATTTGAACTATGATGAGGCTTCGGGTGTATTGAAGGCATCATCCACTGACTTTTTGGTGATACAGAATATGGCGCTCGGCTATCAGATACAATACCAGCTTGTTGACTTTTTACTTGATACAAAAAACAATTTGATAAGTTATAAAGGCTTTACATTATTTACGGAAATGAGAGGAACTGCCGGACAACGGCGGGAGTGGCAAAAAACGCGCCAGGAGGTTTATGAAAACTCGATACAGCACTTTTTACGGTCTTTACTAAATGATGATCTGGATGGGGAGGGTTTCCAGATACAGAAACTGGTGTGGTACGATAATCCTGAACGACCTGATGACAAATTAATAGATAAAAAGATAGCTCAATTTACGGCGGTTAATAATCGCGATTCTTTATTATACTATACAAAAAAACAAAAACTGCCTAAAACATTCCAAAAACTAATTTCAACGTCTTTAAATAGAGCTGATCTGATGAAGGCGGGAGTTCAAAAGAACGCTAATATACTTCATTGTGACAATTGCATGCTATATGTTGCTTACAGCAAGAGCCATCGTTTTCGTGCCAATTTACAAGTGAACCGCTTAAACGACCCTAACAATAACGAAGGAACCTTAGTTAATTTTAATGCTGCTAATTCTTCGGCGCTATTTGACGATAACGGTTGTCTCACCGATCCTAATAGCCTGACACTTAGCGGAGCGTGGGCCAATAACCGTATTGCCGAACTTTTGCCGCTTGATTATGAAGGTAATAAAGAAGGTAGTTCACGAGCAGACAGTACTATTATACCCGGTTTGGCCAATAAATTAAATGCTTTTGCTGCAAAACACCTGGTTGAAAAGGCATATCTTCATTTAGACAAGCCAGCCTATTTTTGGGGTGATACGGTATGGTACAAAGCATATACCGTTATAGGCGCGGAACATAAGTTGTCGGCATTCAGCAGTGTGCTGCATATTGAATTGATAGGGCCAGGTGATTCAGTTGTCCGGCGGCAGGTATTGCAATTAACAGAGGGTGTGGCGTGGGGAAATCTGCTGCTATCGCGAGATTTAAAACCAGGTGATTATCGGATACGGGCCTATACTAATTGGATGCGCAACGCCGGCCCTGAATACTTTTATGATCAAAAACTACAGATAGCCGGACTAAATTCTGCTAACACAGCAATACAAAAAACAACTGCCAGCAATCCCGACGTGCAATTTTTCCCAGAAAGTGGTTATATGATAAACGGGGTACGATCCAGAATAGCAGTCAAGGTGGTAAGTACTGCAGGGTTGGGGGAGTTTGTAAAAGGAACCATTGAAGACAATAGCGGAAGTGTAGTGGCTGATTTTGAAACGCAGCGCCTGGGAATGGGATCTTTTTTTATTACCCCGCAAGCTGGCAAAACCTACAGGGCCATAATAAAGACTGGCGAATCATCATTTGTGACTGAATTGCCTGCTGCCCGGGAAAGTGGTTTTGTGCTTTCGATCGTTAATAAACAGGATAGCATTGATGTAACGGTATCTGCCAATGCACCGTTATTTAAAGAAAAACAACATAGCCGATTTTACCTGCTGGGGCAGTTGGGTGGTAAAATATATTACACCTTTTTGGGAAAGCTGGATAATACGGTGGTTACCTGGGCAATTAATAAGACACGTTTTCCATCTGGCATTTTGCAGTTTACCTTGTTTTCGGAAAGTGGCGAGCCTTTAAATGAACGTATTGTTTTTATTCAAAACAATGATGTACTAAAACTAAGCCTTTCAAACCCGGTAGTAATTGCCAAGGCCAGGCAAAATATCAAAATAGAGCTGAACGCCAAAGACAATGATAATAACCCGGTAATGGGTAGTTTTTCTGTATCTGTTTTTAATGAAGGACATCCTTATGCCGACGAGGAAAACGAAAGTACCATACTTACCAACCTGTTGCTTACATCTGATTTGAAAGGGTATATCGAAAAGCCCAACTATTACTTCATGGCTCAAAATGACCAAAATAGGGCTAACCTTGATCTGTTGATGATGACACAGGGATATCGGAGGTTTGAATGGAAAAGAGTATTAACCGGTGTGGATGAGTCTTTGGCCTATCAGCCGGAAAAAGCGCTTGAATTGAGTGGGAGCCTGAAGACATCCTCGGGTGTTGCAATACCGAATGGTAAAGTGATGCTGAGCGCCATGCAGGATGCCTATTTTGCAGATACTTTAACTGACGTGAACGGTAACTTTAAATTTAGGGGTTTAGTATTACCTGATTCAACGAGAATATTATTAAGCGGCAGGAAAGCCAATGACAGTAGAAATGTAGTCATTAATATAAATACCGATTATCCGCAGGTTCCTAAACTATTGCAGCATCAAACCAATGCTGCTTTGACGCCTGAAATGCAGGCTGCTATTAAAAGAAGCTATGTTGAATATCAGCAACAATTGAAAAACGACTCCCTGAAAAATGTAAGACAACTAAAAGAGGTGAGCATCCGTGCCCAGCGGTTGGAGATGAATCCTGTTCTTTCAATATCTTCAAACCTGAACGGCCCCGGCCATGCCGACCAGGTGATTAGTGACAAGCAATTGGCTGATTGCATTGACCTTTCTGATTGCATATTGGCAAAAGCAACGGGGATAAAATTTAAAAATGGCCGGTTTTATACATACCGATCACAAGCACACATCAATACTATATCCAATCCTTCAGGGGGGACTGAAATTGTGGAAACTGCGATGGCGGTTATTATTGATGGGAATGTAATGGACGATAGTCATATTGATGATGTAAGTCCCAGAGATATAGCTAGTATAGAGGTTTTAAGATCGGGCGCAAATTTGGCAATTTATGGCTCCGAAGCTTCGGGTGGTGCTTTTGTAATAACTACCAAACGTTTCGACGTGGTAGATTATAAAAATACTTCGACACCCGGATTGATCGTCTACCGTTTTCCGGGTTTTATTAAGGCAAGGGAATTTTATTCGCCAAAGTATGTTGCCTCCGCAACCAACCCGCAACAGCCAGACCTGCGAAACACTATTTACTGGAACCCTGAATTGATAACCGATAAAAATGGCAACATCAGCTTTAACTACTATAATGCCGATGCTCACGGCACCTATCGCGTGGTAATTGAAGGTATTGATGACAACGGAAATTTAGGCAGGCTGGTTTATCGTTATAAGGTTGAGTAATTGTTTGAGCACAATAACCAACAAAAGCGAGTTTATTCTTATGCAATAATTAAATATACCGCAAGGTTAAATAGCCTGTTAATTTCCGGTATTTATCTCTCATTGTGTAAAATTTTTTGCGTTAGTGATAGCAGTGGATACCGGCTCGCGCCTAAAGCCTGCAGGCGTATGAACGGATAGCACGACCGCCGTTCTACCACGGCGGGAACGCCCCGTTAACAATCCTTAAAAACTTAACGAGTTTTAACCGCTGTATTGTTCAATAATTATATTTTTATAAGTACTACCTAACCCTTTGATACAAAACAAAATGCCACACCGCATAATTCCTCAAAAACCATTTGACAGTTAAATAAATAACTGTATCTTTGCAGTCCCGAAAATGCGGGGTATAATAAACGTTTAATAAATTTAATTTAAAGCAAGTGAATACGTTAAGTTACAAAACTGTCTCAGCCAACAAAAAAACCGTCAACAAACAATGGGTTGTTATTGACGCACAGGGCGAGATTTTGGGGCGCTTGTCTACAAAGATCGCAATGATCATCCGTGGAAAAACCAAGCCTGATTTTACCCCAAACGTAGACTGCGGTGATAACGTGATCGTTATTAATGCAGACAAGGTAAAACTGACCGGAAACAAATTCAGCGATAAACGCTATGTTTCTTACACTGGTTACCCAGGTGGTCAGCGTTTCATTTCTCCTAAGGAGTTAATGGCAAAGCATCCAACCCGCGTAATTGAAAAAGCGGTACGTGGTATGTTACCTAAAAGTCGTTTGGGCAAAGCATTGTTTGGCAATTTGCATGTTTATGCAGGCGCTGAGCATCCTCATGCAGCACAAAACCCTACAACCATTTAACTTTTAAATTTTAAGGAGAAAAGAAATGCCAACAACTAACACTTCGGGCAGAAGAAAAACAGCAGTTGCACGCATCTATTTAACAGATGGCAACGGCGCAATTATCGTAAACGGTAAAGATTACAAAGAGTACTTCCCTACCCTACCATTACAGTACATCGTTACTCAATCAACTGAGGTTTCTGGTTCAACCGGAAAATTTGATGTTAAAGTAAATGTTGCAGGTGGTGGTGTAAAAGGACAGGCTGAGGCCGTTCGTTTAGCTATAGCGAAAGCAATTGTTGAACTCGACGCTGATAAGAAACCAGCTCTGCGCGCTAAAGGTATTATGACACGTGATGACCGTATGGTTGAGCGTAAAAAACCAGGACGCAAGAAAGCACGTAAGAGATTCCAATTCAGTAAACGTTAATCAAAGGAGGACAACAAAATGGCAAGAACAACATATCAGGACTTACTGGATGCAGGTGTACACTTTGGTCACCTTACCCGCAAATGGGATCCGAAAATGTCACAGTACATTTTCATGGAGCGTAACGGTATTCACATTATCGATTTAAATAAAACCTTAACAAAGGTTGAAGAAGCTGCTGCAGCTATAAAACAAATTGTAAAATCAGGTCGTAAAGTATTATTCGTAGCTACTAAGAAACAAGCGAAAGATATTGTTGCTGATTATGCAAAAACGGTAAACATGCCTTTCATAACCGAACGTTGGTTAGGTGGTATGTTAACTAACTTTGCTACTGTGCGTAAGTCGATTAAAAAGATGTCAAACATCGATAAATTGACTAAAGACGGTACTTACAGCAACCTTTCTAAAAAAGAAAGACTGATGATTCAGCGTGAGCGTATCAAATTAGAAACTTTGTTGGGCGGTATTGCTGACCTTAACCGTTTACCGGCTGCATTGTTTTTGATTGACGTTAAGAAAGAACACATCGCTGTATCAGAAGCATTAAAGTTGAACATCCCTACATTTGCTATGGTTGATACCAACTCTGATCCTTCAAATATCGATTTCCCTATCCCTGCAAATGATGACGCTACTAAATCAATTTCATTGATTACCGGTATCATTATTCAGGCTATAGTTGAAGGTTTGGACGAGCGCAAACGTGAGAAAGAAGACGAAGCTGAAAAAGAAGCAGCAGTTGCTAAAGCAAAAGCTGATGCTCCTGAAGTAACAGACCGTTCGGCAAACGAAGGCGGAAAAAGAAACCGTAAGGTAGCTGTTGAAGCTGAAGCTGCAACTGAAGAGCCTACTGCTGAGAAATCAGAAGAGTAATTAATAGTATGGTAAGGGTTGTGTGTTGCATGCTATAGTTTTATAACATCAATATACAACCCTTAACTATAATATAACAATAAACGGTTGTGAGTTGTAACCGGGCCATTTAATTTTGCTTTGGTTTACAAAACGTAACTTTCATCCATAAAAAAATAAAAAACAATGTCTACAGTACAAATATCTGCAGCCGACGTAAACAAACTGCGCCAGCAAACTGGTGCCGGTATGATGGATTGCAAAAAAGCATTAACCGAAACTAACGGTGACTTTGAAGCAGCCATAGATTTTTTAAGAAAAAAAGGTGCTAAAGTAGCAGCAAGCCGCCAGGACAGGGAATCAAACGAAGGTGTGGTTATTGCCCGTGCCAGCGCTGATGGCAAGCGCGGTGTGGTAATTGAATTAAACTGCGAAACCGACTTTGTGGCTAAAAACGCTGAGTTTGTTGCTTTTGCTAACGCGATTGCAGCCGCAGCGGTTGAAAACAAACCTGCCACAATTGACGCATTAAATGAATTAACCGTTGACGGTCAAAAAATTGGTGAAGCTATTATTGACAAAACCGGTAAAATCGGCGAGAAAATAGGCATCTCTAAATATGAAGTTGTTGAAGGCGAAAAAGTTATCGCTTACATACACGGTAACTTCCGTTTAGGTGTATTAGTTGCTTTAAGCGCTAATGCTGCTGGCGCCGATGACGCAGGTAAAGACGTTGCAATGCAAATTGCTGCTATGAGCCCTGTTGCTATTGATAAAGATGGTGTTGATGCTTCAACAATTGAGCGTGAGCTTGAAATTGCTAAAGAAGTGATCCGTGCAGAAGGTAAACCAGAAGAAATGGTTGAAAAAATTGCTGCCGGTAAATTAAATAAATTTTACAAAGACAGCACCCTGTTAAATCAGGAGTTTGTTAAAGACTCATCTAAGAACGTTGCACAGTTCCTTGAAACTGTTCAAAAAGGCTTAACCGTTACCGCCTTTAAGCGGGTGGCTTTAGGAGCTTAAATATTTGATCCCCCCGATGTAAATCGGGGGGATTTTTTTTGGAGCCCCACCCAACCCTCCCCGGTAGGGAGGGCTTTAAAAAAGATTTTAATAGTTAACGAGTTTAAAAAGTCTCCCCTACAGGGGGAGATTATTCACCAGGTGTTTGTTCTCAATGGTGTTCATGAGGGCTTCGCCGTTTAGAGGGGGCTAAATTCCTATGATCACAGCACTTCACAACCTGCAATTAATATCTGATGGTCAGATTACCAGCCAAAAGGTAGTTTTAATTACCGGCGATACCATTATTGCCATTAGTGATGAAAGCGCTATACCCGATGATGTAAAGAAAATTGATCTTCACGGTGCTTACCTGGCGCCGGGATTAATTGACCTGCAGATTTATGGCAGTGGCGGCAAATTATTTGCCGGAACACCCGAGGTAGAAGCACTGGAACGTATGGAAAACGACTTGCTGAGCCAGGGAACCATCGGTTTTTTTGCGACCATTGGCACCAACACCAATGCCATTGTTGAGGAAGGAATTGAATCGGCCAAAATATACCGGGAACGTTGTAAAGGAAACTTCTGGGGATTGCACCTGGAAGGGCCATATCTTAACCCTATAAAAAAAGGAGCGCATCCGGCAAGCTTGATTAAGAAAGCTACCCTTGCCGAAGTAAAAGGATGGGTTGAAAAAGGTGATGGGGTGATAAAGATGATCACCATAGCGCCGGAGCTGCAGGATCAGGAAGTGATTGATTACCTGCATGGCCAGGGCATCATCATATCATCCGGCCATAGTAATGCAACCTATGCCGAAGGAAAAGCGTTTTTAAATAAGCCTATCCCGGCGGTAACGCACTTATTTAATGCCATGCCGCAAATGCATCACCGCGAACCCGGATACATCCCAGCTATATTTGAAGAAAAGCCTTATGTAAGCATTGTGAATGATGGCATTCACGTTGACTTTGCAATGGTGCGTTTGGCTAAGCGCGAGCTGGGCGACAAATTATTTTTAATTACCGATGCCGTTACCGCTGCCACTGTTGGTACCTACCAGCACCAGTTTACCGGCGACAGGTATGTAATGCCTGATGGTACATTATCGGGCTCATGCCTTACTATGTTAAAGGCCGTTGAGAATTGTGTAAAACAAGTAGGTATTGAACTGGCCGAGGCTATTAACATGGCATCGTTATACCCGGCACAGCTGGCAAAAAGGACAAAAAAAGGTAAAATAGCTGCTGGTTTTGATGCCGATTTGATTGTGTTTAATGCCGATTTTGAAGTACAGGGCACCGTGTTTAAAGGTGATTATTTAACAAAGGCGAGATAAAATTTTAACAGTAATTTTATTTCCATATTTTTGAAAAACTTTCCAATTTGATGAAGCAAGCATTATCATCCACAATTAAATGTATTGATAAACACTATTTTAAGCTTCATCTGTCTCTATTAAATACAATTTACACTACATGAAATACAAAAGAATCCTGCTAAAACTTAGTGGCGAGTCGCTTATGGGCGATAAACAATACGGAATCGACAACACCCAGGTACTGCAATATGCCCAGGATATAAAGGGCGTGTACGATGCAGGGGTTGAGATTGCCGTTGTTGTTGGCGGAGGGAATATTTTTAGAGGATTAAGTGCCGAAAAATCGGGCATGGAACGTGCGCAGGCTGATTATATGGGCATGTTAGCTACCGTAATTAATTGCATGGCGCTGCAAAATGCGCTCGAAAGCATTGGGGTTGAAACCCGGCTGCAATCGGCCATTAAAATGGAGCAAATCTGCGAGCCTTACATCCGCCGCCGTGCTATGCACCATTTGGAAGTAGGTAAAATTGTAATATTTGGCGCCGGTACCGGTAACCCTTATTTTACAACAGATACCGCCGCTTCACTACGCGCTATTGAAATAAAAGCCGACGTGGTGCTAAAGGGAACCCGCGTAGACGGTATTTATACCGCTGACCCGGAGAAAGACCCTTCAGCTACCCGTTACGACGAAATAAGCTTCCAGGAAGTGTATGACAAGGGCCTCAATGTAATGGATATGACCGCCATTACCCTGTGCCAGGAAAACAAATTGCCTATTATTGTTTTTGACATGAATAAACCGGGTAACTTTATGAAAATTGCCAACGGCGAACATGTTGGCACGCTGGTGAAATAATAAATATAATGTCATGCCGAATTTATTTCGGCACCCCACAGGACAAGCGAATTGCTTGGTGTAGACTTTGCAAGTGGGGTGTTGAAACAAGTTCAACATGACGTTTGTTTTTATCATTTCACTTCCAGAATCCTGCCGGATTTTAACACTCAGCAAGAAGAAATAAAATTATTTAAGGGGTAAGTCATATATCTGGGTTGCCCCTTTATTTTTTGATTTTTTTAAAACGTTGTCAACCATTTTAACCGATATTTACGTAAATGTGACAAATACGTGTAAGTTATGAAGGTTTTGAGCATTTTCTTTTTGTCGGGTTGGTGTGCTTTAATGGTTATTATTCCCAATAAAACGGTTGATAAAGTTGATTTGAAACGTTTTGGGGGCACCTGGTATTCACTGGCATCAATCCCTACCATGTTTGATAAGGGGAGCAGGGAAACAACGACACACTATACACTTAATAAGGATGGGTACTACAATGTGGTAACCACCTGCAAAGAAGAAGATAACCATATCCGTACCGTAAAGTCAAAGATCTTTCCAGACGAGAACAACCCCAGCGATGGGCAAATGAAGGCCCAGTTTATATGGCCCATAAAGGTTGACTACTGGGTGGTGGATCTGGCGCCCGATTATTCGTGGGCCGTGGTTGGGCACCCGGATTACCGGTTTTTATTTATTATGAGTCGTAAGCCCAATATGGATAAAAAGACCTATAATGAAATTGTTACCCATTGTAAAGCTATGGGATATCCGGTAGAGAAATTGGTTTTGCAACAGTTTCCGAATGAGATGCAATAGGATAGGTGAGTGTGTCCATCATTATTGTGAATACCGAGGTGTTTTTTTCTACAATATTGATTATAAAACTGCGAAGGCCAAAGTTGGTTTTAATTTCAACGTATTTATTGCCAGGGAGTTTGTTTAATTGTTGTTATAAACTCAGTTAGATCTAATGTCGTGTTTACTGGTTCGTCTGTATATTCGACACCTTCAAACTCATGAAAATCGTGATCTATTTCACTATCCCAAGTGCCAAAATGTAAATCTGGCAAATTCCATTGGTTGGCATAAAACCATTCCCCACAAATCAATTTAGACCCTATAAGATCGGCCAATTCAGTTAATTCTATATTTAAGTTATTATCAAAAACTATTGAATTTAAGTTTTTGTAGTTGGCCCCGTCACGATATAAATAGTGAAATACAATATTCTTCATAAAATCAAATATACAAAAATGACACTTATAGTCCGTTGACTTATAGTCAACAATATACCAACTTGCTTATATGAGTATTAAGGTTAAAGTTGGGGAAAGAATTAGGGAATTACGTAAGGAGATTGGTATATCTCAAGAGGCTTTAGCCAATAAAGCAGAAATTGATAGAACCTATGTTACGGATGTTGAAAATGGAAGACGTAACATATCCATTGAGAATTTAGATAAGCTTGTTAATGCTCTGGACGTTCAATTCAAAGATTTTTTTAACGCTCCTAATTTTATTAAATAAATGGGGGCCTTTTACTCTAACAAAATTTCGAATTTTATAAGTGACAATGTAAGCTCTATCATTGGAGCCCTTACGACGCAATCGGGGCTAGCTGGTTTCTATCAACTTTTGCATTCACAGACGCTCTCATGGAATGAAGAAATTAATATATTAAAGACCTCCTTTACAAAGGCTCTTATTAAAAATTCTCAAATAGGGGAGTTTGGAATCTTATTAGAATATCCTATAGCTCGAAGAGAGAAGAGAATAGATGTTGTTATTGTTGCCAATAATTTGATTATAATAATTGAATTTAAAGTTGGGAAATCAGAATATTTAAATGCTGATAAAGAACAACTTTTAGATTATTGTCAAGATATCAGGGATTTTCATTTTGAATCAAGAGATAAAATTATTATTCCTGTTTTATTAGTTACTAATGGTGAACAATTAGAGAATAAATCCACCGAAAGTTTAGAGGTTATAAAAAACATTCTACTAACTAATACAAGCAATTTTACTGATTGCTTAATCGATATCATAAATCAATACGATAGTAAGCAAAAGGAATTAGATTTTAAAAAGTGGGATAATAGTGACTATTCACCAACGCCAACAATTATTGAAGCTGCACAAACTTTATATGCTGGGAAGTCCGTAATTGAAATATCAAGATCTCACGCGGGAACTAAAAACCTTACTAAAACATCCAATTCTGTAGTTAACGCAATCAAATTAGCCAAAGCAAGTAATCAAAAGATCATTTGCTTTATTACGGGTGTTCCCGGTGCTGGAAAAACACTTGCAGGTTTAAATATTGCACACGACAAAGAGTTTCAGGGAGAAGAAAAATCTATTGCTACTTTTTTATCGGGAAATGGTCCTTTAATTAAAGTATTAAGAGAGGCATTAACTCGTGATGCCTTCAAAAAAATTAGTCGAGACAATATTGGTGCAAAAAAGAAAGAAACTGAGCGAATAATTGCCTTTATTGAGAATGTGCATCGTTTTTTGGATCATTATTTTATTGAAAAAGAAAAGATTCCAAACAATAAAATTGTAATTTTTGATGAAGCTCAAAGGGCATGGAATAAAGAACATTCTATGAGGAAATTTCAACGTCCACATTCTGAAGCAGAAATGATGCTTGAAATAATGAGTAGGCAGCCGGACTGGTCGGTAATTGTTGCTTTAGTTGGTGGAGGTCAAGAAATCAATACTGGAGAAGCAGGTCTTCCAGAGTGGGGCAAAATTCTCCAAGAAAAATTTAGCGATTGGAAAGTTTATATTTCCCCTCAATTGAAAACAGGTGATCATAGTACAGGAAATCTAAACTTATTTACTAAAGCGCCAAATAATATTTCCATAGTGGAGGACCCTGATTTACATCTTGATGTATCGCTAAGATCTTATAAAGCTGAAGAGCTATCTCGGTGGGTAAATTTAATTTTGACCAATCAGCCAAAGGAAGCTAAAGAAGTCTTTATAAATAAATTAAACAATTACAAAATACTTATCACTAGAGATTTAGACAAAGCAAAGAAATGGCTAAGGTCAAAATGTAAGGGGACTCGAAGAATGGGCTTAGTTGCGAGCTCTGGTGCAAGGCGGCTACGTCCTTATGGATTAGAGGTCAAATTGGAATTAGATGAAGCAGAATGGTTTTTAAATCCGAGAACAGATATTAGATCGTCTTATTATTTAGAGATACCAGCAACGGAATTTGGAGTTCAAGGTCTTGAATTAGATTGGGCTGGTGTTTGTTGGGATGCGGATTTGAGGAGGGCTAGTAATGAGTGGGATTTTAATTCTTTCAAAGGAACTAAGTGGCAGAAGGTCAATAATCCTGAAATGAAAAAATTTATTATAAATAAATATAGGGTGCTGTTAACACGAGCTAGAGAAGGTATGATAATATTTATACCATCTGGTGATAAAGAAGATCCGACTAGGGATCCTGTTCATTATAATTCTATTGCTAAATATTTAATTTCCTGTGGAGTTACTGAATTATAATTTCAATTGATTTAGATATTGATAAAGAATAGGTACATCAGCTTCAGCCCATTCCAAATCTAATAATTGAGTTGAGTTTAGCCACTTAAAATCGATGTGCTCGTTTAAATTAATTTCTCCGGAAATTTGTTTAGTAATAAAAGGAATAAGATTAATTGTTACTAAAGGATAACCGTGAATGTTTGAGTTGAGCTCTTTTAAAATTTTGATTTCGATGTTAAGCTCTTCTTTAATTTCACGTATCAAGCATTGTTCTGCGGTTTCATTCGCTTCAATTTTGCCACCAGGTAGTTCCCATTTCAAAGGCAAACTCATTTTGCTGCTCCTTTGAACTGCAAACAATTGATTTTGATCATTTACAATTAGGGCACAAGTAACATCAATTATTTTTTTGTGTCCTTCTTTCATGCTCAATTTTCCACCTCTAAAAATACATGTTTACAATTCGCATTCAGGCATTCGTTTATTCCCAATCGAAGCAAAGTATGAAAAAAGCCTGAAATAATATCTGCCCGCGCACCACATATTGGACAAGTGGTTGGTTGGTCGTTCATTAGGTAATAGGTTAAATCTGGCATAAATTAAAAGTACAAAAAGTTTATCGTCCAATGATGGTTTTAAAGACAATGCTTAATACATACACAATCTCTTGCATCATATCTTTCAACCATAACTATCTTTCTCCATTTTTCTGGATAAACTTCAATAAAAACACGAGGTGCGCCACGTGCGCCGGGTGGCGCAGGGCAGCGATTGTGGTGTTCACAGCGTTCACGCGTTCAAAAATGAACGCTTGCCAATCCATTACAACAACCTTGTTTTTAAGCGTTAGGATTTAGTTGATGTAAATTGAAGCTTTTTACTATTTTTGTGCCAAATTCTGATAAAGATGAGCGAACTCATTAAAAAACAAGTTGCTGATGCCAAAGTTTCAATGGATAAAGCCATTGAACATTGCGATAGTGAATTACAAAAAATTCGCGCCGGAAAAGCAAACCCTGCCATGCTGGATGATATTATGGTTGAATATTACGGAACCCCAACTCTGTTAAGTCAGGTAGGTAGCGTTAATACGCCCGATGCACGCACCATTGTGGTACAACCATGGGAAAAATCATTATTGCCGCTGATTGAAAAAGCAATTAAAGAGGCTAATCTTGGCGTTAATCCACAAAACGACGGGGTGATTATCCGCATCAACGTACCGCCGTTAACTGAAGAGCGTCGTCGTGATTTAGTTAAAAAAGCTAAAGGTGAAGCTGAAACCGGGAAAATTGCTGTTCGTAATATCCGCAAAGATGCGAATGAGAAGATCAGAAAGCTGAAATCAGAAGGTGTATCAGAAGATGAAATGAAAACCGGCGAAGGCGAAATACAGAAATTGACTGATGCTTACATTATTAAGGTTGATGTACTTTCGGAAGCGAAAGAAAAAGATATCATGACGGTTTAATAATCGTTTAAAATTATATTAAAAAGCCTTGGGTGTTATTTCACTTAAGGTTTTTGCTTTTTTAATAGGCTTTGTGGATCATACAATCATTGGCCCGCTCATGGCCGCAGGGGGCCTAGTTACTTTTGTCGCCACAAAAGTAACCAAAAAGGCTTTCAGCAGATAGGCTTCTTTGCCGCACGGGGCCTTTGCCCTGCAAATCGGACAAAACCACGGGCTGCAATCTTTTTTGCCGGGGTACCTCTTTTTATAGCAGAGCTTTTATGCAAAAAATTTGCTATGCCCTTGCCAGCGCTTAAGGCCACCATTGTTTTATCCGATTTCGGGCGAAGCTTCTCTGCTGAAGAAAAAGTGTGTGCGAAATTAATGACCAACCAAAACCCTGAATGCAAAAGCGGGCAAAGGCCAGTCAGAAAAGCGGGCCGGGAGTATGGCCTGCAGCGCTGAAGCTTTTTTCTGACTTGATTTTTTGGTTACTTTTTCATCTAAGGAAAAAGTAACTAGGCCTCCCGCGGCCATGAGCGGACGATGCCTTTATGAACTATAAAGCCTTATTGTTAATCCCCAAAGCTAGTTCCTAAAATACTTCAAATGTCAAATTAAAGGGAATGAGCTGTTTGGCCGTTTCGTTTTTTTATTTTTGCAGACTATTGACTTAAATACGAATGAAAATACTTCTATCATATCTTAAAAAGCACCGCTGGGTGGTTTTTTTAGCATTGCTTATGGCTGCGCTAAATATTGGGTTCTCGTTGTTAGATCCATACATCACCGGACGTATTGTAGATGTTGTTATTGAACGGCGCGACAAATTGGTTTACGCCGAATATTTGCACACTGTTTTAAAACTGGTGGGTTATGCAATTGGTGTCGCCATGGTATCGCGCATAGCGAAAAACTTTCAGGATTATTATACCAACATTATTACCCAAAAAACAGGTGCCGAAATGTATGCCGACGGACTTAAACATTCCCTCGAACTACCTTACCAGGTTTTTGAGGATCAGCGTAGTGGCGAAACCCTGGGCATACTGCAAAAAGTACGCTTGGATAATGAAAAGTTCATCACCTCGTTCATCAGCATTTTATTTGTGAGCCTCATCGGGATGTTATTTGTTATCGTTTATTCGGTGAAGGTAAATTACCAGGTAACGCTGGTTTATTTTTGCGCTATACCTGTAATTGGATATGTAAGTTCGGCAATGAGCAGACGAATTAAAAGGATACAGAAAACCATTGTGTCAGAAACTACAGCGCTGGCAGGCTCAACTACCGAATCATTAAGAAATATAGAATTAGTGAAAAGTTTGGGGCTTGTAAAACAAGAAATTGACCGGCTAAATAATACCACTTATAAGATACTGGATCTGGAGCTCAAGAAAGTTAAATATGTACGCAGTATGAGTTTTGTGCAGGGAACAACTGTAAACTTTGTTCGCAGTACAATGGTAGTAATATTGTTGATGCTCATCTTTAAGCATACCATTTCACCAGGTCAGTATTTCAGCTTTTTGTTTTACTCGTTCTTTTTATTTAACCCATTACAGGAACTGGGTAATGTGATCCTGTCATGGCGCGAGGCGGAAGTGTCATTGGGTAACTTCAAGAGTATTTTGAGTATTCCCATCGATCCTAAACCTGAGAAACCTGTATTATTAGAAAAGGTTAACACTTTGACTTTTGATAATGTAAGCTTTAAGCATTTAACAGCTAACCGCAACGCACTTAATCATATCAGTTTTGAAACAAACAGTGGCGAAACAATAGCCTTTGTTGGCCCATCAGGTTCCGGGAAGACTACTTTGGTTAAATTACTGGTTGGTCTTTATCAACCGCTGGAAGGTGATATACTGTACAACAATATCCTGAGTAAAGACATTGATTTGGATCAGCTACGCGAAAAAATTGGGTTTGTAACGCAGGATACGCAATTGTTTTCGGGAACCATCCGCGAGAACCTTCAATTCGTTCGTCCGGGAGCTACCGATGAAGAATGTATGGATGTGTTGCAGCGTGCAGCCTGCCAAACCTTGCTGGCACGTGCAGATAAGGGCTTGAGTACGGTAATAGGCGAAGGTGGTGTAAAAGTATCGGGTGGCGAAAAACAGCGTTTATCCATCGCCCGTGCCCTTTTGCGCAAGCCGGATATTTTAGTGTTTGATGAAGCCACTTCCTCATTAGATTCAATCACCGAAGAAGAAATAACAGAAACTATACGTGATGTATCGGAGTTTGATAACCACATCACCATTTTAATTGCTCACCGTTTATCGACTATTATGCATGCCGATAACATTTATGTGCTGGAGAAAGGCAATATAGTAGAATCGGGCAAGCACTTTGATTTGTTGACCCAGAAAGGATTGTATTATGCCATGTGGAGACAACAAATTGGTGAGAAGGTTACGGTTGATGCTTGATTTTGAGTCTTAAGTCTATAGTCGGGAGTCTTAAGTCTGTATCTGCAAAGTGAGTTTTTAACTCAGGACTACAGACTTTAGACTAAAGACTTCCTATCACACACTGATAATACCTGTTTTTACAGCAAAAATTACGAGCCCTACAAGGTTTTTTGAGCGTGTTTTTTCGAACAGACGTGCGCGGTAGCCTTCAACAGTGCGCACGCTTAAGCAGATTTTATCGGCAATTTCCTGATTAGAGTATTCCTGACAAACCAGTTTTAATACTTCTATTTCACGTTCGTTAAAATCAATTAGTGAGGTGGCGGCGGCTCCGTGCAGGTTATTACCGGCCAGTTGCTTAATAAGTGTTACTGATAAGTGTTCGTTAAAATAGTAGTCCTTGTTGTAAACGGTTGATATGGCTTCTATAATTTCTTCCGGCTCGGCATTTTTTAGCAAATATCCCGATGCGCCTGCTTTCATCATGTCGACAATATATTTGTCTTCGTTAAACATGGAAAGCGCCAATATTTTTATGCTTTTATAGTGTTGCTTTACAAAGGCGGTAGTTTGGATGCCGTCCATTTCGGGCATTTTAATATCCATTAATATCACATCAGGCACAACAGAAACCAGCATACCTAGCAATTGCCGTCCATTTGATGCTTCTAATACCAAATCAAAATCGGCACAATCTTCCAATGTGGCCTTTAATCCATTCCTGAAAATTTTGTGATCGTCAGCAATAGCTAATTTGATTTTTTTCATAGCATAAATAAGAAAGACGATAAATATACCACAAAACTCCCGTTTATGTCATCAAAACTCTTATTATAGTAATGGTGCCATTATGGGGCTTTGTATAAATATTAATTTCGCCATTTATTAATTGTACCCGGCTTTGCAAATTCTTTAAGCCAAAACCGTGTTTTACATTATCCATATTAAAACCCTTACCGTTATCCTTAAACTCCATAACCAGGTGCCCGGCATCGTTGGTAAGTGTTAAGTGGATAACTGTAGCACCCGAATGTTTAATGGCGTTGCTAAACAACTCCTGTGCAATACGGTAAAAAGCCAGTTCAATGCCGGGCGAAAACCGGATACTGTCAACTCTTTTCTTTAGTTCTACCTTAACGTGGGTGGTTTGTTCAATTTTAACACATAGGCCTTCAAGTGCCTCAAGCAATCCATAATCTGTTAGTACCGGGGGCAAAACGTTCTGAATAATGTTGCGTATTTCTACAATACATTCGTCAGATAGCTTGCGGGTTTCTGCCAGCAGGGGTTCTGAACTTTCGCCAACGCAATTTTTGTCGAGCCGGTGAAGATTAAGTTTTATGGCTGATAAAACCTGGCCCACGCTATCGTGCAAGTCCTCCGCTAATCGTTTGCGTTCGCTTTCCTGGGCGTCAAAAACGGCTTTTAGTAAATCAGATTGTTTTTCATCGTGAAGTTTACGCAGGTCTACCTGGTTCTTTATCATTTTTCGCTGATAAACAATCACGAAAAAAAATAAAAAAACAATTAGCAGTACTATTACAAGCGTACCTGTAATTAATACTGGTATAAGGTCGTTTTCTGTGGTCTGCAAAGTAATCCGACTGAAAATAAAATGTTAGCAATAATATTAACTATATTATGGATAATATAATAATCTGTTTGGTGCACACTTATTATCCGTCTAAAAAGCATAAATAAAAAGATATTTAACGCAAAATAAAATAATACAGCCGCATTTATCCAAAACAACCCTTGTTTTTCAATATGTATAAATTCTTGCCTGTTTAATAACTCGTAAAAATAAGCAAGCGAAAAAAAGATAAGCAGTACGCTTAAAACGGTATTTGATATGGAGGGGTATTCCCATATACCTTCGATAAAAATAATATTAATTACAACAATAAGCAAAGCTATTGCTGATAATATAACGATAATTCTTTTTAAGAAAGGTTTAAAAAAGGCATGGTAATATATAGCACCAAAAAATAATATGCTTATTATGATAAAAAGGTGTATAACAGGCACGTTGTTTTTTACACCCGTAACTGCCGTTATGAATTCTACCAGATCCGACAAAAATGATATTATAAAAAAAGCTGCTGCAATTTTCAATACCTTATCTAAGTGTTTATAGTTGTACAATGCTGCCAAAACCGGTAAAATACCAGATGCGACGCTAGCATTGCTTATAATATATGCAACAGACATACCAATATAGTTTTACTCCCATTTTCATGGGCTGGTTAATGTATTTGATGAGCATCCGGGTGAACCTGGACAAGGCATTGCCTGTTGAGCAACCATGTATTTTATTTCGGGTTTAACGGCTTTCATATCACCTTTTGACAAGGGCGTTTTTTCTGGTGCAGTACCAATCATGTCTTTGCCATCGCTTGTTGCGCCGGTTAAAATAACGTGTTTTTTTCCACTTTCGTCATATGCATGATGAATGCGGATGCCCACACAGCCGTCCTGATCTAATATTTTTTGTAGAATCTCTTTTCCAAAAAAATGTGAAATTGCTAAATCCGGATGCTTGTCCCTATGGTTCTTTGTCCAGCTTGCGGCTAATTCGAGGTCAAATTCTTCTCCCTCCTTGCCAGTAAGATAAGCGTGATTTGAGTTTGTTTCCATTGTTTTAAAGTTATATAGGGTTTGACTAAATTGTTTTTGATAAAACTAATATTAATTCGTTACTAATTCAAAGTTCTACAGCGATTAAAAATAATATTTTCCATTTTATTTTATTAGTAACTATATGATAATCAAATTATTAAAAAATAAACCGGGAATATACACGGGTAAATTTTGCGTAGTTTTACGCATCAAAATCAGTACTACTACGGAATAATACTTGGATTGTTATAAAATGTAAAAACGATTTTTTTTAACAGCAGGGCTTTACCTGCTATGTGGTGTTTTAATGGATAGTCGATAGGTAAAGTCTTTTTAAAATATTTTAATAAGTGTTTTTAATTTTAGTAAATAGTTTATATTTACTTCTTCAATGTACTCCAATTAAAAACCATGCGGTATTACTTTATTGTTATTTTAATGGCGGTAACTTTTATAAAGGTTACGGCAAAACCTATTGATGAACCCCAATTTAACGCTCATGATTTGAGCATTACCTGGGAGCCGATTCAAAACGACTATAAGAATCCACAACAATCATTAAACGCTATTACTATTACCAATAACGGGAAAAATACCTTTCCGGCCTCGGGTTGGAAAATGTATTTTAACTCAGCGCGTTTAATTGCTTCGGCTACGGTTACCGGCAATGCAAAAATTGATTTTATTAACGGCGATCTTTTTAGCCTTACACCAACAGGCACCTTCACCGAAATAAAACCCGGCCAATCTGTACGGATTGAGTTTGTTGACGATGAACCGGTGGTAAACATAACCGATGGCCCCGAAGGCTTTTATGTGGTTTGGGACAATCAGCCCGATAAGGGATACAATACAGGGACTTTTAGCCTGAAACCATTTAAGCCCAATTATGCGGGTTTGGTAACCCCCGCTGTTATTTATGATCAGAATAAAAATATTCAGGATGTTGCAGAAACTCAATTAACCAAAGTATTTCCAACTCCGGTTAGTTACAAAGAAACCGGAGGCTTTTTTACCTTGAACAAAGATGTAGTGGTAATGATATCGCCCAACGACAAGTTTGCGAAAGAGTTAAACCTTTTAAAAGAAACCCTGGAGCCTCTGATTGGCGGAAAGTTTAAGACTGATATTAAATCGGGATCGCTTAAAATGATAAACGTTTTATACGATGGCCGCTTGGATTCGGAAGCATACAGGCTTACCGTTAACCCCGGCACTATTACTATTTTGGCATCCACAAGCGCAGGCGCTTTTTATGGCATCCAGTCATTAAAAACATTAATTCCGGCATTAGCCTGGGCGCATCCACAAAAAGAAATTCAAATAACCTGTGTTGATGTAAAAGATGCTCCCCGTTTTCCATATCGTGCCTTTATGATTGATGTAGGTCGTAATTTTCAGCCTAAAAGCGAAATATTAAGGGTGCTGGATATAATGGCGCTTTATAAACTCAATGTGTTCCATATGCACTTGACGGATGATGAAGGCTGGCGCTTGGAAATTCCATCGTTGCCTGAATTGACCGACGTGGGCGCCAAACGCGGTCATACGCTTGATGCAAAACACAATTTGCCTCCTTCGCATGGTTCGGGTGGAGAAATTGAAAATAAAACGGGCACAGGATACTACACCCGTGCCGATTTTATGGAGATATTAAAATATGCCGATAACTTGCACATACAAGTGGTGCCTGAATTAGAGTCGCCGGGTCATGCCCGTTCTGCCATTAAAGCAATGAATGCCCGTTACAATCGTTTAATGGCAGAAGGTAAGAAAGATGAAGCCGAACACTATTTATTGTATGATCCGAATGATCAGTCACAATACAGCTCGAACCAGTATTGGAACGATAACATTATGGATGTTTCCTTGCCATCGACCTATAACTTTGTTGAAGCGGTAGTTAATGATGTGGTGACTATGTACAAAGATGCTGGTGTACCGTTAAAAACCATCAACTTTGGCGGCGATGAAGTACCTGCGCACGTTTGGGAAAAATCACCTGCTTACCTGGCGCTGCAGGCTACTCACCCCGAAATAAAAAACACCGGCGATTTATGGTATTATTTTTATGGAAGAGTTAATCAGCTGGTAAAAGCCAAAGGAATTTATCTTTCCGGATGGGAAGAAATGACCCTGCGCAAAACCGCGTTGGATGGGCAACCATTTTATGTGCCAAATCCTGATTTTATGCCGGAACATTTACAGGCCGAAGTTTGGAATAATTCACTTGGTGACGGTAATGAAGATTTAGCCTACAAGCTGGCCAACGCCGGCTACAAAACGGTGCTTACTTGCGTAACCAACCTGTACTTTGATATGGCTCACTACAAATCATTTGACGAGCCGGGTTATTACTGGGGGGCTTTTGTTGATATTGATAAGCCATTTTCATTTATACCCTTTGATTATTTTAAAAACTCAAAAGTTGATAGAAATGGGCTGCCAATAAACCGCAATATTTTTATAGGTAAACAACGCCTTACCGATTATGGCAAAACCAATATTTACGGTTTGCAAAGTGCCGTTTGGGGCGAAAATATTAAAAGCACTCAACGTTTAGAATACATGCTGCTACCGCGATTATTAGGTTTTGCAGAGCGCGCATGGAGCAAGGACCCTGATTGGGCAACTGAAAAGAACGCTGCAAAAAGTGATTCTCTTTATCAGGTGGCCTGGGTAAACTTCTTAAATGTTTTAGGCAAAAGAGAATTGCCGCGTTTAAGTTATTATAATAACGGGTACAATTACCGGGTGCCCAAACCCGGCGTTGTGTTGCAGGATGGCAAATATTTGGCCAATGTGCAATTCCCGGGTTTAGTTATCCGGTATACTACAAACGGTAAAGACCCAGATGCCAAAAGCAGCATCTATAACGATGCTGTTACAATTACGGCTAATGGCGTAAAGTTCCGTGCATTTGATACTAAAGGTAGGGGTAGTAACGTTTCAGAACCAGTTACCCCTTAATATACATATAGGCAATAAGGGCGTTTTGAGGGCGCTCTTATTGTTTTTTCAATTTTAAAATACCACATTAAAGCCAGCATAGAAGTTTCGTAGCGGTGCTGCGTTATAGTAACGATTGCCTACGGCATTTAAATCATCACCCAGACTGTACTTTTCATTTAACAGGTTATCGGCCCCGGCATAAATTTCAAAATGACTTTTTGGGCCTAACTGATGCCGCCAGCCCATTTTGGCCTGCAATAAATTATAATGTGGGGCAAAGGCAGTATTATTATCATTTAAGGGGATGCGGGCGGTATAATTGTGTTCAACGTACAGATATAAACTTTGCGGGAATTTGATTTGGAAGCTGGTTATGATGACCTGTTCGGGTACCCCGGTTAACTGGTTGCCGGCATAGCTTCCTGCTGCGTCGTGATAATCGCTGCTGAAGGTAAACTTATCTAACGTTAGTGATTCATTAAACTGCAATCCGCGGATGAAGGATGAGCTATTTTGCCGGATGATCCAATCGGTAAAGTATAATTCAAAACCGGGCTGGTTGGTGCTGCCCGCATTAATATAATATTCCGTTTCATCAGCATTAAAGCGGGGTACTATGGCATTGTTGAGGTGATAATAAAAAACGGAGGCATCCAGAAACATCGTTTCGTCACTATTGCGCAGGCGGAAACCGGTTTCGTAATTCCAGCCATCTTCGGGTGTTAAATCGGTATTAATTTGATGATCTGTCGGCCGTATTTCGGCGGTGGTAGGGGTAGAGTACCCGCGGCTTATGGATGCACGCCAGGCAAAATCACCGGTAATTTGGTAGGACAATGCTATCCGCGGCATTAATTGCGGCGTAAAGCTCCTGTCGGTATAAAAGTTTTCATCGTTCGGATAAACGTTTTTGAATTCGTAGTTATAAAAGTTAAAACTCAGGGCAGCCTCCACGTGCAGTTTTTTATAAATATCGGCTACGTAACGGGCAAAGAAAAAATGCTGGTTGGTGTTAATCTTGTCTAAAGTTTGAGCGGTATCCCTAACCCCCAGCACATTGCCATAATTGTTAATATCCGAATTGGTTTGCTGCCATTCAATCCCTAAATTAACTTTCGATTTATAGTTTACCATCTTGCTGGCTATCCACTCAAAATAGCTGCGAAAGCCAAAGGTGGTTTCATAACGGTTTTCATAATCGGTGATAAATGGATTAGCAAAATCTACATAAGTACCAAAAACAGAGGTTACATTTCTGAGGCGGTCATTAAAATGATATTCATTAACGGCGCCGCCCATCAACATTTTTTGATAGATGCCCGCTTTTTGTTCTATTGCGCCGGGAATAGTAGCAGTTGGTGGCCTTGCAGCCTGTGGATCGGCCTGGTATTGGGCCAGGGTTAACCCGCCAGGTGTTTCATAGTCGAGATCTGAATAAAAAGCCAACACCCTAAATTCTTCTTTAGGGTTAAAGGTCCACCGGTTTACTGCTTGGAGATAGTTGCGTTCCATATAGCTGTTTTGACGATAACCACCATAACTTTCATAGGCCTGATTCAAATTTAAGGTGTAAATGCCGGTGTGTTCCTGCAGCGCGGTATTTTCGTGGAGGAGTCCGTAAGAGCCGCCGTTTAATCCTGCGGAAATATAGTTACTATCAATTTTATTAGTGACAGGGCTAAGCAAAACCACCCCGCCGGAGTTTGCACCAAACAAGCTTCCATCAGGCCCCTTCAATACTTCCATATTGTGGATGCTGTTAAAATCGATGGCATTTAAATAGGTATTTCCACCGGCATCGGTTAGGGGGATATCATCGTAATAAATCTTCACATCGCGAATGCCGAAAGGCGATCGTAATAAACTACCCCTGATAGATAAGCGGTAACTACCAGGCGACCGCTCCTCAGCCCTAACACCCGGTACACTGTTTAATACAGAGATAAATGAATTGTCGGGCTGTACGTTTAATTGGTTTTGACCAATTACATTGACAGATGCCGGTACGCTTAAAACAGGCTGGTTGGAAAGATATGCCTTTACCATTACCGTATCAAGATGGTTTACACTGTCTTTTTTAATTGTGTAAATATTTTGTGCACAAACAATGCCTGGAAATGTAAAAAACAGCAGCAGCGTGTATATTTTTATCATAGGTTATGATAGCAAATAAGTATCATCAAAAATAAGTTAATTTAATTTGAACAACCTGTTTACCGATTGGCATAATAAAAATGATACAGTCGGTATCTTTTGATTGTGCGCTATTCATCGGGTAAATATATTATTTTTGAAAAATCACTGTATTTGATACGGTTACCCGATTGATGCAACCAACGATATTCAGATTATTATTACCGGCAATTTTTTTTTTAGCGCTTGCCTCACTGGCAAATGCGCAAAGTTGCAACGGAAGTTTAGGCGATCCTGTAATTAATCAGGATTTTGGATCTGGCGCAAACCCCGGAGCTCCTTTGGCAGCTGGTATCACTACCATGGGCTATACACCGTTAAACTGCCCTAATGATGGCTACTATACTATAGCGAATAGTCTTGCCGGAGAAGGGAACTGTCACCAGGATACCTGGCATAATGTAACAAGCGACCATACAGGGAACCCAAACGGCTACATGATGATTGTTAATGCATCTGATCAGCCGAGTATCTTTTTTACGCAGACAGCTAACGGCCTGTGTCCAAACACGACCTATGAATTTTCGGCCTATATACTTAACCTAATTATTGCCGAGGCAGAGACGGCTAACTTTAGCGAGCCAAACATTACTTTTGATATTGAATCAACTTCCGGCCAGGTTTTAGCCACGTATAATACAGGTACTATTGCGCCAACGGTAAACCCTCAGTGGAACCAGTATGGCGTTTTTTTTACTACGCCCGCAGGTGTAACCGATGTAGTAGTTAAGATGACCAATTTAGCTCCCGGGGGAGATGGCAACGATTTAATTTTGGATGATATTACCTTCAGAGCCTGCGGCCCGGTAATTACAACTGGGTTTGGATCGAGCACAGGGCAAGCTGCCCTGAACTTGTGCCAGGGCGGCAGCGCACAGTATACTATAAATGCCAATGTGATAACAAATGGCAGTCCGGGTTACCAGTGGCAGGCCAATACCAATAACGGCGGATGGGTTGACATGGCGGGCGAAACAACTACCCAACTCAATATTTCATTTACAAATGCCGTTACAGGGTTATACCAATACAGATTGGGCGTCTCCAACGGGTCAGATATTTCATCGGTTCAGTGCCGGGTATATTCATCACCTGTAACAGTTACTGTAAATCCATTGCCCGTGGTGCCAACCATACCCCCGCAAACAGTTTGCGAGAGTTACACTTTGCAACTATCTGCATCGGGCGGGTCTTCCTATCTTTGGTCGGGGCCCAATCTTCCGCCAATTTCGCAAAACCCCCTGATTATTAATAACGTTAGCTCATCAAATGCAGGCATTTATACAGTGCAGGTATCTACAGATGCAAGTTGTTCCGTAATTGCTCAAACTGCGGTAACGGTTATACCAAAGGTGGTTGCTACTGTTAGTAATAATATATCTGTTTGTGCAGGAACCCCGGCGCAATTAACAGCTGGCGGTGGTCTGTATTATAAATGGGCACCTTCAACCGGGCTTGACAATAGCAACATTGCTAATCCGGTGGCTACCCCCGGGCAGACCACAACTTATGTGGTTGATGTGAGTAACGGCGGCTGTAGCGACAGTGCGCAATCTGTAACGGTAACGGTTATGCAAAACCCGGTAGCCAATGCCGGAAGCAATAAGGTTATATTTGAAGGCCAATCGATTAAGTTGGATGGATCTGTAACAGGCGATAATGTTTACGACTATTACTGGACACCAACAACGGGGCTTAGTGATCCAACATCGCTTACACCGCTGGCAACTCCCAGTAACAATACTACTTATACCTTAACTGCCATTTCACAAAGTTGCGGTATTTCAACAAGCAGCGTATTTGTAAGGGTTTATAAAAAAATAACTATCCCCAATACATTTTCGCCAAACAATGATGGTATAAATGATAATTGGAACATTGATGCTTTGATAACTTATCCGGATTGCTCAGTTATGGTGTATGACCGTTATGGGCAAAAGATTTATGAAAGTATAGGTTATGCAAAACCCTGGGATGGCACCATTAACGGCTCGCCTTTACCCCAGGGTACTTACTATTATATTATCGACCTCAAAAACAATACACCCAAACTGGCTGGCTGGGTGCTTGTTGTTCGATAGCCGCCAGTTGGTTTACTTACCGAATAAGTAATTAATGCCAAATTGATAGGAGGTTACCGATCCTGAAAACTCGGCATAATCTGTCATTGGCGAAGCCGGAACGTAACAAAAATTCAGTTCAACTTTTTTATTTATAGACACACCCGCCCTTAAAGGGAGCGATATCCAGAGTTTTTCAAACGCTGGGAAATTATTTTGAACCATTGGAGCATTCGAGAATTCAAAATTTGTAGTGGTTTGATCATGATTATATGCTGACATATTTAAACTAAGACCAGCCCCTATAAAAAACTTGAACGACTCCTTGTTATAAATATTAAGAATAATCTGCGGCGTTAACGAGTTGTTATATTGGGTAAAACTTAAATTATTGGTGGCTGGGATATTTGAATAAACTGTGCCTGTAATATTTTTAAATTGATTTACCTGAAATGAATATTCAAGACGTATGGAGAACCGTTGAACGGTTTTGTTTGGAAAAAAATCAAAACCGGTTTCAAATTTAGGAAATATGCTGTTCGTATTTTTGTTAGTTGCAAAAGGACTGGCAGATCCACTAAAATTTAATTGACTATAGTTTGCGCCCAAGCCAATAAACCACCTTGTACCACCTATGCTTTGTTGTGTAAATTCAGCCAATGATGACGCCCCGTTTATATCATGCGCTATTTTTATTAGCGTCGGTTCGGTATAATCGGCGTGTACTATTCTGGTTAAAGTAGCATTGTCGTTTACCTTATATTTTTGTGCCAGGTTTTCCAATTGTGTTCTGTATCTTCTTACATATTGTACCGTGGTAGATTCCTCCTGATCGTAGAACGCATGAAATCCAAGCTCCGTAGGTGTATTTGCACCAGCCTCCAGGTAGTAAAAGCGTTCTTTAATTTTATCGGTGTATGAATACAAGGCAAAATGTTTACCAATAGTACAGACGCGTAAAAACACAGTATCTGTTATATTAGTAGTATCTGGTTTAGTCTCCAACCGGACTTCGTCAACAATATCCTGACTAACAGATACAACAAAACGCTGATAACGTTCTAATTTATCTACAGTAAACGCAGCCGCATCTTTTACCGAAACACTTTTAATGTCATTTGTAGTTAAGTTGTTTTTGAAACTGATTTTGGTGGGATTTTGATCCCATTGTTTGTAATCGATATATCCGCGCAGCGTGTCACCTTTTAAAGTGACCACGTAACCGGGTTTATAATTACTTTGTGCTAAAGAAAATAAAGGAAGGGTAAGAAAAAGGAGTAATAATCTTTTAGAAAGACGCATAGTTATTCAATAGTATTTAGTTAATATATATTAGGGCTGATGATTCGTTTTGTAGCTTATTTAAATAGATAGTTGATTCCAATCCGTTCCCGGCTGCTGCTTAATTGGAAATAACCGGCATCTGTTAAGTAAGTTGAACTTACATAATCGATAAAAAACTCCCATTTTTTTGAAAACTGCACACCTGCTTTTCCAACAAACGCCGTTTGATTGTTTATGAAAGAATAAGGCTCATTTGCAGTAGTACCGTTAAAGCTATTATTAGGGTTTTGAGGACCAAAAAAGGCATTCGAGTAAGAATTGTATTCAAATATAAGTCCGACGCCTGCGTAAAATTTAAGATTCTCAGAATTATAGAAATTGTAAATAATCTCTCCTGCAAAAGCTGTTATTAAGTCATTAAAAGATGCTTTTACACCGATGTAGGGCTCAACTTTATTTTCATATAAAGAGTTGTAACTGGCCGTGTTAACATTAGCCTCTACCCGTAATTGCAGTTTGCCTGTATTGGGGTTGGGTGAAATGCTTATCCCCAGCCCAACAGATGGCCCGAACGAAGTGCTTGATTTTCCTCCAGCCCCGAAATATGCTGACGGGGTACCCGGTGATATATTAGTAATGTTTAGTGCGGCGCTTGCAAAAAACATAATTGCTGAATTGCCTTTGCCGCTCTTTTTATAATCGGATTCTGAGATTTTGTTGATTTTGCTTACGATCTTTAAAATATACCAACCCATGTATTGCTCAGTTTGAAATATCTTTTCCAGTTGGCTGTCCATGGCATCGTATTTATTAGCCAACGCGAACAATTGTTTCATATAAGTATTGTCGGTGACTATACCTCTCGCTAAATTTTGAGCGGCAGGATCGGTATATATGTGATATGCTAATTCAACAGGGTTATAGCCGGGGGTTTCTCCAATATAAAAACGGCTTTTGATACGGTCGGTATAACTGAATAGTTCGAGGTTTTTACCTTTTTGCAATATTTTTAAAAAAACAGTTGCAATTTTAGAGCTTGTGTCCCGCGACGATGGGTTGTCGATATTTGTAGGATCGGTACTTATTTTTCCGGTATAGGTTTGATAGGCCTCTAAATCATCAACATTAAAATAAACAATATCAGCCGGTGTAAAAGATTGGACTGTTTTGTTGTCGGCAGTGGCTTTAAAGTTGATAGCATTTGGATTTGAGTCCCATTCTCGGTAGTCGATAAAACCATGAATGGTATCACCTTTTAGGGTAACAACGTAACCGGTTTTATAATTGCTTTGTGCGAAAGAAAATAGGGGTGCCAGCAAAAATGCAAATAATGCTTTTTTTAGAATTTTCATCATAATAGTTTAATTGGGATTAGGTAAGGGTCTGGTAATGAGTATGGTTTTTAAATTGTGTTAAAAGGTTATGTTGGCTATAAGTTGAGCGGCTAATATAAAATATTATTAACTGATTCAGACTAATAATAAATTGTCTTTTCCTAAATATCTTTCGTTTAATAAGGATACATTTAAACATGCATCATGAACATCATTTAAAAAGCTCTGATACCATACGCGACATTGTTATCGGGATGTCTGATGGTTTAACTGTGCCTTTTGCGCTGGCTGCCGGGTTAAGTGGAGCGGTAGCTAAATCGGGCATTATCGTAACGGCAGGTATTGCCGAAATTGTTGCCGGGTCAATAGCTATGGGCCTTGGCGGTTTCCTGGCCGGCCGTACCGAGGCTGATCATTACAATTCAGAACTGAAACGCGAGTATGATGAAATAGAACGCGTGCCTGAAGAGGAAAAAAAAGAGGTAAAAGAAGTTTTTGCCGATTTTGGGTTATCCCCGGCCCTGCAGGATCAGATTGCAGATGAAATGGCAAAAGATAAAGACAAATGGGTTGATTTTATGATGCGTTATGAGTTAGGTTTGGAAAAGCCCGAAGCTAACCGGGCTAGTCAGAGTGCAATTACAATAGGTTTGTCGTACATAGTCGGCGGAATTATCCCGCTTTCACCATATTTCTTTGTTGCCAACTCGCAACAGGCCCTATATTATTCCTGTGCCGTAACGATGGTATGCCTTTTTGTATTTGGGTATTTTAAAAGCAAGGTAACCGGTCAGCCAGCAGTTACCGGTGCGTTAAAGGTATTATTAATAGGCGCCCTGGCCGCCGCTGCCGCATTTATAATGGCAAAATTGATTAACGGAGCTTGAGCTTAAAGCGGAGAGCTAAAAGACTAAAGCTTTTTTGCTTCGTGTTTTAGTTCCTTGCTTTTTGCTTTTTGCTTTGGTCTTTTAGCTTTCAGCTTTTCGCTTTGTGCTTTCAGCTCAAAAAGATATGAACTTGTCTATTTGTTCGTCTACAAATTTCAGTGTATCGGATTTAAAGAAATTGTCGTTTTCGTCAAACTCTTTGTTTATAGATGCGATGTGTAATTTTAACGACATTACATTTAAATGCAGGTAGTGACAAACACCGGTAAAGTGATCAATGCCGCGAATGTTTCCATATTTTCCGGATGATATGCCGGTGAGCGCGGTCTTTTTTTCATAAAAGCTTTCAGGGAAACTGCAGGCATCAATAAACGTTTTTAAAACGCCGGGGAAGCTGCCATTATATTCGGGGATAATAAACAGGAATTTTTCTGTTTGAGTAACAACTTGTTGTATAGGTTCAAAAGCGGCGCTTCTTTTGCCGTATAAGTCGCTCTCTATCAAATTGGCGGGTAGCTGGCTCAGTGACAATATGCCTGCATCCACGCCTTTTTCTTTCAGCTGTTTTTGGTAATATTGGGCCACTTTGAGCGTTGAACTGCCGGGCCTGTTGGTAGCCGAAATGATGGTTATCATGGATTGTGATTAATTTGTTGACCGATTATTTTCTTTAAATAAAAGAGATAAAAAAGAAGAGACAAATTAAATCATTAATTCAATAAATCTATAATCCGGCAATTCACAAAATCGAAAAACTAACATTTTCGTTCCACTTTTGTTTGTAAGTAGGCAAAAGCTGTGGATTTTTGAATTATTTAAAATGCTTATCTTTATCCCGGAACACTTTTCGAAATTGGAAATCTATTTTCCATATTTCGTTTTGCTAAAAACCCTTTTATAAATTTTTTTAACACATAAAATGAGTAAAATAATTGCCTTGGCCAATCAAAAAGGTGGTGTTGGTAAAACTACTTCATCAATAAATCTGGCTGCAAGTTTAGCCGTATTAGAGTATAAAACACTGTTGGTTGATGCCGACCCGCAGGCCAATTCAACATCGGGTATTGGGTTTGATCCACGAAACATCAAAAACAGCATCTACGAATGCATTATTAATCAGATTGATCCGCGTGAGGCTATTCAAAAAACGGATACGCCTAATCTTGATTTGTTGCCCGCCCATATTGACCTGGTAGGTGCCGAAATTGAGATGATCAATATGAATGACAGGGAATACAAAATGAAAGCAGTTCTGAATGCAATTAAAGAGGACTATGATTTCATTATTATCGACTGTTCACCATCCCTGGGTTTAATTACCATCAACGCCTTAACTGCGGCTGATTCGGTAATCATCCCGGTACAATGTGAGTATTTCGCATTGGAAGGATTGGGTAAATTATTAAATACCATTAAAATTGTTCAATCACGTTTAAATACAAATTTACAGGTTGAAGGTATTTTGTTAACCATGTACGATGTAAGGTTACGCTTATCAAACCAGGTGGTTGAAGAAGTACGTACCCATTTTGAAGAAATGGTTTTTGATACCATTATTCAAAGAAATACCCGCTTAAGTGAGGCGCCGAGCTTTGGTGTATCTGTAATTATGCACGACGCTACCAGCAAAGGAGCTATCAATTACCTGAATCTGGCGCGCGAAATTCTGCGAAAAAATGGTTTAGTTCTCTCCGAAGCAGCGGAAAAAATAGCAACAGCATAAAGTAAGAAATGAGTACAGAGAAAAGAAACGCGTTGGGAAGAGGATTAAGCGCATTGCTGAATGATTCTGAAAATGTACAACAGTCAAACAACAAAAAAACAACGGCATCAGAAAGCCCGGAAGTAAACGATCTGGGCTCGGTAAATGAAATAAAATTAACTGAAATTGAAGTAAATCCTTTTCAGCCGCGTACGGAGTTTGATCAGGATGCTTTAAAAGAGTTATCAGATTCCATAAAACTGCAAGGCCTTATTCAGCCAATTACGGTAAGACGTTTAAATGCACATAGCTATCAGCTAATATCGGGCGAGCGGCGTTTTCGTGCATCTAAATTAGCGGGCTTAACGCAGATTCCGGCTTATATCCGTACCGCTAATGACCAGCAAATGCTGGAAATGGCGCTTATTGAAAATATTCAGCGCGAAAACCTGAATGCTATTGAGGTAGCATTGAGTTTTCAGCGGATGATTGATGAATGCAGTCTGAAACAAGAAGAATTGGGCGAACGTGTGAGCAAAAACCGCTCTACAGTAACCAATTACCTGCGTTTATTGAAACTGCCGCCTGTAATACAGGCTTCCATTCGCGATGGACAATTAACCATGGGCCATGCAAAGGCATTAATTACCATTGAGGACTCCACCAAACAAATATATCTGCATCAACATATTATTCAGCAAGGTTTATCCGTTCGTAGAACAGAAGAACTTGTTCGTGATATGCAAAGGCCTCCGGTGAAAAAAGAGGGCAAGCAGCCTGAACCCGTATCTTTCCAGATTCAAAAAATACAGGACGACCTGGCATCAAAATTCAGCTCAAGAGTTAAATTGAAGTTGGCGGGCCAGGGCAAAGGTACTATTGAGATCCCTTTCTTATCAGAAGATGATCTTAGCCGTATTCTTGAAATTATGGATTGGTGAAAACATAACCCCTCATAGTGGATATGGGGTTTTAAATTAAGAAATGTATAGATATTTGCTACTGGTTTTGTTGTGTTGGGCATGTGCACTTACTGCCGCAGCACAACACCCTGATACTTCGTCGGCTAAGTTAAAAACTACTAAAGATACCCTGGTGGCTACCAAGCAGGATACCGATGTTGTAAGGTCGTTTAAGCCAAAACCTCATAAAGACAAAGTATATCATCCCGATAGCACCCATAGCCCGCATACTGCTGTTATCCGTTCATTGATTGTGCCGGGCCTGGGTCAGATTTATAACCACCAATGGTGGAAAGTACCTGTTATTTATACCGGGCTGGGCCTTTTGGGTTGGGCTGTTGTATATAATAACACCTATTATACTGAATTTTTAGCGATTTCAAAATACCGCGAACATGGCGTTACGCCGGGCCCTAAAGACCCCTATTATAACGAGTACAACACATATATTAATCAACCCGACCAGGCTTTGTACGATGCTACTGATGGCTATCGCCGTGATCGCGATTTAAGTATTTTGGGCATTTTGGGCGCCTGGGGTATTAATGCTATCGATGCCTATATTGATGCTAAGTTTATGCACAGTTATAGCGTTGATAATAACCTGAGTATGAAAGTTACGCCGAGCCTGCTTAATCAGCCGGTTTTTGCCCTCAATAGTACCAGTTCGTATGTTATGGGGTTAAAGATTACCTTTACACTCAGATAAATTATTAAATCAATTAAAAACGCTCAGCTGTTTTAGACTTTATATAAAACCTATAAATATTTCCGATGAAAATAGCATTATTGGGATATGGTAAAATGGGTAAGATCATTGAAAAGATCGCCATTGACCGTAAGCACGAAATAGTATTAAAAATTGATCAGGATAATCAGCATGAGCTGACTGCCGAGAATTTGAAAAAAGCCGATGTTGCCATTGAATTTAGCACACCGGCTACTGTTTTGGCCAATATTAAACAATGCTTTGAAGTTGGTGTACCGGTTGTGGTTGGCACAACAGGCTGGCACGGTAATATTGATGATGTAAAGCAGGCATGCGAACAGCATAACGGCTCCATAATTTATGCCACCAATTTTAGTGTTGGCGTAAACATATTTTTCCATATTAATAAAATGCTGGCTAAGCTGATGAACAACTATCCCTACTATGAGGTGCAGGTAGAAGAAATTCATCATACCCAAAAATTAGATTCACCAAGCGGAACGGCTATTACCATTGCCGAAGGTATAATTGAAAACCTTGAAAATAAAAAGGGCTGGGCAAACGTATTAACCGCGGGCAGTGAAGAAGCAACTGACGATAATATAAAAGAAGATCAGCTGCTGATAGAATCATTCCGCATTGACAGTGTCCCCGGCACACATACGGTAATTTACGATTCTGAAGTTGACTCAATTGAGTTTAAGCATACTGCTCATAACCGCAATGGCTTTGCCCTGGGCGCCGTGCTGGCGGCAGAGTGGGTACATAACAAAAAAGGCTTTTATTCTGTTCAGGATATGTTTGATTTCAAGTAAGATTTAGGTTTTGATTCCTGTTTTACCCCTTGATTCTTATTGCCAATATCTTACCTCATCATTAGTATAATTAGTTTATTATTCCCAATATTGTAAACATGAACTGGAAATTCTGGAGTAAAAAAAATAAGCCTGCCAAAAAGAAAAAAAGCGCCACCCGTGAGTGGGTTGATGCTATAGTTTTTGCAGTAATTGCCGCAACACTTATCCGTACATTTTTTATTGAAGCCTACGTTATTCCCACACCGTCAATGGAAAGATCGCTGCTTGTTGGCGACTTTTTATTTGTGAGCAAGGTTAATTACGGCGCCCGTACTCCCATGACGCCTATTGCGTTTCCGTTTGCCCATCATACCATGCCCTTGATTAATACCAAGGCTTACTGGGATGGGATTGAACTACCATATTATCGCTTACCCGGATTTAGCGATGTTAAGAAAGGAGATGTTGTAGTATTCAACTACCCAATGGATGCCGACTCGCCATTATACCGCCCGGTTGATAAGCGCGAAAATTTTATTAAACGCTGTCAGGGCACTCCCGGTGATACGTTGAGTGTGGTTGACGGACAGGTTTTTGTGGATGGCAAGGCAATGCCAAATCCACCAAACGAATTAATGGAATATAACTATACGACAAACGGTATTGATGTTAATCCTGAAATTTTAGATGAGCTTAATATTAAAACTTATGAGGGGCACACTTATCCGGCAATGACAAAGGACGCGGCTGTTACTTTAAAAGGATACTCAAATATCAAATCGCTGGCGCCGGTACTTTCGCCTAAAGGTGTTACTGACCCTAACAGCCCTGTTTATCCTACCAATCCTTATCATCCGGTTGGGCCGCCCAACTTAATGCTGAACGGCAGGCAGCCTAATTATAAATGGAGTGTTGATAATTATGGTCTTATCATTATTCCTAAAAAAGGGTGGACCGTTAAATTAGATAGCACAACCTACCCGCTTTATGAACGCTGTATTGCGGTTTACGAAAACAATAAGGTACAGGTATCAGGCAATGATATTATTATAAACGGCAAAAAGACCGACAGCTATACTTTTAAATTGAATTATTACTGGATGATGGGCGATAACCGCCATGATTCGGATGATTCGCGCTATTGGGGTTTTGTGCCCGAAGATCATATTGTTGGTAAAGCACTATTTATCTGGATGAGCTGGGATGACAACGCATCGTTCTTCAGCAAAATCCGTTGGAGCAGGTTATTCAGGGGAATTCACTAAGGGAGATTGCGGAATGCCGATTTCGGAAATCGAATGTTCGATTTCGGATTTTTAAGAAGGGAGCAGCTCATCTTTTATTTTTGTCTGAATCTGAATTTACAGAATTTTAGAATGAGCAGAATAAAAGATATGTTGCCCATTAAGTAAATTCTCTAATTCTGAAAATTCTGATTCAGACAGATTTCGGAATTTAATTTGACCTGAAAACCTGTAATTACAATGGCTTTATGTCGAATTTAGCCGCCAGCCCATTCAAATCATTTATAACGGCGTCCACCAGTGGGATGCCGTTTTTTATTCTGTCTGTTTGTGCTTTCAGTTCGGGTTCGCCGGGGATAATTACTTTTTGATCGGGATTAATGGTTGAAGCCGATTTGAAGCGATTTATCCAGTTATCCATATGGTTTTTAAATTCATCAACCGGGCGGAAACCATCCACCCGCATAGCGCCCACAAAATGGCCTATGCCTAATCCAACCGGGTCGGCAGGAGGATCTAAAAAAGCAACAAACGGTGGTACCCAGGGTCCATAATTGGCACCTGATAGTACTGCCGATAGGATATCAACTGTCGCACTCAAACCAAAACCTTTGTGACTGCCATGATCGCGATCGCTGCCCAATGGCAATAATGATCCGCCCGATTTTAGGGCATGCGGATCGGTAGTATAATTACCGGCAGCATCCTGTATCCAACCCTCGGGTACTTGTTTACCCAACCGCTGCGCTATTTCCAGTTTGCCGTTGGCGGCCGCCGATGTAGCCATATCTACCACTACCGGAGGGTACTGCCCGGCCGGGAAAGCATAACAGATAGGATTGGTGCCTAACAAACGTTCGTTTGAAAAAGTGGGCGCCACCAGCGGGCTGGCATTGGTCATGGCATAGCCGATCATGTCTTTCTCTACCGCCATCAGCGTGTGATATCCGGCTATACCAAAATGATTGGAATTACGTACCGATACCCAGCCCGATCCATACTGCTCAGCCTTTTTAATGGCTAATTGCATAGCAAACGGAGCAACTACCAGTCCGAGTCCTGCATCGCCGTCTACAGTGGCCGTAGTGGGTGTTTCGTGAACTATAGTGATGTTGGGGGTGGCGTTTATCCTTTTGTTTTCCCATAGGCGCACATAGCCTATCAGGCGGGCTACGCCGTGCGAATCAATTCCCCTTAAATCTGATAATAATAAAACATCAGCGGCCAGCTCAGCATGTTCATTACTACAGCCCATGGCCAGGAAAATATTTTGGGTGAAAGTACGTAAGGCAGATTCAGAAATTAACATCCTCAAACTTACGAAGTTTTGAAAACTAAGTTTGCTGTGTTTTTAAACGATTACTCAAAGGCGATTTTTACTATTTCGTTACCCTCAATAACATAAATATTACCACTTGTATCAATAGTAATGGCTTCAAGATCTGCAAATGTAACCTGTGCCAAAGGTCCAACAGCATTAGCGCCCGCACCCGTAAAGGTTGTTACTACCTGCGCCGATGTGATTTTGCGAATAGCTGAAAAGTTTTGGTCGGTTACAAACAGGTTACCGCTGTTGTCAAAAGCTATACCGATAGCGTTATTAAAACTGGCAGCGGTGCCGGTGCCATCCATTTTGCCGCTACTACCGCTACCTGCAAAAACTGAGGATATTCCGGCTTGTGTAATTTTAAGAATTTGGTAATTGCTTGTTATGTAGATATTACCACTTTTATCTAAAGTTAAGCCGTAAGGGCTAATAGTATTATCCGAATAAACGGTTGATACCACATTTGCCGTGCTGATTTTTTGTATTTTACCTGCGCCCTGATCAGCAACAAATATATTACCGGATGCGTCTACTGCCAATGCTGTTGGGTTAAGAAAGCCTACAGCATTGGCAGGTCCGTTGGTTGACACGGTGGTACGATTTCCGGCAATAGTTGAAACAAGGCCTGTGGGCGTTATTTTTCTTATTAAATTATTTATCTCATCAGTCACATATAAATTCCCGGCGCTGTCTATTGCAATTCCAAATGGCTTGCTAAAACTTGCTGAAACACCTTGTCCATCCGCATAGCCGGGTGCCCCGCTTCCTGCCAAAGTAGTTACCACTCCTGCCGGGGTAACCTTTCTGATTAAACGATTTAGCTGATCGATTACATACACGTTTCCCGCAGCGTCGCTTACAATGCCGCTAGGGCCTGAAAACGCTGCATTACCCCCGGTACCATCAGCATAGCCCGTTGCAGCGCCTCCGGCTAACAGTGATACTACCTCTGCCGGCTGATAAGTAAAAACCGGCCCTGTGGCGGTGACTCCGTTTACCTTTATGGTAACGTTACCTGTACCCGTGGCTAAAGGAACCGCAACGGATAAACTGGTACCGGCTGAATTAACACTTTGTACAGGGGCAGCCACGCCATTAAAAAAAACTTGGTTAAGGATTGCCGTATTATTGAAACCCGTACCCGTAAGGGTTGCTGTTGTTGTGTACGACCCCGTACTAACACTTAGTGCTGTAATAGACAATTTAGCAGCAGGTGTTGAGTTGGAGTTGCTTTTTGAACAGCCATTCAAAAAAAAACCGTTATTATGACGCCGCCAATTAATAAAATTGAATTTTTAATGTTGGAGTAAAATAGGTTCATACTAAGGAAGTTTAGTTTAAATATACCATAAAACCCCATCATTTACCCGGTGAAATATCACCGTAGATAGCCATTTTTATTTGAGCCGCAATGCGTCATGTTATTCAATGGAAATTTTAGCATTATTGGAAAGAAATTTTTCTTACACGTGCGTTGTCGCTGATATACATATTCCCTGATGCGTCAAAAGCTATATAAAGCGGAGCACCAAAGGTCGCTACAGCCACGGGACCATCAGTAAATCCCAGGGTTGCAGAAAGTCCTGCAAATACAGACGCTACGCCTGCTGGTGTAATTTTTGAAATAGTGCCATTAAATTGATTCGCTGCAAATATGTTTCCATTGGCATCAATGGCTAAACCAGTAGGTGAGTCAAAAGTCACTGTAGGAGAGCTTGTGTTTTGTGCAAATGCTGACGCAATGCCCGCAGTGGTTATTTTGATGATTTGATTACTGGTTTGATCAGAAACATATAAATTGCCTGTTTTGTCAATAGTTATACCTTTTACGCCAAACGAAAGACCAGTGGTGGTTAAAGTTGATACAACACCGGCAGGAGTAATTTTCCTTATCCGGCTGGTGCCAACGTCAGTTACATATAAGTTTCCGGACGCATCTATAACTATGCCCCATGGCATTGAAAAGCTGGCTGAAGTGCCAACTCCATCTGTTGAACTTGAGTACCGATTGCCTGCCAATGTTGTTACTACGCCCAATGGAGTAACTTTTCTTATTAGGGAATTTCCTGCATCAACAACATATAAATTTCCATTTGCATCAATGGTCATTCCTTCTATGCCGGTAAAACTGGCTGCTGCGCCTGTGCCATCTGCAAAGCCTTCGGTACCGCCAGCCAAAACAGATTGTACTCCAGTGGGGGTGATTTTTTGTATAGTGTTTGTAACCACGTCGGCCACATATATGTTGCCGGAGCCATCTATGGCAATGCCTGTTATTGCTGTGAAATTACCAGGTAATGTTGATACAATTTCTTCCGGCTGATAAGTAAAAACCGGCCCGGTAGCTGTAACTCCGTTTACTGTTGCGGTAACGGGGCCTGTACCTGCACCCAATGGTACAGTAACTGATAAACCAGTGCCATCTAAAGTAACATTTATAGGCGTAGCAGCCACTCCGTTAAAAAAAACCTGATTGTTGGCTAATGTAGTACTAAAACCAGTGCCTGTTAAGGATACTAACGTCATATAAGGTCCTGAATTAACACTCAATGCGGTTATAGCCAGTTTAGGAGTTGTGTTTTTGGGAGTTGGATTTGATCCTCCTTTTGAGCATCCACCCAAAAAAAACACCAACATCACAGCGGTACCGATTAATAAAGCTAAATTTTTAAGATTGAAATAAGTAAGGTTCATATAATTAGGTTTCGGTATTAAATATGCGATAATAATTTTATTATTTGCATCCTAAAATTTCCGAAGTTTTCAAAACTTCGGAAGTTTATTGTACAGGTATATTATTTATCTAATGTTTTCAAAATTTCCAATCCTTGATCCCATTCTCCAAATCCCGATGCTGCATTGATGTGCCCGGCATCGCCAATATTAATAAGCTCGCTACCCCAGGCATCCGCAAAAAGCTGAGCCCGTTCAAAGGTTACGTAAAAGTCATCGGTACTGGTTACGGTAATAGTGCGAAATGGTATCTTATTTAGACAAACGGGCGTAAAGCCGGTTGTTCCGGGAGGATAGCTTTCGGCTTCGGTATCGCTGGGTGCAACCAGTAAAGCTGCTTTTATGTTGATATTAAATTTCTGCGCCCAATAAGCAATGGTGGTACAAGCTAAACTATGGCCAACCAAAATAACATCGGCAGCGTTGTGTTTTTTTATCTCGTTGTTGATGTTTTCTATCCAATCATCACAAACAGGGGTATCCCACTTGGCTTGTTCAACACGAATAAAATTAAATTGCTTTTCCCAAAGCGATTGCCAGTGTTGAGGACCTGAATTACCGAGGCCGGGGATGATGAGGATGGTGGAGTTAAAGGTCATGACAATTTATTGCAATCCAATTTTTAAAATTTTATTCCCGACTGTGGCAAAAATATTACCATGAGTGTCAACCGCTACATCGTAGGCTAGCATACGTGTTCCATTAGCTAATGTTGTTACAACCCCGGTTGGACTCACTTCTTTGATCAATGCGTTAAAAGAATCAGTCACAAAGATATTCCCATTCACGTCCGATGTTAAATTGGTAGGATAGTTAAAACCCTGAGCAAAAATGGTATTTGACCCATCGGGTGTTATTTTTAGAATGCTATTGGTGTATCCGGTAACAAAAATATTTCCGTTTTTGTCTAAAACTATTCCTTCAGGGCCAGCGCTGTTAAAGTTAAAAACTGTTGTTACTACTCCGGTAGGTGTAACTTTTCTTATAAAGCCGTAATCAGTGACCCAAATATTATTTGATCCGTCTATGGCAATGCCAGAAAGGTACTGGAATGCGGCTTTATTCCCTGTTCCATCAAGCATGGCGCCGTCACCGCCGCCTGCAAGTGTTGAAACCAGGCCCGATGACGTTATTTTTCTTATAAGGTAAAAGCCAGCTCCATCTAATTCATAAATATTTCCTAAGGCATCTACTCTGATGCCTTTTGGCTGATTGAAGGTTGCCAGGCTGCCCTGCCCATTCGCACTTCCTCTGTTACCAGAATTTCCGGCTAATGTAGAAACTAATCCTGCCGGGGTTATTTTTCTAATTATACTGCTGCCTTGGTCGGCAACATATAAATTTCCTGTTGCATCAATTGCAAGCCCATTAGGCTCATCAAAAGATGCCGCTGTTCCCATGCCGTCGATATTTTCCCCGGCAGGGTTACCTCCCGCGAAAGTACTTATTACATTAGATAACTGGTAGGTAAATACCGGTCCCTTTACGGTTTGGTTGTTTACAGTAACGCTCACATTTCCACTTCCGGCACCTAATGGTACAGTGGTGGTTAATTGTGTTAACGTTGCCGCTGTAATTATTGCTGCTTTTCCATTAAAAGAAACACTATCATTTGCTATAGTTGAACTAAAGCCAGTACCGGTTATAATAACACTGGTATTATATGCCCCTGTGTTAACACTTAAAGAAGTTATTGTAGTAGTGAGCGTTGAACTTTTGGGAGTTGGATTAGACCCACTTTTGGAACATCCTGTAAGAATTGATATTATTAAAAATGTTATAAGACAAACAACAGAATTAAATTTTAGGTAGTTGTGTTTCATTTAAAATGATAAGGTTGAAAAATAGCCAATGGTTAAATATAACACATGTATAACACATGCGCCCTTATTGCCAAATAAAAAGAATTATAATTTCTTGATATTATTTATCCTTACTCCGTTAGCACCGTAAACTTAAAATCTAGGGGTTCAAAATTGCGGATCAGTTCATCAATAAAATACTGCCCCCATTTAACATAAAACAAGCCAAAGTTTTCGTTACGTTCCTGCAAGCCGTCTTTTGGAAAAATATCACCTTTAATATGTTCTACCTGTTCCAAACGGGTATGATAATTTATTTTTTCGGCTTTTACCAGCTTCTTTTCCAGATTGTCTATCGCATGTTTCAACCGGGCTTGCACAGCATCAGTTGAGGGAACCAGCGTGCTGTCAATTTTGTGGGCGCGCAGTTTTATTTTTTCAAAAACGCTGCTTAGTTCGCGCCACTCTTCGGTTAAACTTAAGGTATGCTTGCTATGTTTTTTTACCCAATTGTTTTTAATATCGTCGGTGCTTTTAAACAGTTCAGCGGGGCAGAGTTCCATTTTTGCAATTTTGGATGCCGTTTCTTTACCGATAACCAGTCCGGAATTTCTTAATATCAGGATAGGAAAATCAACCTTATAAAAATCGAAATTTGATTTTAGCTCCAGCCAGTAAACGACCTCGGCACCGCCGCCAATGTAAGCTATATTGGGCAAAATACATTCCTGGTAAAGCGGGCGCATTACCACATTCGGACTAAATCTTTCCGGATATTGTTTGATTTCCTGCTTTAATTCAGCTTCAGAAAAACTGATCTCACTGCTTAAAACCCGATAACTGTCGTTTTCAAAAACAATGCGCTCACGCAAGCCATCGAGCAGGTAAAAGAAGTTTATTTCGCGCGGATTTACCTGGATATGAACACCCAGCTGGTGCAATTGCTCATTGGTTGCGCTGATGTTTTTGAAGCTGTTCTGCTTTATAATATCCCGCTCCATAATTGGAGCAAATTGTTGTTTAAATTCATGATCGTCAGCATCAATAACGACTAAGCCATACTGGCCGAATAACGCATTAACCAAATAACGGGTGGCATCGGCCAGTTTATCAAATTTAGTATAGGCCGATTCTACAATTTCGGCCAGTTCAGCAGCGTGTTTCTCAATACCCAATGCGCCTTTGTATTGGTTGAGTGCCTGGCGCATCGTCTCGGGGTTGATACGGCCGGTAGCGCCGGATGCTTCGTACCACCAATGCACTTTTTTACCACCAATATTGGTGTAATTGATCTCGGCAAAATCGTGATCCTCAGATGCCATCCAATAGACCGGCACAAAGTTTTTATCAGGGAAAGCTTCTTTTAGCTGGCGCGATAATTTAATGGCGGTTACAATTTTATAAATGAAATACAATGGCCCCGCAAATATATTGAGCTGGTGACCCGTGGTAATGGTATAGGTATCGTCGGCTTGTAGTAACTTGATGTTTTTAAGTACCGATTGTGCATGATAGGCGGTACTTAGTCCGTTTTGCTCATATTGTTTGGTAAGCACATTTACCAATGTATGGCGATTGGCAATCACCTCTTTACTTTCCAGTAAATCAGCAAAACCTTTCATATCGGGCCGGTGACTGTAAAATGAACGGAGTTCTGGAATGTTTTCCAGGTAATCGGATATGGTTTGGGAAAAGTATCCCGTGTCTTTGTAGTCTATACAGGCTGAGTCCATTGTTGATTTCGGGTTTGCGCCACCGCTAAAGCTAAGGCGTCACGCGGTCGGATGTTCGATTTCGAATTTTAAAATCCAATTTCAGAACAAACTTATGCGCATATTTTAAATGCTAAGGTCGAATTTAGATTTTTAAATTTCTAAAATGGAAATCAGGGAAACAAAAACCGTTTATTTTACAATATGTCCATAAAGATCAAAGTCTTCGGCGGTATCAATCTTTACGTTTACAAAGCTGCCAACGGTTGCATAATCAATACTGGCATCAATTAAAACCTCGTTATCTACCTCAGGCGAGTCATATTCTGTACGACCAACAAAGTAATTGCCATCTTTTTTATCTACCAAAACCTTGTAGGTATGACCAATTCTTTCCTGGTTTTTATCAAAGCTGATGCCTTGTTGAATTTCCATAATGGCATCGGCACGCTCCTGTTTTACTTCTTCGGGCACATCATCAACTAAAGAATGGGCATGTGTTTTTTCTTCGTGCGAGTAAGTGAAGCAGCCCAAACGATCAAATTTAGTTTCTTCTACCCATTGCTGCATTTCTTCAAAATCCTGCTGTGTTTCGCCGGGGTAGCCGGTAATCAGCGTGGTACGCATAGCAATACCGGGCACCTTATCGCGGATTTCGTTTACCACATCAATGGTTTTTTGTTTGGTGATACCACGACGCATAGATTTCAGCATATTATCGCTGATGTGCTGTAACGGCATATCCATGTATTTGCAGATATTGTCACGCTCGTTCATCACGTCCAGAATCTCCATCGGGAAACCAGATGGATAAGCATATTGCAGCCTGATCCACTCCACACCATTAACGTCAGACAGGCGGCGAAGCAATTCATCCAAATTACGTTTGCCGTAAAGATCTAACCCGTAATAGGTTAAATCCTGGGCAATTAATATGAGTTCTTTGGTGCCGTTTTTTACGAGTTTTTGAGCATCTTTCACCAACTGATCAATCGGCTGGCTCAAATGTTTACCACGCATCAGCGGGATGGCACAAAATGAACAGGGACGATTACAGCCCTCGGCTATTTTAAAATAAGCAAAATGGGAGGGAGTGGTGAGTAAACGCTCACCAATCAGCTCGTGTTTATAATCAGCACCTACTGATTTCAGCAGGTTTTGCAGATCATTGGTGCCAAAATAAGCATCAACGTTGGTGATCTCGGCTTCCAGTTCAGGTTTGTAACGTTCAGACAAACAGCCTGTAACAATCACTTTCCCTACCTTGCCCTGATCTTTCAACTCGCTGTATTGCAGAATGGTATCAATAGATTCCTGCTTGGCGTTATCAATAAAGCCACAGGTATTAATTACAATGATATCATCCTTGCCCACCTTTTCAGCCTCATGTACCACATCAAAATGATTGCCTTTCAACTGGCCCATCAGGATCTCAGAATCGTAAATATTTTTGCTGCAGCCCAGGGTAACTACGTTTACACGTGGTTTAGCTGATTTTTTAGGCTGATAAATTTCTTTTGTTTTCATATTTCAGAATAGTGAGAACTAAGATTTTTATGATTAAAAGATTATAAGATTTTCCCTAACATTTGCTGGGGCTATCATAACGATCCTTTAATCCAATAAATCCTGGTTCAGACAATATTATTGCTTAAACAGCGAATCAACAAAGGCTTGTCTGTCAAATAATTGCAGATCATTTACACCTTCGCCAACGCCAATATATTTTACAGGGATCTTAAACTGATCCGATATGCCTATTACTACGCCTCCTTTTGCAGTGCCATCCAGCTTTGTAAGGGCCAGGGCATTAACTGCGGTGGCTTCGGTAAATTGTTTACACTGCTCAATGGCATTTTGCCCGGTTGATGCATCAAGCACCAGCAAAATTTCGTGCGGCGCACCCGGAACTACCTTTTGCATCACATTTTTAATTTTGGTGAGCTCGTTCATCAAGCCAACTTTATTATGCAAACGGCCTGCAGTATCAATTATCGCCACATCATCGCCATTGGCTACTGCCGAGCGCAAAGTATCGTAAGCAACAGATGCAGGGTCTGATCCCATGGCCTGCGCTACAACTTTAACGCCAACACGTTCGCCCCAAAGTTGTATTTGGGCCACTGCTGCTGCGCGGAAGGTATCGGCTGCGCCTAAAACTACCTTATTGCCTGCGGCTTTTAATTTATTGGCCAATTTGCCAATGGTAGTTGTTTTGCCAACCCCATTAACACCTACCACCATTATTACATAGGGCTTGTGGCTGCCATATTCAAAGTTTACAAAGTCGTTGCTGTTGTTTTCGGCAAGCAGTTGCTGAATTTCATCCTTGAGCAGCTTGTTTAACTCAGATGTATTTACATATTTATCCTGAGCTACACGCGCCTGTATACGGTCGATGATTTTTAAAGTGGTTTTAACGCCAACATCTGATGTTACTAAAACCTCTTCCAGTTCATCCAGTACATCATCATCAACGGTTGATTTGCCTGCAATTACTTTGGTGATCTTTGAAAAAAAGTTATCCTTGGTTTTTTCCAGGCCAGTATCCAGCGCCTCCTGTTCTTGCGGCGTGCTTTCCTTTTTTTTGAAAAAATCGAATAATCCCATGTTTTTCTATGTGCAAATTTCAGATGTGCAAATGTGCGGATTTTAAATGTTCAGAATAATAAGCAAATTTCAGATGTGCAAATGTGCGGATTTTAAATGTTCAGATTATAAGCAAACTGACATAATTAAAGTTTCATTTTACTTTAAAATCATTTGCATATCTGCACATTCACGTATTTGCACATTTTCACATTCACGTATTTGCACATCAATATCATATCAACAAAAAAAGCCTTCTCGTTAAAACAAGATGGCTTCTGTATTTTGATCAAGAATTACCGGTTATTTTCCGGTTATTGCGTCCTTAACGTTATCGTTAGGCACAATTTGTTCTTTAAATGAGTAAGCTCCTGTTACAGGTGACTTAATCATTGTAATTACCTTTGAATATTCTTTGCCTTTACCTGCTACTTTCAGGGTTGCAACTACTTTCTTTGCCATGTCTTTTTAATTATTGAGTTATTGAATTACTGAATTGTTAGTGTAAGGAGCTCAACTCCATACAAAGCAATCAACCAATTACTTAATTTCCTTGTGAACAGTCACTTTTCTTAAAACCGGGTTGAATTTCTTTAATTCTAACCTTTCAGTTGTATTTTTTTTGTTCTTGGTAGTGATGTAGCGAGACATACCAGGCATGCCGCTTGTTTTATGCTCGGTGCATTCTAAAATTACCTGAACTCTGTTGCCTTTCTTAGCCATTTTCTCTTATATTTAGAAGTGATTATTAATTGAGGCAAGTATCACTACTGGCCCTTCACCACTTATCTATTAAATGTATCCTTTTTTTACAAATTTATTGATACATGCAGTTATACCGTTTTTGCTGATAGTTTTAACAGCAGAAGTAGATACCTTTAAGGTAATCCATTTATCTTCTTCAGGAATATAAAACTTCTTAAGTTTTAAGTTTGGATGAAATCTGCGTTTGGTTTTAACGTTTGAGTTAGAAACGTTGTTACCAACTAAAGATCCTTTTCCTGTTAGATCACAAATTCTTGACATGACAAATCTTTTTAATTATCCCCTTTTGTAAAGAGTTTGCAAATATCAGGATTTTATGTGAATTAGGCAATACTGTTTTGAAAATATTTTAAAAAAGATTTTCCGAGCCCCGAATTATAAAATATTGCAGATCAATTTACAGGCGTATTTGTAATTAACCGATGGTTTAACAGCTAATTAATTTATGATGATGGTTTATTTTAAAAAGATCTGCCATCTTTTTAAAATATTTGAAAATCTTTTTTTGATATAACCAATTCTTCAGGAAAATTGTAATTTACGCCCACCAATTTTTATGTCGATGAAAACCCCGATGAAGATCAGCTCATTTGAAGAATACCACCAGGTTTATAAACAAAGTGTAGAACAACCCGAGCAATTTTGGGAAGGAATAGCCAATAACTTTTTATGGCGCAAAAAATGGGATAAGGTTTTAGACTGGAATTTTAAAGAGCCTAAAATAAAATGGTTTCAGGGAGCAAAGCTGAATATTACCGAGAATTGTCTCGACCGTCACCTGGAAACATTGGGCGATAAACCTGCTATTATTTGGGAACCAAATGATCCGACGGAACACCATCGTATATTAACTTACAAACAACTGTATGAAAAAGTTTGTCAGTTTGCCAACGTACTTAAAAACAATGGCGCAAAAAAAGGCGACCGCATTTGTATTTATATGCCTATGGTGCCCGAACTGGCTATTGCTGTTTTGGCTTGCGCCAGGATAGGAGCCATCCATTCAGTTGTTTTTGGTGGTTTTTCGGCACAGTCTATTGCAGATAGGATAAAAGATGCCGAGTGCAATATTGTTATTACTGCCGATGGAGGCTATCGTGGCAACAAAGAAATTCCGTTGAAAAGCATTATTGACGATGCATTGGTACAATGCCCGTCTATTAAAAAATGTATAGTACTTACCCGCAGCCGTACGCCTGTATCCATGATAAAAGGACGTGATGTTTGGTGGGAAGATGAAATTAAAAAAGTAGAAACACAAGGGAATAACACCTGCGAGGCCGAAGAAATGGACGCCGAGGATATGTTATTTATATTATATACCTCCGGATCTACCGGCAAACCAAAAGGGGTTGTGCATACCTGCGGCGGTTATATGGTTTATACAGGTTACACTTTTGCCAATGCTTTTCAGTACAACCAGGGCGAGGTATATTTTTGTACAGCCGATATTGGCTGGATAACCGGGCACTCCTACATTGCCTATGGGCCGCTTACACAAGGAGCCACTTCGGTATTGTTTGAGGGTGTGCCAACCTATCCATCGCCTGCCCGCTTGTGGGATATAGTTGAAAAATACAAAGTAAACATATTGTATACCGCCCCAACGGCTATCCGGTCGTTAATGAGTTTTGGGGATGATTTATTAAAAGGCAAAGACTTTAGCTCACTTAAAAAACTGGGATCGGTAGGTGAGCCGATAAATGAAGAAGCCTGGCATTGGTTTGATGAAAAAATCGGTCAGGGTAAATGCCCTATTGTTGATACCTGGTGGCAAACAGAAACCGGCGGATTTATGATATCGCCAATTGCAGGTATTACGCCAACCAAACCGGGTTATGCTACTTTGCCGCTGCCGGGTATACAGCCCGTATTGGTTGATGAAAATGGTAAAGAAATAGAAGGCAATGGCATAAGCGGCAATTTATGTATAAAATTCCCGTGGCCGGGTATGCTGCGCACTACCTATGGCGACCATGAGCGCTGCCGCACCACTTATTTTGCCACTTATCCCGATCTGTATTTTACAGGTGATGGTTGCTTGCGCGATGATGATGGCTACTACCGCATTACCGGCCGTGTTGATGATGTGCTGAACGTATCGGGCCACCGTATTGGTACTGCCGAGGTAGAGAATGCCATCAATATGCACAGCAGCGTGGTTGAGTCAGCTGTGGTAGGCTATCCGCATGATATTAAGGGACAAGGCGTATACGCTTACGTAGTTTGCCCTAACCAACACGGCGACCAGGAACTTACCCGTAAAGATATTATGATGACGGTATCGCGCATTATCGGTGCTATAGCGCGTCCGGATAAAATTCAGTTTGTATCGGGTTTACCAAAAACACGATCCGGAAAAATTATGCGCCGCATACTGCGCAAGATAGCCGAAGGTGATACCGCTAACTTAGGCGATACGTCTACGCTGCTTGACCCGGCAGTTGTTGAAGAGATAAAAGCAGGAGCTTTGTAGTTTATCCAAAACCAAAATGATGTTCAGGATGTTACTCAAATACATCTAAAATAAAGAACATCATGGATAAATTACAATTAAAAGGCGGCTGGAACGAGGTTAAAGGGAAAATAAAACAAGCTTACGGTGACCTGACCGACGATGACCTGATTTACGAAGAAGGCAAAGACGATGAGACGCTGGGCAAGCTTCAGCAAAAAACCGGCAAATCACGTAGTGAGCTGGTGAAGTGGATTAATAGCTTATAAAACATTAAAATTTAGAACTGAAAAGAGAATGAACACGTTGTTTATTCTCTTTTTTGTTTTTGGTATATTTTAGGTTCAAAATGGGGTTTATGGGCATGAAATGTTTATCCCGCTCATGACCGCGGAGGGCCTAGTCACTTTTGTCGCCACAAAAGTAACCAAAAGGACTTTCAGCAGAAATGCTTCTTTGCCGCACGAGGCCTTTGCCCTGCAAATTAGGTAAAACCACGGGCTGCAATCTTTTTTGCCGGCTTACCTCTTTTTGTCGCAGACCTTTTATGCAAAAAATTTGCTATGCCCCTGCCAACGCTTAGGCCCATCATTGTTTTATCCGATTTTGCCCGAAGCTCTTCTGCTGAAAAGAAAAATTACGTTAACGCTGAAATATTTATGCTGCTAAATCAAATGCGGGCAAAGGCCTGTCAGAAAAGCGGGCCGGGAGTATGGCCTACAGCGGGGAAGCTTTTTTTTGACTTGATCTTTGGTTACTTTCCATCTAAGGGAAAGTAACTAGGCCTCCCGCGGCCATGAGCGGGACGATGTTTTTATGCTCCACAAAGTTTACTTACCGATGTAACATCGCAGCTGTTTTGGTGTCGGTTAATAGTATCTTTATTAAAAATAGCCATGCCTGCGCAAACTGAACCATCAGCCCTTATACCCGATTCTTCAAAAAAAATCAATTATATTGATCATCTGAAAGTTGTATTAACTATTTTGGTGGTATTACATCATTCGTTTATCACTTACGGAGCTCCGGGTGGCTGGTATTACAGTCAAAAAACTACTCACATGGGCGCACTTATCCCCATGACTGGGTTTGTGGCTATTAATCAATCCTTTTTCATGGGGTTTTTCTTCTTTCTGTCCGCATACTTTATCAGTCCGTCGTATCAAAAAAAAGGAGCCAAACAGTTTGTGCTTGATCGTTTAAAAAGGCTGGGGATTCCGTTGGTGTTTTATTCATTCATTTTGTCGCCGGTATTAATTTACCTGGTTTATTATTTTGGCGAAGGGCATCATATCGGTTTCTTACAATTCCTTGGCGGTTTTGATGACTGGATTGATTTTGGCGTACTTTGGTTTGTTGCTGCGCTGTTGTTGTTTACGCTTATTTATGTGCTTTGGCATGGCATGATAAAAGATAGGCCTGCTAAAACCTTAACTGCGCCGTCTACCGGAATGATTATCTTATTTGCGGTGTTTACAGGTGTTATCAGCTTTTTGGTACGAACCATATTTCCTGTTGGCTGGGTTTTAAAACCGCTTGGGTTCCAATTGGGTCATTTTTCGCAGTATGTGGCGCTGTTTATCCTGGGTATATTGGCTTATAAAAATAATTGGCTAAGTGGGGTAACTTATCGTACCGGTAAGCGAATGCTGCAATTGATTGTGGTGTTGATTTTAATGTTCCCATGTTTTTATATTATCAAGCTAAAAACTAATATGCCACTTGAGTGGTTTAACGGCGGATTTCACTGGCAGGCGTTATTATATGCTGTTTGGGAACAGGTAATAGGCTTCGCTATTATTACCAGGCTGCTTATTGTTGGCCGCGAATGGTGGAACAATTCATCAGCTTTGCTGAGCAAGCTTTCCCGCTATACATTTGCGGTTTATATTTTTCATCCGCTGGTAATTATCTCGCTGGCTTTGTGTGCAGCTGATTGGGCCATTGATCCATCAGTAAAGCTGCTGATAGTTGCGCCATTGGCAGTAGTTGGGAGCTTTTTGCTGGCATCGGTTATCGTGTTGATACCGGGGGTGAAGAAGATAATTTAATTGAAAAGCTATTGTTTAAATATTTCTCTCAGGTTGAACGAGAAATCTTTAATTATTAACGAAGTTAATTGTTCTGACTTTTGAGCTTTTTGATGCAAATAATAAGCCCCGTTTTTTAATGCATAAAGTTCTGCATTTTCGGCAATCGGGTCTATAATGATATACTCTTTTACACCATATTTCTCATAGATGTCTTTTTTTTGCCGGAGATCATAATAGGCATTGGAGGGCGAAAGGATCTCAATAATCAGGTCGGGAGCGCCCTCAATACGGTCCTTTATAATTTCAGCTTTTCTTTTTTCTGTTATATAAAGTATATCGGGCTGAAAAACATTGCCTTCATCCAATTTAACATCCATTGGGGCACATACCAGGAAGCCATTGTCATTAATGCTGTTTAGAAAACTAAGCATGGCATAAACAATTCTAACTGAAATAAGCTGATGCAAAGGAATAGGCGAAGGTGACATAACCAAATCATTATTGATCAATTGAAAAGGCGCACCTTCTTCCAGCAGCATATAATCTTCCGCGGTGTATTTCTTTTTCTTTTCAACAGTAAGCATAATCAAATATAAGTAATTTTGCTGCCAATGAAAAACACCAAACCCACCATATTGGTAGTAAATGACGATGGTATTACTGCGCCGGGAATAAAAGCTTTAATGGATACAATGGCCGAAATAGGCAGGGTAGTGGTTGTAGCGCCCGATAGTCCGCAATCGGGCATGGGGCACGCCATTACTATAGGTAAGCCGCTTCGCTTGGATAAGGTTGATATTTATGAAGGTATTGAAATGTACCGCTGTAGCGGCACACCGGTTGATTGCGTAAAGTTGGCCGTAAATAAAATATTCAAGGGCCAGAAGCCTGATCTGTGCGTTTCGGGTATTAATCACGGTTTAAATAACTCTATTAATATATTATATTCGGGCACTATGTCGGCCGCGGTTGAGGGGGCTATTGAGGGGATACCGTCTATCGGTTTTTCTTTGGATGATTATACCTTACAGGCCGATTTTAGTCACTGTTTGAAATTTGTGAAGGAAATTGCCCTACAGGTATTGGCAAATGGTTTGCCCACAGCAACTTTACTGAATGTGAATTTTCCTGCTACTCATCATATAAAAGGTATTAAAATATGCCGCCAGGCCAATGCCAAATGGGCCGAAGAGTTTGACGAGCGTATGGACCCGCACAAGCGCCCGTATTACTGGTTAACTGGCGTGTTTCAACTGAATGATGGCGGCGAAGATACTGATGTGTGGGCCCTGGAGCATGATTATGCCTCCGTTGTCCCGGTACAATTTGATATGACGGCTCATCATGCTATACCGGCGCTGCACGGGTGGAAATTTAATGTGTAATTTATGCTCAAAAAAAACAATCTGCCCTTTGGCACGCTGATAGGATTGATATTCCCCGTAATAGCATTTATAGTGGCTTACCTGTTACGATATAATGTTTATATTATTAATAAACCCGGCATACCCTACTTTATAGCTATTGCTTTAAACCTGATACTGATCCGCATTGGCTCAAAAAAAAAATTGGATCAAACTATTAAAGGGATTATGCTGGCTACATTTGTTTGTATGATCATAGTATTTCTGTTTAAAATTCACCCTATACGATGAGGTATTACCTGGTAGCGGGCGAAGCTTCGGGCGATTTGCACGGGGCCAATTTAATGAAGGCTTTAAAAGAACGCGACCCGCAAGCGGAGTTTCGTTTTTTTGGTGGCGACCTGATGCTGGCCGAAGGCGGAACGCTGGTTAAACATTTTGCCGATATGGCTTACATGGGTTTTTTTGAAGTAGTAGCCAATTTGAATGCTATTTTAAAAAACATGAAGTTTTGCAAGCAAGATATTGCCGCCTGGCAGCCGGACGTTTTGGTGCTGATTGACTTCCCCGGGTTTAATTTAAAAATAGCAGAGTTCGCCAAAGAAAATGGGTTGTTGGTTTGCTATTACATATCGCCCAAGGTTTGGGCCTGGAACCAGAAACGGGTGCTGAAAATAAAAAAGGTGGTTGATCACCTGTTCTGCATCCTGCCTTTTGAGGTTGATTTTTATAAGGAATGGGGCATGCAGGTTGATTACGTCGGCAACCCGTTACTTGATGCTGTTGCTGCTTTTAAACCTGATGCTGCTTTTTTTGAACATCACCAATTATCGCCCTCAAAAAAAATAATAGCCTTGCTTCCCGGCAGCCGCAAGCAGGAGATTATACGTTTGCTTCCCCCGATGATCAGCATAACAGAAAAGTTTCCCGATTATCAGTTTGTGATTGCGGGCGCGCCATCGTTTCAGAAGGAATATTATGATCAGTTTGTAGCAGGGAAAAATATTCCTGTTGTTTTTAACGCAACGTACGATTTACTGACACATGCAGCAGCTGCCATCGTAACATCGGGCACGGCTACTTTAGAGACTGCCTTGTTCAACGTGCCGCAGGTGGTGGTTTATAAAGGCCACCCAATATCAATAGGCATTGCGCGGATGGTGGTTCAAATCAAGTTTATATCGCTGGTTAACCTCATTATGGATAGCCTGGTAGTTAAAGAACTGATACAGCAGGATAGCTCGCCCGAAAAAATAGCGGCCGAGTTGGGCAATATGCTTAACAATGCAGCGTACCGAAAACAAATGCTTGATAATTACGACTTGCTCGATGAAAAAATGGGCAAACCCGGCGCTTCAGGTAAAACAGCCGGACTGATTATTAAATATGCCACAAAAAAATAGAGCCCTGCATTTGCAAAGCTCTATCGTTTCATAGGTGGAGTAAAAGAAATTTATAGGTAGATGTATATATGGATGGTTAGGCCACTGACAATGTTGATTGTACCATAGCCTGTCTCTTGCTCTTTAAAAACGGATTTTTATTCAAAAATGCGTTTAAGTCGTTAGTTAATAAGTTTTTTAGTTCGTTATCAAAACGTACTACTAATTTGCTTGTTGCCGGTTTATTGAAAGTTTTCATAGGTGCGTTTTTTATTTTAGTTTTATTTGTCTTTAGTATCGTCGTCTTCGTCAGTTGTTAAATTATCTTTTCTGCGTTTGGCTTCTTTATATTGACGTAATAGCTGCTCTTTATCCCGCTCGTCAGTACTCATTCGAGGATCAACCGGGTTTTCCCATTCTTTCTCTTCGTTTTCGTTATGCTTTTTACTTTCGATTTGCATTCCTGTACTGCATTTGATAAGGTATAGTCCAAATCAATGCCAAAGTTTCTTATCCCTTTATCAAAAGCACAGTATTACATACGGTTTTGATGATATACGGATGTTGCTAACTGTGAATTTTTTTTTGTTGAGATTATTGAGCGCAAACGACCCATAGCGTGTGTATAATAATGTATACACTATTAGGCGGTAACTGCTGTTTTTTGTGGTTTTGGATGATTAGCGAAATGAATGATAAGCGTTATTACGGAAATTGCGATGCCGGTAAAGCATACACCGTTCCACTGATAGTTTTTCCATAGCAGCGTTGCGGCAGCTGTGCCTGCTGACCCGCCGATAAAATAAGTTACCATGTATATGGTATTGATACGGTTGCGGGCCTCGGGCCGTAAAGCAAAAATGATAGACTGATTGGAAATATGCGTAGCCTGCACACCCATATCCAAAATTATTACGCCTATTACCAGGCCGGCAATACTATGGGCCGAGAAAATAAAAATTATAAAAGATACCAGGATAAGCAACAACGTATAGCCCGACAGTCTGTAGGCATCCATTTTATCGCTCAGGCGGCCCATCAATCCTGCGGCTATGGCGCCGAAAGCTCCGATAAGGCCAAATTCGCCGGCAACACCGCTGCCCATATTGAAGTTTTGTTTTAATACAAATACGATGGTGGTCCAAAAAGCGCTGAAACAGGCAAAACAGAGCGCGCCACGTAATGAGGCCAGTCTTAATTTAGGCTCCTGTTTTACCAGATGAATAAGTGAAAGCATTAATTTTTTATAGCTTTCGTTATAATCGGGCTCAACTTCGGGCAAAAAGAAGCCAATCATCAGCCACATCAGCAGCATAATGCCGGCAGCAATATAAAATACGGCCCTCCATCCCCAATATTCGCCAATAAAACCGCTAAAAGTTCGGGAAAGTAAAATACCTATTAATAGGCCACTCATAATTACGCCTATTTTTCTGCCTCTTTCGCTGGGTTTGGCCAGGTGTGCGGCCATGGGTACCAGTAATTGGGGTATCATAGACGATGCACCCAAACAAAAACTGGCCAATATTAATATGCCAATACTTTGTGCCGATGCCGTAAGAATAAGTGAAAGCACTATAAACGCAAAGATAATAACCATTAAGCGTTTGCGTTTTACCATATCTGCAAGCGGAACAATAAACAGCATACCGGTAGCATACCCTAACTGTGTAAGCACAGAAACCTGCCCAACCTTAGCTTTGCTGACATGAAAGGTAGCTGCGATGTCTTCGAGCAAGGGTTGATTGTAATACAGATTGGCTACTACCAGTGCGGTAGCAACGGTCATTATCCATAAAGTTAAACTGGTTAGTTCAGGATGTTTTTTAGCGGATGATGCTGTAGTCATGATATCGCAGGTATTTATCGGCAAAAATGTTAAAGCATTTTTATAAACGTGTTTGATTTAAGCAATTTTTTTTCGTCGATTCTTTACGTATTGTAATAAACGGTGCAACTGCAGGACAATTTTCACCTTGTTTTTATTAGCAGCCGTTGACAGAAATGACCCGGCTGTTATTTTTAAAAAATGAAATATAAATTAACTATCATATTTTTATTAAAAAGAGGTTAATTTTTTCAAAAAAGACTGCTCTTGATGGACGTTTTTCAAAAAATAGACGGTTAAATTAACATTAGATTCAAAATTTAATTACAAACTGAGATTAATTTTGTGTTTTTGGTGTGAATCTGATGGCTTATTTTTGTTGGTTTATAAAAATCACTAAAAATAAAATGTCAAAACATTTAATTTTCGCCTTGAGATGGCGTTTTGACTGATGAATATAATTTTTTTTTAAAAATTGTTATATTTTTAATAAAATGTTTGTATTTTTGAGAAGTAAACGGGAGTATAAAGGTTTTTTACAAAAATATTACAAAAAAACCTTCTCGGTATTGAAACTTAGTGTTAACTTTACACCGTTAAAACATTAAAAAAGTCTTCTCATAATTTAGGTTTATAATTGGTTAGTAAAGGCCCCTGCCCATCAGGGGCTTTACTTATTTTAAGGGTTTTGGTTTTTATAGCCGGCCCACGTAAATTTTGAAGAAATAACAGCCAGCTTTACATAAAACGATATTTAAAGAAAACTGAATTTGCTATTCCGTATCTTTTTGCTACTTTTGCCATCCGCAAAAGGGGGATTAGCTCAGCTGGCTAGAGCGCTTGCATGGCATGCAAGAGGTCATCGGTTCGACTCCGATATTCTCCACCTGATAATCAGGCTTTTAGAGTAGCTTCTGAAAGCCTGATTTATTTTAGTCCAACATTAGTCCAACACTTTCCTGTATTTTTATTGAGTTTTCTTAGCCACAACCTGCCTGAAAAAGAGAAACAGTACGTTTTTTTTGTCGAATAGCTTATCGCCAAATGCTATTTGTGGGCTAAGTTATTGAACACACCATTCCATTTTTACCGCTTAAGCAACCAACAGCGCGAGCCGGGTAAATAGTCAAGGCCGGGCAAGCCAATAAAAAACAAAACACAACTGCCCGCTTGTATAGCCTTTACTTTTTACCCGGCGGTGGGCTAAATTTGCGAATGTGGTGAATATGGATATTTTTATTATCTATTTAAACGAACAAAGCAAATAAATGGGTAACCTATGATATATAAATCGCTGGCACTATGTATTACCTAAATTCGCTAACAAACTTTCACGGTAAGTAAGCCCAATTGCTAAATTAACGTCATTTACATGAATACAATTTCCCTCGATAAATTGTATAAAGGCTTTGTTAATAATAGTTGATCGATGTATTCTTATAAATCTTAAATTGGATAGAAGTAGTTCCAGTTTATTTAATGTCATATAAGTTATATAGGTTTCCTTAATGCTGTGCACTTTTAAATAGTCGCCGTAAGCTTCTACATAAACAATGTCCATAAAATCAACCTTAACAAGCCGACGGTCAACCTTTAAAAACATATAGCTGTCTGCCTTACTATCTGGTTTATTTGATATTAAAATTTCGTTGTCCGATCCCAATTTTTGTACCGCCTTAATAAATCTTTCAAAAGTGACCGGCTTTAAAAGGTAGTCAATAGCATCAATTTCAAAAGCCTCAACCGCGTAATCAGAATATGCTGTGGTAAATATGACTTTAGGAGCGGTTTTAAGTGATTTCAAAAAATTTATACCTGATATTCCTGGCATCTGAATGTCTAAAAATAGCACGTCAATTTTCTGCTCGTGCAACACACCAAATGCTTCAATGGCGCTTTGGCAAACCGCAACGCAATTTATATAAGGTAATTGGTCAACGTACGATAATATAAGTTGCCGTGCAAGTGGTTCGTCATCAACAATAACGCAATTGATCATATCTATTTAAAAGCTATCACTAATGTAACTGTAAAAGCGTCGTTTTCATCGTGTATGTTTATCGTATGTTTTTGAGGATATAATAGCTGCAAACGCTGTTTTACGTTTTTAAGGCCTATTCCTCCGTTATTTGTTTTAGCGGCTTCCATTTTGTAATTTGGATTTGAAGTTTGAAAAACAAGCTCTTTTTCATCCACAGTTAAAACGATTTTCACCCATTTATTGGGCATATCTTTTTGTAACGAATGTTTAAATGTATTTTCAATAAGCGGCAAAAAAATAAGCGGCTCAATACATGTATCACCAATTTCACCCTGTACCGAAAACTCGATGATATTTGCTTTGTCATACCTTAAATTTTCAAGCTCGATATAACTTCTTATAAAATCAATTTCCTGTTGTAAGTGAACTTTTTCCTGCTCTGTGTTATATAGCACATAACGCATTATGCCAGACAGATCGGCTATCATAGCGGAGGTTTTGGGCGAACCCTGCACACTAAGCGCATACATATTATTAAGCGTATTAAAAAAGAAATGAGGCTGTACCTGCGCCTTTAAATGAGTAAGTTCCATTTTAAGTTTTTCATTTTCGAGCATAAATAAGTTATGCTGATTTTTGAATAACAACTTTAAAATATATAATGATGTTGCGGCAAGCAACACCAAAATAGTATAGCCAAAATGCTCGTTAAAGCTGAAATACCCCTTTAGGAAGTTTTCGGGATGTGCTCCTTTTAATCCCATGCGGTACCCCCTTGGTATAAACGGCGAATATATAGTGGCAAGCATGGACAGCCGGTCATTTAATTCATAAAGTAATATATAAACTGGGAAGAGCATCCCCGCCAACATGTATCGCTTTTTGCCTACGGTATAGGGTAAATACAATATTATAATCGCTGGTAAACCCAATATGCATAAATAAGTATAGCTAAATGTGAGTGATAGCCACGAGAACGTTTGCAACCCAACAGCAAACGGGCTAAGTACACCAATAACAAATAAAAAAATTATCTCGGCGAGATTGCCCTTTTGTTTGTAGTTGAGTTTTGAAAAGGAAAGTAGCATTTTTAAAAGTACGTCAAAACTGGTACTAGCGTCAATATTTTCGATGAACTATGGCTTTTTCACGTTGAATTTTTTACCAACAATGTTCATCGCTCAATAAGCACGTTTTAACTAATAAATTTATGATTCGCGATTGTATGCAACATCTTTGACAAATAAATCCATGTAACATGAAATATCTTTTCTGTAAACTAACGTTCTTCATTTTGTTTCTAACGACTAACGTTTTCGCACAAACAAAAACCACAAATATTGAAATTTACAGCAAAGTATGGGGATTTATGAAATATCATCATCCCACGGTAGCCGGTGGAACTATTAATTGGGATTCGGTTTACATAGCGCATATAAATAAGGTTATGGAGGCAAAAAATACA